>Ga0306926_10001492_pt1 | contig 23326 bp, 19 predicted proteins | sample flu12Cox44000178_FD_203759 | JGI IMG/M metagenome (GOLD analysis project Ga0306926, IMG submission 203759) | Lab enrichment of tropical soil microbial communities from Luquillo Experimental Forest, Puerto Rico - flux8day.12C.oxic.44.000.178 (v2)... | ecosystem: Environmental > Terrestrial >...
TCCCATGATGGAAGGGCCTTGGTGCCGAGTCCGAAGAGAAGCGCGAGCCCGTGAGCGACATCGACACTGGAGTGGTGGATAGCCTGAAAGTGCTTGACCCGAGACGGCCGATTAGAGAAGCGGACATCATACGCGTTAGCCTTCTGATGCTCGGGAACGGTGCACCGCAGATTGCGAAACCCCGGTTGCTTTCGGCGGGGAGAAGAAACCGGGGTCCCGGGTCTGCAGTGCCGCTACAGCGGCTTGGGGCGCTCGTTGAGCTCGATGTAGGTGCCCCACGGATCGTAGATGAAGGCAAGCCCGCCGCCGAGCGGACCCGGGGTAAAGCCTTGCGCAATGGTGACGCCGTCGGCCTCGAGCTTCTTGAGGAAGCCGCGCAGGTCGGTCACGTCGAAGCCGATGTGATCGAGGATGCGGCCCTTGGTGGTGACGACCGGCGCGGCGCTCTTGGCGAAGCGCAGTTGCGCGCCGGGAACGTCGGCGACCGGCGCCTCGTTGCGCATGCCCGGCTTGGCGCCGAACTGCTTGACGTACCAGGCCTGCATCGGCGCGATCACCTGCTCGGCGGCATAGAAGTGCACGTGCTCGCAGCGGACCGGCATGGTCTGATTTTTGTCTTCGAGAATTTCGATGCGCAGGCCGTCCGCGGTGGTCACCCAGGCCTGATCGAGGCGGCCGTTGTTGCCGGCGGCAACCGGCACGCCCGCGGCCTTCCACTTGCCCACCGCCTCCTGCACGTTCGGCACGGTGAGGCCGACGTGGTTGACGATCGAGCCTTCGGTGCCGCCGGTCGGCGGCGTGCCGGTCTGGCGCAGATGCAGGAACACGAACACGCCGGGAAAGCGCACCAGGTTGAAGTCGCCGGGCTTGAGCGGAACGCCGCCCATGGCGACGAGCAGCTTCTGGTTGGCCTCGACGCTCACCGAGTTGAGATGCCAGTGGCCCATGGTCACGCCCGCCGCGTTGGGCGGAAATGCCTGGGCCAGCGCCGTCGACGGCGCGAGCAACGACACGAGGCACAGCGCTGATCTGAGTATTCGCATGGGCGGCCCTCCCGTTGTTTGGTTTTGCCCGCGTGCAGCGGGCTTTGCGAGAAGGCTAGCATTGGCCTGCGGCATGCGAAAGCAGCCGCGCGCGATGGGCGCCTCGGCGGCCTCGAGACGCGCCCTTCGGGCGCTCCTCAGCATGAGGCCGATCAGCTGCGCAGCACCCGGGACACGCACCTTTCGTCATTGCCGGGCTTGACCCGGCAATCCATCATCTTCAAACAGCTTCTTGCGGAGCAGATGGACCAGCCCAAATCGGGTTTACCCGATTTGAGCCACTCAAAATGCGCAAGTCGGATAAATCCGACTTGCGTTGGTCAAGCCCGCGGGTGACGGGCGCGTTAATATCTCGCGGCGCTGGGACCATATGCTGATCAATCTAATACGTCCCTTTGCACTCATCGCCCTCGCGACATTGGTCGCCTCCTCCGCGCACGCGCAGCAAGCGCCAAAGAGCCAGCCGCCGCCGAATTCCGTGGCGATCGAGCAGTCGGCCGTGTTCGACGTCACGCCGGTCACCGGGACGCTCAAGGAAACCATGCAAAAAGGGCAGCAGCTGGTCTGGCGCGCGCGCAGGAGCCCGAACGAGCGCCGGTTTCAACTCACCGACATGTCGGTTGCGTTGCTGCGCAACGAGGCGCCGGGCGAGGTGAAGCTGACCTTCGCCGCCCACGTTTCGGCGCTCGGCTGGCGCCCGGAGAGCGACCCGAAGCTCAACGTCATCGTGCGCACCCGCGGCGGCGCGTCGATCTACTTCTGGAATTTTGCCGTCTCGGTGCGCTGCGCCGACACCAACCGGCCGCTGCCGCCGCTGAGCCAGGTGGTGCCGAACGACATCGCCGCCAACCTGTTCAACAGCGTCGGCGCGGTGGAGATTTCCGAATATCGCGAGTCGAACAGCCCGATCCTCACCGCGCGGCAATGTCCGACGTAGCTTCGTAGGATGGGTTGACGTCCGCGCAAGCGGGCGGAATTTTGCGGCGACTTTTGCGAAGGGAGTTCGAACCGCAAACGACGCCGCGATGAGTGTCTACGTAGGCGCGGGACGATGGGTTTCGCCATAGCGCGTCGAAGACGCGCGTAAACGCGCTTTAGGCTCAACCCATCCTACGCCTGCTGGCCGCAGCCGGTCCGCCTCGGCAACAACCGGTCGCGCGGCTCGCACAAACCGCCGGTTGCAAGTGTGAAGTAGTTCACACAGGCCTTGGCCACGGCATGCCAGAGTGCATGACAGCTGGATCCTTTCCTCCAGAGAGGGAGGCGGTCATGCACGGCACGGCGAGAGAGGGCGAGTTCTGCCCGATGTGCGACACGCGGCTGCGTTCCATGCGCTGCGTGCCGTGCGGCGGCAGGGGCCGCTGGTTCCTGTTCAAGTGCAGCGTCTGCGGCGGCACCGGCAAGATGCACGCGTGCCCGAATTTCTTCGCGCATCCCGGGCTCGGCCCGCAGGGCTCGCTTGCCAAGGAGCACGGCTCGGAATTGGTGCGCGCCGAGGTGGGTTAGAAACGTGCAATCTGATCGTCGTCGTCCCCGCGAAAGCGGGGACCCAGTAATCCATACCCGCGCGAAAGCGGGGAAACGACCGGTCAGTGATTACTGGGTCCCGGCTCTCCCTCCGCTACGCGGAGGTCGGCCGGGACGATAGTTTTCGTAAATTACGCCTTCGGCGGCAGGACCGCGATCGCTTCCACTTCGAGCAGGAAGGCCGGGTTGGCGAGGCGCGGCACCTGCAGCAGCGTCGAGGCCGGCAGCGCCGCCTTGTTCGGGAAGTAGGAGCCGCGCACCTCGCGAAACTCCGGCGCGTTCGCCTCGATGTTGATGAGATAGCTGTTGAGCTTGACGATGTGCTCGAAGCCGCCGCCGACCGCGGCGAGCGCGGTCTTTATATTCTCGAACACCTGAACCGCTTGGCCGCGAAAGCCCTCGGCGACCTTGCCGTTCGCGTCGACGCCGGTCTGCCCGGCGAGATACACGGTGCGGTGCGGCCCGCTCACTTCGACCACGTGGCTGTAGGTCGGCGGCTTCGACATGCCGGGCGGATTCTGGTGCCGCACGCTGGGCGCGGCCTGCGCCTGCGCGCTGCCTCCTGCGCCGGAGGCGCTCGCCGCGCCGGCGGCGGCCGCCATGGTCGCGGCGGCGACGAAGCCGCGGCGCGATGCATTCGGTTCGTCGCCGAGCGAGGACGGGTACGTGGGTTCGCTGCTCATGATATCTCCTCCATTGACGGAATTTATCCACCTCCTGTGAACCGCTTCACACAAGCTGGCGTCGTTGTCGATTTAAAACTACAGCCACTGGACGCATCCTAAATCTTGCGTATCGCGAGAAAAGGGATAGGCTTCACAAGCATAGGTAGCAACGGCTCGCGTCAAGTATGGGAGGGCGCGATGGCCACCGCAGTCCTGAGATTGCGCATCACCGGATCGCCGGGCGCCTATACGGTATCGGCCGAGGTGGGCGACGAGCAAGAGAGCGATACGCTCGGCGCCCTGCCGGACAAGCTCAGGGAGACTCTGCAGCCGTTGCAGGAGGCGATCCTGCTTACCACCGAGTCGCTGCGCAATCGCGCGCTGGCTCGTGCTCACCCGATCCCTCCTGCGCCTGACGCGGCCAGGGCGGCGCCGGTAAGGGGATTCCCTCTTGCCGAGGGATTCGCCGACGCCAAAAACATCCAGGAAATCGGCGTGCGGCTCTTCGACTCTGTGTTTCAGCCGGAAATATACAAAGTCTACAAGGATTCTCTCGACGCTGCCATTCGTGACGAAAGCGAACTGCACATCAAGCTGTGCGTCGAGCCGCCCGAACTCTCCTACGTTCCGTGGGAGACGATGTTCGACAAGCGCGGCCTGTTCTACCTTTCATGCTCGCAACGAACGCCCTTTGCCCGCGCCGCAACGATGAAGGAGCTGGACCTCCACATCTATGACAAACTGCCGCTCCGCGTCCTCTGCATGGTCTCGGCTCCAAACGATTTCGTCGGAACAGCTTATGAGTTGCGAACCGATGTCGAGCAGGCGGCTTTGGACCACGCGTTAGAGCCGCTGAAAGCCAACAACCAGGTAAAGCTTGGCTGGACCGCGTCGGGAACGCAGCGGGAGTTAACGACGCGGATCATCAAAGGCGACGACGGTGAAAAGTGGGATGTGTTTCTGTTCATCGGGCACGGACTGCAAGGCCAAGTCGTGTTCGAGGAAGACGGGGGAAGCGGTTATCAGCTCGTCTCGGCGGACGTTCTCAGGGGCATCCTCGACTCCAAGAGGGGACCGAAACTGGTCATCCTGAATTCCTGCAGGGGCGCAAGCAAGCCCGAAGACCGCCTGGCCAGCACCGCCGAAACGCTCGTTAAGGGCAGCGGCATCGCTGCGGTTGTCGCCATGCAGTTCGACATCAGCGACGTCATGGGCACGAAGTTCAGCCCGGCCTTTTTCTCCAGTCTCATGCTGAAGGTGCCAATCCAGCAAGCGATGACGCTGACGCGGCTCGCTCTGCTCGGCGAAGGTTTCACTGAGTGGATTTCGCCGGTCCTGTATATGCAGAACAAGGACGGACAGGTGTGGCGCGACGCTCCCGCCACGGCCGCAGGAGGCGCGTAGATGCAAGCCGCTCAAGCCTTTGTCGTCGCGATCGCATTCGGCGTTCTGCTCATTGCCTGGGCAATTTCCTATTTCAACGAGCCTCAGACGCCCGACGAGATTCGTTTCAGCGTCCCGCAGCAAAGGTATTTCGTGGCCCTGGGCGCGCACGTATCTGCCATTCTCGCGATCTACGTCCTGCTGGTCATAACGATTTACGCATTAATCGCCTTGCCGATGGCTCTGCAAAAAGGCGAGCTTCCTCCCAGCGAATGTTATCGAACTGATTTTGCGGCTATCTGTGCACCCCTCTTCAAGACGCCCCCGGCGCCGAAGCCGGACGTGATCGTGTGGTCGGCCCTGCTGGCCGTGCTCTTCGTGCGGCTCGTCATGCCGAACACGCCGATCATCCGACGCCTCGCGGAACGCCTGCGCAACCTGACCCATGACTTGGCGCTGTTTCCTTTCGCACGTCAAAGCCTCATCTCCATGCTCTCGACGTCGCCCTTCACTCCACGAACTGATTCGGGCGGCGACCTTGCAGAGGAACTGGCGCGCTATGGCGTGACTGCGAAATGGGCGAGCTGCCTGTCGCGGAGCGCGACACACTCCCTCCTGGAAGTGCATTCGCTGCGGCGGCAGCTGATCGAGCTTTCGCACAGCTCGCAAGCGCTCGGAACGGCATTTTGGCAGCCTACTTTCGACATCAAAACGACCTCGCTCGCTGCGGAATCGGAGTCGGCAAAGACGAGCATGCTTGCGAGCAGCCGGGTACTGCAGCGATTTGGTCGAGCGCGCGCCACGGCCCTCGCGGAAACAGAGACAAGTTTCCGGCGGCTCGTTCGTCGCACGGCGCTCGCGCTGCTCCTGGTCGAGGAACTCAGCGCGAAAGTCGAAGACGGGGCGTTGTGCCGCTCGGTGTCCAATTTCGTGGCCGAGGAATGCGATAACGTTCTTGTCCGATATCGCCAGCTGATCGCTGAGGCCGCCTTGTCGTGCGTGCCGCGTCGCGCGGAGCGAGCGCTGTTCTTGAAGTATTTCGGCTACGACGTGAAGGCGTTGCCGCAATTGCCTTCTTTGTCGCTGCGACCCTGGTTGATCGTGTTTGTCGTGGACCTTGCGCTATTCCTTGTCCCGTCCGTGATGGCAATGCTCCCCGGAGCATATGAAAACTTTGAACGGCTTCCCTTGCTGCTCTTTCCGTTTGTCCACGCGATCGGACAATCGGTGGCGATCACATGGGCGATCTATCCGAAGGTGGCTTCGAATGTGACGGCAAATTTCGCGCGGCCTTCGTTCTATTTCGGCAGGCCTCCACTGTATTCGTTGCCTTGGCAGTCCTACATCGTGTTCGGGCTTGCATCATACGCATCGGGCGCGGCCATTCTGCTCATGTTTCGGCTCCTTGTTCCGATGCCGTTCCCTGTTGTCTTACCGACGCTGCTCAGTTCGTCGTCCTTCATGTTCATGACGGTCGTGACAAGCTTTCTGATCGATCTGCGGCTTCAGTCTGGTTCGCTCGATTTCGAGAAAGGCCGGTTTGGCGACGGACTCTTTATGGGCTTGGTCATGTTCGCGAGCACGCTCCTATTTCAGTTTCTCATGTTTTATGTCGCGCCAGTGCTGCATCTGGCTGATGTCACCCCTCCGCCGTTCATACCACTTCGCGCCACGTTTCTCCTGCTCTCCGCCATCCTCGGGTTCGTGATGGGCTACTTCGTTCCTGCCGCAGGGACAGCATTCCTGCAGAAGGCGACCTTGCTGCAAATGGCCGGTCGCCTCGATCGCAAGCTCGCTTCGCTTGGTCAACCCGAGACGCGTTGGGCGCCCCAGCTGTCCCCGCAAGCGTGAGGCTGCGCCATGCGCCAGTACATCGTGCTCAGCGATCTCGCACCAAGGCCGACAAAACCACAAATACGCGTCCGAGGCCTCGCGGGGCCATTCGAGAGTTTCGATCTGTCCGCGCGGACGGCGAGCCCGCCGGAACCACGCATCCAAGTCCACAATCTCGAGCCGCGTGAAGTCGCCGAGGTTCGCGAGACCCCGGGGGTGGCGTGCATCGCTCCGACGATGCCTATATCGCTGATCCGCCCGTTGGCGGCAACGGCCGCAAATTTGGACGAGATCTGGGGTCTCGCCGCCGTCAAGGCGGATACCTCGCCCTACAGCGGCGACGGCGTCACGGTAGCGGTGCTCGATACCGGCATCAACAAGACGCATCCGGCTTTCGCCGGGATGGAGGACCGGATCGTCCAGAAGGATTTCACCGGCACCAGCGACGAAGACAACCAGGGCCACGGCACCCATTGCGCCGGTACTATTTTCGGGCGCGACGTCGATGGAAAGCGCATCGGAATCGCCCGCAACGTATCCAAGGTGCTGATCGGAAAGGTGCTGAGCGACGACGGAAGCGGCAATTCGAATATGATCTTCGCCGGCATCCAGTGGGCAGTGGAACAGGGCGCCCACGTGATCTCGATGTCGCTCGGCTTCGACTTCCCCGGCAGCGTCCAGCGCATGAACGAACAAGGCTGGCCGGTCGACCTCGCCACGTCGACGTCGCTCGAATCCTACCGCGCCAATCTGCGGATGTTCGATGCGCTGATGCAGATGATCAAGGCGCGCGCCGCCTTTGGTTACGAGCCGGTGGTGGTCGCCGCCACGGGGAACGAGAGCAAGACGCAGATCAATCCGGACTACAAGATCGCCGCGTCGCTGCCGGCGGCGGCCGAAGGGGTCATCTCCGTGGGAGCGCTGCAGCGCAACGGCGATCGGTTCGAAGTCGCCCCGTTCTCGAACATCTTTCCCGAAGTGAGCGCGCCGGGCGTCAACATCGTGTCCGCCAATTTCGAAGGCGGTCTCAGGGCGCTGAGCGGGACCAGCATGGCCTGCCCGCATGTGGCGGGGGTGGCGGCGCTCTGGTGGGAGCAGCTCAGCAAATCCGGGAACGTGAAACCGAGCGGCAAATTGGTCGTTGATTTTTTGCGCGGCAAGGCGCGCGCCGACGTTTTCGCAGCGAACGTGGCAATCGGCGATCGCGGTGCCGGGCTGGTGACCGCGCCGCAATGAAGGCGCAACCGAAGAACGAATAACAAGCAGAGCACTCACAACCTAAGCGCACCGGTCGCGAGGAGACAACCGCACAACGAGCAGGAACGTTGTTAAGCGAAATGGAGGCTGGTCATGGCTCGTATCTGCTTCGATCGCATCATCTCCGACCGCTACCAACCCGCACGCGCGGAGGCCTATCGCGCGGCTGTGCAGCACTTCCAGGCGAACAGCCTGACGATGATGAAGGAGAGAAATCTCAAGCCGCAAGCGCTTGGCGAGCTTCACGCCGACGACCCGATCGTCCGCGCCAAGATGGCGCTCATCAATGTGAAGAAATGGACGAACGGCAAGACGCTGCGATGCCGCTTCCTCGACGGCGAGGCGGCATGGCAGGAGAAAGTGGTCGAGAATGCGAAGATCTGGGAGCAATACGCCAACGCCAAGCTCAACTTCGTGGCTGATGGGGATGCCGAGATCCGCGTCTCGTTTTTTGCCGATGCCGGCTCATGGTCGGCGATCGGCACGGATGCCTTGGTGGAAAGCTATTTCCCGAAATATCAGCCGACCATGAATTTCGGTTGGCTGCGAGGCGACACGCCGGACGAGGAATATGAGCGGGTCGTTGTCCACGAATTTGGCCATGCGCTCGGCTGCATTCATGAACATCAGAGCCCGAATGTCACGTTGAACTGGGACACGCAGGCCGTGTACCGCTATTTTTCGGGTCCGCCGAATTTCTGGTCGAAAGCGGACATCGACCACAACGTGCTGCAGAAATATTCCCCGGCCGGACTTTCGGCGACGCCGTTCGATATCGATTCGATCATGCTTTATCAATTTGCCGCCGAGCTGTTCCGAGATCGCAAGCCGACGCCGAGCAATACGAAGCTGTCCGCCAAGGACAAGGAGATGATTGCGCAAATGTATCCGAAATGAACAAAATAGGTGTCGGCCAAGGTGCGGAGTCGATCGCGTGTCGCAATTCAGGATGAAGGCATTCAGCTCGGCCGATGGCTGACGGTGAGTTTCCACCGAACGCTGCGCGTTCCCGATGACGGCGGCAGCTATCCGCTGCCGCCGACCTTCGGCAGATTTCCGATTTATTGCTGCGCGGACTACGATCGCATCCCGAAGCGCTGGCAGCGACCGGCGAGCTTTTTCATCCCGGTCTATCAGAGCGAAGCCTTGTGGCTCGGCTTCGGTGGCGAGTCCTGGCACCCGGCGGCGCTGGTGATCGCCGCCGACGGCGTCAACGTGACTACCGGCGAGGCCTGGAACGCTGCTCTTAACGGTACCCCGCAGAATTATGTGGTCGTTCCCGATCAGCCCTGGCTCGACGGCATCAGGACGCAAGCGGGCCTCGTCCGCCAGTTCGTGGCAATGCCGCTGGGTCAAGGATTTACCCTAGCGGAGCAGGTGCCGCGGCAAGGCATGAAGCAAGGCCTTCAACTGGGTGCGCACGACGCAAGGCCCGGGCGCTTTCCGAACCAGGCCCCGCCGCTCGCAGCCGATTTCGATCAGCCGCGGATCATGCGGTCGCCGGGTCTGCGGCCGGGCATGGGCATTGGCGCCGGCGGCAATATCATTCAAAAGATCTATCCGGACCAGCACGGCTTTGACTGCTGGGAAAGCAATGAGACCGCATCCGCGCAGGTTCATCTCCTCAACAGCGCGCAGTTTTCCTGGATTACCGGCCACCCGCCGCCGCCCCCCCTGATCTCGGCGGCCGATTACACGAAAATCGGGCTACCATGGTTCAAGCTTTGGGACGCGGAGCTCGGCGATCTGGGATCGCAATCCGTCCTCGAAGGCGTGAAGTCGGTCGGCGACGTCGCCGCATCGAGAGGCTTGAGCGGCGGCGATGCGACCGTCCAGATCCCGGGAAATCAGATCAAGGAAATCCGGCCGGCAAAACCGAATCGGCGGCCGCGTCGATAATTCGCGACATCGCGGCGATCGAACGCTGAAGATCATCGGGAGAGCGACATGACCGGGCGCTTGCGCGAGGCGAAAAAGCTGATTTTGGCTTTGTTGGCCCTGCTCGGCGCTTTTGGGATTCTTGCCGCTTCTACATCGATTGCGTCGGCGAAAACGGCCCAGCTGCTCACGGAGCGGACGATCGAAATCACCGGAGAAGCCGGTAGGGATAGTGAGACGCGGACGCTCCGTTTCCAGACAACCGATTCGCCGACGATTACCTTTGCACCCTCCAACCTGACGCGAACCAGTCCTCAGGGGCTCCGGCCTGCCAGCATCGACAGCGGGCAGGTACGAATAATACCGGTGCCATATACGACAGCACCTGGTCCCGGCTTTGCGATCTTCGAACTCGCCGTCACGTCCCTGCCCGAGCGCTATGGAGTGTTCAGCGGCAGCATTGACATCCGCGTCGAGGGCGAGAAGACGGGAAAGATCGACGTCAAGCTCACGGTCCGGCCGTCGGCCTTTCTCGCCTTGTCGCCGGAGCCCAGAGCCGTCACGTTGCAGGTCACCAGCTCTTCGCGCTGGCTCCCGGGCGCCGCACTGCTCGCCGGGCGCCCCGTCGTAGCGGTCGTGCCAATCAGCATTCCGGCCCTGCCGGAAGGACTGCAGATCACCGACCGGCGCGACCCGGTACTCATGTCCGCATCCGGGAATGGTACGTTCAATGGCAAGTCGCACGTCGCGCAGACGCCGCAAGGCTTACAACTGATTGTGGACGCATCTGAGGCCGCGCCCGACAGATACACGGGCACTGGCGAGATCGTTCTGCTCGATGGCGAGCGACGTTTGGCGTTGCCGGTGGAAGTTTCTGTTCGGGTCAACCCTTGGCGGGTTCTCGTACTGATCCTGATCGGCGTGCTGCTCGGGCGACTGGCGAAATGGATGAACGACCGCGGTGATCAGATCCTGGCAGCGCGAAACCGAGTGGACGAATTCGCGGCGCGGAGGAACCAACTCGACCTTCAGTTCCAGCAATACTTGGAGCCGACGCTTCTGGAATTACGCAAGATGCTCGCCGCCGGGAGATTCGCGGCCACCGAGGGTGCAATAACGACCGCGAATGCGCGCGCAGAGCTGGTCGAGCGCGCGGCCAGTCTCTGGCAATGGGCAAAATTGAAGGACGACAAAGCGATCAGGGAGCAAATCAGAAGTTTAGGCAACGCGCTGACCTATTCGACCGACTTTGCAGGGGTAACGGCCAGGCTAAACCAAATCGATGCTGAACTCGGGCAGGAGAGGCCAGTGCAGCGCGAATTTGCGCGCGGCGCTCGGACCATTGCGCATGACGACGCTACAAGCGGAAGAAGATGGGAACGCATCAGCGCATTTGCTACGAAGGCTGCCGTAGTGCTCCATCCTTCTCTGGAGCTTATCGGAGTCCTGTTGCTCGCCTTCGTCGGTTTCGAGGCGCTTTACGTCAACGGTTCGGCGACTTTCGGGGCGAACCCGGTGGCCGACTACTTGACCGCGATTGTTTGGGGGCTGAGCGCCGACGTCGCTGCGCGGACCATCACGTCGCTGGGACGTACGCCGGTTTTGGGCTGATTTTCGCGTGACCGAGGAAGCAGCGCCGTAGCCGATTTGATTGATTCATCCTATGTCGATTATTTTGGCGGTGTCAGCGTGGAGTATCACATGCAACGGATCCTGCTCATGGTGCTGCTGACTTCGCTCACCACCGCGCCGGCGCGGGCCGAGTTCAACATCATCGAGGCGGGCATCGCCGACATGGCGCAGGCGATGGCGAGCGGCAAGCTCACGTCGCGCGAACTGGTCCAGCAGTACCTCATCCGCATCGCCACCTACGACAAGGCGCTCAACGCGGTGATCACGGTCAATCCGAACGCGCTGCGCGAGGCGGAGGAACGCGACCGCGAGCGCGCGGCCGGCCGCGTGCGTGGACCGCTGCACGGCATTCCGATCGCGCTCAAGGACAACATCCACACGGCCGACATGCCGACCACGGGCGGCGCGCTCGCCTTTGCCGGCTACGTGCCGCCCTACGAGGCGACACTAACGAAGAACCTGCGCGACGCCGGCGCGGTGATCATCGCCAAGACCGGCATGACCGAACTCGCCAACTGGATCGCCGGCCCGCCGACGCCGATGCCGTCGGGCTACAACCCGATCAGCGGCTTCGGCATGAATCCGTACGACCCGCGCCGCGATCCGCGCGAGGCATTCGCCGATGGCCGTCCGGTGCTGCTGCCGGGCGGATCGAGCTCGGGCATCGGCACCGCGGCGAATTTCTGGGCCGCGAATGTCGGCACCGAAACCTCGGGGTCGCTGCTCAACCCCGCCAACGCGCTTATGCTGGTCACGATCAAGCCGACGGTGGGACGCATCAGCCGCCACGGCATCATTCCGATCACCGCCGACCAGGACACCGCCGGGCCGATGGCGCGCAGCGTGGCCGACGCCGCGGTATTGTTTGGCGCGCTCGAGGACGCAGAGGCTGACCCGCAGGATCCGCTCAAGCCTTGCGCGCCGCCGGAGAACCGCGACTACACGCGCTTTCTCGATCGCGACGCGCTTGCCGGCGCGCGCATCGGCATCCCGCGCGCGTTCTATTACGAGCCGGTCACGCCGCCCGGCTTGGCGCAGCTGCGCGGCGGGCTCAATGCCGAGCAGGCCAAGGTGATGGCGGAGGCGATCGCGGTGCTCAAAGCACGCGGCGCGGTGATCGTCGATCCCGCCGACATCCCGAGCGTCGTCGACAAAGACGCGGACAAGAATTTTCTGCGCTGGGAGATCTGTCGCGGCAGCGACGGACCGAAGGGCAAGGATGCGGACTGCTCCGTAGTCTTCAAGTACGGCATGAAGCGCGATTTCAACAAATGGCTGCAGAGCCTCGGCCCGAGCGCGCCGGTAAAGTCGCTGACCGAGCTGCGCGACTGGAACTTGGCGCATGCCAAGGCGGGCGCGCTCAAATACGGGCAATCGCAGCTCGACAATTCCGACGCGATGGATCTCGAGGCGGACCGCGCGCGCTATGCGCACGACCGCGCCAAGGACGTCGCGCTGTCGGGTCCGCATGGCATTGATGAGATCATGGCGCGAGAGCGGCTCGACGCGCTGCTGTTTCCCGCGGGCTCCGGCGCGATCCTCTCGGCGCGGCCGGGTTATCCCACGGTGCTCGTGCCGTTCGCGATGGTAGCGAATACGGGCGGTCCGCCGTTCCCCGCGGGCTTCGAGGTAAAGCCTGCGCCGTTCGGTGTGAGCTTTGCCGGCTCAGCCTGCAGCGAGCCGCGGCTCATCGCGCTCGCCTATGCGTTCGAGCAGGCAACGAAGCGCCGCGTGCCGCCGCCGGGAATGCCGTAACCGCTGCAATCTCTGCTTGTCGTCCCGGCCGACCCCCGCGAAAGCGGGGGGAGAGCCGGGACCCAGTAATCACTGAAAGTCCGGTCCCCCGCCTTCGCGAGGGCATGGATTACTGGGTCCCCGCTTTCGGGGTCCCCAAAAATTCGCGCGGCGAATTTTTGGGGCGCCCCTCGCGGGGACGACAACCGCGGAGAATTTCGGCACACTGAGCGTGCAAGCCGGGAGGCGCAATGTCAGTGCTGGCCGAACTCGACGCGCGCAAGGTCGTGGACATCGACCTCGGCGGCCGCGCGTTTCGAGAGAACGCGCGCAGCATCATGGCGCAATGGGCGCGGCGCCCGCCCTTCTATGTGCTGTCCTCCGGGCCGCCGCAGGTCGTGTGCGGCCGCTACGCCGATGTGCAGGAAGTCTTCTCCGACACCGAGCGGTTCTCCTCGGAGCTGCCGCGCGGCCACGGCTTCGAGCAGTTCGACAAGTTCATGGGCGTGCAGTTCGTCACCCAGATGGACGGCGAGCGCCACGCGCGGATTCGCCGGCTGCTGATGTCCGCATTCTCGGCGCGCAGCCTGGCGCGGCTCGAGACGCGCATCACCGCGATCATCGATGGCATGCTCGACACGATTGAACGCCGCGGCAACGAATTCGACGGGATGCGGGATTACGGCGCCCACCTCGTGGTCGGCGCGCTGCTCACCGCCATGGCCAACCTGGACGAACGGCAGAAGGCAATCTTCCTCGCGTTCCACGCGGTGCTGCCGCTCACCACCTACACCAAGCCGGGCGAGCCGTTCGCGCCGGAGTGTCAGCGCGAGTTCGAGCGCGCCGCGCAGCTGGTGCGCGAGATCATCGCCCAGCGGCGCGCCGCGCCGCGCGCCGACTTCATCAACGATCTCGTCACCGCACGCGATCAGGGCGACAAGCTTTCCGACAAGGAACTGTTCGATCAGATCTTCACGATCTGCGGCGCGGCGCTCGCCGCCACCAGCCGCGCGGCCGGTGGTGCGCTCTACACGCTCTATTCCCATCCCGACCAGCTCGCCGAGCTCACTCGCGACCCGAGCCTCATTCCCGAAGCGGTCGAGGAGTGCCTGCGCATCGCCAGCAACGGCTATTTCACCTTCCCGCGCATCGCCACGCGCGACACGGAGCTGGGCGGCACGGAAATTCGCAAAGGCATGGTGGTGCGGCCTTCGCCGCAGGCCGCGAACTACGATCCTGACGTGTTTCCCGACCCGCTGCGCTTCGACATCCACCGCCGTCCCAAGCGGATCATGGCGTTCGGCGCCGGCCCGCATCATTGCATCGGCAATATTCTCGGCCGCACCACGATCACGATCGCCATCCGGCGGCTGCTGGCACGCTTTCCCAACGCGCGGCTCGCGGATCCGGATTTCGTGCCGGTCTACGGCGGCGCCGTCGGCGAGCTGCGCCTGCAGCATCTGCCGATGGTGGTGCAGTGATGGGAGGTTGCGAGACGGGCGGGCGGCAATCTCAGTGTGCTCCCTCCCCCCTTGTGGGGGAGGGGAGCGCACCGAGTTTGCGGCACCAACGCTACGCACATTGTTAGTACGATCGCCTGAGGAGCAGGTGTGAAATTCGGCATCAATTTTTTTCCCGCGTTCCGGCCGGAGCAGAAGAGCACGGCGCAGTTCTACGCGCAGTGCCTGCGCGTGAGCGAGCGCGCCGACTCGCTCGGCTTCTCCTCGATCAAGGCGGTCGAGCACTATTTCCACGATTACGGCGGCCATTCGCCCAATCCGATCGTGCTGCTCTCCGCGATCGCGGCGCGCACCAGGCGGGTGCGGCCGATCACCGGAGCGGTGATCCCGGCGTTCAACCATCCGATCAAGCTCGCCGGCGAGCTCGCCATGCTCGACAACATCTCCAACGGCCGGCTCGACGTCGGCTTCGGCCGCGCCTTCATCCCCGAGGAATACGCCGCGTTCGGGCTCGACATGGCGGAAAGCCGCGCGCGCTTCGAGGAAGGCGTCGCGGCGATCAAGCGGCTGTGGACCGAGGAACGCGTGACGCATGCGGGGCGCTTCTGGCAATTCGAGGGCGTGCATTCCATGCCGCGGCCGCTGCAGAAGCCGCATCCGCCGATCTGGGTGGCGGCGATCGCGTCGGAGGAGTCTTTCGTCAACGCAGCGAAGAACGGCTATCACCTGATGATCGTGCCGTATGCCGGCGGCCTCGAACGCACTGCGGGGCTCGTCAAGATGTACCGGCAGGCCTGGCGCGAAGCCGGTCACGCGCCTGGCAGCGAGCAGGTGCAGATGTCGTTTCACGCTTACGTGGCGGAAACGCGCAAGGAGGCGGTGGGCGGCTTCATTCCGGCGATGCGCACCTATCTCGACGTGTTCACCGAGGCGGTGAGCAGCTGGGAAGGACTGAAGTCGGGACAGTACGTCGGCTACGACAAGCTCGTTTCCGCGATCAGCTCGCAGACGCCGGAAGGCAATATCGAGAAGGGCTACGCCTTCGTCGGCGCGCCCGACGAGGTCATCCCGCAGGTGCGGCGCATGCGCGAGCTGTTCGGCGAGCACGAGCCGTCGCTGCAGGTCACCTTTGGCGGCATCAGCGACGAGGCGGCGTTGCGCACCCTCGACCTGTTCGCGCGCCACATCATGCCGGCGTTCGGGTGACATGAGTGGTGACCAATGCCACAAACTCGGTGTGCTCCCCTCCCCCTTGTGGGGAGGGGTTGGGGGTGGGGGTCGGAGTTGGCTGACGCAGCTCGTAAAACAACAACGAGCCCCCTCCCCAGCCCTCCCCCACAAGGGGGGAGGGAGCGCACCGAGTCTGCGGCTCGGGATTCCATTCGCCGCAAGCGCGCTTTACGTTAGCCCATGCGCCAAATTCCGGTGGGGGCGAAAGGCACCTATACGCTGCGCGTGATGCCGGCGCATCTCGCCAACCAGTTCAAGGACGCGATGCTGCCGGAAGTGTTCGCCACGCCGATGATGATCACGGCGATGGAGAACGCCGCGCTCAACGCGATCCGCGCCTATCTCGAGCCGGGGGAAAGCGCGGTCGGCACGGCCATCGACGTGCGCCACCTCGCGGCGACGCCGGTGGGACACACGGTGACGGCGCAGGCCGAGGTCACCGGCGTCGATGGCCGGCGCATTTCATTTTCGGTGAGCGCGCGCGACGAGACCGAAGAGATCGGCCGCGGCACCCACGAGCGCATGGTGGTGGATCTGCAGCGGCTGGAGGAGAGGCTGGCGAAGAAGCGGAAGACTTGAGATTCGTGCAACAACTACGCGGTGTCATGCCCGCAAAAGCGGGCATCCAGTAAACACCGGGCATGCGATCACGCACAAAACTGCGTTCAGTGTTTACTGGATTCCGGCTCTCGCCGCTGACGCGGCTCGGCCGGAATGACAGCCGAGTGTGCCAATTCTAATCCGCGTACTCGCCGGCCGCCTTGATGATCGGCGCCCAGCGGTCGATCTCGCTGACCAGGGTGCGCTGCGCGGCTTCGGGCGTCGCCTTGTCCGCCGGCATCGGCTCGGTGCTGATGTCGCGGAAGCGCTTCACCAGATCGGGATCCTTCAGCGCGCCGATCAGCGCCGCGGAAAGTTTCTGCACGATCGCGGCCGGCGTGCCGCGTGGCGCAAACACGCCGTGCCAGACCGCGAGCTCGAAACCCTTGAGCCCGGCTTCGTCGGCGGTGGGAAGGTCGGGCAGCGAAGCAAGCCGCGACTTCGTGGTGATGGCGTAAGGCTTGACCTGCTTGCTCAGGATCGGGCCGGTCGTGTTGGTGGCCTGATCGCAGGTCATGTCGACCTGCTTGCCGATCAGGTCGTTCATTACCGGCCCGGTGCCGCGATAGGGGACCGTGGTGAGCGTCACTTGCAGTTGCGACATCAGCAGCATGCCGCAGAGATGCGAGGCCGAGCCGATGCCCGCGTTTGCCAACGTGGTCTTGGCGCCCGGCCCTTTCAGATAGGCGACGAGATCCTTGAACGAATCGGGCGGCAGGCCGGGGCGGCCGACGATCGTCATCGGCGCCTCGGTGATCAGGCCGATCGGAGCGAAGGCCGACTTGGTGTCGTAGGGCAGCTTGCGATAGAGTGTCGCCGCGGTCGAAAGCCCCACGTGATAGATCAGCAAGGTGTAGCCGTCGGGATCGGCGCGTACCACGCGGCCGGTACCGATGGTGCCGCCCGCGCCGCCGGCGTTCTCGATCGTGATCTGCTGGCCGAGAATTTTCCCCATCGCCTGCGCGGTGATGCGCGAGATCGCGTCGGTCGGCCCGCCCGCCGCGGCCGGCACGATGATGTTGATGGACCGCACCAGATAGTCCTGCGCCGACGCGGCGCCAAGTGTTGCTATCAGCGTGGCGATGATCGCGTGTATACGCATCAATGTTCCTCCCCTTGTTGCGATGTCAGCAACGATTATTCGCGCTGCACCTCCCCTGCGTCACCCGCGGGCTTGACCCGCGGGTCCATCTTCTTAATAAGAATTTTTTGAAGGTGATGGATTGCCGGGTCAAGCCCGGCAATGACCGTTTCGAGAGCTGCCGCGCAACGATGGGTTTCGCTGCGCTCAACCCATCCTACGTGCACTATTCCTTGCCGTCATTGCGCCAGGCGATACCAGAGGTGAAGCGATGCCGACTACCCGACGCGAGTTCGTGAAATGGGTCACGGCGAGCGGCATTGCGCTCAGCCTGTCGCGTCTGGCTTTTGCCGAGGAGCCCGGATTCGCGGAGCGAGAGACGGTGCCGGGACGCGGACGCTGGAATCCGGCCGCCAAGGGCGCCGGGCGCATCGACGGCGTTCCCAAGGTCACCGGGGCCAAGCTCTACGCATCCGATTATCGCGCCGCCGATCTTCCCGGCTGGCCGGCGAAGACGTCGCACGCGATGCTCATCCGCGCGCCGGACGCCACGCACGTCTATACCGGCATCGATCTTCCGCGCCTGAGCGGCGCGCTCAAGCCGACAGCCGTCGTCACCGCGGCCGAGGTGGCGCAAAGCGGCGTTCGCGTTCCCGAATTTTATGCCGGCGATCTGTTCTGCCCGCTCGGCAAAACGCCGATCTATATGGGGCAGCCGGTAGCGCTTTTGCTCTACGAGGATTTCGACGCCTTCGACCAGGCGCGGCTTAAGCTGCGCGACGGAACCTTCGTGAAGTTCGGCGAGGAAACCGGTCCGGTCGCGCTGCCGATTTACGGTGCCTACCGCTTTACCCGCATCGCCGGTCCGACCCCTGATGCGCCGGATGTTTGCTCTCCGGTCAAGGACGGCTGGGTCCATCCGCCACACGTCCAGGACACGGAGCTTCCGGTCTGGACGCCGCTTGCGACCGACAAAGACAGCGCCTATGGCAAAGCCGCGCGCCACGGCGAGCAGATCCGCGCCGAGCTTGCGGCAAACAATCCTGCGCTGCTGGTGCTGGACCGTGAATTCGAGACGCAATCGGTCGACCCGGTGTTTCTCGAGCCGGAGGGCGGTCTCGCCTGGTACGACGCAGGACGCAAGAACCTCGAGCTCGTGCTCGGCGTGCAGTCACCCTACGAGGCCGCGGAGTCCATCGCGTTCCTCCTGGGCAAGGCCCAGCCCGCGTTCCAGCCGGCGCGCATCAATGCGCAGTTTGCCTACATGGGCGGCGCCTTCGGCGGGCGCGATCACACGCCGTTTCCGCTCTACGTCGCATTAGCGGCGGTGTTTCTTCCCGGCCGCCCGGTCCGGCTCGCCCACGATCGCTATCAGCAGTTCCAGTCGGGAATCAAACGCCACCGGTTCAAGATGCACACGCGCATCGGCGTTGACCGGGCGAGCGGAAAGATTTCCGCATTCGCGGCCGATCACGTCTTGGATGGCGGCGGCCTCGCCAACTATTCATCCACCGTGGCGGCGGTCGGCGCCACCGCTGCGATCGGCATCTATGACGTTCCGAAGGTCGACGTCACCACGGTTGCCTACCATTCGCGCGGCGTGACCGCAGGATCGATGCGCGGCTACGGCACGATCCAGACGATGACCGCGCTCGAAGTGTTGATCGACGAAGTCGCGTCGGCGTTGCCGCTCGACCCGATCGAATTGCGCCGGCGCAACGCGCTCAAGCCCGGCGGCCGAATCATGACGGGAAATCCGCTCAGCGTCTCGATCCGCGCGCCGGAGATTCTGGACAAACTGGAGCAGCATCCAATCTGGCAGCAGCGTGCCGCGGAGAAAGCGCGCGGCCAACAAACCGGCTTGCTGATCGGCACGGGTGTGGCGTGCGTCAACAAGGATTACGGCAGCGGCGCGGATTCTTCGCTGGGGCGCGTGGAAATCGACCCGGAGGGCCGGATTGTCATCTATTGCGATCACGTCGAGATGGGCACCGCCGTCGGCACCGCGCTTGCCAACCGCGTAGCGACTCACCTGGGCGCGGTCGCCGATGAAGTCTCGCTCGCGCGCATCGACACCTTCGCTCCGTTATCCCTGGTCACCTCCGGCGACCCTTATACGATGACCCAGGCGGCCCAGGATGCGGCCCAGCGCAATCCGCGCTGGGTCCCGGTGATCAGTTCGGTCACCACGGCCTCGATTGGCGCGCATGTCGGCACGTACGCGGCAGCCGAAGCCGCACGCGTGATCTTTCGCTTCGGGCTGTGGCCGGCGGCGCTCGCGCTGTGGGGCATCGCGCCAAGCGATCCGCGGAGCAAGCAGTGGGAGACGGCGCGCTGGGAAAACGGGCAGCTGGTCGTGCCGGGGCTGATGCCGCTCACGTTGCCGGCCCTGGCCGCAGCAGCGCATGCGCGCGGCCTGGTAACCGGCGCAATGGCGCATGCCTTTTCCCGCTGGGCATGGTCGCAAGCGAGTTTCTCGATCGGCGGGCAGCCATGGACCGCCGACATCGATGCGCTCGCCGTGCGCAACGGCGGCGGCAAATTCGTGCGGCTCGATCGCAGCAAGGTCAAATTTCCGCCGACCGATTTCAACCGGTTCGGACTGACCTATGCCTCGATGTGCGGCACGCTGGTGCGCGTCGCGATCGAACGGAAGAGCGGGGCGTTGCGCATCGATCAGGCCTATAGCGTATTCGAATGCGGCACGCCGCTGGTGCCGGAGGTCGTGCGCGGGCAAGCGCAGGGCGGCTTCGCGATGAGCGTGGGTTATGCCTTGCGCGAGTTGCTGCCGCCGTTCGAGGGAGGACCCGGCGACGGGCAATGGAATCTCGATCGGTACCTCCTCGCGCGCGGCTCGGACCTCCCTCTGCACAGGCTGGAGGTCGAAATGTTGCCGCCGCTCGAACCGAACGAGCCGCCCAAGGGCATCGCGGAGGTCGTGATGATTCCCACCGTCCCAGCGCTGCTCAACGCCATCTACGATGCCACCGGCCGCCGCTTCCAGTCACTGCCGGTGACCCAATCCATGCTCAAGGGAGCCCTGTCGTGATAGCGCTGCGCCTCACGATCAACGGTCGCGAACACGGCCCGGTGGACGTGCGCGACGATTTGACGATGAACGATTTCTTGCGCGAGTACCTCGGGCTGACCGGCACCAAGTTCGGTTGCGGCGTCGCGCAGTGCCTCAGCTGCGCGGTGATCGTCGATGACGCGGACGGGACGAGCTACACCGCCCCGACCTGCATTCGCTCGGCGGTGAGCTTCAACGGCAAAGCCATCCGCACGGTCGAAGGCCATGCCAAGAACGGCGAGCTTTCGCTTCTGCAAAAAGCGTTCATCGAGCATTTCGCGTTCCAGTGCGGCTATTGCACGCCGGGCTTCGTGAACGAGGGGCAGGTTCTGCTGGAGCGTCTGGCGAAGCAGCCGGTGGCGCGCGCGGATCTCGAGAAGACCATCGCCGAGGCGCTCGACGGTCACCTGTGCCGCTGCACCGGCTACATCAAATATCACGAGGCGGTGCGCGACGTGATTCTCGCCGACCCGGGCCGCTACCTGGTCGCGAAGGCTGATCGGTGAGGCGCACCGGACATGAAATTCGATCTGCGAGTTTCGATCGCCGTTGCGCTGGCCCTGCTGACCGCCGCGCCAACTGCCTATGCGCAGTCCGCCGACCTGTCGGACAAGCTCGCGGCGCCGGAGAGCTTTGCCGGAATCGGCGACACCGCGGCGCGCTCGGCGGCATTGTTTACCGAGCTCGGCAAAGTGTTGACCCATCCGCGCTGCGTGAACTGCCATCCCGTCGGGGACCATCCGCATCAGGGCGAACAGGGCCGGCTGCATCAGCCGCCGGTCGAGCGCGGCGCCGACGGCCACGGCCTTCCCGCCATGCGCTGTTCGATCTGCCACGGAGAGGCCAACTTCGATCCGGGCCGCGTGCCGGGACATCCGGAGTGGCATCTGGCGCCGCGCGATATGGCCTGGGAAGGCAAGACGCTCGCGGAGATCTGCGCGCAGATCAAGGACCCCGCGCGCAATGGCGGCCGCTCATTGGACGAGCTCGTGCATCACATCGGCGACGATTCGCTGGTCGGCTGGGCCTGGGCGCCGGGATTCGGGCGGCACCCTGCGCCCGGCACGCAGAAACAAGCGAAAGCGCTCACCGAAGCCTGGGTGAAAACCGGCGCAGCCTGTCCGAAGTAGCGAACGGACCGTTCGTCTCGTTCTCTCAGGCGTCGTCCCCGCGAAAGCGGGGACCCAGTAATCACTGCACCCTCGGTGATTACTTGGTCCCGGGTCTCGCGCTTCGCGCTCGCCCGGGACGACAGAAGTGTTACGGCAAATCGGCGAGGCTCTTCGGGCCGGGGCCGGGCGTGATCAGGGTCGGCCACTGGTGCGAGCCGAACGGCACCTGCGGCGGCAGGTTCACCGGCATCTTGCGCTTGGCGTCCTCGTCGATGATCGCTTGCCGCGCGTCGCCGCCCATCAGCTCGTAGTCCATCAGGTAGTAATTGCCGAAGAACGCCGCGCCCACCGAGCGGTCGGCGATGATGCGGGTGAGCGATTCCAGCATCTCGTCGGGGGTGGTGGTGAACGAGATGGTCTCGATCAGCATCAGCCGGTCGTTGATCGCATCCGGCCCGAAATACTGCGCGAGCACGCTGAACAAAATGTTGTTCTGGCGCGCGACGTAGATGGTGTTGCTCGCGGCGTAGGTCTTCTCCCAGTCGGCGCCGAGCATCTGCTTCCATTGGCCGATCACGTCCATCCAGTGATGCACCTGGGTCTGCGCCGCCCAGGCGATGTTCTTCTTGAGCAGCGGGCTCTGCTTCTTGGCAAAGGCTTCCACCGCCTCCGGCGCGATCGCGTTGGCCTTGAGGCACTCGTCCATGAACGCGATGTTGTTCGACAGGATCGCGCGGTTGTTGGCGCGCCAGTCCTCGGGCATGGTGCTGGCGTCGAGGCCGTCGAGCGCGGACTGCATGCGGCTGCGGTAGGCGGCCATGGAGCCGCGCCAGGAGAGATCCTTCGGGCTGTTGAGATAGGGCGTGACGATCTCGCCCAGCGCCATGGTGCTGTGACCGACGGATTTGAGCAGCTGGTAGACGATCGGCACCGACGGCGCGTCGAGCGGCTCCTTGCCCGGGCGATAGAGGATGAAGCGGCCGCCGGCGCCGGTGAACAGGCCGAGGATGACCGGATGCTGCGCCAGAATGGTCTTTTGGAATTTTTGCCCGGCATCGCCGTAGAGCTCGAACATCGTGGTGTTGAGCTGCAGGATGTCCTTGTTGGCGATTTCACCGCGGCTCGTCTCCGAGGTGCCGACGATGGCCTTGAAGTAGGACGGCAGCTCGGCGGCGCGCGCCGGCGCGGCGAATTGCGGCAAACAACAAATTGCCAGCAGCGCGCAGGCGCTGCGCATGAGAGTTGCGGATTTCACGGCTTTCTCCTGCTCGATGCGCGCGCTCACAGCATCCCAGCCAGTTCCCCTCCCGCCGCGGAGCGCGATCGAAGGCGGTCGGCGCGGCACTGGATAAAGGGTCGGCATGTGCGGCGCAAGCGCGGCCGATGACCGCGCCGTGCGATCCCACTCTCCGCTCGTCCCCGCGAAAGCGGGGACCCAGATCACAAATCCCGAACAGGCGGCTCTGGATTCCCGCTTGCGCGGGAATGAGCGACCGAGTGCACTGCTGGCGCCTATTCCAACTTGCGAAATGTGCGTAGAAGGACGCGGCGATCGCAGGAGCAGATGATGGTCAACGTCCATATCCACCAATTCAAAGCGGGCGGCACGGTGGTGGATGCCGCCGCGCTCGAGCAGTTCCAGGAGCAATGGGCCACCTACCGCAAGCTGGTGGAAAGCGACCTGCTCTCGCATTGCGCGGTCGGCCGCCTGCTGCACGACAACCTCAACCAGAGGTTCACGGCGCCGTTCACCTTTCTCGACATTGCCTGCGGCGACGCCAGCATGATGAAGCGCGCGCTCACCGGGACCAAAGTCCGCCA
>Ga0306926_10001494_pt1 | contig 23312 bp, 19 predicted proteins | sample flu12Cox44000178_FD_203759 | JGI IMG/M metagenome (GOLD analysis project Ga0306926, IMG submission 203759) | Lab enrichment of tropical soil microbial communities from Luquillo Experimental Forest, Puerto Rico - flux8day.12C.oxic.44.000.178 (v2)... | ecosystem: Environmental > Terrestrial >...
GCATTTGCTGGTTGTCGCCAGCGTGATCGGCATGCTCTGGCTGGGCGACTGGCAGCTGCGGCGGGCACAGGCGGGCAACTCGCTCAGCTGGGCCTACACATTCGAGTGGCCGCTCTTCGCGATCTTCGCAGTGTTCTTCTGGATCAAGACGATCCGGGATGAGGCCCACCCCGGGGATGAGGCCGCGCCCGCCGACGTCAGCCTCCCGGCCGGCACCCGGCAGGCCCCCGCCGCGGTGGCCAGCCGGGACGCCGGGGAGCCGGGCGAGGCCGAGGACCCCGAACTCGCCGCCTACAATGCCTACCTGGCCCGGCTCGGCAAGGAAGTGAAGGGCCATGGCCGGTGGCACGGGCTGAGGTAGCCGCCGGTCACACGGGCCCAACTGGTGGCCGTGGCACGGGCTGAGGGTGGCGACGACAGCGCAGGAAGGAGGCCGGGCCGGTGCGCCTGAACGTCATCTTGTACCGGGTGATGGCTTATCTGACCGGTGTGGTGCTGATCGTCTTGTGTGTGCTTGCCATCTTGCAGGCGTTCACCGACGACAGCGCGCTGGTGAACGTGGTGGGCACCGTGCACGGCGGCCTGTACATCATCTACCTGCTGGTCGCGTTCCCGCTCAGCCGCCGGCTGCGGCTCACCGCGGGACCGACGGTGGCGCTGCTGCTGGCCGGCACCATCCCGGTCATGACCTTCATCGTGGAACGCCGGATCAGCCACCGCTACATCGACCCGGCACTGGCCGCACTGCCCGCACCGGCGCCACCCGCGGCCGCCCCCTCCTGACGCCGGCGGAGTTCGCCGCGCCGGCGGCAACCGTTTCCGTGCTGGTCACAGCTATCGCGCATACTCTGAGCATGCAGACCGGGTTCCTGGACCACCCACGGCCGCTGGCCTTCGCGCACCGGGGCGGCCCGGCGCACGCCCCGGAGAACTCCTGGCGCGCCTTCGAGCACGCGGTCGGGCTCGGCTACCGGTATCTGGAGACCGACGCGCAGGCGACCGCGGACGGGGTGCTCATCGCCTTTCACGACCGCACCCTGGAGCGGGTCACCGGCCGCCCCGGCCGGGTGTCCCGGCTGCCGCTGGCCGATATAGCCACCGCCCGGATCGGCGGCACCGAGCCCATCCCGGTACTGGCGGACCTGCTCGCCGCCTGGCCCGATGTGCGCTTCAACATCGATATCAAGGACGGCCCGGTGATCGCGCCGCTGGTCCAGGTCCTGCGGCGCACCAACGCCTGGGACCGGGTCTGTATCTGCTCATTCTCGGCTGCCCGGCTGTGGAGCGCCCGCCGGGTGCTTGACCAACCGGTCTGCATGGCCGCCTCGCCACTGGGCACCGCGGTGGTCAGGTTCGGCGGCCCGCGTCGTGCCCGCGGGCCCGATCACCGCGGCCCGCAGCGCCCGGACCCCGCGGTGAGCCCGGCCGCGGGCCGCCGCCCGGGCGGACTGCCCGCCGGGCGGGCCAGCTTGCTGGCGGACCGCCTGGCCCGGGCCGGGGTGCAGTGTGCCCAGGTGCCGGTGCGGATGGCCACCACCGCTTTCATCGCGCGAGCGCACGCGCTGGGCCTGCAGGTGCACGTCTGGACCGTCAATGAGCGGCCGGTCATGGAGAACCTGCTCGACCGGGGGGTGGACGGGATCATGACCGATGAGACGGTCGCTCTGCGGGAGGTGCTGTCCGGGCGCGGGCAATGGCATCCGCGGGTGCCCGGCTGATACCCAGCAGGCGGCGCATGCCAAGTGCGGCCATCCGGGCTGGGTTGGAACCAGGACCCAGCGGGAATCTTGTCCAGGTACTCAGCGTTAACACCCTGGACGGCTGAGCGCCTGGGAGGCAATGCCATATGGCCGAACGCGCACTTCGTGGCACCCGGCTCGGGGCAACGAGCTATGAGAATGACCGGAACACGGACCTGGCTCCGCGCCAGGAAATTGCGTTCGACTGCCCCAAGGGCCACCACTTCACTGTGCCGTTCGCCGCGGAAGCGGAAGTTCCCGCCACCTGGGAATGCCGGGTTTGCGGAGCGATCGCACTCACAGCCGCTGGCGACCAGCCCAGCCCGAAGAAGGCTAAGCCACCGCGCAGCCACTGGGACATGCTGCGGGAGCGGCGGTCCATCGCGGACCTGGAGCAGGTGCTCGCCGAACGGCTTGCCCTCATCCGCGGGGAACGCGGCGAGGCCGATGCGAAGGAGCAGTCCCGGGCCCGCAAGAGCGCGTGACCGCCAGGCTCAGCTGGCGGGGGCGCTGGGCGCACGGCGGTGCGGCGTCAGTCCCCAGACGGTGACCCGCCACAGCGCTTCGGTAACGACAGCATGGGACATCTTGCTGGCACCATGCACCCGCTCCACGAAGGTGATGGGCACCTCGGTCACGGTCAGCCCAGCCCGGAGGGTGCGCAGCACCAGGTCGATCTGGAAGCAGTAGCCCTGCGACTGGACGTCGTCGAGCCCGATCCGCTGCAGCGTGGAGGCGCGGTAGGCACGGTATCCGCCGGTGGCGTCCTTGACACTGATCCGCAGCATGAGCCGGGTGTAGAGATTGGCGCTCCGGGACAGCAGCTCGCGTGACTTGGCCCAGTTGCGCACCGTCCCGCCGGGCACCCAGCGGGAACCAAGCACCAGGTCGGCATCGGACAGTGCGGCCAGCAGGGTGGGCAGTTCCTCCGGCCGGTGCGACCCGTCCGCATCCATCTCGACGATCGCACCGTAGCCACGCGCCAGCGCCCACCGGAAGCCGGCGATGTAGGCGGTACCCAGGCCGGCTTTGCCAGCCCGGTGCAGTACGTGAACATGAGAATCCGCGTCCGCCAGCTTGTCGGCGATCTCGCCGGTGCCGTCCGGGCTGTGGTCGTCTACCACCAGCAGGTCGGCGTCCGGGACGGCGGCGCGGACCCGGCTCACGATGGACTCGATATTGTCGCGCTCGTTGTAGGTGGGCACGACGACGGCCACCGGGCCAACGGCGGTGCCGGTCGGACTGCTCACATTCCCCCTGCCTTCGCGTGAACCGGACCTGCCTGCCCGGACTTCCCCTGGACGATACCGCAGGGTACCCGGTCTTCCTGCGCACGGTGGGCAGCGCCTGACCGCGGCCGGGAATGGAACACCTGGCCGGCCCGCTGACGCGGGCGGGAAGACCTGCCCGCGGGAGAGGGCCCGGTCATCCCTCCGGACCGGAGTCCATCCCGCTGACAGCGGGTACGGATCTCCGTTGTCTACTGGCCGCCCGGGCCCCCTCCGGGCCTTCATCCCCGGCACGGCGGACCGGCGCCGGGGCTCCGCAGCAACTTACCGGCGATCGTTAGGATGTCAACCCGCTGCTGGCGGGCGCCCGGGCACAGGCACGCCCAGCACAGCTGAGCAGCCGGGTCGACCCTGGTCCCAACTGTCCCAGGGCGGTACGATTGAGCATCTCCCAGTGGTGTGAGGCCGGCATGACCTTCCTGGTGTCACCCAGCGATCCGGAAGTCAGGTTGAACCTATCCGGATCACTGTCCCGGCGCTTCAGCCTGGCGGCGTGCCGCAGCGGGAGATCCGGCTGGCGGCGGGGATGACCTGTCCGTCTCCCTCGGCTGGACGTCATCGGCTGGCCCGCTCTCCGCTGCCCCGGCGTAACTTCCCCATCCGGCATCTTGACGTCCCTCGGCCACCTCGAGGGAAGCCCGGCGACCAGCAGACCCGACCATTAGCGCGGCGGGCGGGCTGAGCCCGTGCGCTGCCATCCGTCATCTTCCAGCAGGAGGACGAGCAATGACAGAAAGTCAGGACGCGCAGGTCTCCGAGGCCCAGATTGCGGTCCACTGGCGCGAGGAGGGTTACTACCCGCCGCCGGAGTCGTTCGTCGCCCAGGCCAACGCCAATGACCCGGCGATCCGGGAGCGATTCGCCGAGGAGCGGTTCCCGGATTGTTTCACCGAGTACGCGGACTTGCTTGCGTGGGACAAGAAATGGGACACCGTCCTGGACACTAGCAACGCGCCCTTCTGGAAGTGGTTCGTGGGCGGCAGGCTGAACGCCTCCTACAACTGCGTCGATCGGCACGCCGAGGCCGACGCTAACAAGACCGCGATCATCTGGGTCCCCGAGCCCGAGTCGGAGGCCTCCGCGCACATCAGCTACGGGGAACTGCACCGCCGGGTGAACGAGTTCGCTGCCCTGCTGCGTGACTTCGCCGGCCTCAAGACCGGTGACCGGGTGACCCTGCACCTGCCGATGGTTGCCGAACTGCCGATCACGATGCTGGCCTGCGCGAGGCTCGGGGTCATCCACTCGGAGGTGTTCGGCGGGTTCAGTGGCCACGCCTGCGGGACCCGCATCGCCGACTCGGGCAGCCACGTCCTGATCACAATGGACGGCTACTATCGCAGCGGCGAGCTGACAGATCACAAGGTCAAGGCAGACCAGGCCGTCGAGGAGGCGGCGAAGGAGGGCCAGCAAGTCGACAAGGTGCTCGTCTGGCGGCGGCACCCGGGCCAGTACGCCTCGGCCACCACCATGGTCGATGGCAGGGACTTCTTCGTCGATGAGCTGCTGCACCGCTACGCCGGGCAGACCGTGGATCCGGTGTCGATGCCGGCTGAGGCACCGCTGTTCCTGATGTACACCAGCGGCACCACCGGCCGCCCGAAGGGCTGCCAGCACTCAACCGGGGGCTACCTGGCCTATGTAACCGGTACGTCCAAGTACTACCAGGACATCCACCCCGACGACGTGTACTGGTGCATGGCCGACATCGGCTGGATCACCGGCCACTCCTACATCGTCTACGGGCCGCTGTCGCTGGGCACAACCACGGTGATCTACGAAGGCGTGCCGAACTACCCTGACGGCGGACGGCCGTGGCGGATCGCCGAAAAACTCGGGGTGAGGATCTTCCACACCTCACCGACGGCGATCCGGATGCTGCGCAAGGTTGGCCCGGAAGAGCCGAAGAAGTATAACTACCACTTCAAGCACATGACCACCGTGGGCGAGCCGATCGAGCCCGAGGTCTGGCGCTGGTATCACTCCGAGGTCGGCAAGGGTGAGGCCGCGATCGTCGACACCTGGTGGCAGACCGAAAACGGCGGGTTCCTCGGCAGCACGCTGCCTGCCCTGGAGCCGATGAAGCCGGGCAGTTGCGGCCCCGGCGTACTCGGGATCTACCCCATCATCTTCGACGAGGACGGCAACGAGGTCCCGAAGGGCAGCGGCAAGGCGGGCAACATCTGTATCCGCAACCCCTGGCCGGGAATCTTCCAGACGATCTGGGGTGACCCGGAGCGGTTCCTGTCGACGTATTACCGCAAGTACAACAGGGACCCAGACAGCAAGGACTGGCACGACTGGCCGTACTTCGCCAACGACGGAGCGGTCCAGGCGGCCGACGGATACTTCCGAATCCTCGGCCGGGTGGACGACGTGATCAACGTGGCTGGGCACCGGCTCGGCACCAAGGAACTGGAGTCGGCGACGCTCACCGTCCCGGAGATCGCGGAGGCGGCCGCGGTGCCGGTCATGGACGAGCTGCGCGGCCGCATCGTGGAGATGTACGTCTCGCTGAAGCCGGGGTTCGCCGCGAGCCCGGAGATAGCGGACAAGGTAACCAAGGCGATCGAGGTCGAGATCGGCAAGATCGCCCGGCCGAAGAACGTGTGGATCGTCCCGGACATGCCCAAGACCCGGTCCGGGAAGATCATGCGCCGCGTGATCGCGTCGGTATCCAACTTCACCGACGTCGGAGATGTCACCACCCTGGCCAACCCGGAGGTGGTCGAGGGCATCCGGCATCAAGTCCAGAGCACCAAAGTGGCCAAGGGCGAGCTGCCACGTGAACTGAGTGAGGCGGAGTACGAGGAGATCGCGAAGTTCGGGGCGGAGTAGGCCGATTCCCGGTGGGGGGGTCTGGCTGAACGCCTGGTCCCCCCCCACTCGGCTGCGGGCAGCTTGCACAGGCCACCGGGGCCACCACCCACACCCCAGTTTGGCGCCTGACCGGACCGGGCGGGAGGGCAGCCGGGCTGGGGGTAGTTAGAGGGTAAGGCCGGCTTCTAGCAGGGCGAGGCCGTACTCGAACTTGTCGGCGAAGGTGGCGAGCTTGGTCTGGTCGCCGAGAGCCATGAGGTCGTCGGCCTCGTCGAAATAGGCGGCTATGGCTACCCCGACCACGGCTCCGGCCAGGGTACGGACCGCGAAGTCGCTGGGGTCATGTCCCGTCCGCTGCGCCACCGCCTCGGCGATGACCTGGGTGGTCCTGGCTAGTTCCGCCATCATGCGCGCGCGGACCGCGGGAACGGTCATGGCCAGTTCGGTCATCTCGCGCAGGTTGGTCCAGTCGTCCTCCCCCATCCGGGCGAAGGCCGCGTGGACGCCGGCCCGCATGGCGGCAAGGGGGCTGAGTTCGGGTGACTGTTCCTGGATCGCTTCCAGCCAGAGCAGGTCCATGTCGTCTTGCAGGACGACATCCTCCTTGGTCGGGAAGTAGCGGAAGAACGTGCTCGGGGAGACCTCGGCCGCTTCGGCGATCTGCTCCACGGTGGTGTCGTCGTAGCCCTTCTCCCGGAACAGCCGGAGCGCGTGCTCCCGGATGGCAGCACGCGTCCTGGCCTTCTTCCGCTCCCGCAACCCCGGCCGGGGCCCGGCGGCCGGAGCCGCCGGGGTATGTTCAGGCAGCGCGCTCATGGGCCGATTCTCTCCTATCCGGGAGCGGGCCGACACTGGCCGGCGCCGCAGCCTCAGTCGCCCGCCAGGGCAGGAAGAGCAGCGCCAGGATTACCGCGGCTACCGCCAGGGCGGCACTGACCCACAGCATCGCGGCGATGCCATGCACGAAGGCTGAGCGCACCGATACCAGCAATGCGGGTGAGCCCAGTTGCCGTGCGACGGCGATCCCGGCGAACACGCTGCTGCGGACCGCGTTCACGGTTGCCGCTGGCAGGCCCGCGACCGGCAGCTGGGAGTGGTAGCCCGAGGCGATGACGCTGCCCAGAACCGCGGCCGACAGCGGTGCCCCGGCCTTCTGTACGGCCTGCATGACCGCCGAGCCGACCCCGGCGTTCTCCTTGGGCAGGTCGACCAGGGCCGCGGAGGCGGCGGTGGCCAGGGCAAGCCCGAAGCCGATCCCGCTGACCGCGGTCCAGGCGGCGATGAACGCGGTGCCGCTGGCCGCTGTCATCGTGGTGCCCAGCATCAGGCCGGCTGCGAGCACGGCGAACCCGAGCGCGGCGGTGAGCTTCCCGGTCAGCCGCTTGGCCAGCCGGTCGGCCAGGCCCGCGCCCAGCGCCAGGCCGGCCATCAGCGGCAGCAGCCGCAGCCCGCTGCCCATCGCGTTCATGCCGAGGACGGCCTGGAAGAACTGCGGCGCAGCGAACAGCAGGCCGAACATCGCGAAGATGCCAAACGCCTGCAGGATGGTTCCCCAGCTGAACCTGGCCGACCGGAAAAGACTGAGATCCACCAGCGGCTGACCCCCGGGCCTGCTGGTCAGGCGCAGTTCCCACCAGACAAAGGCCGCCAGCACCGCCACCCCTGCCACGATCGCGAAGATCGCCGTGGGCGAGGACCACCCATACTGCCCGGCTGCGATGAACCCGTAGATCAGCACGGCCAGCCCGGCGGATGAAGCCACGATCCCCACCGGGTCCAGGCCGGGCCGGCTGGTGGCCCGCGATTCCGGCACCAGCACCGTGACCGCGACCAGGCCGATCGCCACCACCGGCAGGTTCATCAGGAACACCCAGCCCCACCAGTAGTTGGACAGCAGCCAGCCGCCGAGGATCGGCCCGATCGGCAGGGCCAGGAAGTTGGCCGCCGCCCAGGCGCCGACCGCCCTGGGCCGCTCCTCGTCCGTGAACATCACCGCGACCACCGACAGCACCAGCGGCACCATGGCACCCGCGGCCAGTCCCAGCACCGTCCTGGCCGCGATGAACGCACCAGCGTTCGGTGAGTAAGCGCACGCCAGCGACCCGAGCCCGAACAGGCTGAGTGCGCCGATCATGACCTTCTTACGCCCGAACCGGTCCCCCAGCAGCCCGCCCGGAAGCAGCGCCACGGCCAGCGCCAGCGTGTAGGCCGAGACGAACCATTGCAGGTCGGTGGCCGAGGCATGCAGCGAGACCGCCAGCGTCGGCAGGGCGACGCTCAGCACCGTAGCGTCCAGCCCCACCGCCAGCACTCCCAGCGAGAGCCCGGCTAGCGCCCACCACTTGCGCGCCCCCGCACCGCCCATGACAGTCATGGCACCCACTACCTCTCGCTATCTCCTCTAATCTGAATGTTACTTTCGGTTCAGAGGAACATGCAAGAGCTATTGGATGTCAGAAGTCTGCCGTGGGGAGGCCGTCAGTCCCCCGGCGGCACAACGATCGTGCCGGTTGCGGTAACGACAGTCAGCGGCTCGTCCAGCACCCGCGAGGCGGATGGCCCACGCCCGGGATCGGCGCGGCAGACGACCCGTGCCTCGAAGCTCAGTTCCCGGCTCCGGCGGCCGACCCTCATCACTGTCGCGGTGGCCTCGATCACGTCGCCGGCCAGCACGGGCGCCTGGAACTGGACCTGCGAGTAGGAGGCGAACAGGCTCTCGTCCCCGTCGGTGCGGATGGCCAGCTCGGTGGCCACGTCGCCGAACAGGCCGAGCACGTAGGCGCCGTCCACCAGGTTGCCGCCGTAGTGGGCGTGGCTGGCCGGAATGTAGCGGCGCTGCGTCACCGACAAGCCCTCCTGGGCGCCGGTCATGCCCGGGCCTCCCCCGCCGGGAGGGTGAGGGTGTGGACCAGGTAGCTGGCCACCTCGCGGGGGGTGGTGCCACGGCCGAAGATCTTGTCCACGCCGAGGTCGGCGGCCATCGTGGGGTCGAATCGGGGCCCGCCGACCACGAGCAGCGGCCGGCCGTGGCGCTCCCCGCCGGACGCTCCCCCGCCGGCCATCCCGGTGCTGAACGCGTCCGCCAGCGCGCGGGCGCCGGCCAGGTGGGCGTCGCGCTGGGTGACGACCTGGCTGACCAGCACCGCGTCCGCGTGCTCGGCCACGGCGCGGGTGACCAGATCGGCCACGTCCACCTGGGCGCCGAGGTTGACCACCCGCATCTCCCGGTAGTACTCCAGGCCCTTCTCCCCCGCGTGGCCCTTGACGTTGAGGATGGCGTCGATGCCGACCGTGTGCGCGTCGGTGCCGATGCAGGCGCCCAGCACCACCATCTCCCGGCCGAGGCCGGACCGGATCCGGAGGTTGATCTCGGCCGCCGACAGCAGCGGGAACTCCCGCTCCGCCACCATCACCTGGGACAGGTCGACCAGCTGGCTGGCCCGGCCGTAGACGATGAAGAAGGTGAAGTCCGGGCCCATTCCCTTGGCATGCACCACCATGGCCGGGTCCAGCCCCATCTTGGCCGCCAGCTGCAGGGCGGCCCCCTCGGCGACGGCCCGCTCGTACTCGCTGCCAAACGGGACCGGCAGCGTGAACGACAGCTGCACCCGGCCGTCGCCGGTGGTGTCCCCGTAAGGGCGAATGACCTGGCCGGTCACCGCTGGTCTCCTTCCGCGGGGCGGCCTGCTTCCAGGAACTCCGCCGCCGGGTTGAAGTAGCCGTCCGCGCGGGCGAACACACCCTCCAGGCCCCGGCCGCCGTCGGCGGGCCGCCGGGTGATGCCGAACGTGCCATCCGCGATCGCGTTCAGCAGCCCGTCATCGCGGATGCGGCCGAGCAGGTCCACCGACTCGGCCAGCACCTGCTGGGCGCGGGCCTGGACGAAGCCGCCGGTGGGTGGCCGGAAGTTCTCGGCCAGCCCGGCAGCCGCCCGGGTCACGTAGCGGACATTCTCCAGCGCCAGGTCCCGGTCGGACAGGAACGGCGTGTGGATGCCCTCGGTCATCATCCCGATGAGCAAGATCGACTGGCCGGTCATCACCCCGGCCAGGTTGAAGAACGCATCCAGCAGGTAGCCACCGAACACGTTGCCGGTCATGTGCTTGGTGGGCGGCATGTACTTCAGCGGCGCGTCCGGGAACAGCTCCCGGACCAGCTGGGCGTGGGCCAGTTCCAGCAGGAACGAGTCCGGCACTTCCGGGCTGATCTCGAAGGCGTGACCGAGCCCGAGCTGCCAGCTGGCCAGCCCGGCCTCGGTGCCGAAGAACTCGTTGAGCAGCTGGCTGACCACCACCGTGTGCGCGGCTTCGACCGCGTCAGCGGTGGTCAGGTAGTTGTCCTCGCCGGTGTTGATGATGATCCCGGCCCGGGCGTGGATCTGGCGGGAGAACCGCTGATCAATGAAGGTGCGACGGGGATTGATGTCACGGAAGATAATCCCGTACATGCAGTCATTCAGCATCATGTCCAGGCGTTCCCGGCCGGCCAGCGCGGCGATCTCCGGCATGCACAGGCCGGACGCGTAGTTGGTCAGCCGGACGTACCGCCCCAGTTCCCGGGAGACGTCGTCGAGCGCTGCCCGCATCAGCGCGAAGTTCTCCCGGGTGGCGTAGGTACCGGCGAACCCCTCCCGGGTAGCTCCCTCCGGCACGTAGTCCAGCAGCGACTGGCCGGTGGACCGGATCACCGCGATGACGTCGGCCCCGGCCCGCGCGGCCGCCTGTGCCTGCGGGATGTCCTCGTGGATGTCGCCGGTGGCGACGATCAGGTAGATCCACGGCCGGGGCGGGTCGGCGGTGGCGGCGATCATCGCGGTCCGTTCCGCCCGCCGGGCGTCGATGACCGCGAAACCGGCGGCCAGCGCGCGGCTGGCCGCCGCCCGCGCCGCGGCCGCGTCCCCGCCCTCGGGCAGCCGGAACTTCACCTGGCCGCCCGCCGCGTCCCGGGCGAGCGTGACCAGGTCGGGATAGCCACCGGTCAGCAGCGCATCCCAGACCGGCAGCGCTACCCCGTGCTCCAGCCCGGTGGCCTCCCGCACCGTGTCCACCACCCGGTTGACCCACGGCATGCCGTCGCCGTCGGCGCCGTCCAGGCCCGCCAGCCGGAGCACCGCCCGCTCCACCGAAACGGTGGAATGACTGCGGGCCATGTCCACGATGGGCTGGCCAGCCGCCCGGGCGAGTGCCCGCGCGGTGGTGATCATGGCTGGGTCCAGCCCCAGCTTGCTGGTCAGCTCGGTCACCCCTCCTCCTTCCCGCCCTGGGCGGCCTCGGCCAGCCGGGCCTCAAAGATGCGGCGCACGCCCGGCTCGGCCCGGATCAGGTCCAGCGCCAGCTGGGCGTGGCCCGGCAGATAGCCGTTGCCGATCAGCATGGTGACGTCGGCGGCGACCCCCTCGGCGCCGAGTGCGGCGGCGGTGAACGAGGTCGCCATCGAGAAGAAGATCACCGTCCCGCCGTCCGCGGTGGCCAGCACCGCGCCGCCCTCGCAGCCCGGCACGTCCACGCAGACGACGGTCACGCCGGCCGGGCCACCGGCGCCGGTCACCGCCGCGGCCAGGGCGACCGGGTCGCGCGCGTCGGCCATCACCACCTCGTCCGCGATGCCCGCCGCGCGCAGGGTGGCCGCCTCCGCCTCGTCCCGGACCACGCCGATGACCAGCGGCGCACCCGCCCGGCGGGCCGCCGCCACGGACAGGCTGCCGCTCTTCCCGGCCGCGCCGATGACAGCCACCACCGGCCCGGGCGGGCGCTGATCCTGGGCAGCCGGCCGCCCAGCCTGCCCGGCCTGGGCAACCACCCGGCTGGTGAGAGCCGGTGCGCCGCACACATCAAGCACCGCCAGCGCCAGCGGCCCCGGCAGGTCGCCCGGCAGGACGGTGGCGATGGAGCGGCCGAACAGGATCGCATGCCCCTCGCAGGGCACCTGCTCACTGCTGCCGTCCCAGCCGGCCAGCCCGTCGGTGATCACCAGCGGGGTAAGGCTGAGCGAGACCAGGGTGGCGATCCGGTCCCCCGGTGCCAGGCCGAGCGGCGACTCCGGGCCGGCCTCGTCCACCACGCCGGTCAGCATGCCACCCGAGCCGGTCACCGGGTTCTGCATCTTGCCGCGCTCGGCCACGATGCCGGTGACCGCGGCGCGCATCCGGGCGGCATCGCCGCCGGTGGCCTCCCGCAGCTGCCGGAAGGAGGCGGCATCCAGGTTGAGGCGGTCCACCCGGACCCGGACCTCGTCCGGCCACAGCACCGGATCCGGGTCCAGCCGCCAGGCCGCCTGCGGCAGCACACCGTTAGGCTCTCGCACCCGGTGCAGCCCGAGTGGCGATCCGAGCCTCGTTCCGGTCACGTTGCCGCCCTCCCCTGGCACGCCGTGCGGCGTGCGGTCCGTGCTGTCAGGCTTCCCGTGGCACGGGGCTGATTCAGCAATTCTTCTTGTGAGACAGTACTAGTGCACAAGTTCTGTCGGTTTATTGTAGTAATCAAGGTTATCCTTCGGCAGCCACTGATAAGGAGCGGGTACGACGTGACCGACCAGCCATATGCCTACCGCCGCCGCGAACTGATCGAGCCGGACTGGCGGCGCTTCCCCGGCTGGTCCGGCGTGACCGTGGCCGAGTGGGAGTCGGCGCAGTGGCAGCGCGCTCACTGCGTGAAGAACGTGCGCCAGCTGCGCGAGGTGGCCGGGCCCGGACTGGCCGGGGAGTTCTGCGCCGACCTGGAGCGCGACCAGCGCGAGCGGGCCACCATGTCGATGCTGCTGCCGCCGCAGATGCTCAACACCATGGCACCGGCCACCGCCCCGAGTGATCCCGGGTTCACCGACGCCTTCTACGCCGACCCGGTGCGCCGGTACATGGTGCCGGTGTTCAGCGACCGGCGGGCCGACTGGCCGTCCCACCCGTATGCCACCCGGGACTCGCTGCACGAGGCCGAGATGTGGGCGGTGGAGGGCCTCACCCACCGCTACCCGACCAAGGTGCTGGCCGAGGTGCTGCCCACCTGCCCACAGTACTGCGGCCACTGCACCCGGATGGATCTGGTCGGCAACCCCACCCCGATGGTCGGCAAGCACAAGTTCGCCCTGCCGCGGGACGACCGGCTGGCTGCGATGATCGCCTACCTGAAGACGACCCCGGGAGTGCGGGATGTGGTGGTCTCCGGCGGTGACGTGGCCAACCTGCCCTGGCCGCGGCTGGAGGCGTTCGTGGCCAGCCTGCTGGAGGTAGACAGCATCCGGGACATCCGGCTGGCCACCAAGGCGCTGATGGGGCTGCCGCAGTACTGGCTGACCGACGAGGTCCGGGCGGGCATGGCCCGGCTTGGCGAGCGGGCCCGGGAGCGCGGGGTCAGCATCGCCATTCACACCCACGTCAACGCGGCCCAGTCGCTGACCCCGCTGGTGGCGCGGGCGGCCCAGGCCATGCTCGACACCGGTATCCGCGACGTCCGCAACCAGGGGGTGCTGCTGCGGGGCGTGAACGACAGCGCCGCCGCCCTGCTGGACCTGTGCTTCGCCCTGCTCGATGAGGCGAAGATCATGCCCTACTACTTCTACATGTGCGACATGATCCCTGGCAGTGAGCACTGGCGGCTGTCGCTGGCCGAGGCCCAGCACCTGCAGCACCAGATCATGGGCTACCTGCCCGGCTTCGCTACCCCGCGGGTGGTCTGCGACGTGCCCTACGTCGGCAAGCGCTGGGTGCACCAGGTCGCCCGGTACGACACCGAGCTGGGCATCTCGTACTGGACCAAGAACTACCGGACCGCGGTGGAGTCCGGCGACCCGATGGCATTGTCCCGCGAGTACCCCTACTACGACCCGATCTACCTGCTGCTCGAGTCTGGCCAGCAGTGGTGGCGGGCGCAGGCAGCTGACGCCGCCCCGGCTGGCGTCGGCGAGCCTGTCTCAGCTGTCGCCGGTTAGCGCACACCCTGCCCACGGGGCGGAAGGCACCCGGACCGGAAGTTCAGCCAGGCCGATAGCCTAGAGTGCGCTGGGTGACCGGGTGGGCGCGCTACACCAGCGGCAATGTGCTGCTGTCGGATGAGGCGGTGCTGGTGCTGAACAAGCCCGCCGGGATCGCGGTCATGGGTGAGCGGCACGAGACCGATCTGGTGCGGCTGGCGGCCGACGCGGGCGAGCAGCTGTTCCCGGTGCACCGGATCGACAAGGTGACCTCCGGGGCCGTCCTGTTCGCCCGGGAGCTGCGCTGGCATTCCGGCCTGACCCGGCAGTGGGCCCGCCGCACCGTCGGCAAGGCCTACCTGGCTATCAGCACCCCCGGCGGGCTGCCCCCGGCCGGCACCATCGACCTGCCGCTCAGCGTGGGCCGCAAGAACCGGGTGCGGGTGGCTGCCCCGCGGGCCAGCATCCGCACCGACGGCCGTACCTGGTCGGTCCCGGCGGCGGAGATATTCGGCGATATCCGCCGCTACCCCTCGGTCACCACCTTCACCACGCTCTGGCAGGACGAGCGGCACGCTTTGCTGGCCGTCCACCCGGTGACCGGCCGCCGCCATCAGATCCGGGTGCACCTGGCCTGGATTGGCCACCCGGTGGCCGGCGACCCGCTGTTCGGCGCCAGCGGCACCGGCCGGACACTGCTCCACTCGTGGCGGCTGGCGTTCGACGCTGACTGGCGGGATGGCGCCCGGATCACGGTGGAAGCGCCGCCGGGTGAGGACTTCTGGGCACCCGTGCGTGATTGCCTGCCCGGCACTGTGGACGCGCTGCTGGCCGTGGCGCGGGGCGGGCCGGGCGAGCCTGGCGCGGGCACTCGGCCGGCGTGAGAGGCACGTTTGTCCCCGCCCTCCCTGGGCATCACCGGAAAAACAGCAGGCCCCCGGCCCTTGCCCGGCGGCGCGGCTAGCGTCATCCTGGTGGCAGTTGCCGGTGCCGGCGCCAGTGGTCGCGGAGGTGCGCCATGGCAAGCTCGCCCTACCTGACAGACCGGGCGATGGGACTCTGGGGGCCGCGCGCCTACGCCTGGACCGGCGAGGCGCCGCCATGCGTCCTCGGTTTTCCCTACCAGCCGTCCGAGCCGCAGCGGATGCCCGGGTCCCCACCCGATCCGCAGCCGCCACCGGGCCGCCACTGGTTCCGCGGGCTGGCCCTGCGGCACTCCCGCCGCGGTCACCAGCCGGGCACCAGCTAGGCCACGTGCGCTAGCCGCCAGGGCGGCTGCTGTCGGTAGCCGGGGCGGCCGCATCATCACCCGCGGCATCCGGCGCAGGCGGCCCGGCTTCGGCCCCCGCCGCCGCACCGCCGGCTGGCACGGCGGGCACCGGCCGTTGCGCCCGCTGGCTGCGCCAGAACCAGAAGGCGCCCAGCACGGTCAGGATGACGGCCACGTACATGTTGAACCGCAGCCCCAGGAAGTGCTCGGACGGATCGACCCGCAGGGACTCCTCGAAGATGCGGAACGCCGAGTACCCGGTCACATACAGCGCGAACAGCCCGGGTGGCTTGATGCTGCGGTGATGGCCCAGCCAGACCAGGAAGGCGGCCAGCGCCAGGTCGAAGATCAGCTCGTACAGGAACGTCGGGTGGAAGGTCGCGCTCGCCGGATATCCCGGCGGCCGGTAAGCGGGCGGGATCTCCAGCGCCCAGGGCAGCCTGGTCGGGCCGCCGAACAGTTCCTTGTTGAAGTAGTTGCCGATCCGGCCGATCGCCTGGGCCACCAGCAGGGCGGGCGCGACCGCGTCCGCGAACAGGCTCACGTTCTGGCGATGCCGCCGCACCCGCCAGGCTCCTACCAGCGCGCCGAGCGCGACGCCGCCCCAGATGCCCAGCCCGCCGTCCCAGACGGCAAAGATGCCGTACCAATGGTGCGGGATGTACTTGGGCGTGGTCAGGTCGAAGTAGATCCGGCCGCCAATGATCCCGGCCGGGACGGCCCACAGGGCCACCTCGCCGACCAGCGACGGGTCGCCGCCAGCAGCCTTCCACCGGCGCTGCGTGATCAGGATGGCCAGGGCGATCCCGACTACATACATCAGCCCGTAGTAGTGGATGTAGGCCGGCCCGACGTGGAAACCATTCTCGCTGGGGCTGGGGATGAACCTCGGCATACCCCGAGGGTAGCCCGGCCAGCCCCAGGCCGGCGCGCCAGCGTGCGATCATGACGGGATGGAGGACTACCGCACGCTCAACCGTGCCAGCTGGGACGAGCGCGCAGCTCCGCACGCCGCGTCCCCGGACTACGCGGTCGACTCGTTCGCGGCCGACCCGGCCTTTCTCAGCGGGGTGGTCCGGTTTGACCTGCCGCTGCTGGGCGACATCAGCGGGCAGCGGGGCGCGCACCTGCAGTGCCACATTGGCACCGACACGATCTCGCTGGCCCGGCTGGGTGCGGACATGACCGGGCTGGACTTCTCCCCCGCCGCGATCGAGCAGGCCCGCCGGATCGCCGGCCTGGCCGGTGCCGAGGTCCGGTTCGTGGAGGCCGACATCTATCAGGCGGTCCCGGTGCTCGGTGCCGGCTCGTTCGACCTGGTCTACACCGGGATCGGCGCCTTGTGCTGGCTGCCCGACATCCGCCGGTGGGCTGCGGTCGTGGCCGGGCTGCTGCGGCCCGGCGGGCGGCTGTTCATCCGGGAGGGCCACCCGATGCTGTGGTCGCTGGATGAGACCCAGGCTGGCGTGCTTGCGGTCGAGTACCCCTATTTCGAGCGCGCGGAGCCGGTGATCTTCGAAGACGAGGGCACCTACGTCCGCACCGGCGCCGTCTTCACCCAGAACCGGACTCATTCGTGGAACCACGGCCTCGGCGAGATGATCACCGCCCTGCTGGCCGAGGGGATGGAACTGACCGGCCTGGTCGAGCATGACAGCGTGCCGTGGGAGGCGCTGCCCGGGCAGATGGAGCAGATCGGCGGCGGTGAGTGGCGGCTGGCCGACCGGCCGTGGCGGCTGCCGCACAGTTACACCCTGCAGGCCGTCAAGCGCCGGTAGCCGGACCGCGCTGGCTCTCCGGGCGGCCGGCCGCCGCCGTCACCTGATCCGCCGGCCCATCTCCTCAGTGCTGTAGCCGCCCAGGCCGGTGACCGCGGCCTGGAACTCGCTGGCGGCCAGCAGCGCCCACAGCGGGGCCAGCAGCGGGCTGTCCATCGCGGCCGGGGTCACCACCAGGTCATACGGCTCCCGGGTGACCGGCACGAAGCCCAGGCCGAACGCCTGCGCGGCGGCCAGGATGCCCAGCCCGGCGTCGCCCCGCCCGGCCGCGACCACGGCGGCAACCGCCAGGTGGGTGTGCTCCTCCCGGGCGTAGCCGTCCACCGCGTCCGGGCTGATCTGGTGCCGGGCCAGCTCGTGATCGAGCAGCATGCGGGTACCCGCGCCCCGCTGCCGGTTGATGTACCGCACCCCCGCCCCGGCCAGGTCCTTGATCCCGGTCAGCCCGAGCGGGTTCCCGGCGGCGACGATCAGGCCCTGGTCCCGGTGCACCAGCCGGACCACCCGGGCATCCGCACCGCCCAGGATCCGGTCCACGTACGGCAGCGTGTACTCGCCGGTGGCCGGGTCCAGCAGGTGGGACCCGGCGAGGTGGCACAGCCCGTCCCGGAGCGCAACCAGCCCGCCCAGCGACCCGACGTTCGACGATGCCAGGGTCACCATCGGGTCCTGCGCGCGCAGCGCCGAGGCGGCCAGGTCGAGCACCAGGTCATGGGAGCCGATGGCGACGATCGTGCGGGCGATCTCGTCCGCGCCGCGCAGCAGTTCGACCTCCACCTGCTCACCGGGGTGGTAGCCCTCCAGCCCGGCCGGCACCACCAGCAGCCCGTCCGCGCGGACCAATGAGGTCAGCACGCCGGCGCCGCGCGGCAGCGGGGTGGCCACCGTCGTCCCGTTCACCACGCCCAGCCGCACCCGGATCCAGTCGTCCATGCCCAGTGGGGAGGCCAGCTTGCGCGCCAGCCGCGCGGTGATCCGCGGCCGGCGGCGGGGGGCGGTACCGGCCAGCCCGGCCAGCAGCGGCTCGGCGAAAATGTCGAAGGTGAGCGCCGCCGACACCGGGTAGCCGGGGGCGCCGAGCACCGGGGTGCCGCCGACCGCGCCCAGCACCACCGGGTGGCCAGGCCGGACCGCGACCCCGTGCACGGCCAGCGTGCCGAGTTCGGCTACCACCCGCGCGGTGTAGTCGTCCCGGCCCGCACTCGACCCGGCCACGATGATCAGCAGGTCGCAGCCGGCCACGGCGGCGCGGACCGCGCGCGCTATCCGTGCCGGGTCGTCCGGCTCGATCGGCAGGCAGTGCGCCTCGCAGCCGGCCTCCCGGGCCTGGGTGGCCAGCATGAGCGAGTTGGTGTCGGTGATCTCGCCGGTGCCAGGCTCGGCCCCGATCGGCCGGACCTCGTCCCCGGTGGGCAGCACGGTCACCACCGGGCGGCGGCGGACCAGCAGGTGAGTGGCGCCGGCCGCGGCGGCGGCGGCGATGTCGGTGGCCCGCAGCCGGTGGCCTTCCGGCAGCAGCAGTTCCGCCACGGCGACGTCCTCGCCGATCGACCTGACATGCTGGTACGGCGCAACGGCGGTGCGCAGCTCGGCCTCGTCACCCCGGTAGTGCACGTGCTCGCGCATCACCACCGCGTCCCGGCCGGGCGGCAGTGGATCCCCGGTGTCCACCACGTCGTAGCCGGCCGGTGGCAGATAGACCGGGCTGGTCTCGGCGGCACCGATGGTGTCGGCGGCCCGGACCGCGATCCCGTCCATGCCAGCCGCATCGAACGGCGGCGATGACCGGGTGGCCCACACCGGCCCGGCGGTGACCAGCCCGGCGGCGTCCTCGACCCGGACCCGCTCGGCCGGCAGCCGGTCCGGGCAGCCCGCCGCGGCGCAGGCGCTGTGCCAGGCCGCCAGTGCCTGGGCGGCGGGTACGTCGCGGATGAACGGGCTGTCTGCCATGACCGTCGCTAACGATACAAGGTGACCTCGACCTCGGTGCCGGCGTCGAGCCCGGTTGCCTCCTCCGGCACGGTCAGGTAACCGTCGGCGGCGGTGAGTACCGACAGCAGCGCGGACAGCCCGAACACCGGGGCCGCCAGCCCGTCCCGCAGCTGGACCTGGACGACGTCGAGCCGGCCGGTGGCCGAGGGCAGGTCACGGGCGAGCCGCGCCCGCCGCACCGGCTCGGGCGGGGGCTGGGTGCAGCCCCCGACCAGCCGGACCAGCGGAACCCCGAGCAGCCGGAAGATCACCAGCGCCGACCGGGGGTTGCCGGGCAGCCCGATCAGTGGCACCCCGCTGGCCTCGGCCAGCAGCGTGGGCTTGCCGGGATGGACTGCCAGCCCGTGGCACCAGATCCCGGGCGGGCCCAGCCCGGCCACCACCCCGGCCGTCTCGTCGCGGGCCCCCACCGACGAGCCGGCCGAAACCACGATCAGGTCGCTGGTGGCCAGCGCGGCCCGCAGCGCCGCCGCCAGCGCGGCAGGGTCGTCCGGCACGATGCCGCCGGGCACCGGCTCACCTCCCGCATCGGCGACCATGGCCGCCAGTGCGGCCGCCGTCGCGTCACGCACCTGGCCGGGCCGCAGCTGGCTGGTGGCCGGCGGCACCACCTCGTCGCCGGTGGAGAAGATGGTGACCCGCGGCCGGGCATGCACGGACACGCTGGTGAGCCCGGCGGCGGCCAGCATGCCCAGGTCCTGGGCCCGCAGCGGCCGCCCGGCGGGCACCAGCTCGGCGCCGGCGGCGGCGTCCTCGTCGGCCCGGACCACGCCGTCCCCGGGTGCGGCCGGCCGGACCACCTCGATGGTGCCGGGCATGGCCTCCTGGGTGTACTCGACCATGACCACCGCGTCGGCACCGGCCGGCAGCACGCCGCCGGTGGGCATGGCGGCGGCCGTGCCCGGGCCGACCGCCACCTCCGGCTCGGCGCCCATCAGGACCGTGCCGGCCAGGGTGAGGTATCCGGGCAGTGCCTCGGACACGCCGTAGGTGTCGGCCGCCCGGACCGCATACCCGTCGACCGTGGAGCGGGCGAAGCCGGGCAGCGGGTGCGGGGCGGTCACCGGCGCGGCCGGCACCCGGTGCAGGGCATGGCTGAGCGGGACCGGCTCGGCCGGGGTGCGGCGGGCCGGGCGGAACCCGGTCAGTGCCTCGCCCACGGTCCGGGTGCGGAAGAACTCCCGGCCCGAGGTGCTCACGTCAGGATCCGCCGGCCTCGCGCGCGAGCTTCACCACGCTCATCACCGGGCCCAGCGCGACCTGCCCCAGCCCGCAGATCGAGGTCCGGCGCATGACCTGGGCCAGCTCAGCGATCTCGCCGTTCACGTCACCGGGCCCGCCGCCGCCGGCCAGCAGGCCGGACAGGATCTCGTGCGCCTTGGCCGAGCCGGCCCGGCACGGCACGCACTTGCCGCACGACTCCTCGCGGAAGAACCGCAGCACGTTGGTGGCCGCGGCGAGCAGGTCGGTGCCCGCTGCCATCACCACCAGCGCACCGGAGCCGAGCATCGATCCGGCCCGGGCCAGGTCGGCGAAGTCGAGCGGGATGTCGAGCTGATCCGGGCCGAGGAAATTGGACGACGCGCCGCCGGGCTGGACGGCGGCCAGCGGCGCGCCGCCGGCCACCCCGCCGGCCAGGTCCAGCAGCTGCCGGGCGGTGGTGCCCATCGGCACGCAGTACACGCCGGGCCGCTCGACGTGCCCGGAAACGGCGAAGAATTTCAGGCCGGCGTGCTCACCGATCCCCTGTTCCTGCCACCACGCCGCCCCGCGCTGGGCGATGACCGGCACATGGGCGAAAGTCTCCACCGAGTTCATCAGCGTCGGCTGGCCGTGCAGGCCGTAGGTGCCGGGGAACGGCGGCTTGTTCCGCGGTTCGCCCCGGTGCCCCTCCATGCATTCGATCAGCGCCGACTCCTCCCCCAGGATGTAGCCGCCGGGCGAGGTGAAGACTTCCACCGACAGCCGCCGGCCGCTGCCGCCCGCGTCCGGGCCGATCAGCCCGGCCGCGCGGAGCGACTCAATCTCGGCCCGGATGATGTGCTCCTCCGGGCCGTACTCGTGCCGGATGAAGACCCAGCCCTCCGCTGCCCCGGCCGCCAGCATGCCGAGCAGCATGCCTTCCAGCACCAGGTGGGCCTGCTCGGCCAGGATCTGCCGGTCCTTGAAGGTGCCCGGCTCGGATTCGTCGGCGTTGCAGATGACGTATTTCGGGGTGGCCGGCTGGTCCGCGACCAGTGCCCACTTCCGGCCCGCCGGGAAGCCCGCGCCACCCATCCCGCGCAGCCCCGCGTCCTGCAGGGCAGCGGTGACCTCGCTGGCCTGCCGGTGCCCGGCCAGCACGGCGCGGAGCACCTGGTAGCGCTCGGCGCCTGCCGGGTAGGGGTCGTTCGGCCACGGCTGGCCGCCCGCGTAGCGGCGCACGCCGGGCGGCGGCAGCTCACCGGCCCGGGCCGCGCCGACCAGCGCGCCGGCGCCCGCCGCCGTGACCGGGTGCTCGTTGACGCTCACCGCCGGCGCGATGTCGCACCGGCCCAGGCAGGACACCTCGGCGAGCTCGACGCCGGGGTCCGCCCCGTGCTGCTGCCGGAGCGCGGCCGTCTGCTCGCCCGCGCCGCGCAGCCAGCAGGCCAGGTCGCGGCAGGCGTGCAGCCGCACCGGGGCGGGTGGCTCGGTCCGGAAGTGCGGGTAGAAGGAGATCAGCCCCTCGATCTCATACAGCGGCCGCCGCACGTCGCGGGACAGCGCGACCAGTTCCTCCCTGGGCAGCCAGCCGACCCGTTCCTGGATCGCCTGCAGGGCCGGGATCAGGCTGGGGCCGCTGAACTTGCCCGCGCGGGCTTCCACGCCCGGGACCCGGGCCTGGGCCGGGGCCATCAGTCCCCCTCCCCGGCGGCCTCGATGCGGACCGCGCAGAACTTGAACTCGGGGATCTTGCCCATCGGGTCGATCTCGTCGATCGTCAGCAGGTTCGCCGCCGCCTCCCGGAAGTGGAACGGGATGAAGCAGTTTCCCGGCGCCTCGCGGTGCGAGACCCGGGTTGCCAGCACGATCGTGCCGCGACGGGAGGTGACCCTGGCCCGGGCCCCGTCGGCCAGCCCCAGCGCGGCGGCGTCACCGGGATTCAGGTATACCTCCGCGCGCGGGCTGATCGCGTCCAGCGCGAACGACCGGCGGGTCATCGTTCCGGTGTGCCAGTGCTGCAGCAGCCGGCCGGTGTTCAGCACGAACGGGTACTGCTCGTCCGGGAGTTCCTTGGCGGGCAGCCACTCGGCCGGCACCAGGTGAGCCAGCCCGTCCGGGGTGTTGAACTTCTCGCCGAACATCACCACCGTGCCGTCGCTGTGCTCGGGATCGGGGTTCGGGTAGAGCTTGCCGGACAGGCCCAGGTTGTCGTAGCTGAGATTGGTGTAGCTGGCCATCACCGAGACGATTTCCTCAAAAACCTCCCGGGCGCTGGTGTAGTGCCAGTCCAGCCCGATCCGGTTGGCGATGTCCTGCACCACTTCCCAGTCCACCCGGGCCTGGCCCGGCGGGTCCAGCACCTTCCGGCCCAGCTGCACCCGGCGGTCGGTGTTGGTGTAGGTGCCGTCCTTCTCCAGGTACGACGAGGCGGGCAGGATCACGTCGGCGAACTCGGCCGTTTCGGTGAGGAAGATGTCCTGCACCACCAGGAAGTCCAGCGCGGCCAGCGCCTTGCGGACCTTGTTGATGTTGGGGTCGGACAGGAACGGGTTTTCCCCCATCATGTACATCCCGCGCACGCCGCCCTTGAGCGCCGAGCCGATGATCTCGGTGACGGTGAGCCCGCGCTTGGGGTCCAGGTCGCCGACTCCCCAGGCCTGCTCGAACCTGGCCTTGACGTCCGGGTCATCCGCCTTCTTGTAGTCGGGGTAGAACATCGGGATCAGGCCCATGTCGGAGGCGCCCTGCACGTTGTTCTGGCCGCGCAGCGGGTGCAGCCCGCTGCCGGGCCGGCCGACGTTCCCGGTGATCGCGCACATCGCGATCAGGCAGCGGGCATTGTCGGTGCCGGTGGTGTGCTGGGAGATGCCCATGCCCCAGAAGATGACCCCGGCCCCGGCCTCACCCCAGGCCCGGGCCACCCGGCGGATGGTGTCAGCGGGCACGCCGGTGATCTGCTCGCCCCGTTCCGGCGGGTAGTCGGCCACGGTCCTGGCGAGCGCGTCGTAGTTCGTGGTCCGCTGCTGGATGAACTCGGGGTCGGTCAGGCCCTGCCGGATCACCTCGTGCATGACGCTGTTATAGAACGCGACGTCGGTGCCCGGCTTGAGCTGGCAGAAGATGTCGGCGTGATCGGACATCTTGTCGGCCCGCGGGTCGATGTAGATGATCGTGGTGCCGCGTCGGCGGGCCTGCTTGAAGAACGACGAGGCGACCGGGTGGTTCGCGGTCGGGTTGCTGCCGGTGACGATGGCCACGTCGGCGTTGACCACGTCGCCGTAGGTGGTGGATACCGCGCCGGAGCCGATGCCCTCGAACAGCGCCGCGACGCTGG
>Ga0306926_10001495_pt1 | contig 23310 bp, 21 predicted proteins | sample flu12Cox44000178_FD_203759 | JGI IMG/M metagenome (GOLD analysis project Ga0306926, IMG submission 203759) | Lab enrichment of tropical soil microbial communities from Luquillo Experimental Forest, Puerto Rico - flux8day.12C.oxic.44.000.178 (v2)... | ecosystem: Environmental > Terrestrial >...
AGCTGTCCACCCGGACGCTGACCTCGATGTGGTGCGTGCCGTGCCGGTTCTCCGCCCGGTGGTTGCCCCAGCAGGGGATCTTGCCGGTGAGCGAGGCGGCGCCGGTGGAGGCGATGCCCTCGCAGTTGGTCCGCGCGCCGAGGACGGAGTTGGCGTAGATCACCGCGGAGGACTCCATCCACGCGCAGTGCTCGCCCCGCACCGGCAGGTTGCCGACCTGGTAGGGCGTGCAGGTGGCCAGGATGTTCACCCCGTGCCTGCCGTAGAAGGACTCGGCGCTGGCCTGCAGCTCGATGTTCTGCTTCGGGTAGGGGACCACGCCGAGGGCGTCTTGCCCGAAGCCGTGCTGCAGCTGGCAGGTGGGCACCCGCATGTCCGGGACCTCGAAGTCCCCGTCGCTGTCCAGGTTGATGACCGCGAACGCCTTGTCCCAGCCGTACTCCTTGACGATTCTGGCTTTGACGGGGGTCGGCTGGGTCATCGTGCCCGCGACGTTGCGTATGCCGCAGAGGTTCTCGGCGTCCAGCGCCTTGCCGTACCTGATGAGCAGGTCCATCGCGGCGGCGACCGCGGCGCCCTCGGCGCCGTCGCGCATCCGCTTCTCGTCGTCGGTGAGAAACATCAGGTTGGGTCTCCTAGGTTCGCCGCCAGCTGCTCGCGCAGGCGGCCGGCGTCGATCTCGTGGACGCTCCCCGTGCCGTTGGCCGATGCGAGGTCGAGCGCGTGGGCCGCGGCGAAGCCCATCGCCGAGCACGGCCCCATGACCCGCACGCTGGACAGCGCGGCGGCGTCGCCGTCCACACACCGGCCGGCCGCCACCAGGTTGTGCGCCCCGGGCGGCGTCATCGACCGGAGCGGCACATAGTGCACGTGGTCCGCGCTGAACATCTCCCAGACGTAGCCGTCCGGCCGGTCGTGCAGTTCGATCGGCCAGGCGGTGCGGGCGACCGCGTCGTCGAACCGGATGCCGTCGCGTACCTCGTCCACGGTCAGCTGGTGAACGCCCTTGATCCACCGGGTCTGGCGGCGGCCGGGGAAGCCGTAGGCCCGCACCCTGGCGTCGCCGAACGCCTTGGGGAACTCGGCGCGCAGCAGCGCTATCGCCCGGTCAGCCTGCTCCCGTCCCTCGAACATCGCGCGGGACGCGTCCATCGGGTCGAGCGGCGCGTCGATGTGGGTCACGTTCAGCACCGCGGTGCCGCGGCCGGGGAAGAAGAACGCGAGGCCGCCCCGGCGCAGCAGCCCGAACTCCGCGCCCCGCCGGTCGAACACCGCGTCCATCTCGCCCGCTTCGGGCTTGTGGTTCTCGTCGAGGTTCTCGACGATGACCTGCTGGCTCCCGTAGATGGGCCGCTCGGGCACCCAGCAGGGCAGGCCCGCCTGCCAGGCGAGCGCCGCGTCGCCGCTCGCGTCCACATAGCCCGTCGCCCGGACCCGGACGTTCCCGTATCTCGTGGCCAGCGTTATCGCCTCGACCCGGCCGTCGCTCACCGCGACGTCCTGCAGCACCGCGCCGGTCACGACCTGGACGCCCAGGTCCCGCACCGTCCGCTCCAGCCAGCGCCCGAGCGCGACCTCGTTGTAGAAGACCGTCGTCGTGTGGCCTCGCGAGAAATGCAGGTCCCCGGCCGGGCCGAGCTCGCGGAAGATGTCGTCGAAAACCCCGTGCGTCAGCTGGGTATAACGCGGAGCGTTGCCGAATACGCCGCAGAAAAGCCCGATCAGCGAATGGACCATCTGCCCGCCGATAAGCGGCAGCGAATCCACGAGCACCACGCTGCGGCCGAGCCGGGCGGATTCGATCGCCGCCGACGAGCCCGCGATCCCGGCGCCAACAACGCACACGTCGGCGCTGACCGCATGGACGGTCTCGGCGGACGGCTTGACCACCGCGTCCAGCTTCAGCTCGGTCAGCGCATGCGGCATGAACGCTCCTGGTTAACGTCGGCGAAAAGCTCGGAAAACAAACGTCCTGCTGATTGGGACGGTAGATTCGCGGACGCATCGAAACAAACAAAAATTGCTGCTGATGTGCATAAACCGGGTTTATGCGCTAAGAACGGGACCGTCAGCGCGGCACGTCAGAGACGGCGGGCGGTCTCCATGATGAGGCGGCGCAGCCAGGCGTGCGCGGTGTCGTCCTCGTACTGCCGGTGCCACCACAGCGCCTCGACGATCGGCTCGGGATCACCCGGGCACTCGAGCACCTTCAGGTTCATCTGCGCGGCGAGCCGGGTGGCGAGTCGCTCCTGCATCAGGGCCACCCGGTCGGTGCCGGCGACGAAGTACGGCACCGCCAGGTAGCTCTCCACCCGGACCGCGATCCGCGGCTGGATATCGAGCAGGGCGAGCTGGCGCATCACGGGAACCGAGGGCGGGTTCGGGTTGCTCCGGTAGTACGGCGCCACCCACGGCAGCCGCGCCATGTCCCGCAGCTCGAGACGGCCGGCGTCCAGCGCCGGGTTGTCCGCGTCCACGAGGCACACCCAGCGGTCCCTGAACAGCTCGGCGAACCTCGTGTCGGGCAGCGTGAACCCGTGCGTGGGCGGGGCCACCATGCCGTCGACGAACCGGATGCCGTCCGCGTACTCGGTGCTCAGCGACTCGCGGACCAGCCGGATGTGCAGCCGGGCGCGCGGCGCCGCCTTCCGGATCGCCTGCGACAGCGCCTCGCCGATCACCATGATCGTGTAGTCGGCCATGACCAGCGTGAACTCGCGTTCCGACGTCACAGGGTCGAAGTGCGTGCTAGCGGCGAACAGCCGCTCCGCGGCGGCGCATACGGTTTCCACCTGCTCGGCGAGCTGCTCGCCGAGCGCGGTCAGCACGTACTCGCCGTGCTCCCGGACGAGGATCTCGTCGCCGAAGTGCCGGCGCAGCCTGGACAGCGCGGCGCTCGCCGCGGGCTGTGTCACGCCCAGCCGCTGCGCGGCGCGCGTGACGCTACGCTCCCGCACGAGCTCCCGGAGGGCGACAAGCAGGTTCAGGTCCAGGTTGGCCAGGTGAGCGATCGGTCGCGGCATGGTCCCCTTATCCAACGTCGCCGCCAGCCCGCTGGCAAGGTCCCCGCCCGCAACATTTCGGCCACCGATCGGGGCTGGCCGCCCGCTTAGGCAACGGCCGGAGCGGACCCCGGCCATGTATCGACGACCCGCACGAGATCCCCCGATGCACGCATCTGGTAGAGAGGCGGCTCTTCGGGGGAGTGATCAGCAGGGTAGACGTCCACGGTTACCACCAGCCGGTAGAGGCCAGCCGGCAGGGCCGACATGGGCACCTCGGCCGAGAAAGTGTCGCTCACGCGAACGGTTCCATGGACCGTCCCCAGGGGCGAGCGATCGTGGCCTCCGAACGTACGGGCAACGATTGTGGCAGAGAAGTCAAGGGTGTCATGAATGGGCGTGCCGATTGGGTTGATGCGCATTGTGAGGCGCACAGAGCTCGGTTCGCTGGTGCTAAGGGTGTGGCTGCGGTGGCCGTCATGGATGGGCGCGAACTCCTCGATGACTAGGGACAGGGACGGCAAGCGGCCGGGAATAGGGGCTGATTGCTGACCCGCCGGTGCGGGTTCGACGGTCTCTGGTCCCTGATCTTCTGTCTGCGTCTGCGCCGGCTCGTCTGTCCGCGTCTGGGCCGGCTCAACATCGACCGCATCGGCAGGCGTTGCCGCGGCAGGTAGCGGTATCCAGTCGCGCAGGAAGGAGAGCAATCGTTCCTCATTCCATCCTGGCCAGGCGTCTCGAGCGTCCGTTTGGTGTTTATGAATTTTGGTGCGGCGGATGCTGTTGTCGGACTCGAGAAGGAATTCGATGTGGAAGGCGGCGTAATGCTGGTGCCGGACAGATTCCTCAGCTGGAGGTCCGGCGAGTTCGCGCGCCTGGCTGGCAATGCGTTCGGGGGAGACCCCAATCATAGGCGCCAGGATAGCGGCAATTTCTTCCGGGGTGCGCCGCGCCAGATCGTTATACGTGAAAATCCCAGCGTCCCACAGGCGCTGTTCGAGTATGCGACCTATTCCGTCGATCTTCCGGAAGTCGTCGCCGGACCGTCCTGCGCGGCCGGACTTAGGGTCACCGCGTTGCGTCATTTGGTGCTCCTGCTCTGCAGTACGCCCGCCAACCGGCGGTCACGGTGAGCGCCAGTCTGCGACGCTCCTGACCGGGACCCCTGAGCGCTCGTCGGCGGCGGCAGTGCACGCGCCACTGATAGCACCAGGGTCCCGGTCATGTGCGAACCATCAGGTCACTGAATGGGCGGGGGCGGAGACGGGCAGAACGGCGCGCCCTCGTCGAAGAAGACCACGACAGGGATCACCGCCCAACCCACCATGTCTTGAACCAGACGCGCCCCCGGGTTGCCGCAGTCAGTGCTGGACAGAGTGATGAGGACGACGAGGTTGTAGACACCGGCCCCGACCGAGCCGGCGGGGAAGGTGAACGTGTACTCAAAGCACTTCGTAGCAGTGTCTTCTCCGTCGGTGCTCGTTGCTGAAGCGGATACCGTCGCCGAGCCGAGCAGCCCGCTGGTAGGCCCGACGCCATCGATGTCGTCGATGAAGACCTGGACGCACCAGCAGCCGCAGATGAGGTCGGCGAAGCGGCCGCAGATGCACCAGTCGACTTCGAGGCTCCAGGGGTCGGTAACCTCCACGGCCCGGACCCGCTCGTTGCCCTCAGTCGGGTCGAGCACGTCCAGTGAGATGCTTCCGTCCAGCGCGCCTGGACCCGTGTCTGATCCTGGCGTGAGGAATCCGGTAATGGTGTTGAAATTCTGAGGTTGCGGGCATGGCGGTGCTGCTGTCATCTTCTCCTCCTCGGGTGAGGTACGCGATCGGAACTCGATCAGTTCTCGGTCGCCGATCGTCCGGTGTCCCGGCACTTCGATCGTCCCAAGCGGCGCTTAACTAACCTGGGTCTAATCACTTAACATTCGCATCGGTGAAATTAAGCGTCTCGATCGCCGGATCCGGCGCTTAATTGACGTGTTCGGAGCGCTTAATCTGCACCTCGCTGAAATTAAGCGTTCCCGAGCAGGACTTCTCAGCATCGCGCAGAATGCACGTTGACCTCGTACTTCGACACCACCCTGTAGGGGTATCACGCGGCTGCCGTTCTAAAGTTCCTCTGCTGAGATGGTTAAGTTATCCTTTGCAGCGACTGGCCAATCTCGACAGGGTGCTCGTCTTGAGTTATACCGAATCTGTGCGACAACCCGTCCAGGGCTATGGCAGCCGCGTCAAGGACGGGTGCACAGGGCTAGCTCGCTAGTCAGGGGGGATTGGCGGCCATGGTATTTAGCTGCTCCGAGCGGCTGGCGGGGACCTATCTTGTCCCGCACCCATGGCTGACGATGCCGAGCTGGCCGACCGTCGAGCGAATAGCGAGAGCTGGCTTGACGGCGCTAGCAGCGCCCCCGGATTTCCTGGCCCTGGACAAGGTGGCAACGGTCGTTCAGGAGCGTTACGCCCAAGTCCTGTGGATCCGCCTCCAGGGCGCTGATGCTGACCCGGGCGCTCTCCTCGTCACGTTGCTCGGCGCAGCGGCGCGGTTGGACGCGGAAGCGTCGCAAGGGATCGCTGAGGATATGGCCCGCCGTGCCCGCCATGGCGAATGGAAGGCTGGACTTCAATTGCTGGCCGACTGGCTGGTGGCGGCTACCGTCCCGCCAGCGGTGCTAGTGCTGGAGGGCGCAGAGCACCTTGAGGCCGGCAGCCCGGCCAGTCTTGACATGCTCGTGTCGGCCTTCCTGCCCCACTTGCAGGACGCTCTCGACGTCCTGCTGATTGGCTTCACGGAGTGGGACCCCTGGCGTCTGGAGCCCCACGGTCAGGTGCTGGGGCGATCTCGCCTCCAGCTGGATCGTCCTGCAGTGACGCTTTTGGCCGAGACTTTTATGCCCGGCCTTCCGGCGGCCACCCTTGACCAGGCTTTCGCCCTTACCCATGGCGCAGCCGGCGCGTTGCAAGCTGCCTTCTCGGCTGGTGCGGTCCTGGGGCCGGGGGTTTTCTCCGCCGCGATGGCAGGGGCGGGCAACGCCCAAGACCTGCTCAGCGCGCTCGGTCGCCGTCTCCTCGGGCGCTCCGATCGGCACGCTCTCATCCCGCTGGCCGGCGCCAAGCGGCTCGGCGTCTGGCATCCGGCCATGGCACGCGTTCTCGGGGTATCCGCTGTTCATCGAAACGAGCCCTGGTGGCTTGATCTCGCTGAGGGCTGGCAGCAGCTCAGCCCCGCGTGGCGTGGTCCCTTGCGGTCCGTTGGCAGCACTCGGGACATCGATCCCGCCTCACTCACCCTGCTGGCCGACTACGTCTCCAGCCAGGGTGCCGGGGACCGAGCGCTCGAGCTGTACATGGAAGCCAGAGAGATTGGCCGCGCCGCCGACACAGCCGTCAACGTCGCCTGCGACCTTGCGAGTACAGGCTCCTGGGTGACACTGGCCAGGCTGGGTCAGTCGCTGGCCCGCGACTGTCCGGCGGCTGGACCCATTCCCGAACCACGCCACGTTGCTCAGCACTCCGCCCCCTGGTGGCGTCGCCGGTTCATCCGGCTGACTCGCCGATCATCCAGTTGGACCGGGCATGCACCCACGCAACTGCCGGTTCTGCTCGTTGACGCTCATGCTGTCGAGCCCGCACCTGCCCTGACATCATCCTCCGCCCTGGCCGCGGCTCGCTGGCTGGAGCCGCTCCCGCCGCCTGCGGTGATTCGGACGACCCTGCGCAAGGCAACGCCCGATATTACCGCCCACCTGCTTGGTGAACTGCGTGTTGCCTTTCAAGATCGTCCGGTCGAGATGTGGTCATCGGGGCGAGGCCGCGCTGTGTTTGAGTACCTTCTTGTCAACCATCACAGCAAGGTGCGGCGGGATCGGCTGATGAGCATGTTCTGGCCCGAAGTAGCGTCCGACGCTGCTCGCAACAGCCTCAATGTGGCGATCCATGGGCTTCGTCAGTCCCTGCGCGCGGCGGCCGGCGACACCCCGGTAGTGATCTATCAGGACCAGGCTTACTTCATTGAGCCGCACTTCGACATCTGGGTTGATATTGAGGTTTTCGAGGAACAGCTCAAGGCTGCTCATCAGCACCTTGCGAGTTCGGAACTCGTGAAGGCGGAGGCAGCTTTCGAGGCGGCGACCTTGCTCTATCAGGGCGAGTTTCTTGCCGACGACCCCTACGAAGAGTGGGCGATGGTCACTCGGGAACACCTGCGTCTTTGCCATCTGGACGCGCTCGACCGACTTGGCGCTTTGCGTTTGAACTCAGGCGACTACGTCGGCTGCGTTGCGGCGTGCATGAAGCTGCTGGGCCGTGACAATTGCCGAGAGGACGCTCATTGCCGATTGATGCGATGCTACAGCCGACAAGGGCAAGTGCAGTTGGCCATTCGGCAATACCACTCCTGTGTCGCCGCTCTCCGCGCAGAACTTGATGTGGCCCCGGCCCCGGCCACTACTGAGCTCTTCGATCGCCTGCGCCGACGCGAGATCATTTGACGCGTGTTGGGCGCTGGGGGAGGCGCCACCTTCCGTTCGGTACAAGCTGAAAGAAGCTGTCGGCTGGAGTCTCTGACTATAGTCAGAGAATGGACCCAGGTATGGTCGGCTCCGTGCGGCGGTTCAACCGGACCGTCACCCAGCGAATCGGCGCTCTCGACGACTCGTTTCTCGCCCGCGGCCGTCCGCTGAGCCAGGCGCGCGTGCTATGGGAAATCGGCCCGGACGGAACCAGCGTGCGGGCGCTGCGGTCCCGGCTCGGCCTGGACTCCGGGTACCTGAGCCGGATATTGCGGGCGCTGGAAGCCGACGGGCTCATCGCCGTCGGCGCCGACGAACGCGACAGGCGAGTCCGGGCCGTCCGGCTCACCCGGGCTGGCCGGGCCGAGCGCGGTGAACTGGACCGGCGTTCTGACGACATGGCCGCCGAGATCCTGCGCCCGCTGACCGCCCGTCAGCGCGAGCGCCTCGCCGCGGCCATGGACGAGGCCGAACGGCTGCTCACCGCGTCGATGATCGGCATCACCGCCACCGACCCGCGCGCCCCCGATGCCCGGCGCTGCCTGCGGGCGTACTTCGCCGAGCTATCCAGCCGGTTCGACAGCGGCTTCGACCCGGCGCTCAGCATCCCCGCCAGCGACGATGACCTCAGGCCGCCGGCCGGCGTTCTCCTGATAGCGGCGCTGCGCGATGAGCCGGTGGGCTGCGGCGCCCTCAAGCTCCACGACGACGCGCCCGCGGAGATCAAGCGCATGTGGGTCTCGCCCGCCGTGCGGGGACTCGGGGTGGGCCGCCGCCTGCTGGCCGAACTGGAGGCCCATGCCACGGCGCGCGGCGCTCGCACGCTGCGCCTCGAAACCAACCGCGCCCTCACCGAGGCGATCGGCCTCTACCGGTCGGCCGGATACCGGGAGGTGAGCGCCTTCAACGAGGAGGCGTACGCCCACCACTGGTTCGAGAAGACGCTCGCGGCGGACAGTGTTTCATAACTTGCGTTGTAATGATGTAATTAATACATGACAGTCAATGAGCCGCTGGACGCCTACTCCAAGATCGTCGTAGGCGTCGCCGAACAGCTCACGCCCAAGGTCGCCAGCCTGCGCGTGCCGCGCCGCGCCCCGGGACGCGGCACAGGCGAGAGCCTCGGCTCGGCGGTGGTATTCACCAACGACGGATTCCTCCTCACCAACGCCCACGTCGTCGGCCAGGCGACCAGCGGAACCGCCGCGTTCTGGGACGGAACCTCCGTGCCATTCCAGGTCGTCGGCGCCGACCCGCTGTCCGACCTCGCAGTGCTGCGCGCCACCGGAGACACCCCCGAGCCCGCCGTCCTCGGCGAGGCCGACGAACTCAAAGTCGGACAGCTCGTCGTCGCCGTCGGCAACCCGCTCGGCCTCGCCGGATCGGTCACGGCGGGCGTGGTCAGCGCCCTTGGCCGGTCGATGCCCGCGGGGCAGCACGGGCTGATCGAGGACGTCATCCAGACTGACGCCGCCCTCAACCCCGGCAACTCCGGCGGCGCGCTCGCCGACTCCCGCGCCCGCGTGGTCGGGATCAACACCGCCGTGGCAGGCGTAGGACTGGGGCTGGCGGTCCCGGTCAACGCGACGACGCGGCGGATCATGTCCGCCCTCATGCGCGAAGGCAGGGTCCGGCGCGCCTACCTCGGCCTGGTCGTCGCCCCCGCTCCGGTCGCGCCCGCATGGCGGCCACGGCTAGGCGGCCGCCACACCGGCCTCCGGGTAGCCTCGGTGGTCACCGGCGGCCCCGCCGACCGGGCCGGACTGCGCCCCGGCGACCTGCTGCTCACCGCCGGCGGGCACGAGGTGGCAACCGCCCAGGACCTCCAGCGGCTGATGTTCGCCGATGCGATCGGGCGCCCGCTCGCCATCACCGTCATGCGCAACGGCGCACTGGTAGACGTCATAGCCGAACCGTCCGAACTAGTGGCTGCCTAACCTGGTCACCCGCTGGCGCGCGCCGCCTGGCCGCGGGCCTCACCGCGAACCTCGCCGAGAAAGCGGGCGACTTCCCGCCGGCTCGCCAGCCGCACGAACCGCAGGTGAGCGTTGACCGGATCGGCCGCCGCCGCGGAGTACCTGGCGCGATACTCCGCGTGCTTGTGCCAGGCCCAGGAGATAACGGACTGTTCGGGATCCCAGCTGAAGAAGTTCTGCCAGCGTTCCCGGTTGCCGTTCCACAGCTCCTGGCGGCCGGCCACCCGCCGCAGCGAGCGCCAGACAATCTGCCGCATCACCGTGCTCTTCGGCAGGTCGAGCCAGGCCACGGTATCCGCCCGCGCCCACACCAGCGGCTGCACCGTGCTGTAGTTTCCGTCGATCACCCAGCCGTCCCCGGCCGCCTTCGCGGCGACGACCCGCCGGAACTCGTCCTTCGGCAAGGGCTCCCAGCCAGGCTGATGATTGAGCCCGTCCAGCTCCACGTGCGGAACTTCCAGGATGGCGGCCAGTTCCCTGGCCAGCGTCGACTTACCGGAACCAGAGTTACCGACGACTGACACACGGCGCACGATCGCGGACCGTAACACGGCGCCGTCCCGCGATGCCACTCCTTTTCCGCGTCTGCGCGGGAGCCCGCGTCTGCGCGGGAGCCCGCGCGGGCGGCGTCTTGGTCGGCGCGGAAGCCGGCAGTATGCCTGCCTGACGCCAAGATCGCAACTCGTTGTCCACAGGCCGTGGACAAATCGGACAGGTTATCCACAGGTCGCGAATCGCTCTTACCCGGGCGACATGCCCTCCGGCACGGTGAAAGTGCACACCGGACGGCAGGTGCCGCCGGGATAACCGCAAGTCAAGGTCTGTAAGGAGGAAGGCGATGAGCCAGGTTGGCTATGTCACGCTGACTGGGTACGTGACGGCTGAGCCGAAGATGTGGCAGACGACGCGGACGCAGACGTCGGTCGCCAGCGTGCGGGTGGGCTCCACGCCGAGGAGGCTGAACCGCGGCACGGGAGAGTGGCAGGACGGCGAGACGTCGTACTACACCGTCAAATGCTGGCGCAGGCTCGCGGAAAATGTCCACGGGTCGTTGCGCAAGGGCGACATGATCATCGTGCGTGGCAAGATCTCCACCAGGACATGGGTGGACGACCAGCAGCGCACCAGGACTGAGATGCAGGTTGAAGCGGACTCCGTGGGGCACGACCTGTCCTTCGGATGGTCACGTTTCAACCGGGGCGTGCAGGTGCCGCCGCCAGGAAGCCGGCGGGGCATCGACGAGGGTGAGGCGGCCCGCCACGCCATGTCCCATGACGCTGACCCGGCTCAGGACGCGGACTTGACTCAGGACGCGGACCTGGCCGACGCCGTGCCGTTCTCCGACGAGTTCGATGAGGAGATGCCGTCTGACCTGCCCCGCGACGACGGGAACGACGACGGGAACGACGGGGACGAGGGCCTGGCGGCCCGGCTGACGCCAGGCGACCCTGACGTCCCGCTGGCGCCGGCCGGCCAGCCGGCGGAAGCCGCGACGCCGTTCTAAGAACGGTCCACCCATTCGCTGGTTGCCGCGCGCGGCACACTATGACCTTGAGTCATGCTTCCTGGCTGCGCACGGCAACCAAGATACGGATTCCGCGCACGGCGCGCACGTGATGCGTCTATTGTGCTACCGAGAGTTACTTGCGGGCGCGTCCGGGCAGTCCAGTAACAGGTGACAGGCGGAGGCATGTCAGCAGTCCAGGAAGCGATAAGGCGGCGGCAGCGCGGGTTCCGGCGGCTCGACCGGTGGCCATGGTACTGGCCGCTGCTCGCGGCGCCTCGTCCGCTGGTCGGTTATGTGCTGTCAGTGCTGGCGGGTTACCTGGCCCTGGCTGGCTGGGAGGCCGCGCGGACCCGGCCGACCGCCGGGGACCTGGTGCTCTTCGTCGCGCTCATGGGCTGCGGCGCGGTCTGTGTCGAGGCCACCAGGCGGCTCGGGCAGCCCTCGGGTGTCAGCCGGGACCTGCTTGCGGCGTGGTGGCTGCCGGTGGCGCTGTTGCTGCCGCCGGTCTACGCGCTGGCAGCGCCGGCCGTCCTCGGGCTGCTGCTGTATGTCCGGGTGAATCACGGCGCGGTTTACCAGCGCGTGTTCAGTTCCGTGGCGCTAGGGCTGGCCGGGGCGATTGTGTCGATCGTGTTCCGGCGGCTCTCGCCGGTGTCGGCCGCGGGACACACCGCGGGACTGGCCGCAGGTCCGGCCGCGGGGTCTCACGTGTGGTTCACGCGGCCGCAGCAGGCGGTGGTCGCGGTGGCGTGCGCCGTGGCGTTCGTCATGCTCAGCACGGGCTTTGTCGCGGTCGCCGCGTGGCTTGCCAAGCCAGACGCCGAGCCAGCCGCCGAGCCGGGCGCCGAGCCAGATGCCAAGCCGGGCGCCAGGCTGGCCGGGATGCTGTGGGACCGCGAGCGGTTGCTTCTGGACCTTACCGGGACCTGCATTGGCGTCCTGGTCACGATCGCGGGGGCGCTCAGCGTCCTGCTGCTGTGCGTGGCGCTGCCGCCCGTGGTCCTGCTGCAGCGCAGCCTGCTGCACCAGCAGCTGAAGGCGGCCGCTCGCACCGACGGGAAGACTGGCCTACTGAACGCCGTGACGTGGCAGCGTGAGGCGGGCGCCGAGATCGCCCGTGCACAGCGCCGTGGCGAGCAGGTGGCGGTGCTGCTCGCCGACGTCGACCACTTCAAGAAGGTCAACGACACGCATGGCCATCTCGTTGGCGACGAGGTGCTGCGCGCGCTGGCCGGCGAGCTTCGGCGGCAGGTCCGGGGGTCCGACCTCGTGGGCCGGTTCGGCGGCGAGGAGTTCGCCGTCCTGCTGCCGGGCACCGTGCCGGAGGAGGCCTGCCGCATCGCCGAGCGGCTGCGCCGCGGGGCGGGCGTGGTAGAGGTGCCGACGGGCGGCACGGTCGTGAACGTGACGCTGTCGGTCGGCGTGGCGGTGCTCGGCCGTCACGGCCAGGATCTATTCGAGTTGCTGGCGGCCGCTGACCTTGCCCTCTACCGGGCGAAGGACACCGGCCGGAACCGGGTGTGCGTGTTCGATCCGGCCGATGCCGCGCCCGACGCCGCGCCTGACCCCAGCCGCTTACGTTCCATCTTTGACCATTCCCTTCGCAAGCTCGCCTACGAGTGACTGCCGTTCCGCTGAACCGCGGCAACGAAGCCGTCGGGATCGACCAGACTGATGATCAGTGAGCGGACTACTTCCTTGCGGAAAAGTGTGTCGGGTTGCCTGGGCGGGTAGCAGGGCGGATCGATGACGAGCTCGACCAAGCCGTCATGCGAGCCGTTCACCAGCCAGCTGCCTCGGCGAGTGTGTACCCCGATCGTTCCCCGGGTCTGGCGCTCAGAGCGGGCGACCGATCGCACCGAGCCGCGAGGAATGTCCAGGTGGAAACCACCCCACCGCACCCGCAGCACGTCGGAGTCGACCTCCACGCCCCCGTGTTCCGGACCCCTGCCCAGCAGTGTTTCCAGCCATAGGGTGACCCGGCCCATATCGCTGTAGTCGATAGCGAACCATCTCGCGCTGGAGGACGAGCCTCCAGCCCCGGCTGCCGGGTGGTCCTTGATGACCTCGCGGCGGGCGGTGGCATACGGCTCGCCTGTTTCCGCCATGCGCTTGCGGGCTGCCGCCTTTATCTTGTCGTGTCATCGTGCCTCTGCTCTGGTGGCCGCGTCCCGGCGCCCGGCCACCGCATAGAGGAAATCACGATGGAAGGGAAGAATCCACGCGAGGGCTGTGCCGCTCTTGTCCTCAGGCCTACCACCAGCGCCGGGCTGGCGTAGCTCGGATCGGGCAGACGTGGCTGCCAACTGGCGGGATACGTCAGCCAGGACAGGCGGCACAACCAGCGTGCGTGGCGTAGGGGTGAAGTGCGGGTGGCCTCCTCGAACCCGGCTGTTCTTAAGATGATGGGCTGGCCGCGATCCAGATCAGGTGCCGGGCGACCGCAAGATCGAGGGCGATATTCGTCGGGTTAACGCCCTGGAAGCCGACCACCACATGGACTCCCTGGTGGACCCAGCCCAGTGCCACGTCCCCGCCGAATTCCCCGCTATAAGACGGACAGGCAATAAAGGCTGCATCATCCCCGCCAATTCTGACTCGCCGGATCACCGGTCGCGGCGGGCACCCATCCGTTATCCCCGCGTTGCGCCAGGCAAGCAGCACAAAGTTCCCGCCTGTCACCGGGAGCGCAGGGTAATCCGGTGGTACAGCGAACCCTTGTTCGATGAAGGTGAAGCCGGGTCCCCCCGGGGAGCAGCCGCCGTCATCATCGCAATTCGGCAGCTGCAGCGGCGTGGAAGACAGCGCCGGGGCCACGGTGGGACACGGGACCGCGAAACCGGCAGCCCGGGCGGCCGCCCGGCACTGCCGCACCGTCAGCGACCCGGTGGGCAGCAAGAACACGCCGCGGACGATGAGCGTCCCTGGAGGGGCCGCGAGAGCGAAGCCATCACCAGCCGCCTGAGCGACGCTGGCAAAACAACTGACGATACGGGCGCTGAACGGCGGCAGGGTCGGGATTCCCGGCGGGTAGCTGCGATGATTGGTGTAGCCCGGCACTAGGCCGTGCCCGCACGCCGTGACAGGCGATGCGGGCCGGCCGTGGTGGTGAACCACCGTGATGAGGGCCGCGGCGAGCGCGGCGGCGGCAACCGCCGCGATGACCCAGGCGCGCCGGGCGGGGACGGGGCGCGGCTCAGCGGAAATCACATCGCGTTGACCAGAACTCATCACAGGTCTGATCCTTGAACGACGTCTCAAGCTGCTTGCCGTTGACCCAGTAGCGCAGCGTCCAAGAGTGCTTGCACTTCTCGATGGTGTCGGGCTTGCACGTATGCTGGCAGGTGCCAGCAGCGCACTGCTTGACCGTCTCGGGACGATGGTTGGACATGTCGCACTTCTTGAAGATCACGCCCGTGCGGTTGACGGCTAGCGCCATGCGAGGCTCCCTGACTTTGCCCTGACGTAGAGGAGCGTTGCGGGTAGCCTACCTGCGACAATAGATAGGTTAGGATACATGCCGGAGTTTATTTACAGCCTGCGCCATGTCCGCAAGGCGCATGGTGACAAGGTCGTCCTTGACGACGTCACGCTGAGCTTCCTGCCTGGAGCGAAAATCGGTGTCGTCGGCCCGAACGGCACCGGCAAGTCCACCCTGCTCAGGATCATGGCCGGGATCGAGCCGGTGTCGAACGGCGAGGCCCGGCTGATGCCCGGGTTCACGGTCGGCATCCTCCCCCAGGAGCCGCGGCTCAACGATGCGAAGACGGTGCTCGGCAACGTGGAGGAAGGCGTCGCCGAGACCAAGAAGCTCCTCGAGGAGTACAACGAGATCGCCGAGAAGCTGGCGACTGACTACTCCGAGGAGTTGCTCGAGCAGATGGGCCAGCTGCAGGAGCAGCTGGAGCACAGGGATGCCTGGGACCTGGACAGCCAGCTCGAGCAGGCGATGGACGCGCTGCGCTGCCCGCCGCCCGACACGCCCGTCACGAGCCTCTCTGGTGGCGAGAAGAGAAGGGTCGCGCTGTGCAAGCTCCTCTTGCAGCAGCCGGACCTGCTGCTGCTCGATGAGCCGACCAACCACCTGGACGCGGAGAGCGTCCTGTGGCTGGAGCAGCATCTGGAGAAGTACCCGGGTACGGTCGTCGCGGTTACCCACGACCGGTACTTCCTGGAGAACGTCGCGCAGTGGATCCTCGAGCTCGACCGCGGCCACGCCTACCCGTATGAGGGCAACTACTCCACGTACCTGGAGACGAAGGCGGCCCGGATCAAGGTCGAGGGCGCGAAGGACGCCAAGCGGCGCAAGCACCTGGACGACGAACTGGAGTGGGTGCGGTCCAGCCCCCGCGCCCGCCAGGCCAAGTCCCGTGCCCGTCTGCAGCGGTATGAGGAGATGGCCGCGGAGGCCGACAAGAACCGGAAGCTGGATTTCGAGGAGATCCAGATTCCGCCGGGTCCGCGGCTGGGCACCCTCGTCGTGGAGGTGGCCGACCTGTCCAAGGGGTTCGGCGACCGGATGCTGTTCGAGGACCTCAGCTTCAGCCTCCCGCCCAACGGCATCGTCGGTGTCCTGGGTCCGAACGGTGTGGGCAAGACCACGCTGTTCAAGATGATCGTCGGTGAGGAGCCGCCGGATTCCGGGACGATCCGCATCGGCGAGACCGTGAAGATCTCCTACGTGGACCAGGACCGCGAGCGCATCGACCCGAATAAGAACGTCTGGGAGGCCATCTCGGACGGGGAGACGTTCATCCACGTCGGCAACACGGAGATCCCTAGCCGGGCGTACGTGGCCGCGTTCGGCTTTAAGGGCGCGGATCAGCAGAAGCCCGCTGGCGTGATGTCCGGCGGCGAGCGGAACAGGATGAACCTCGCGCTCACCCTCAAGCAGGGCGGCAACCTGCTGCTGCTCGACGAGCCGACCAACGACCTGGACGTGGAGACCCTGGCGAGCCTGGAGAACGCGCTGCTTGAGTTCCCTGGCTGTGCCGTGATCACCAGCCACGACCGGTGGTTCCTCGACCGGGTGGCCACGCACATCCTGGCCTGGGAGGGCGGCGCGAACTGGTTCTGGTTCGAGGGCAACTTCGAGGCCTACGAGAAGAACAAGATCGAGCGCCTAGGCGCCGAGGCGGCCCGGCCGCACCGTGTCACCTACCGCAGGCTGACCCGCGGCTGAGCGCGGCTTCAGGCGGGCGTGAGGCCGATGTCCCCGCGCCCGCCCGTGGCCGGACCGCTTTCGGGCGCGACGTTGACGAGGCTGTGGGCCGCCATCACGAGGTAGTCCCACAGCTGCGCGTCGAGCGACTCGTCGAGGTCGAGTTCGTCGAGGGCGGTCCGCATGTGGCGCAGCCACGCGTCGCGTTCGGCCTCGCCGATGTGGAATCGGACGTGCCGCATCCGCAGCCGCGGGTGCCCGCGCAGCTCGTTGTAGGTCGTCGGCCCGCCCCAGTACTGGATCAGGAACAGCCGCAGGTGCTCTTCGGCGGGCCCTAGATCCTTCGCCGGGTAGACGGGCCGCAGCATCGGGTCGGCGGCGACTTCCTGGTAGAACCGGTGCACCAGCCGGGTGAATGTCTCCTCGCCGCCGACAGCCTCGTAAAAGGTCAGCGGCGGCCGCACGGTTTCCTCGCTCATGTCGGTGCCAGCCTAGCAAGCGCCCGCCGCCGCGCCGGACCGGTCGAGGTGGCGCGGCGGCATCATGCGGGACGTGCTCCGGTCGCTGCGTTAGCCGGCTGGCTGGCCGTGCCGGGCCGGGGTCCGCAGAAGAAGTCCGCGTACGGGACCGGGCGGCGGTTCGGGGGCTGAGGCACCCTGGTGCAGTGCGACTCGATCCACCGCACCCGCGGGTCCGGGCCGGGCGGTGACACGGGCAGCACGAATACCCGCACGTAACCGCGGCTGATGTCGGCCCGCAGCGTGGCCAGCGCCGGGGCCGGCACGTTGCCGAGGAAGCCGCCGATCGGCAGCACCTCCCTGCCGCTGTACAGGATGTAACTCTGCGCGAGGCCGGACGTGTCGGTGCCGAACAGGGCATCGCCGGGTGGCGTCTGGAGTTCTATCCGCTGGACGGCCCGGGTCAGGGCGGGTGCCGCGGCGGCCAGTGCCTGGTTATTGTGCGCGATCTGCGGCGGCTCGAACGGGATGTCAAAGGGCCCCAGCCCGCGGACTACCGAGCTCACGGACGCCGCCGCGGGCAGCAGGAGCACGGCGGCAGCGGCGAACGCGACCGCGGTCAGGTGCCCGGTCGTGCCTGACGCGGGCAGCAGCAGCTGGGCGACGGCGGCCGCCGCCGCGAGCAGCGCCACCGCGGTGAGCACGACCGGGCCGGATGCCGTCCCGGACATCAGGTAGGCGCCGTAGCCGGCGCAGCCGAGCACCGTGGCGGCGACGATCAGGCGCACCCTGGCCGGCCAGGGGCCGGGTCCGCACGCGGCGATGCCGGTGCCGCACAGCGCGGCCACGGCGGGGACGAGCGCCGCGACATAGTACGAGTTGATGAATGTGCCAGTGCTGAAGAAGACGGCGAGGACCAGCCACCAGCCGCCCCACAGCACGGCGGCGGCGCGCAGCGGGTCGCGCCTGTCCTCGCGGCGCCGGGAGATGAACACGCCCAGCGCGCCGGCGGCAGCCGCCGGCAGCAGCCAGCCGCCGTCGGCCGCGAACGGGCCGGCCAGCAGGCGGTGCCAGCCCGGCTTGATGCCTATGGTCTCGGCGGTGAGCAACTGCCCGTTCTCTCTGGCCGCGACCACGAGCGGTGAAGGCGGCCCGGCGACGGTCGCCCAGTTCCCGGTGAGCCGGCCCAGGCCGTTGTAGTCGAAGACCTGCGTGTACACCGAGTCGTCCCGGCTGCCGTCCACGTAGGGCCGGTCCTGGGACGGGACGAGTGAGACGGCGGTCATCCAGGCCAGCGAGACCACGGCGGTGACCAGCCCGGCCAGCGCGACGTGCGCGCACCGGGTGCGCAGCCGCGCCGCGGGCGCGGCGAGCAGGTAGGCGGCGGCCAGCGCGGGCAGGACCAGCCAGGCCTGGATCATCTTCGCCTGGAACGCCAGGCCGACCCAGACGCCGGCGAGCAGCAGCTGCCGCAACGACCCGGTGAGCAGCGCGGCGGACGTGGCGTCGGCGGCGAGCACGAGCAGCAGGATCAGCAGCGAGTCCGATACGTTGCCGCGGCCCAGCAGCACGGTGATGGGCGTGACGGCGAGCACGGCCGCGGCAGTCAGACCCGCCGCGGGCCCGGCCAGCCGGCGGACCGCCCGGTACAGCACAAGGATGGTGAGCACGCCCTCGGCCACTTGCGGCAGGACCAGGGCCCAGATGTGAAAGCCGAAGATCCGCAGCGAGAGGGCCTGGGCCCAGAGCGCGCCGGGCAGCTTGTCGACGGTGACGGTCCCGGCTGGATCGAACGCACCGAAGATGAAGTCGCGCCAGCTCTCCGACATGCTGCGGGCCGCCGCGCCGTAGAACGGCTCGACGCTGGCGGCGGCCATTCCCCAGCCGTACGCGACCGCCGCGACGGCGGCGATAGCGAGCAGCGCCGGCCGGGCCCAGGCGGGCTGATCGGGGGGCGAGCGCCATGGCGTCAGGAAGCGGCGCCAGTGAGGTGCTCCTGACGCGGGCGCTGGCGCCGTTTCCGACACGCCCTAGCCCGCCGCGGCGTCCGCCGCCGGGCCATCGCCCGCCGGGTGGATGCCCGCGGCGTCGAGGGCGGCCTTCACCCGGGCGCGGGTCTCCCGTTCGACCTCCCACTGGCGCAGCGGGGCGGTCTTGACCACGATCCGCATGGTGACCTTGGCGGGCGTCACTTCCTGCGCGCCCCATACCTCGGGCTTTTCCAGCATGACCGCGCGCCAGACCGGTTCGTTCCACATGCTCTCGGCGGCGTTCGCCAGGATCGTCCGGATCGTGCCCAGGTCCGCCGCGTAAGGCACGGGGAAGTCGATCACCGCTCGCGCCCAGCCCTGCGACTCGTTGCCCACCTTCTCGATCGCGCCGTTGCGGATGTGCCAGACGATGCCGTTCACATCGCGCATCCGGGTAATCCGCAGCGTCACCGTCTCGACGGTCCCGGTTGCGTCGCCGACGGTGATCACGTCCCCGACCCCGTACTGGTCCTCGACCAGCATGAAGACCCCAGCCAGGTAGTCGCGGACGAGGTTCTGCGCGCCGAACCCGATCGCGATGCCGACCACGCCGGCGCTGGCGAGCAGCGGCGCGAGGTTGATCCCGAGGTCGCCGAGTATCACCACCCCGGCGATGGAGAAGATGGTGACCGACGCGGCACTGCGCAGCACCGAGCCGAGCGCCCGGACGCGCTGCTGGCGGCGCTCGGCCACGATCGCGCGCTCCGCTCGCGCCGCGGCGGCCGCGATCGCCCCGGCCTCCTCCGTGCTCTTCACCTCCAGTGCGCGCTCCGCGGGCACCGAGTCCTCGGCCTCGGCGACGGCGGCCGCTTCCGGTGCCGATAGCCCCGCGACAGAACCCGCCTCGGCCGCACGGGCCTCACCGACCTCACCGGCCTCACCGAGAGCCTCGGCCTCACCGAGAGCCTCGGCCTCGCCGGCCTCGTAGGCGTCCGGTTCCGGCTCGCCCGATCGCCGCCGGGCCAGCCGGCTGGGCACCAGCCGGGCGCCGGCGACCCCGTTCTTAAGCAGGAAGTTCTGCGCCGCGTGCTCGGTGAGCCGGTTGATCACCCGGTGCACTATGGCGCGGATGACGAACGCGAGAACGATGACGAAGGCCACCCGCAGCAGCAGCTGGACGGGGCCGTTGAGGAAGTTGTTCGTTAGCTCGGCCGCCCGGCCGTTATGCGTTAGGTTCCAGACCAGGCGGCAGGTGATGCCGGGGTCACTGCCGCAGCTGCCGATCAGCGTCGTCGGCGTATGGTCCGCACTGGGGAACACCAGATGGACATGCCGCAACAAAAGGAGCCTCCCTGGGAATCGTGGCTGCTCCAGGTGAGGCTACCGGCGGATGGCGCCTGGCAAGGGCCGCACAGGAAACCACCCGTGCGGAAGACCGTCCTTGCGGGAATCGTGGTGGCTTCATGATCGTGGGTCATTTTCGGCGGATATCGCCAGTTTTGACCCACGATCATGGTCGATGCCCGTCCATATACCCCACCGGGTATGACGGAGAACGGAACCTTACCATTCGACCTGTGCGATTACACGATCAGCAGTGTCTTCCCGACCACCGAACGAGCCGCCATCGACGCGTGCGCCTCCGCCGCTCGCTCGAGAGGGAAGACCTGGCCGATGACCGGCGTCAGCTCCCCGGCAGCGGCGTACGCGAGCGCCTGCCCGATCAGCTCGGCCTGCCTGGCGGGCCCGTACTGGACCTGTTCGATGCCCCGCACTGCCACGTGGCGGTCCGCCGCCTCCTGCGGGTCAATCCAGGCAAAGCCCCCGGCGGGCGCGCCGTGCGCGGAGAAACGACCGCCCGCGGCCACCACGCCGAACGCCGCGCGCCCGAGCTCGCCGCCCGCCCCGTCGAACACTACGTCCGGGCCTGAGCCGCCGGTCGCCGCAACGACCTGCCGGGTCCAGCCGGAGTCGCCGTAGTCCACGACTGCCGTGGCGCCCGCGGCGGTGATCGCGTCGAGCTTCTCCTGGCGGCGGGCCGCGCCGGCCAGCCGCGCCGCGCCGATCACCCGGCCGCCGCTGGCCCGTACGAGCCGTATCAAGAGCAGCCCCAGGCCGCCAGCCGCGCCCAGCACGAGCACCCATTCGCCGGGCTTGACGCCAGTCCCCGCCAGCAGGCCGAGCGCGGTGGCCCCGTCATGCAGCAGGGCGGCCGCCGCGCGGCCGGATACCTGGCGCGGCACCGGCACTAGGCGCTCAGCTGGAACTACCACGATCGACGCGTACCCGCCCGACCCGCCGTGCGAGCCGGTATGCGCGACCACCAGCCGACCGGTCCAGCCGGGATCCACGCCCTCGCCGGTCGAGATCACCCGGCCGGCGACGCCGTTGCCCGGGATATACGGCGGCCGAACCGGGAACGCTTCCGCATAGCGCCCGGAGCGGATCATCGCGTCCAGGAAGAGCACGTCCGCCACCGAGACCGCGATAGCCGCCTCGCCCGGCCCCGGGACGGGCGCCGGGAGCGAGACCGATGTGAGCACCTCGGGACCGCCGAAGCTCGTCACCTGAATCGCCCGCATAGACGAGCGCCCCGCGTCCGTAAACGTCATGGCCCTGACCATAGAACCTCAAGTAACGTTGAGGTCAATGTCGGCGAACCCGAACGCACTTGCCAGCGAGCTCACCGTGGGCCAGTTGTCGGCCCGCAGCGGCGTCGCGGTCTCGGCGCTGCGGTTCTACGAGGAGCAGGGCCTGATCTCGTCCCGGCGTACCTCCGGGAACCAGCGGCGGTACCCGCGCGCGATGCTGCGCCGGGTCGCGTTCATCCGCGCGTCCCAGCGCGTCGGCATCCCGCTTACCCGCATCAAGGAGGCGCTCGACGGGCTGCCGGCGAACAGGACACCGACCCCCGCCGACTGGGCCCGGCTGTCCGCGCGCTGGCGCGCCGACCTCGACGACAGGATCAGCCAGCTGCAGCGGCTCCGGGACCGCCTCACCGGCTGCATCGGCTGCGGCTGCCTGTCGCTGGGCACCTGCCAGCTCGTCAACCCCGGTGACAAGCTCGCCCGCGAAGGACCCGGCGCTCGCAAGCTATGAGGCACCGTCCTCCGGCGCACGCGCCTCCGGCGCACGCGCGCGGAACAGCAGCGTGTGCCCCACAGTGACCGACATCTCGGCGAAGCCGAGCGTCTGCAGCCGGGTCAGCAGCGACGCGGGCTCGACGGGGTTGTATGTGTCACCCGAGTGAAAGTGGTGCAGCCGCTCGCTGGCCAGGCTGTCCGACCCGACCAGCGTCCCGCCGGGCCGCAGCACGCGCAGCGCCTCGGCCAGAAGCGCGTCTTGCAAACGACGCGTCGGCACGTGGTGCAGCATCGTGAACATCCCGACAGAATCGAAGGACGCGGACGGGTACTCAAGCGCGGTCGCGTCACCCGTCACCACCGAAACGTTAGTCCCCGCGAACCGCCCCCGCAGCGCTTCCGCCGCGGACGGGGACAACTCGACCGCGGCCAGCCGCTTAACGCGCTGGCTCAGCCAGGAAGTCGCCGCGCCCGGCCCGGGCCCGATCTCCAGCATGTCGTCGCCCAGATCGGCGTCGCGCACCGCCGCGGGCAGGACCTCGTCGTGCAGGTAAGCCGCCCATTCGGGCGAGCCGAGCAGCTGAGCGTGGTTCTCGTTCACGAGATCCACAGTGGCGGCCAGACCCGCAAAGCGCATAGCGCGTAGGCTGCCATGTTGTGTCGTCAGCCGGTCAGCGTCCGGCCTGCCTGCCGGACGGCATCGTCGTCGCCACCTTTCCCATGCCCGGCGGCACCCTGTTCCGCTGGCACACCCACGAGGACCATCAGCTGGCCTGGGCGGCCAGTGGCGTGCTCACCGTCCTTACCGAGGGCGCCACCTGGGTGCTGCCGCCGACCCGCGCGCTGTGGATCCCGGCTGGTCTTCAGCACGAGACGGGTGCGACCACGAGCGCCACCATGCGCAGTGTCTACATCCCGCCCGCCCTGTCGCCCGTGAACTGGACCGTCCCGACGCCAGTGAAAGCGAGCCAGCTGCTCGCCGAACTGATCGGCTACCTCAGCGGCCCGCTGACAGCGAAGCACCGTGAACACGGCGAAGTCCTCCTGGCCGACCTGCTCCAGCCGGTCCCCGTCACCACCCTGGACGTGCCCGTCCCGGCCGGGCCGCTTGTCGGGACAGTAGCCGCAAAGCTGCGCGAAAACCCCGCCGACCAGCGCACGCTGGCCGAATGGGGCCGCGAGGTCGGCGCCAGCGAACGGACGCTCGCCCGGGCGTTCACCGCGCAGACCCGCATGACGTTCGGCCGCTGGCGGACCCTGCTTCGTCTTCAGGCCGCGTTGCCGCTGCTAGCGGCGGGCGAACCCGTCGGCCGGGTGGCGCACCGGGTTGGCTACGAGACGCCGAGCGCCTTCGTCGCCGCGTTCCGGCGCGAGACAGGCCTGACGCCTGCCGCGTACTTCGCCGGGCCGCCCGCCACGACCCCGGCCACGATCGGCTAGCCCCGGGTCACCCCACCGCCAGCCCGGTCTCCCGCGCCACGAACGCGAGGCAGTCCCCGCTCAGCTCGGCCATCAGGCTGACAGCCCGCTGCCCGTGCCCCACCTGGTCTTCCGCGCGCAGGAGCACCGGCCGCCGCGACGCCGTGGCGTGCTGGAGCGCCGCGCACATCTTGTACGCGTGCAGCGGGTCCACTCGCGTGTCG
>Ga0306926_10001496_pt1 | contig 23299 bp, 20 predicted proteins | sample flu12Cox44000178_FD_203759 | JGI IMG/M metagenome (GOLD analysis project Ga0306926, IMG submission 203759) | Lab enrichment of tropical soil microbial communities from Luquillo Experimental Forest, Puerto Rico - flux8day.12C.oxic.44.000.178 (v2)... | ecosystem: Environmental > Terrestrial >...
CGAAAGGCGAACAGCGAGCGCTCCGCGGGCATGCGCGATCTCGTACGGCGGGAGGTGTGGACAGAGCTTCGCTGACCGCGTGGTACAATCGAGGGTCCAGTCGATGAGCCGGCGTAGCTCAGTTGGTAGAGCAGCTGATTCGTAATCAGCAGGCCATCGGTTCAAGTCCGATCGCCGGCTCCAGATTTTCCTAACAAAACTATCGATTCTCAGAGACACCCTCAGCCTCGTGCTCGGTTGACGCCCACGTTGACGCCCACCGGAATTGGCAAGCTGTCAAATCGCGGGTCCCAGGACTGCGTCCATCTTCTCGGCCGCGTTAGTGCGCAGCGCCGGCATCACGTGGGAGTAAGTATTCAGCGTGAGGCTGATCTGTGAGTGGCCGAGAATGTCCATCACTACCCTAGCCGGAACGCCTTGTGCTAACAGAAAACTTGCACACGCATGGCGACGTGGCCGAGATCAGGTCCAAGATGCAGACGGACGAGCTGCGTGTAGCTCGCGTAAGTCTTCGGACGCACCTTCGCTTTGACTGAGTCACTCGAGCCATCGTGTCAGAAATTGCGCGACGGTATATTGCTCGAGGATTGCTGGTAGGCCCTGCTGTTGACTGCGGAGCGTCGCCGTTAGCTTCGCAACCACCTCTGTGCGCGATTGGCCGTAAAACCAGAGCGCGCGCGTTTGCCAGATCGATATCCGGCGCTGACGCGGGCTGCCCATCGACCATCCGATCGTAGGTAGATATTTCCTTCACCTTGGCCACGCTTTCGTTTGCTCATCTCGATCTCCTCGTCAGCCTTTCAGCGCACCGCCGATGGCGTCAGCGACGGCTCGCCGCGTCCGGCCTTAGATGGCCTTGCTGTCGCGTTCGGGCGGCACGGCGACCACGTGAAACGTCGACCCAATGTCAATCCCCGCCGCATCAGGATGGACGGTTGACAGGTAGGTGTCGGGTGACTCGGCGGGACCGCTTTCTACGCTGCGACACAATCCACCTCCTCGCGGGAAAAACCAGAGCAGGGATGGCGCCTGTCGATCAGTTTCCTAAACGGGATCGCCGTGTGGCGTCACCAATATCCAGTACGCAAGCCATCCCCGGACCATGTTTTTTTTGCGTTCGCGAGGTCACCTAAAACGTTCGCGGCCACTCCTCCGGGACGGTAGAGCGGAGGTCGGCAACGCCTCCCGCAATTCCCCAGCGTCGCATCCGGCCGCGCGTTGATCAGCGCGGCGAGCCGGTCCTGCTGCCCAGCCCAGACCCGCGACCGAAACTTCGTCTGCTTGCGCGCGGCGATCGAGCCGGTTTCCCGGCGGCGTTGGATCAACCGATGGACCCACGCCCGGCTGACCCCGAACGTCGCCGCAACCTCCTCCGCGTCCCCGCTGACATCCCACGCCCGCGCCACGCGCTCTCGCAGGTCCATCGAATACGGCGCCATCACCACCTCCGCCCGAGAGGAGTACCATGACAGCCGTACTAAGTACAAATCGAAAAACGCTCTAAGGCAGGAACACTGCCCGCTGAACGTTCTGACAGCCTCCTACCCCACAGCCGAAGTTGAAACTGCCGGTCTGCTGGCTGATCGAGCCCGGAATCGGCGGACCGTGATGCCGGATGATGACGACGACCATGTCGGTGCGCGGCTGATCGAAGAAGCCGTCGCCACTACTCAACACCACCGAACCATCGCTGGCGGAATGGCACCAGTCGAGAACCGCCCCGCAAATGTCGCCGTTCCGTCGTCGCCGGCGAGGCCCCCGGTGGCGTTCAAGGTCAGCGATTCGTCTGGGATGACCCACCAGACACTGTACGCGTCGCCCGGCACCAGCCCGGACGTGTGGATCACGCAGGTGATCCCGTTGTTGTTGCGCACGAGCTGCGCAACGCCAACGACGATGTTGGGACCGAAGACTTTGACGGGAGCAAAATCGTGATCCGCCGCGTTCGGGCTTTGCGCGCTTAGAGCCATCGGGGTCTCGAAGGCCACAAAAGAGCTGCGACCGCTAACCATCGCTTCCGCATCTGCATCCTCCCTTCACGAGTGTGGTTCGCTGTTTTCCACCTATTGATCGCAGTCCTGCGCAGTGCAGGTGCAGAACTGACCAGTCGTCTGCAGACACTGAAAATTGGCATTCACCTCAGGCGACACGAAAACGTTGGTGAGGTTCGGTCGCTTCACGGAAACCAGAAACGCGTCGAGTGCGAGACCCCCTGACCGGGAGTCTGGAATGACCGGTCATATCACCCACCGCGGTGGCCCTGTGAGCGCGGTATCCGAGTTCTCGCGCAGCTCCACGAACCCAGCCGCTTGCAGATCTTTGATTTCCTGGAGGCGCTTGATGACCGGCGTGCCGTCCAGGTCGGTGCCGTGCCTCGCAGCAAGGTTTGCGAGCGTCATCTGGCCTGCGCTCGTCGTCAGCGCCGCTCGTGTATAGACGACGAACTCGACCACCCACAGACCGAGCAGGTTCTCGCACAGATAGCCCGTCTTGGTTTCGAACAGATTGTCCTGCCTCCGATTCGGCGGTCCCGGATCTTGGATGACCGCGCCTGGGCTGCCATCCGGATTACGCGGCGTCTTGGGAAAGATGAACGCGCGGAAGTTGTCGGCGATCTCTCGTGCGTGGGCGCCGGCGGCATCGTTCGTGAACGTGAACGGCCTGATAATCCCCATGATGCTGTAGTAAATAAGGTGGCCGTCCTTGTCGAACCCCCCGGTCGTTTCCTTCACTCGAACCTCTCGCCGCGTCGGATCGGTGTTCGACGAATCCAGCGCCCAGTGCTCCTGCGGGCGATCGGGGTTTCCGACGCGCATTGGAATCTGCGTCGGATCGATCCCGTTGATCCTGTAGAAGTCGTCGCTGAAGTCGAAGGGCGGCGGATTGTATCGAAGAAAATCCGCGCGAAGCAACGCCGATCGCGCGCCGGCCAGCATCAGGAGCCCGCCGACCGCCGCCCCGCTCATCCGCAGCGCTCGCTGAATCTTCGGCGACTTCGACGCCATCATGTGCTCGCTCCTTTCGTCGGCGAGATTGTCGTTCGGGGCTCTGGCCGTATCACCCACGAAATCGATTTGACGATCCATTCCGGGTCCGCCTGCGCCGGACACGCGGCCCAGAGCATCAGCGGCTCGTTGCCGTACCGCACGTTGCCAATGTGCTGCGACGTGTCCTGGTCCAGCTTCGGATTGGGGTTGGTGAATCCCAGTTTGCGGCGGAGCAGCTCGACATCGTCGGCCTCGCCCGTCACGTACGTCCACCCCGGTCCGATGCCGTGCGTTGTGATGTAATCGCGGAGCACGCTCGGGGTGTCTTCTTTTGGCTTGATCGTGATTGAGTACATGAAGATGTCGCGGCCGACGCGCGTGCCGAGCAGCTTCTGCACCTTCACGAGATTGGCGGTGATGCTCGGGCAGATGCCTTCGCATGTCGCGTACATCACATTGATAGTGACGATCCTTCCTTTGATCAGGTCGTCGTAGAAGCGAACCGCCTTCCCGTCATGCGTGCGCAGCGGCACGTTCGGAAAGTGCCGCGCTCGAATCCGTTCACGGGGCGTGAGCGCATTGCTCGCTGTCTTTGCCGTGGACGAGGCCGCGGTCAGGACCCCGCCGAGGGCGGACGCGATCGCCGGTCTCGCCAGCCACTCTCTTCTCGTCATGCGGCTCATCGCATCTCCCTCGACGTTATGGGACGAGGATCGCATCCCCGCTCTCGGTAATCTCCCAGCGCAGCATCATCGCGTGGTCCTCGTGAACAGTGTTGTGGCAGTGCAGCGGATAGCGTCCGACGAAATCGCGGAAGCGAAAGAACAGCTCGACCCGCTCGTCCTGCCGCAGCCGAGTGACGTCTTTTCGACAGACGTCGAATGGTGTCGGCCCGATTCGGTTCCGCGACACAATCTGGTGCTCTTCGAAGTGGATGTGGATTGGATGGGTCCAGTCGCCGGACAGATTCGTCAGGACCCAGTGCTCGACGCTGTTCTTCTGCACGCGGAAGCGCGTCGTCTCGCAGTCCATGAATTGACCGTTGATCGACCACTGGCCGTTGAGTCGATCGAATTTGAACGTCCGGATCGCGCGTGGTGGTTCGGTGGCGTCCGGTTGGTCGTAGTACTTGAGAATCGTCGCCGGGTCCTGGCTGCCCTCACTGATCGGCGGCAGGACGACGTCGAATCGCATCAGCAAGTTGCCCGTGCCGGGTGGAAGAATGTTGTCCGGCGGTGGCAGCGGACCGCGTCCGTCGATCTGCTTCAGCCGATTCTCCAGATACAGCGACGTGCCCGCGGGAAACTCGCTGAAATCGACGATGACGTCGACGCGCTCGGCCACGCCGATCTGGACGCTTTCAATCTGCAGCGGCGCTGGTCGCACGTTGCCGTCGTTGGCTATCAGCCAGAACGGGTTGCGGGCGCGCGGATCGTCGCGATTGGTCAGGAACAGCTCGTAGAAGCGCGACGGCCCCACATTCAGCCAGCGGAAGCGGTAGCGGCGCGGGTGCACCTGGAAGAACGGCTGGATCTTGCCGTTGACCGTATAGCGATCACCGAGGATCCCATCGAGGTTGAAGAGGTCGAACGCTAGGCGTCCTTCTTCATCGAAAACTTTGTCGGCGAGCACCATCGGAATGTCGAACTGCGGGAAGCTGGGGAAATGAAAGCCCGTGCTTTCGTCGCCGGTGTCGAATTCGTTGAACAGCAGATAGAAGCCGGCGAGCCCCTTGTAGACGTTCTGCGACGTGAAGTCGACGCGATGGTCGTGATACCAGAGGGTACTGAGCGCCTCGTTGATGTCACCCCCCGTCGCCTGGTGCGTCGATAGACAGCCGGCCAGCTGGTTCGGATAATGCTGATCGTACCAGTGACCGTGTTCGAAGAAATCACACGGAAACCCGTCGCTCTCCGACGGCGTGTGGCCATTGTGCAGGTGCGTCGTCACCGATGGAATGCCGAATCCGCCGTTGTCGTCCGGCAGCTCGTTGACATTGCGAACCAGCACCGGTTCGCCGTATCGCGCGACATAGGTCGGACCGGGAACCACGCCGTCAAATCCCCACAGCATCTGCATGGGCAGATCCGGCGACAGCTTCGTCGGGGCAATCCGCTGATGGATGTGGTAGTACACCTTCGGTGGGAAAAGCGCGAACACCTGATGCGGCTGCGTTCTCGCTTCACCGGCGGTCTTATTCGGATCGACCTGCGGCTTGGGACCGAGCGCGCGGACCGGCCGCTTGATGGGCATGATCGGCAACGGTTCGATAAACGATCGCGTCGGCGGACTCCCGGGCTGCTCGGTCGGGATTGGCGCGGCCGCGCGGGCGCTAAGCCCGGACCGCGAGATGAGATAGCCGCCGCTCGTCAGGAGCCCCAGCGCCATCAGTTGACGGCGATCGAGGCGCGCCGCAACGAGATCCTGCCGGTTCCTGCGCGCGGCGACCATCTGCCTGAAACGGGCTCTTGACGCGCGTTCGCCGAACACGTTGACGAAGCTCATGCGCTCCCTACCGGATCATGGAAGAGGTCTCGGACGTCACGGGTTTCGTCTCGCTGAGGATCTGCCTTGTCGTCCGACGATCGACGCATCGTGGCAACAACCGACACGCAAAAAAACCTGCCCTCGCGTCCCGCAGCACATATTTTTTCGTGGGTGTGACGCCCTCGCATTGGCCGTCTGTCGACTTGCCATATCTTCGCCTGACAGCGAACGCCGGCGGCTTCTTCATCGGGAGGCTTTCCAGACATCCGAGCGCGGGAAGAACGCCAGCCACGCGCACTTGATGATCCCGTCCCGCACCAAGTCCGAGTGGATAGGTGTGAATCTGCGCGTTTGTCCTGGAATTCTTGATCTCATTGGCGTCGGCGACGTAGACGTCTCCCCAAGAGACAACTCCTTCGATCTGGAATGTCACGAAGACATTGCCTCCATCGCGATGGACGCGAAGCAAATCCATGTCCCACACCTCGCGGGCTCTTGATTTCGCAGGCTGCCTGTAGGTTAGACAGACGTGTTCGGTTTTTTCTCACTGTCTTATCTGCGAATGTCAGGTGGACGCGCAACTCGGCGTCCGTCCACAGAGGTGAGGTGAAAATGCTCCAACAACAGTGAAGGGCTGGAAGTGACACAAGAGCAGATCCGGGATCAACCGCCAGCAGTCTGAAGAGGAATAGGCGAAGCAGCGCGTGCGCTCAGTCCGGACCGGCGCGTCAGATAGCCGGTCGTCGCCAACAGCCCGAGTTTCATGAGTTGGCGACGATCAACTTTGGCCCCGCGACGAGCTCGAGCCGGTTCCTTCACGCATCGATCATTCGATTGAACTGCACTCGGCACACACGTTCTTCGAAAACGGTCAGAAACATCCGCGTTCTCCAGTCACCCCTGACCTAATCGAAGGAAATGACCCGATTAGAGACCCGATGCCTGAATCTCGTTGTCGACGGACTCCGTTTTACTTGTCACGGCTCGGGACGGCGTCCTCCAGACTCCCCGACAACCGGCCTGCGAAATCGCCGCAGCTCGCAAACGCCGGATTCGCGACGTTCATGCCTGGCACGTGGCCATGCGTCAACCCGTCAAAATGATCGACGACATCGACTCCGGCGACGCTGGCCCGAACCAGCCGCGGCCGTCGCCGGGCTTGCAAGACCTGAAAGGACGGCGACACGCCAGGCGGGTCGGGAATGGTCGTCGGGTCAAATGTGCGCATGTAGCCCGAATCCACTCGTGAAGGCACCCGGGCGGCACTCGACGCCTCACACAAGTTGAGAGTGGTTGTGACCGCGACGCTTTGGGAAAGAACGGCCTGGAGCACCACCGGGGACACCGCGTCACCGAAAACGTTGTAGTTCAATCTGATTTGAACCTTCGCGTCTCCCCGTGCGTTTGTGACGAACCCGTTCGGGTCAAGTCCGTTCCCCGCCGTAAACCCCGAAGTGTCGGCCGCGGCCGGAGTGAAGGAATACACCGCCGTGTTTTGTCCCGTTGCCGGGTCTAGAACCTGACACACCACACCCACGCACGACCGGAAGGGCGGTTCGCACGATTGCTGGTTTGCCGCGCCACAATCCTTGTTCGGATCTGTCGCCGTCTTCAACAACAGCCACACTCCATGGACCGATCTCGGCCTCAGGCCCGACAACGCAAAGTTCAGCGCGGAGCCGTCGTCCTCCACAGCAATCCTGACCGTTCCCTGTTGGCCAGTCAGGCCGTAAGGTGCCGGAGGCTGCCCGTCAGGTTGGAGCGTCAATGTCCACTCTTGATTCTGCTCGTGCGCACCGGCTCTCTCGATCCACGCCAGCACGATTACGAGAAACAGCAAACTCGACATGGTGACAAACATCTTCTGGTGTAGGTCCGTCATACAGCCTCCATCCTTCAAGAAAACCGGTGTTCGGTGCGCGGAATGTGAGAGACATTGAACCAGACGAGCGCAAATTTTGCGGCCAGCGCGGCGCTCGAATGGAGAACGATGGCACGCCATTGGATGGCCCGGACTCTCACGAACCATCCCTTAGCGTGCGCTCGCGCCCCGGCCACGATGTGCACCGGCGCCAAGCCCTTAACCTCTTGCAGCATGCGCACGTCCTCTTAGGTATTGACGAGGACTCGTACGTATTGACAGCCGTAGTTTCTGGTTTCACAACGGAAAGGCGGAATGGACGGGTTTATGAGAGAGGGGGCGACGACTACGTGGCCGTGGAGTTTCCGGACCATCCGCGGATTCACTGATCGTTCCGCGCCGAGGCCGAGATTCCGGATGTTGACGCAAGGGCCGCGCGGCCCGAGACCTGAGCCCGTTGTGACGTCGGTATAAAGAGAGAGCCCCAACCTAATCTCGCAACAGTTATCACTGCGCGACTTTCGGGAGTAATACTGCGAGGGCGTTGGTCAGGATCGTCGTTTCACGACCGGCGAACGGAACCGGTGCTTGGGTAACGATCGACGCCGTAGCGTTAACTCAGACGCGGTGTGCCGAGCCGCTGGCCTAATGCGGTCGGAACGTTTTGCCCGTCTCCAGCAGGGTCTTCAATCGGGAAAGAATGCGCGGCCAACCATCCGCATTCTGAGCGTAGGCCGGATCGCCTTCCTGCCACTCATCGTTCGTCACGACAACTTTCACCGCTTCTGTTTCCGGCGTCAACTCCACCTTCACTCTCGACATGACCGACCCGTTGCCCATCCCGAACTTGTATTCCAACAGCTTCAGCGGTTCGACCCGCAGCACCTCACCGGTGACATACCGTATCGGCTTCCCATCTTGACCGGGTCCTGACCATGTCATCGCCCCGCCAGGTCTCAGGTCCACATCAAAGTCGGCGCCCATAAAGATCTTGTGATTCGCCTCCTTCGAAACGAACCCGTTCCAGACGTGTTCGACGGGAGCGGCAATGTAATACGTAAAAATCAGTGGTGCCTTCGCCATATCAATTCTCCAGGGCGCTGCGCGCGTACCCGCACCTGCCGGACTGACGCGGCCCCCTCGATGACGAGTGCTGCGCCGCTTGGCGGACGGCCATGCTGGCGGCGGGTGCCACCGAGCGGGACCTCGACGTGCTAGCGGTGCTCCTCGTGCTGCGGGTCATTCTGCACACCAAACGTGACTTCACACGATCGCGGGGATCTCATCGAATGTATTGCCCGGCATGTCGCCGGTACGTCGATGGTGGTGGCATCGGCCGGGGCGACGACTACGTGGCCGTGGAGTCTCCCGACCGTCCGCTACGGCCAGACTTGCGGCCCACCGTGAGCAGGGCATTCGCGTGGCAGAGCGCGTGTTGTATCGACCGATAATCAGTCGTGGACCTGGACATCGCTCAATATTTCCGTATCGATTCGACCCCAGCCGCATGAAGTCAGTGTCGATGCCGACGTTGCTGCTGATTGGCGAAGACACGGCCTCGCCGTACGCCAGAACAGTCGATCGAGGCCTTGCGGAGCTCGCTGCCGACGCTGACCCTCGTAGTGCTTGAGCGCCAGGAACACAACGCGATGGACGGAGGGCGCGACGCGCTGGCCGACGCGATCATCACCTTCGCAGTGCGACCAGCCTAGGTTCTAGCCTATAGTCTAGAAGCTGTTGATGAACGCCAGAATGTCCGGAAGATCCACACGCTGCGAGTACGTGACGCCCGAGCAGTTGGTGTTGGTCACAAACGAGTTCACGGCCAGCACGACGTCAGTGCCGCCGAGCACGTCGGGACCTCCCGAGTCGCCGAAGCACACACCGCCGGTGCCCTTCGACGGATTTGCGGTGAGCTTGATGAATTCGTCGCTCGCGCGGTTGTTGCTCTGAACGAGCTGGCTCGGCGCGAAGAAACGAATCGCGGTAAAGATATCCCGCGGCTGGCCGCCTCCGCGGATGAACCCCTGCACGCCGTAGCCGACGATGTCGACGTCGGTCATCATCGCCAGAGAGTCGACGAGTCCCGGCGTCGGGAGCACCGCGTACGCCGGGAGGTTGACGGCCGCCTTCAGCGTCACTACCGCGATGTCATGCGTGTCGAATCCCTGCAGGCCCGATCCGCAGCCGAGGCACCAGTTCGGATTGTTGTGCACGACACCAGCGACGAGGGGGAACGGCGGCTGATTCTTCGGCGACAGGAGTGCGGGCAGGCTCGGATCGAAACAGTGTGCCGCCGTCAAAAACTCGGTCGGCGAGATGAACGACCCAGAGCAGACGACGAAACCGCCGCCGGGCGCTGCCTGCAGCCCGATGCCCACGTACGGGTGACCGTTGCCATCAGGCGATCCGTTCGTCACCGTCATGACAGGCGCTGTCGCGGCCAACAGCACGGCGGCAACTGCGGCAATAGTCAGCTTGCGCATGAATCCTCCTCTGAAATACGAGTCGAATGAGCCGACACATCCTACACCCGAACGTGCGCTCGGAATCCCGACGATCGAGGAGCCGCGCGAATTACGATTTCGTCTGCGGCGATCGGCTTGTACGGCAGACAATACAGACCTGCCAGGGCCGCCGCGATAGAAGCGTCAGGCTGCGTTCTTCGCGCCGTATCTTGACGTCACGTACCAGCGAGCGGTTCAAGTGTCCATGAGGGCCGGATAGTAACGTGTGGTCGCGAAGCGTTTACGGACTGCGGCGTTGGCGTGCCCGGTCTTGAGACGGCGCGGCCCGGAGCCAAAAGGCGGAGGTCTTCGTGACCATCGTCGTCCTCGAGGTCTTGTAAAACCTGATTGGCCGTTTTGTCGAAATCGCGAATTCCGTCGTAAATTCCGCACGACACGCAAGATAGCCCGCAATCGCCCGTTTTGTGTCCCGAAGCGTCCTGCTCGTCCCGATCTGACCCGACCGCTACACTTCGAGTGACACAGACACACCATCTTGTGAGGAGGTGTGATGCCGAAGTCCAAACTTGCAGCGGATGACGCGGCCTGCGAGCCGAAGGCGGAGGTCTTTCGCACCAGCGCCGTGATGGACTTTACACTTCCGGTGACACATGGTTCGCCGGAAGATTCGAGCAGCCCTTCTAAAGACTGGCTCAACTGTCAGTCCGGGGGTGCGCGGCGCCGGATGCTCAAGACCATGAGTTGGAAAAGGGTCCCATCAGCAAACGCGTGCAGGGAGATCCTTCGCGCCGGGTTGGCGGACGGGACCAGACCTCTGGCTGCCGCGGGAGGCTCCGGCCGATCCAGGCCAATGAACAACGATGTTGCACTCGACGATCAGCGCTCAGCGCATCGCGCTTGGCGATCTGGACGACATCGACGGCACGTCCGCACCGGGGGAGGCATCCAAATCGTGCAAGACCTCCCACGCGCTGAACAGTTCGGAGTCCTCGTTCATGAGTTTGCGCGGCTATGTGCCGATCTCGGTTATACTCCGCGCGCGACATCGACACGAAGGCGCCGATGCCTCATTTGTCAAGGAATCTGCTGTGCGGAAGATCATCACCACGACCTTCGTTACGATGGACGGCGTCATGCAAGCGCCGGGCGGACCTGAGGAGGACACGTCGGGCGGGTTCAAGTACGGCGGATGGCAGGCTAAAGTCATGGACGACTCGCTTGGCGAGGCCCTCAACGAATTCCTGAAGCCGCCGTTCGCGATGCTGCTCGGGCGCACTACCTACGACATTTTCGCGGGCTTCTGGCCGAAGCAAGATCCGAGCAACGCGATCGCGAAGCCGTTCAACGAGGCGACGAAATACGTCGTGTCGCATGAACCCTTCGAGCCCGGCTGGGCGAACACGAAGGTCGTCTCGGGCGATGTGCCAGGCGCGCTCCGAAAGCTGAAGGCGGAGGATGGCCCGGACATGATCGTCTGGGGCAGCGGCAACCTGATCCAGACGCTGCTTCGGGAAAAACTGGTCGACTGCATGCACGTCTGGACGCATCCCGTGACCATCGGCGCTGGCAAGCGGTTGTTCGCCGACGGCACGCGTCCGGCCACGTGGAAGCTCATGAAGAGCCGCGTCGGCAACGCCGGCGTGATCATCGCCACCTACGAGCCGGCGGGCGAGCTCGTGACCGGCACCATGGGCGCGTGACCGAGAGAACAGTCCGAACATTGCAAGGCTCCACAGGCGAGCTCCTATCTCCCACATACCCAAGCCGTGACCAACGAGTAACGATAGGACTCTATCGGGAGTGACCCGGCGCACCGGCGCGGACGTTGACCACGAGTCTCAACCGACGGGTCGCTTTCGATAGAGCCGTTTGGATGAAGCCGATGGCGTCTGCGGCGGACGCGGTTAACCCGTTGTATCCAGGAATTCGATCGACATTCGGGAATGATCTTTTCTGGTTGCAGGATTGACGAGCCCTAAGGAGACCCTACGTTAGCGGGTGAGGCGCTCTGTTCGCCGATTTCCTGTTGAGTGGCATCACGTCCATTTCGGTTTCAGCATGCACACCCACGGATCGCGCCCGCGATTACGGTGCGATGTCCTGTCTCCGGATGGCGATCAGCCGTTGGTTCGTTTTTACATCCCACGATTCCCGGCCGCCGCTGCTCGTGCAGATGTGCTGGCCGTCGCCATATCGACTAACCCATTGAGACCCTGAAGTTTAATCGGTCGACCTCCGCCTGAGCTGGCCGGGAGGTCCCAGCCTTGCAGAAGCGGGTGTCGTTGGAGCGTTCAGAGGAGGTAACGAGATGAATCTCGCAAAAGCCTCGGCGTTGGTCGTCACACTGGCCGGTGTATTTTCGCTCGGCGTCTGGATCGGTCCACGCCTCACCGATCGTCGCGATGTAGTCGACCAAGCTTCGCCAGTCGCGGGAGCCGCTGCTTCGGTCACCGAGATCAAACAGGCGGTGCCGGCTCCTGGCCGACAACCGTCACGCCGGCGAACCAGCCCGATGCGCGCGGCGTCGGGGACTACGCCTCTTACGGTGTGGGCGGGCGGGGCGGAGCTGCAAAAGCGGTTGAAGCCACTCCTCAACAAGGGCGCCGACATGGACATCGCGTCTCAGGATTTCGAGGATGGCGAGCAATTCGCGATGGTTGCGCATGCGGCCCGCAACACCGAGATACCGTTTATGGTCCTGAAGCATCACGTGGTAAACGAGGGCAAGAGCCTCTCTGAGGCGATCCGAGAGTTCAACCCATTGCTGGATGCATTGGCTGAAGCGAAACGCGCTCAGGTCGAAGCGAAGTCCGACGTTGCGGCTGTCGGAGGATGAACCCTCGATACCCCGGAAGAGCCGAGCGCGGCTCGGCTCTTCCTTTCCTCGTCTTTCCAGAGCGCGAAGTATCCCATCGTTCGCTCAACGTCGCGGAAGACCCAATATAATGGGCTATGTGGACCCAGGCGGATGCTCGCGGATCCGCCTTGTGAGAATTCGTAATCAGCAGGCCATCGGTTCAAGTCCGATCGCCGGCTCCAGATTCCCGTCGCAATTTCTCGGCGGCCGCGCGGCGCGGGCGCGGCGGCGTAGGTTTACCGCGCGTGTGATTGGAAGCTCGATCCGGATGTGGCGATCAAAACCCCGCCCCAGGCGCTGGCAGATCCGGATCGGACTGCGCGGTTCGAGCGCGAAGCAAAGACGCTGGCTGCCCTGAATCAACCGCGCATTGCCCAGATCTACGGTCTCGAGGAGTCGAACGGCTTCCGCGCGCTCGTGATGAAGCTGGTCGATAAGGCCCACTCTCGCGGATCGGATTGCCAACACCCTATTTCACTCGACGACGCGTTACCGATCGCGAAGTGACGGACATCTCGCTCGTGTTTGCGACGTCGGGACCCAGGAGATTGTGATGCGGACTCGACACGAATCCCACCAACCTTGGAGGTGGTCCACCGCGCTCGCCCTTGTGACCCTGGCCTGCGCGGCCGGTGGATGCGGCGGCTCTACGGCGAATGCGCCTGCCGGTGGCTCCAAAGCTTCCACGTCGCCACCCGCATACGAGGCCGGCCTGCCGGAGGGTGTGAGGGCTGTGCTGTCCGCTCGGCTCGTCGGTGACCTCGACCAGATGATCGGGCGGCGGCTCATCCGCGTCGGGGTCACCTTCAATCGTACGTTCTACTTCGCGGATGCGGGCGTGCAACGCGGTGTCGCATACGAGCTCGGGAAGGCATTCGAGGATGAACTGAACCGGAAGTTCAAAACAGGCAACATGAAGGTCTATGTCGTCTTCGTGCCGCTGCCGCGGGACGTTCTGCCATCGGCGCTGACGGAAGGCAAGGTCGACCTCGTTGCAGCCCAGGTGACAGTCAGACCGGAACTGCGGGAACTTGTGGACTTCACGAACCCCACCCGCACGAACATCAGCGAAGTAGTCGTGACCGGCCCTGGCGCGCCAGCGATTGGCTCCGTGGACGACCTGTCTGGAAAGGACGTCTACACGCGCAAAGACAGCAAGTACTACCAGAGCCTGGTCTCGTTGAACGAAAGGTTGAAGGCGAAGGGGAAGTCGCCCGCAATCATCCGGGAAGTCCCCGGGAACCTTGAAGACGACGACCTGCTCGAGATGGTTAACGCGGACCTCATCCCGATCGTGGTCGTCGACGACTACCTGGCGGATTTCTGGAAGAAGATCTTCACGAATCTCACGGTCCACAATTCGGTGACCCTGCGCACTGGAGCCAACCTGGCCATCGCCATCCGGAAGAACTCCCCCCGTCTCGCGGCCGAACTCAATACGTTCTTGGCGAAGTATGGCCTCGGGACCGCGTTCGGCAACGTTCTCCAAAAGCGCTATCTGGTGAGCACGGCGTACGCCAAAAGCGCCACGGCCGAAGCCGAGCAGAAGAAGTTCCGAGCGGTAGTCGACGTCTTCCGGAAGTACAGCGAAGAGTACCAGGTGGACTACTTGCTGATGACGGCGCAGGGATATCAGGAGTCTCAGCTCGAACAGAACGCGAAGAGCCGTGTGGGCGCGATCGGCGTGATGCAGCTCATGCCGGCCACCGGCCGGGACATGAGAGTCGGCGACATTACCAAAATCGACGCCAACATCCATGCTGGAGTGAAGTACATGCGGTTCATGATGGATCAGTACTTCAAGGACGAGCCCATGGACCGGGTCAACAAGGCATTATTCACGTTCGCGTCCTACAATGCGGGGCCCGGTCGAATCAGCCAGCTCCGAAAGGAGGCGGAAAACCGCGGGCTCGACCCGAACGTCTGGTTCGGCAACGTGGAGCAGGTCGCATCCGAGCGGATCGGCCGCGAGACCGTCACCTATGTCGCAAACATCTACAAGTACTACATCGCCTACCGGCTGGTCACGGAAGAGCGTGCACGGAGGGAAGAGGCGAAGACCGTGGTCAAGCGGAACGCCAAATAGGTCCCTCGCGTCAGCTTGACGGCTCACCCAGCCTACTTCGCAGATCATCGTCGTCCAAGGCTTCGACGAGGAGCGAAAACGCGTTGTGGCGCCAGCTTTCAACTGGTTGACACGCGGCAAACGGTTCCTATATGGACGCTCAGCGGGGTGGCAAACCACGCGAGCCGCGCGAGCCACACTGGGAAGGTCCGCAAGATCGGCGTGCACACGCCCACGGCGTCAATCAGTCCAGGAGGGTCGAAGCCCAGGTAATAGACGAGCGCGGAGCCGTGAGACGCAGCCGCTCGGAGCTGGCCAAGCGTCTGCACGCGCGACACGACGACGTGCCGGCTGACGTAGAACGTGTCCGTGAAGGAATCCGGGGCGCGACCAAGCGACGCGTCGAGCGCATAGAGCGTGACGTCGCCGTGCCGGCCCTGTTCCCACAGCCAGCGATCGAGCCGATACGTGTCGTTCGCCGGCACGAACATCGCGACGCACAAGAGCAGGACGTTGATCGTGAACGCGCTGAGCACGGTCACCCGGCCGGGAAGCGTTCGGGACGCTGCGACGAGCGCGCCGCGCAGACCGGAAGGGAGCGCTTCGATCGATACCGCCGCGAGAGGGCCGATGAAATAGAGCATCGGCATCAGAAACCGCGCCTCCTTATGCCCGACCAGGGTATGCAAAACCACGAATGGAACCATGGTCCACACCAGAAGCGCCCGTCGCGCGTACCAGCAGCCGGCGGCGACAACAGCGATGACAATAAGCGAGTAAGGCGGGATGAGCACCACCGCGAAGTAGACAAGGATCATCCACCAGGGCGCCGTTCCGAACGTCGCCGCCTTGCCCTGGACCAGGTTGACGGCGAAATAGTTGTACGGGACGAAGGTCCAGACGCCGTAGAGCCAGTGATCGAGGACTTCGTTCAGCGCGCATCCCACCGCAAACGACGCGGCAATCATCAGGATCAGCGACACCCGCGCCCGGCGAATCACGAGCAGCCAGAGCGCGGCGCCTGCGATGGACGCGCCGATCTGGAACCGGCAGTAGAACGCGACGCTCCAGGTCAAGCCCGCGCAGGTGGCCAGCAGGACACTTCGCGCGACCCGATCCGGCCGGCAGTCTGCCGCGTCCAGCATCAGGCAGAGGCCCGCGACGAGCAGCGCAGCGCCCCAGTTCTCGGAGGCGAATCGGCCGTGCACGGTTGGCGTGAGCCAGAAGAAGAACGACGCGGAAAGTGCCACGGTCTTCAGCATCTGGCTCTCGACACCACGAAGCGCCCGGACCGAGAGCTCGAACGATACCCACATCGCGAGCAGCGTCGACACGACTCGAAGGGCGAACGCAATCGCGAACGGCGACGTGACGTCGATCGCATCCGCGAGCCGGATGGCACCCGCGGCGATCCAGGGCTGAAACGCGGGACGCATCCTGGCCGCGAATTCCCAGGCCAGACTGCTGGCCGCCTGACGACCGAGCTTGTATTGAGCGAACTCGATGATTTGGTAGTGCTCGTCGGCGTTCAGGAAGCCGCCGTTATACCAGGCGGCAATCAGGTGGACGCCGAGCGCCGCGGCGAGAAAAGGCCAGAGCGGAAACCCCGGCACTTCGGCACGCAGTCTGTCGAGTCTCGACGGCATCAGTGAGGCGACACGAGGCTTGCGCCATACTATCCTATGCTCCGCCGCAGGCTCACCGCGGTCCTAGGCCCCGACCCACCCCGACGCACGCTGATTCTGTCCATCGTCGGCATCTGTGTCCTCAGCGTCCCGGTTTTCTGCACCCGGTTCCTGAACGACATGGACTACTACACCCTGGTGAGCGACAAGCTGCTGCGAGGCGCGGTCCTCTATCGCAATGCGATCGACACGAAACCTCCGCTCGTCTTTCTGCACTACCTGGCGATCTTCAAGCTGTTCGGTCCAGACAGCGTCACCGCCGTCAAGGTCGTCACCATGGGGTGTCTTGCCGCGTCGTCGTTGCTGATGCGGAACATCGACAGCGCGCTGTTCCCTCGGGCCGCCCGGCCGGAGGTGGCGGCGCTCCTTTTCGTGCTCGCGAGCTTTTCCGGTTGGGGCGAAGACTTTCTGTCGCCGAACACCGAAATCCTCTCGAATCTGTTTGTGCTCGCCGGCGTCTTGTGCATGGTGAAGGAGGACTTCAGCGGCCGCCCGGCTCGACTTCTGCTGGCCGGAATATCGATCGGTGTCGCATTCCTCTATCGATATCAGGCAGGCGCCGCCCTGGCCGCCTACTTCTTCACCGTCGTGGTCGCGCGGGGCCACTTCGACCGCCCGGCCCGCCGGCTGGTGATGCTCGGAATCGGCTGGTTGATTCCTGTCGCGGCGATCGTCGCGTACTACAGCAGGATTGGCGCGGTCCACGATCTGGAGTTTCTCATCCAGTACCAGCGGTTCTACGCCCGGGGACAGGAGATTTACTGGCCCCACCTGCTCGGACAGGTCGGGATCGTCGCCGCCGGTCAGGGCGCCTTCATCCTGCTCGCAGGATCGCAGGCCATCCGGATGCTCCGGAGGCCCGTCGGCAAGCGAGATCTGTTTCTGCTGCTGTTCCTGCTGTTTTCCGTGGCGCCGTTCTTCATCGGCGGTCACTATTTCGCGCACTACATCGTGCAGGCGATTCCGGCGTTCGTCCTGCTTGCGGCGGAGCGGCTCCGTCCCTCAGAGCCTTCGCCCGATCCCCCCGAGCCCGCGTTCTTCTTCAGGCACGCGCGTCGGTTCATCGTGGCCATCGTGGCACTCTTCTGGATGGTCAACACCGCGTACTACACTTCGGTTCCTGCCGACCCGCGCAACCCGAATCTCGCGCGCTTCGTTCGCGCGCAGACCGATCCGAAGGACGCCATCTTCATCTGGACCGAGCGTTCGCACATCCTGTTCGAGATTGATCGCGTCTACGCCACACGATTCCTCTCGAACGAATTTCTCACCGGCCGGCTCTACGGATCGAAGTACCGTCGGGCTTCCGCCACCGCCGATCAGGCCCGCGCCGCCTCGGTCCCGCAGCTGTGGCCCGCGCTGCTCCAGGATCTTCAGCATGAGAAGCCCCGATTGATTGTCGACGACGCGCCGGAACGATCGAACTTCACGATCGGGCACTATCCGCCGCTCTCGGCGTTCGTGCGCGCGTACTACGAGCCGGGTCAGACAATCGACAGCTTCTGCGTGTATGTCCGGAAGTCGGGCTGAACCCTCGAGTTTCAGCGGGCGGGCTGACGTTCAGCCGCACGGTATCCCCTGAGCAGGTTCGTGAGTGCGTAGTTGCCTTCGTGGCAGGCATATTCATAGAGGGGCCCGGGCGAGCGCACCATGGTCAGTTCACCCGTCCACGATTGGGTGAATGCCGTCGGATCGTCGACCTTGAACTGGTAGAGCAGTGTATCGGCGTCAAACAGCCTGAACCGCTCGACGAGGTGGAGGTTCCGATCCCAGCCGAAGTTGCCGCCTGCGTCCCCGTAGAAGCCGCCCCCGTCGTTGAAGTTGGTCGTGTCCACGACGAGCGTGTCACCGACCCACTGACCAACCGAATCACCCATCCACCGCCTGATAGACGATGGAAGATGCGGACGACCATCCAGGTAGATGATCCTGGCGTCGTGAATCATCTCCACGTGCACAACCAACGCCCCCCTGGTCTCAACAATGCTGTAGTTGCTGTTGTAGGAGTACGGAAGCATGGGCGGACCCGCCGTGGCAAACGCCAGGCACTGATCCTGAAGCCCCGTGTCTTCGGCGCCTTCGGGGTGTTTCTGGGCCTCGACGCGGCGGCGTTTGACATCGGCGGCCGCTGGCGTGAGCGCAGGAATACGCCCGTCGGGCGGATCGGTCACGATTGAGGTCCGGAGGGTCTTGACGGTGCGGGTTCCGAACTCGCGGAAGAACGTGTTGTACGTCCCGGTGCCGACGTTCTTTGCCGCAGCCTGTGGCGGACGCTCCTCATTGTCGCGAGCGACCTGGCGTTCCCACTCTGCGGCTTCCTCGCGGGTGAAAAACGGTTTGTCTCTCAACTCCCGCGGGCGTTCGAGTGGTGTCGTCGTGGCCGAGTTCCAGATGCCCTCGATCTCGGGATGGGCGTCGCGACCCGCGCCCTGACCCGAGACGAACGTGGACATGAGGCTCAGCGCGGCCGGGACCAGAAACAGGCGCGGGGTTCGTCGAGTCACGGGTTCAACATCCGTCAGGGCTTCGCCGCAAGATCCCCTCGTCGCAGCCGCCGGTAGAGATCCAGGGCCTCCCGAATGATCGTGACGGCGTCGGAAGGTCCAAGGAGGTCCTCGACAACCACTTGCTTGTGTTCCAGCGTCTTGTAGTCCTCGAAAAACCGGCGGACCTGCCGCAGGACGTGGCCCGGCAGCTGATCCTTGTCTGAATAGTCCGCATAGGCGGGATCGCGGACGCTGACAGCGACGATCTTGTCGTCGACGCCCTTTTCGTCCCGCATCCGCATGACACCAATCGCGCGCGCTTCGACCAGCGTCAGCGGATGGACGGGCTCCTGTGCGAGCACCAACACGTCCAGGGGATCGCCGTCGTCGCAGTAGGTGCGCGGGATGAAGCCGTAGTCTGCGGGGTAGTAGACGGCGCTGTGGAGCGCCCGATCCAACCGCAGCAGGCCCGTCTCCTTGTCGAGCTCGTATTTGTTCTTGCTCCCCTTGGAAATCTCGATGACGGCCGGAAACGCGGTCGCGATGATGCTGTCGTCGATGTAGCAATCGTGCCAGGGGTGCATACCGCCTGACGACTTACATTCCGCCCGGCGTGCGCTTTTCGTACGCGGGCCGCGGCGGTGGCTTCGGCGCGGACGCCATGCGCTTGGTGACCTCATCGATCGCGCGCCGCAGCTGGGGATCGGTGCCCTTGGCCAGCTCGGTCGGGTCATCTTCCACGAGAATGTCGGGGTCGACGCCGTGCCCCTCCGCGAACCACTGCCCCTTGGGATCGAACATGCGGAAGGTCGGCACAGTGATCCCGCCGCCATCGACGAGCGTCGGCACTCCGCTGATGCCGATCAGCCCACCCCATGTGCGCGTGCCGATGAGCGGACCGAGACCCGCCTCGCGGAAATAGAACGGAAACGCATCGCCCCCCGATCCGCTCCACCCGTTGATCAGCATCACCTGCGGCCCGCGATGCGCGATCGGCGGCCACTGCTGCGCTGGCGCGTCCCGCACCGCCCAGTACGAGAGGATCGGGCGATTCAGCAGCTCGATGAAGCGATCGGGAATCTGCCCGCCGTTGTTCCACCGCTCGTCGATGATGAGGCCGTCCTTCTTCCATTGCGCCATGAACTGGCGCATCAGGTCGTTCTGCGCGTCCGTCCCGGTGCTCTGCACGTAGATGTAGCCGACCCTGCCGTTGGTCGCCTTGTCGACGAGCTGCCGGCGTTCCTCGATCCATGCCCGGAATCTGAGATCGACCTCATCGTCGAGGCACGAGACGACCACATCGCGCGCGCCCGACGTCGACGGCGAGCTGTTGACGGTCAGCACCACCGTCTTCTTGCCCAGCCCCTCGAAACTTGCCCACGGATCGGCCTTCGTGTCGAGCGGCTGCCCGTTGACGGCGAGCACATAATCCCCTTCGCTCACATTGACACCCGGCTCGTCGAGCGGTGACCGGACGCCCGCGTCCCACGGACCGCCGCGCACGATCCGCTTGATGCGGTACGCGCCGTTCGAGAGCTCCCAGTCGACGCCGAGCATTCCGATCGATCGCGTTGGCGCCTGCTCGAGATCGCCGCCGCCGTGGTACGTATGCGACGCGTTCAGCTCGCCGATGAGCTCGCCGATGATCCAAGCCACGTCCCACCGGGTCACCGCGTCGTCTACGAGCGTCAGGTAGCGTTCCTTCATCGCGCCCCAATTGACGCCGTGCATGCCCGGATCGTAGAAGAAGTCGCGCTCGAACCGGTACGTGTCCATGACGAGCTGCCGCCACTCGGCGCGCGGGTCGACCGGCACCTCGATATCGGCGAGGTCGATTGTCTTCTCGAACTTCTGTTTTTCTTTCACCTCGACGATCGCGAACTTCTTCTTGCTGCTCACGAGCATCTTCTTGCCGTCGAACGTCGTCTCGAACGCCTCGGCATCCTCGAGAATCGTCTTCTCCTCCCGCTCCTCGAGATCGAAGTAGGCGATCGGGCTCTTCTCATCGTGCGTGCCGGCGCGCGGCGCCCGCCGGTACAGGAGCTTTCCCTTTACCGCGTGAAGATCCGCGTAGGTACCGGACGCCGGCGGCAGGACAACGGATCGCTGCTCGAAGCGATCGAGATCGATGTCGACATCCTTAATGGGAGTCGCCGGCTTTTCGGACGCCTTCTCGTCTGCTTTCTTCTCCGCCTCCTCGTCGGGCTTCTTGTCGGTTTTCCTGTTGGTGTCGACGGCCGGATTCTCGGCGTCGTTGCGCGCCGCCAACGGCGATTTCACATCTTTTCTGAGCGGCACCGCGACGAGGCGCGTCGGATTCGCGTAGGTCCATGTGTTGTCGAACGTTCCGTACACCGGATCGAACGCGCGGTCCGACGCATAGAACAGATACTTGCCTTCCGGATCGAACGTCGGCTGCGTGTCGTTCAAATACCCGCTCGTGACCTGCTGCAGCTTGCCGCCTCGGGTGTCGAACAGAAAGATTGCGTCGTTGCCTGTACCTGCCGCTCGTGCGTACGCCAACCAGCGCGAATCGGGCGACCACTCGAAGCGAAACCTCTCGAGCCCGTCGTGTGCGATCCAGTCCGGGCTCTTGTCGACGTCGGTCACCTTCCCGATGCCGTCGTCATAGATCCGGATGCGCATCGCTTGATCGATGAACGCGATCTTCTTGCTGTCCGGCGCCCATTGCGGCGCGTACCGGAACCCCGCGCCAAGCGAGGTGACCTTCCGCTCCGCGCCCGCGCCGTCGGCGGCGCGGAACGTCAGCTCGTACTCGCCGCTGCGATCGCTCCAGTACGCGACGGTCTTGCCGTCAGGCGACCAGCGCGGGTAGCGATCGGCGACACCGGAGGTGCGCGTAACGTTGATCGCCGCGCCGCGCTCCGCGGGCAAGGTGACGACGTCGCCACGCGCTTCGAGCACCACGCGCCGGCCGGTCGGAGACACCGAGACCGCGTTGATCTCCTTCTCCGCCTTCGCCGTCCGGGCACGCACCGTCGTTTCGTCGGTGACGACGCGGATGGCGACCTCGCTGACCTTCTCCCCGGGAAGGCTCAGGAGATAGAGGCGTCCGCCGCGTTGAAACACAATCGAGTCGGGGCCGATGGACGGAAACGTGATGTCGAAGTCACTGAACGCGGTCACCTGACGGACGGCGAGGGTCGCGAGATCTTCGGCCCAGATGTTGTTACGCTGCTCGACGCCGCGGTCGGACAGGAAGTAGATCGTGTTGCGGTACCACATCGGCTGCGCGTCGTTTGCCGGGTTGCTCGTGATATTGCGCGACGCGAGCGTTTTGAGATCGAACAGCCAGAGGTCGGGCGCCCACCCGCCGCGGTACCGCTTCCAGTTTCGGAAGTCCTGCGACATCGGCATGTAGACGAAGCGCGCACCGTCGGGCGAGAACGTGCCGAACTCCCCGTACGGCACTGGAAGCCTTTCGGGCAGGCCGCCGTCGAGACCGACCAGATAGAACTGGTTGTAGCGCTGCCGTCCGCTCTCACGCCCCGACACGAAGAGCACGCGTTTGCCGTCGGGGTGCCAGCCGACGACGCGGTCGGGCATCGGATGGTGGGTCAATCGGAGCGGCTGGCCGCCGGCAGTGGGGACGACGTAGACGTCAGTGTTGCCGTCGTAGTTCGCGCTGTAGGCGATTTTCGTCCCGTCGGGGGAGAAGCGCGGGAATGACTCTTCGCCGGGCGGCGAGCTGAGGCGGGTTGCCACGCCGCCCGCCTTTGGAGCGAGCCAGATGTCTCCGGCGTAAACGAACGCGATCTTGTCGGCCGAAACCGCGGGCTGGCGGAACATCCGCGCATCGACCTGGGCGAACGCTGGCGTCGCTGCCGCGAGCGTCCAGGCGCAGCAGACCAGTTTTCGAAGCATTCGGCATTGTAACGCTGGCGTTCAGCCGGCGTGGCCCGCTTGGGCGCGGGACGTGCTGGCTCCTAGGAGGCTTGCTGCGGGGCCTTGGCGGCTGCGGCGAGCTGCATTTCGCGCTGACCCCGAAGGATCGAACACCACTCCTTGTGTTCTGCGACGGGCATTCCACACTCCACGCAGACACGCACGCGCGGTTTGGTGGGCGTCTTCTTCCCGAACAGTCTCCTGAGCAACGACATGTCCCCTCCGTCGCAGGTGTTCCCCCGGGGACCCCACCCCAGCGCGGCTGCGGCGCCGGGGGGCGGGTCGTGGGCCACCGGGTCGTTGGTTGTTGAGACGTTAGACGGCGGAGAGCGGTTCCCGGTTGACGCGCCTCAGCAGGAGACGCACTTATGGTTATTCTTCGCGCCCAGCGACTCGAGGAGCGCCAGCGCCTCGGGCCACGGCTGGATGCGTTGTACGGGCCCGTTGGCCATGTCGGCCGTGGTCTTCCCCTCGCGGTTGACGGCCTTCACATCGGC
>Ga0306926_10001497_pt1 | contig 23294 bp, 21 predicted proteins | sample flu12Cox44000178_FD_203759 | JGI IMG/M metagenome (GOLD analysis project Ga0306926, IMG submission 203759) | Lab enrichment of tropical soil microbial communities from Luquillo Experimental Forest, Puerto Rico - flux8day.12C.oxic.44.000.178 (v2)... | ecosystem: Environmental > Terrestrial >...
GACGCATCGGGCCAGTATCTCTTGATCGCCCACAACAATCCTTCCAGCATAAGCGTGCATCGCATCAACGCGGATGGTTCTGTCGGTGAACGCGTCAATCAGCCGGAAAAACTCGACACCGGAGTTTTTGCCCACCAGATTCTCGTCACGCCCGACAACCGGCAGGTGATCCTGGTAACGCGCGGCAACAATGCGCCCTCCGATAATCCGGTCGATCCCGGCTCGATCAAGGTCTTCGGCTTCAAGGACGGCGTGCTTGCGAATGTTGCCGCGATCCAGCCCGGCGACGGCATGCAGTTCGGCCCGCGGCACCTCGACTTCCATCCGACGCTGCCCTGGGTTTACGTCTCGATCGAGAGCCAGAACAAGCTTTACGTCTACAAGCGTGACGCTGCGAGCGGGCTTTCCCGCGAACCGCTTTTCATCAGGGAGACGCTGAGCGATCCCGCATCGAAACTGCGGCAAGCGGCTGGTCCCATCCACGTCAGTCCCGACGGGCGCTTCGTCTATCTCACCAATCGCGCCATGTGGACGACCGAATTCGAGGGCAAGCAGGTATTTTCGGGCGGCGAGAACTCGGTCGCGGTGTTTGCGATCGACCAAACCACCGGCGAGCCAACGCTGATCCAGAACGCCGAAGCGCACGCCAATTACCTGCGCACGTTCGGGATCGATCCCGAGAGGCGGATTCTCGTCGCCGCGTCGGTGTGGCCGATTCTTGTGCGCGAAGGAAAGGACATGACCACGCTTCCCGCGGCGATCGTCGTCTACCGCATCGGCAGCGACGGAAAGCTCGCCTTCGCGCGCAAATACGACATCGATGCCAGCGCGAAGAAGCAGCAGTTCTGGGCCGGCATGGTGACGCTAGCCTAGCTCGCCGCCTTTATGCCCGCGCCCCGCGCGCCGGGCAATCAGAACTTGAGGAAACATGCGGAATCGCAAGCAAAGCCACACCGGCCTGATCTCGCGCCGATCCCTGCTCGGCACAGCAGCCGCCATGGCCGCAACACCCGCTTTGGCCGAGGAATGTCGGATCGGGCCCTCCCCTCACGAAAAGGGACCGAAGGTCTGGATGGAGATGGACCAGGTCGAGCTTGATGCGGCGTATGATCAATCCGCCTATGCGCCGATGATCAACCAGATCCAGAAACGCTATGCTTCCAGCAGCGAGACGACTCGGGCGCGACTTGGCGCGCCGAAGCGGCTGGCTTACGGACCGACGCCGATCGAGAGCCTCGACCTCTATCCGGCAAAAGCGCCGAACGCTCCGATCTTCGTCTTCATCCATGGTGGAAGATGGCTTCGCGGCAGCGCCAACAACTATGGCTTTCCCGCCGATCTCTTCGTCAACGCAGGTGTGAACTACATTGCGCTCGATTTCATTCAGGTGGACGCCGCGAACGGCGATCTTAGGCCGATGGCCGAACAGGTGCGCCGCGGGATTGCCTGGGTTTACAAAAATGCCGCCAGTTTCGGCGGCGACACCAGGCGTTTCTATGTCGGCGGGCATTCGTCGGGCGGTCACCTTTGCGGTGTTGCGCTCGTGACCGACTGGGAAAAGGACTTCGCCCTGCCAGCCGACATGATCGCGGGTGGCCTGTTGATGAGCGGCATCTACGATTTAAAGCCGGCGCGGCTTTCGGCGCGCAGCACCTACATCAAATTCAACGACGACATCGAGCAAACCTTGAGTTCGATGCGGCACATCGACATGCTGCACGCGCCGATCACCGTCACCTACGGCAGCTACGAGACACCCGAGTTCCAACGCCAGAGCCGCGACTTCGCGGCTGCTGTGAAGGCTGCCGGCAAGCCCGTCAAACTCGTTGAAGCGCCCGATTTCAACCATTTCGAGATGTGCGAAAGCCTCGGCAATCCCTACGGCCCGAACGGTTTGGCTGCACTCAAACTGATGAAGCTCGCCTGATGCGTCTCGCTGAGCCGATCGGGCGTGGCCCGCTTCGTCCGTTTTTCCGCAAAGCCTCGTTCACCCCAGTCATTCGGTGATGCCGAGAGCTGCTTTTGCTGCAACCGTTCTCGGACGCAGCAGATAGCCTCGAATGAAATTTTGTGCCGGCGCCTCGAAATGGCGATAGGTGAGATACGAGGCCAGCAATGTCGTTGCGAGATAGGCGGTAAAGAACGTCACGTCATAGAGCGGGATTTGCAATTTCGCGACCGCGTAGCCGATCACAATGACAAGCTGAAGCGGAAAATGCAGAAGATAGCTTGAATAGGTCATGTTTCCTGCCGCCTCGACGGCCTTCTGCAGGGGCGTTGGCACCGAGATTTCGCGCGACAGACAAAACAGCAGGATTGGCGTGCATGTCAGGAACAGCGGCAGATCGACCTGGTCGAGCTGATCGCCTGCCAGGCTGACAACGGCGGGTGGAATGATCAACACCATAACCCAGGCGCCAGCTTCGATCACTGATCTGAACGCCGCCGTCGCGACCGCCTTCCGTGCCATTGCGGCAAGCCCGCCGACATAGAAAAGCGCGAGGCAGCTCGTGACCTGCGATGTCGCGAGCCCATAGGTCATGCCCAGCGACGCGACGATAACAGCCACGTTCAACAGCCATGACCTTGTTGCAAGAAGAATCAGAAAGAACACGAGGTACACCATCACTTCGATCGAAATCGACCAGATCGGTCCATTGAAGCTTTGGCCGAACACGATGTTCCAATTGCTCGCCAAAAACAGCTGCGCGAGGAAATGCGACAGGTCGTTGTCCTGGTAGACGAACAAGCATCCGCGCAGGGAGAAATAGAGCGGCTGCAACAGGACAACGACGAGAAGCGTGACCAGGTGAAGCGGATAAAGCCGCGAGAAGCGAAGCACGAAGAATTTCCACCCTCCGACGGATCGCTCGGCGATCGGATCGCGGTATTTCCAGAAAAAGATGAAACCGGAGATGCACCAGAAGACCCAGACGCCGAATGCCCCGGAATCGTGGAGCGGCTGCAGCAGGCCGTAAAGCGGCAGGCGCTCCGGCACCAAATCGACCGGCTCGTCAGCGATAAAGGCAAAATGGCGATAATGATAGACCAGGATGGCGAACGCGGTCAGGAAGCGCAGCGCTTCCAGACCCAACAGTTTGTTCGCCGCTTGCTGCGACGCCGGCGTCAACGCGGGCCGCATAAGGTCGATACTCCCTTCAAGATCGCTTGCTCCCACGCCGAGTAGCCGCCCGCATCGAGGTGGACACCGTCGATCGTGTGGGGCATGGGCAGTTCCGGCAGTGCGATGAAGTTGGCTCCGCCCTTTGCGGCCAGTCCCGGCAGGGTTGCGTTGAATCCATCGATCCTTGCCTCGGCCGCAGCCTGCATCTCGGCCGTCACGCGGCCGCGGACGTCGATGCCAGGAATCGCCAATACGGCCAGATGATCGGTTGCTTTCGCAAGCTGGCCGAGCAGCTCGATGTAGCTCGTCTCAAAATCTTGAGTACTTCGCGCCTTCAACGCGTCGTTGGTTCCGAGCGAAACAACGATCGCAGCCGCCCGCCGGCCATCGAGTGCATCGATCAGCCACGGTCCAAGCCCGCTCGCGGTCGAGGCGCCGTTCAAGCCGGCATTCACGATTCTGTGCCCGCAGAATTCGCGCGGCAGGGTGGAGGCCTCGGTGATACTGTCGCCGAGGAGGATGATGGGGTCATCGACCCGGCTCAGCGTATAATACAGGACGAGCTGGCGGGCCTGCCGGTGGGAATCGGCAATCGCCTCCTTCCTGAAGAAGGTGAAGCCAGCCGCGAGGGCTCCGATCAGAAGGACCGCCAGTCCAACACGCACCCGAAACATGTCCATCGCCGAGATAAAGTATTCGCCGCCCAGAATTGGTATCGAAACGCAAATCCGGCCGGCCCCGCGTCGTGGCCAAATGTGCGGCGCACCACGACCTGCGCCGCCGATCGACCGAAATTATCAACGGTGTCTTAAGATATCATTCGCGCGGCGGGCCGAATTCGCTGTACGCCGCCTCTGCCGCGGGATACCGCGCAAATGGTCAGAATTATCCAACCACAGATGAAGAGAGGGGAACGCCATGGCGACGCGAAGACTGATCGACATTTCCGTGCCGCTGCAAAATGACGTGCCGGCCGACCCGCCCGGCATCAATCCGCACATTCAGTATTTCGACCACCAGCAGAGCCTGCCGCGCATGCTGGGCTTCTTTCACGGCCTCAAGGCCGAAGATCTGCCGGATGGACAGGCCTGGGCGATGGAGACCGTGCAACTTTCGACCCACAACGGCACCCATCTCGACGCGCCCTACCATTATCACCCGACCATGAATCGCGGCCAGCGCGCATGGACCATCGACGAGGTACCGCTGGAGTGGTGCCTGCAGCCAGGGGTCAAGCTCGACTTTCGCCACTTTCCCGACGGCTATGTCGCGACCGCCAGGGACGTCGAGGCCGAGCTCAAGCGGATCGGTCACACGCTTTCGCCGCTGGAAATCGTCGTGGTCAATACCAGCGCCGGCGCCAAATACGGCCGACCCGATTTCGTCAATTCGGGCTGCGGAATGGGCTATGAGGCGACGATGTACCTGCTTGAGCGCGGCGTCCGGCTGACCGGCATCGACGGCTGGAGTTGGGACGCGCCGTTCGTCTATACCGCAAGGAAATTCGCGGAAACCGGGGATGCGAACCTGATCTGGGAAGGCCACAAGGCCGGGCGCCATATCGGCTATTGCCACATCGAAAAGCTGCACAACCTGGAACTGTTGCCGTCAAGCGGTTTCATCGTGTCGTGCTTTCCAGTCAAGATCGAGCGCGCCTCCGCAGGCTGGACGCGGGCGGTCGCGATCATCGAGGAATGAGACGCAACATCGCCAAAGCGAGCGGCTCTAGACCTTCGTATGAGAGCCGCGCTTTGCAACGCGCCCGGCGCGCGTGCGTTGTTCTGTAGAAAACGAACCTGTCGGCAGCGATGCCAACGCTTGGTCTTTGCGTTTGTCCGCACGCAGTTGATCGGATGCGGTTGGTAGTCGGCGTAATCCTTTGAATGGACACGGAAAAATTACACGCTTTCGGCGGGTTCCGCGGACTTCCTTTCGATCTCTCGTTCGCTTCTTAACGTTGCAATGAATAGGAGGCCGTGCGGCGATTTTAAGCCTTCACAAGTGGATGCGGAGATCGTACTCACCTGCCCGGTTCGCCGCAGCGAAAGAGGTCCGCGGGGGTTTCGCTTGCTGAGGCCGCGGGCAGAGTTACAATAACCTCAAGGCCGACAAGGCCAGTTCAGTGGAGAGAAACGTCATGAAGAAAGCATTCCGACCGCCATTTTTCCGGTCATTGCCGGGGCTTCTCGGAGCGACAGCGTTGGGCCTGTTCGCGATGTCCGCCCAGGCCATGGCCGCTGACCCGATCAAGATCGGCGTCATCGCCGAAGCGCAGGCGATTGCCGGCGCATCGATCCCGCAGGCCGCGCAGTTGGCCGCCGAAGAAATCAACGCCAAGGGCGGTGTCGATGGCCGCAAGATCGAAATCATCACCTACGACAATCATTCCTCGTCGGCGGATTCTGTTCGCGCGTTCCAGCGTGCAGTCAATGAGGACAAGGTCAACATCGTCATCGCGAGCTACATCAGCGAAGTGGTGCTGGCGCTCGAACCCTGGGCCTCGCGTCTGAAGACGCCCTTCGTCACGCCCGGTGCGGCGTCGAACGAGATCAGCAAGAGCGTCCACAACGATTATGAAAGAAACAAATACACCTTCCACGGCTACCTGACGTCGGCGGCGCTTGCGCAATCGGTCTGCGATGCCGCCAAGGAGCTTTTGGTCGACCAGAAGCATATGAAGACCGCGGTCATCATGAGCGAGGACGCCGCCTGGACCAAGCCGCTCGACGTCGGCTACGAGGAGTGCCTGCCCAAGATCGGGCTGAAGGTGCTCGACCACATCCGCTTCTCGCCTGATACCACCGACTTCACACCGATCTTCAACAAGATCGAAGGCGTCAAGCCCGACGTGATGATCACCGGCATCTCGCATGTCGGCGTGCAGCCGACGGTGCAGTGGAAGAACCAGCAGGTTCCGATCCCGATGTTCGGCATCTCATCGCAGGCGACCAATTCCACCTTCGGCAAGGACACCAATCAGGCATCCGAAGGCGTGCTTTATCAGGGCGTCTCCGGCCCGAACGTTCCGGTGACGGACAAGAGCGTGCCCTTCACCACGAACTTCAAGGCAAAGTTCGGCAACTACCCGTCCTATGCCGGCTACCCTGCCTATGACGAGGTCTACTACATTGCGGATGCCGTGAAGCGCGCGGGCTCGACCGATGCCGACAAGCTGGTCGATGCGCTGGAAAAGACCGACTGGGTCGGCACCATCGGCCGCGTCCAGTTCTACGGCAAGGACGATCAGTTCACGCATTCCATCAAATACGGCAAGGGCCTGATCACCGGCTTGATGCTGCAGTGGCAGGATGGCGTGCAGGTAGCCGTCTGGCCGCCGGAAGTCGCCAAGGCCAAGCTGAAGTTTCCGAGCTTCATCAAGGTCACGTCGAACTGAAATCGCATGATCATGCTCCCGGGAGATTCGCCCGGGAGCATTTTCAAGATCGCATATTTCATCAACAAGGCAGCGGTGCTGCCGCGGCCGATATAGATGCTTGCGCTTCAAATCCTGATCGACGGTTTTGCTGTCAGCGCGCTATATGCGCTTGGGGCAACCGGCTTTACCCTCATCTTCGGCGTTTCCGGCGTGCTCAATCTGTCGCATGGCGCCATCATGGTGCTGGCGGCGGTGGCGGCATGGGCCGCAGCCAGCGTGCTTCATGTCGACACCTATGCCGGCGCGCTGATCGGGGTGGGGGTAGCGCTGGTGGCAGCCTTTGCCACCTACTTCGCGGTGGTGCAGCCGATCCAGAAATCGACGCGGATTCCCAATGAGGAGAAGGAGATCTTCGTTCTCACCGGCACGTTGCTGTGGGGGATCATGATTCAGGAGTTGATCGCGTATTTCTTCACCAATAACGCCAAGACGGTGCTGCCGATCGTCGAGGGCGTGGTCGATATCCTGGGGGTGCGGACGCCGCGAAATGAAATCTTTACGGCGATTGTCTGCTGGCTCGTGATCGCCATGCTGTGGCTGCTTGTGAACCGCACCCGTACCGGCAAGGCCGTGCTCGCGGCCTCGATGAATCCGCGCGGCGTCACCCTGCTCGGACTTGAGCTTCGCAACATCTATATCGTGGTCTGGGCGATTTACGGCATCCTTGCCGGCATTGCCGGCGTGCTGCTCGGCATGTTCCTGGGCGTGAGTTCCTACAGCGTCGGGCCGCTGACTGCGAGCGCGTTTTCGATCGTGGTGCTTGGCGGGCTGGGCAGCGTGTCGGGCTCATTGATCGCAGCCTTCGTGGTCGGCTATCTCGAAACCATCACCGCCTATCTGATCTCGCCGGCGTACCGGACGATTCCGGCGCTGCTGCTCCTGGTCGCCGTGATGTATGTCCGGCCGCAAGGCCTGCTCGGGAGGCGCTAGTGGTCCGGTTCTAACATTCGCGTCCCGTCTCGGCGGGCACTTTAGCGAATGTCAGAATCAAAGGACCGCTAGCAAAAATAAGTTTACGAGTGCCCTTGACCTTCCGAAGTTCGTGAAGGTGGGTGCTGCGATAGAGTACGAACTTCGGAAGGAGGGCACTAGAAGCATGCTCGGTTTCTTCAAGTCGCGGCTGTTCTTCATCTCTCTGGCCGTCGTCATCATCGCCGCGACTCTGCCGCTTTATGTCTCCGGCTACGTGCTCGGCCTTCTGACGGTGGCATATTACTTCGGTGTGTTCGCGATGGCATGGGACCTCCTGTTCGGATTTGCAGGAGAAGTGAATTTCGGCCCGACTTTCCTGATCGGTGTCGGCGCCTATACCGCCGGCATTCTCAACAACCAGTATGGCTGGTCGGTCTATCTCTGCATCCTTTTGGGCGCGCTCGCCTCCGTGATCGCCGGCTTCGTCCTGGCGCTTCCGGCGTTGCGGGTCCGCGGCCCCTATTTCGGGCTGACGACATTGGTCGCGGTATTGATGCTGCAGAATTTCATCGTGGTGTTCGCCGATCTCACCGGTGGTGAGATCGGTCTGACCATTCCCGACGTGATTTCTATCGACGCCGGTGTGAACTATTGGATCGCGCTCGGCTTCATGACCATCAGCGCCATCATCCTTTATGGCCTGTCGCAGTCGCCGATCGGCCTCGTCCTGCAGGCGAGCGGCCAGGACCCGGTCCAGGCCGGGGCACTCGGCTTCAACATCGTCAAGCACAAGCTCGCGGCGTTTGTCGTCAGCGCGTTTTTCTCGGGCCTTTCGGGCGCGCTTTTGGTGTTCTATTTCGGCACCGCCTCGGTCGGCACCGTCGTCGATGTCGCCGTCGGCGTCAATGTGATCGTTGCCGCCGTGCTTGGCGGACGTCGCACCGTGCTGGGCGCAGCGCTCGGCGCCATTTTCCTGATCGTCGCCGGCGAATTCTTAAGACCGACCGGCGAGCTTGCGACTTTCATCGTCTCGGCGGTCGCCCTGCTCGTGGTGTTGTTCTTCCCCGGCGGCTTTCTCGGAGCGGCCCTGTCACGTGAGGCACGCTCCTGATGGATGCTACAGCAACCAGCAATAACCCGCCGGTGCTCGAGGTCCGCGGCCTTACCAAGCGTTTTGGCGGTCTTACCGCGGTCAAGAACCTCAATCTTGATCTGCGCGGCGGCGAGATTTTTGGCCTGATCGGGCCGAACGGCTCCGGCAAGTCGACCGCGATGAAGGCGATCATGGGAATCGAGCGCCCGAGCGCCGGCGAAGTCATCTTTCAGGGCGAGAACGTCGCCGGCCTTCCCGCGCACAAGATCGCGCGCAAGGGATTTGGCATGGTGTTCCAGCATTCGCGGCCGCTGAACCGGCAGACCGTGCTCGAGAACATCATGGTCGCGCTCTTGCCGGACAGCCTGTTGATGTTCTTTGCCGACAAGGCTCTGACCGAGCGTGCCGAATGGATCGCCAATCGCGTGGGCCTTGGTGCTGTGATGCACCGCCGGCCGCCGACGCTGCCCTTCGCCGACCTGCGCCGCCTCGAACTCGCCAAAGCCATCGCCAGGGACCCCAAGGTGGTGCTGGTGGACGAACCTTTCGCCGGGCTGACGCTCGCCGAAGTCGGGACCTTCTCCGAACTGATCCGCAGCTTCAGAGACGAGGGTCGCGCGGTGCTGCTGGTGGACCACAATGTCAAGAGCGTGGCAGCACTGGTTGACCGGGTGCTGGCAATGTATCTCGGCGAGGAGATCGTCACCGGCCGCGCCGACGAGGTGATGCGCAACGAGACCGTGCGGCGGGTCTATCTCGGAGGCGCGATCGAGACATCGGCTCGGCCCGAGACCAGCTTCAAGGACCGCGTCCCCTTCCTGCAGGTCGAGAATGTCAGCGTGTTCTACGGCAAAGCCCAGGCGCTGGAGAACGTGTCGATCCATGTCCATCAGGGCGAATTCGTCTCGGTGGTCGGGCTCAACGGCGCCGGCAAGACCACGCTGTTTAACGCGATCTCGGGCTTTCTGCCCTACAGCGGCGAAATCCTGCGCGACGGCGAAACATTGCGCGGCACGAGCCCCGCGCGCATCGCCCGCACCGGAATCGTGCAGTGCCCGGAATCGCGCGAACTTTTCGGTGAAATGAGCGTGCGCGAAAATCTCGACCTCGGCGGTCAGCACCTGAGCGATGAGGAAAGGGAGAAGCAGCTCACCTGGCTGTTCGAGCTTTTCCCGATCCTTAGAGAGCGCCAGGGCCAGATGGCACAAACGCTCTCCGGCGGCGAACAACAGATGCTCGCGATCGGCCGCGCGCTGATGATGCAGCCAAAGATCCTGATCCTGGACGAACCGACGCTCGGGCTCGCGCCGGTCATCCTTGAACAATTGTCGAAGGCGCTCGAACGGCTGCGGCAGACTACGCCGATCACCGTGCTGCTCGGCGAGCAGAACGTGACGTTTGCGCTCCCGCATGCCGATCGCGTCTATGTGCTCGAGCATGCCCGGATCGTATGGGAAGGCGACCCCGGCCGCTTCGCGATCGAAGCCGGCGCCGGCTATCTCTGAAAGCCGACGTCTTTTCTGAAAGGCCTACTTGACACTGACGGTACGCGTTTGCGTTGAGGGTTTTGTGTTCTGCGCCTGCGCATCGGCGGGAGTCGGGCTTTTGCCGGCAAGCTCAGCCTGCACGCTCTCCGCTACCCAGTTGGAGTTCATCGGCTGAATCACCGAAAGAACGAACATCGCAATCGCGAGCAGGACCGGCAAGACCACAAATCCGAAGCCCCACTTCTCGAAGAACCCCTCTTCCTTGTTGCGCAACCTGTCGAACCGTGAATGCATGGATGCCTCCACAAAGCGGATCTATCTCATGCTTTTCTAGCTCAAGGCGCGCCGAGCCCATGTGAGCTGTTTCACATCAACGGCGCGGAAACGCATTAACTTTCTTCGGTTCCACTTCCCGCAAGCTCCTGGAGCGAAGCGACATCCAGCACGACGATGGCACCGTGTTCGAGGCGAACCCAGTTGCGCGCCGCCCAGGCGCGTAGTTGCTTGTTGATGCTCTCGCGCGTCATGCCGACCATCTCGCTGAGTTCCTGCTGGGTGACCGCGATCGTGCGATCTCCCTGCGCGGGCTTGTGCCGCTCGGTCAGGCGAATGAGCGCGCCGGCGACCCTGCCCGGCAAATCCTGAAGAATGACCTGCTCGACCTGGTCGCTGGTCCATCGCAGCCGCGCACAAAGCAGTTCGATGAACTTCATCGCGAGCGCCGGCTGGCTCCGCACGAACGGCAGGAATTCGCGGCGATCGATGATGAAAATCTCGCAGTTGGTGTTCGCGGTGGCATCTGCCGTGCGGGCCTGACCGTCGAGTACCGCGACCTCGCCGAAAATCTCGCCAGGACCGATCAGGTTCAAGATCGCGCTGCGGCCATCAGGCGAGGAGATTGAGATCTTTACTGTGCCGCTGATCACCGCGACCAGGCTGTTGCCGGCATCGCCCTTGGAAAAAATGGTGGAGCCGCGCTTGAGGGTGGCGTGCTTGGCATAGCGACAAAGCTGGTCGAATGCTCCAGAATCGAGATCGCAGAAGATCGGATGCTTGCGCAGCACCGCCAATTTGCTGCTCGGAAAATGCCGAGCTTCACCGATTCTATCCTCAGCCACCCTGCAAAGTCTCCGTAAAACGGGGCCGGCACGGTACAGCTGCCGACACAGCAGGGTAACATCATATTGGACCGAGCAAATGAAGATAGGTGAACGCCATGCCTGTCCTCTCCCGAACCAGCAAAAGATGCTGTCGAAACAAGGATTTGGAGCAACCTTCGGATATTCTTTCCGAAGCCGGGTGCCCTGAAGGCGCCTTCAGGGCGGTGCCGACAGCCTTAATTGGGATTTAATTCGTGGGAGGTGCATGGCCCGGCGCAAGGCCGACCCGTTGCCGCGGGCCGGCGGCGTGGCGGAGCAACGCGGGAAATGTCAGCGGTTTTTCAGGCGTTCCGGCCGGGACTGATAGTCGGCCCAGGCAAGCCCACCCGCAAATACAAAAAATATGACGAGCACGGCCGCGCTCATCACCATGGTATCGAACGGCATCGGAAGCCCCCTTAAGCTGCCGGCACCCTTCTCCAGGGCGAATCAACTGTCATTGATGCGGATCAAATGAGCAGATGGCCTCACGCCGCGGCGAGAGCTTCCGCGCGCGCCTGGTCGAGCATGCAGATGCCGCCGTGGACAATTTCGATCACGCCGTCGCGCTCGAACCTGGTGAAGGTGCGGCTGACGGTTTCGATCGTCAGTCCGAGATAATCGGCGATGTCCTGCCGGCTCATCGGGAGCGGAACCATCTGCGAAGCCGCAGCGGCTTCCGCGATTCGATTGCGCCAGCGGACGAGAAAGGTCGCGACCTTTTCCTCCGCGGAACGCCGCCCGAGCAGGACGATGTGATCTTGTGCCTGGCTGAGTTCGCGAACCGCCAACTCGTTGATACGGCGCAAGAGGTCCGGCTTGTCCTCGCTGAAGCGCGCAAAGCCTGACCTGGAGAACTGGCAAAGCTCCACTGAGCCGATCGCGTCGGCGGAGAAGTTGTGGCGGCTCGAAGCCGCCAAACCCAGAAAGTCGCCCGGCAGCGCAAATCCGATGATCTGACGGCGTCCATCCGGAAGCAGCTTGTAGAGCCGCATGACGCCATCGACCAGATTGTAGAAGGATGTCGTCATCTGCTCCTGCGCGAATACGGTCTCGCCCGCCCTAAAATGGACCTGACGTCCCAGATGTGCCAGTTCGCGCAGTTCGGCGCGATCCAGCGCTGCGCAGACGCTGAGCCGTTTTATCGAGCATTCGTCACAGGGGCGGCCGTTCGCCTCGCCTGTCGCCAGGGCCATCGTGATCGTCACTCCTGAAATGGGCAGTCCCGATAGTTCGATATCTAAGCTATTTGTCCGGATCGCGGTTGATGCAGATCAAACGATTGTCGGCTTCGTCCCGATATCAAGGATTCTGTTGATCACATTGATTTTTCAACCCTTGGACGGTCGATCCGCGATGCTGCGATTTGCCCTGCGCCAGACCCTCATCGCGCTGCTTGCCACGACGAGCGCCTTGGCCATCTCGCCTGCCGAGCAGCGCGGCAAGGCTTACGCGCAGTCCCATTGCGCGCGGTGCCATGCCATCGACCGCACAGGCGAAAGCCCGCTGCAGATCGCGCCGCCGTTTCGGACGCTGCATCTGCGTTATCCCGTCGAAACACTGGCCGAGGCGCTCGCAGAAGGCATCTATACCGGGCACGCGGAGATGCCGGCTTTCGAGCTCTCCCCCGAACAGATCCACGATCTCCTGTCGTATTTGAAGACGCTCGAATAAGAGCGGTTGCCAGTGGAGTGGGTTTGACATTCCTAATTTTCCAGTGGTCCTTTGATTCTAACATTCGCAAAGTCCCTGCCGAGAAGGGATGCGAATGCTCGAATCGGACCACTAGAGTGTCTGGACGGTCCAGGTGACGAAGTCCTTCGCCAGGCGGCCGAACGCTTCATTGAAGGCCGAAACCGCCGCCTCCGGCTCGAGCTTGTCGAACTTCTCGCTTTGCTCGAACAAACGCGATGCGATGACCTTGCCGTTCTTGTCAAGAATCCTCGCCGACAGGGCGATCTGAGCCGTGGGCTGCGATTCATTTTCGATCTGAAAACGCCGGACGTCGATCAGAAGCTGGAAATCCGTCTGGCCGACGTCTGTCGCCCGCAACGGCGCGTGAGCGATGTCGTAATTCTCGAAACTCTCGATCAATCTCGCCTGCAGCAGTTTCGGGATGCTGTCGGCCCAGAGAAACTCGGCAAAATCCGGATATTCCTTGACCGGCGAGAACAACATTCGCTGCGTCTCGAGCATTGCGACCGCGCTTGGTTCGGGAAGCGCCAACTGGCCCCTGATCGCCTTGGCGGGCGCCGCAAAGCCTTGCGCTGCCCGCAGGTCGTAAGTGAGCTTTTGCGGCTGAGAGCCGCCGCCGGTCATCGTTTCGATGCCGGCAACGATGCTGTCGAGCTTGCCGGTGTTTCGGGCGAGCCCTTCGGAAAAAACCCTGAAATTGGCAATGGTGTCCTTCAGCGGTTCGGAGTTTTCGCTGAGCACGGAATCGACCTTGCGCAATGCATCGCGCGCGGCCTGCGTCATGCTCAAGCCCGCCCCGGGCTCGGCGATCAGCGTCGGCACCTTGCCGGAATTCGAAAGCTGGCTGCCGCCTTCGAGCGCGATCACGGGCACACCGGTGAGGCCCTGGAAATCCAGGCCCACTTTGGTATCGGGGCGTACCGGCGTGGTCGATGCAACCGAGATCGTCGCATCGACGCGGCGGGGATCATCCGGAGCAAGCGTAAGCTCTGTCACCTCCCCGACCCGGATTCCGTTGAACAGCACGCCAGCGCCGACCAGAAGACCCGGCACCGAACCATCGAACTGCACGTGATAGCTGGTGCGCGGACCAAGTCCGCCGGTGTTGTTGAGCCAGTATACGAAACCGAATATGGCGACGATGATTGCCAGCACGAAGGCGCCGACAATGACGAAGGGAGCGCGGGTTTCCATCTCTTCAGCTCGCTTTGGGTTGCAGCATCTGCGAGCGCTTGCCGTGGAAATAGGCCCGCACCCATGGATGGCTGGATCGAAGAAGTTCATGCATGGTCCCGATCGCAACGATCTTGCCATCCGCCAGCGCCGCGACGCGGTCGCAAACGGTGTTGAGGCTGGCGAGATCATGGGTCACCATGAATACGGTCAGCCCCAGCGTTTTTTGCAGGGTCCTGATCAGCGCATCGAAATCGCCGGCTGCGATCGGGTCCAGTCCGGAGGTCGGCTCATCGAGAAAGACGATCGCCGGATCGAGCGCCAATGCACGCGCCAGCGCCACGCGCTTGGTCATGCCGCCCGACAACTCGGCAGGAAACTTGTCGCCGTCTTCCGGCCTCAAGCCCACCATTTCGAGCTTGGCGGTAGCGATCTCGTCCATCAGCGCCGCGGACAGCTCAAGATTTTCGCGCAATGGAAACTGGATGTTCTGGCGCACGGTGAGCGACGAAAACAACGCGCCTTGCTGAAACAGGATGCCCCATCTTTCGGCGGCACTGCGCTTGCTGCGTTCACCGTCCTGTCCGATCTCCGCGCCCATGACTTCGATCTCTCCGCTTCGACGCGGGATGAGCCCGATGATGGTGCGCATCAACACTGTCTTGCCGCCGCCGGAAGCGCCGACCAGCCCGAGAATCTCGCCGCGGCGCACGTCGAGCGACAGGTGGTCGATCACGATCTGCCGCCCGAAACCGACCACCAGATCCTTCACCCGTATCGCGAGTTGCGGCACTTCCTCCTGCATCGTCACATTCCGATCGATGCGAAGAACACGGCAAACAGGCCGTCGAGGACGATCACCAGAAATATCGATTTCACCACCGACGTCGTCGTTTGCTTGCCGAGCGACTCGGCGCTTCCCCTCACACGCAATCCCTCGCTGCAGGCGATGATGCCGATGGCGAGCGCCATGAACGGAGCCTTGATGATGCCGACCTTGAAGCTCGTGACCGACACCGCATCGTGCAGCCGGGCGATGTAGATCGCAGGTGCCATGTCGCCGTAAAACTGCGCCACCAGTCCGCCGCCATAGAGCGCGGCCATCGAACCGATGAAGCTCAGGATCGGCAGTGCGATGATGAGTGCAACGATACGCGGCAGGATCAGGACCTCGACCGGATCAAGCCCCATGGTGGACAGAGCATCGATTTCCTCGCGCATCTTCATCGAACCGAGTTCGGCGGTGTAGGCGCTTCCCGAACGCCCTGCCACCATGATCGCCACGATCAACACGCCGAGCTCGCGCAAAACCAGGATGCCAACCATATCGACGACATAGGAGTCGGCGCCGAACTTGCGGAAGTGGAAAAAACCCTGCTGCGCGATGATCGCGCCGATCAGGAAGGTGATTAGAACCATGATCGGAATGGCCTGGAAGCCGACCCTGTGCAACTGATAGACCAGCGACGTCATTCGCAGCGATTTCGGCCGGCGCAACGCCCCGGCAAGGGCAAGAAACAGTGAGCCGAGCATTCCCAGGAACGCGCCGACGTCTTCCCTCGCGCCGAGCGTGGCGCGGCCGATTTCGTTTAGTTTCGTCACAATCGGGTTCGACGCGGATGGCGGCGACGGATTACGGCGGTTGACCTGATGGATTTCCTCGATCAGGCCGGCAAAATTCTCGGCAACACCGACGACGCTGGCGGGATGGCCGGAGACGCTTGCGCGGCGCGATATCTTCTCCAAAAGCCATGCCCCGAGTGTATCGAGCTCGCGCAACCCCGCCAGGTCGAGCTTCAACGCCTTCGCGTCCTCGATCTTGGCGGTGACCGAATTGGACAGGACCTCGAGCGTGGCCGCGTTGGCCGCGGTCCAGGCACCGCTTGGCCGCAATTCAAGCCCGCCGTTCGAAGCAGTGGCCGTTAACAGTGGAGGAGAGCTCACGATTCGTATTCCTCTTGATGCCCAGGGAAATGTCTATGCGCCACCGCCGGCCTGCGGATTGACCTGCCTCAAAGCCTGGTAGCGCCCCTTGCGCTTGGCGAAAATCAATTGCGACACGACTTGCCTGGATTCTCTCCCGAAAGAGGCGACGTCCTCACAATTTGAGGCTTACATCGCAAATGCTGGGATCGATCGGATCGGTCCTGATATCGAACCCGAGATGCCGGCACATCTCCAGCATGGCCGTGTTTTCCTGAAGTACGTCGCCGCAGATCATTTTGAGGCCTTCGGACCGCGCATATTCGATGATCAGCTGCATCAGAGCCCAGCCGAGCCCCCTGCCCTTGAGGTCCGAACGCAGCAGGATCGCGTATTCGCCATTCTCGTAAATCGAGTCCGAATGAATGCGCACCACGCCGACCATTTCGTTGCTGGACTCGTCGAAGGCTACAAAGGCCATGGCGCGCGCATAATCGAGCTGGGTCAGCCGCGCGATGAATTGGTGGGAAAACTCCTTCATCGGAGCAAAGAAGCGGAGCCGCAGGTCCTCGGGCGTGACATGGCGCAGGAATTGGTGGATCAGCGGTTCGTCTTCGGGCCTGATCGGACGCACAAAGACGCGCCAGCCGTCCCTGATCTCGATGTGCCGCTGCCATTGCGACGGATATGGCCGAACGGCGAAATTGGCGGGCCCTGAGCCGGCAAACTTCCGCTCCACCTTTCCGATCGCGACCCGTGCATCGACCGCCATCACGCCGTTCTCGTCAGCAAGCAGCGGATTGATGTCCAGCTCGCGGATTTCGGCGATGTCCGCAGCCATCTGCGCGATCTTGACCAGCGCCATCGCCACCGCGTCCTGCTTGACCGCTGGCACGTCCCGATAGCCGCGCAACAGCTTTGAGACACGGGTACGCTCGACGAGGCCCCGCGCCAGTTGCAGATCGAGCGGCGGCAGCGCCAGGGCCTTGTCGTTGATGATCTCGACCGCGGTACCGCCTCGACCGAACACGACGACGGTGCCGAACGTCGGATCGTCGGCGAGACCAAGGATCAATTCGCGCGCCTTCGGCCGCACCACCATCGCCTGCACGATGACCCCGGCAATACGCGCCTCCGGGCGAAGCGTCCTTGCCCGCGCGATGATCTCGTCAGTCGCCGCGCGCACCGCCTCCGCCGTCGTGAGGTTAAGCACCACACCGCCGACGTCGGACTTGTGAACGATATCGCGGGACATGATCTTGAGCACCACGGTCGCGCCTTGCGTGAACAGACGTGAGGCGTGAGCGACCGCCTGCGCTGCATCGGCCGCCGCATAGGTCGGCACCATGGCAATGCCGTAGGCTTCGAGCAGCCGGCTGACCTCGACGGGATCGAGCCACTCTCGGCCGTCGGCAAGCGCCGCGGCAACGAGGGCCCGCGCCGCCTCGATATCCGGCACAAAATCGGTCGGCATGGCGGGCGGCACCTGCGTCAGCAACGTCAGCACCTCGCGATGGCGAACCAGATGCATGAAGCCGCGGATCGCATCGTCCTCCGTCGGATAATTGGGAATACCGGCGCCACTCAGCTTGTCGGCGATTTTCTCCTCGGCGCCGATCCACGCCGCGAGCACGGGCTTGGCCGCATTGCGGTGGCGCTCGCGGTATTTCCCGACTACATCGGTCACGGTGGTGGCGATGCCGTCGGCGCTGGCGATCGCGGTCTGAACGTTCGTGACCAGGATCGCATCGTTATCTGGATCATCGAGCAGCACGTCGAGTGCCGCCGCGTAGCGCGCCGGATCTGCATCACCGACGATATCTGTCGGATTTGATCCGGACCAAGTCGGCGGCAGAACTGCATCGAGTTTCGCGCGGGTCGTGGGCGTCATCGGTGCGGGGATGCCACCCAATTCGCAAAGCCGATCGATTGCGAGCACGCCGATGCCGCCGCCATTGGTCAGGATGGCAAGCCGCTTTCCCGAAGGTAAGCCGACGCGCCCCAGCGTCTCGGCGCAGTCGAACAATTCGCGAAGGTCGAGAACCCGCAGGATGCCGGCGCGGCGAAACGCGGCTTCGTAGACCGCATCCGAGCCGGCGAGCGCACCGGTGTGTGTGGCCGCCGCCTTGGCGCCCAGCGCCATGCGGCCGGACTTGACGACGACGACAGGCTTGACCCTCGCCGCGGCACGCGCCGCCGACATGAATTTGCGGGCATTCTTGATCGCCTCGACATAAAGCAGGATGGCGCGCGTCCCGCCGTCGAGCGCGAAGTAATCGAGGAGATCGGCGATATCGACGTCGAGCTGGTCTCCGATGGAAACGATTCCGGAGAAGCCCACCGCGCGCTGTGCGGCCCAATCGACCATACCCGTGGCAATCGCGCCGGACTGCGAGATCAGTGCCAGATTTCCGGCAACGGGCGTATGCGCGGCGAAACTGGCATTGAGATTGGCGTACGGCAGCATAATGCCGAGACAATTGGGCCCTATCAGCCGGATGCCGTATTTGCGTGCGGCGGCTTCCGTAGCCTCGGCAATCGAACCCGCGCCATGTCCAAGCCCGGCCGGGATGATGACGGCGCCGGCCGAGCCGAGTTTTCCGGCCTCCTCGATCAGGCCGGGAACCGCCGCAGCGGGCGCGGTGATCACCACGAGTTCGGGAACGAACGGCAATTTGCTTAAGTCGCGGACCGTGGCGACGCCGTCGACTTCGGCATAACGCGTATTGACGAGGCCGAATTGGCCTTTGAATTTGGCGCCCAGAATGTTGCTCAAGACGGAGCGTCCGACGGAACCCCGGCGCGGACTTGCCCCGACCAGCGCCAGCGAGCGCGGCGCAAGAAGATTTTTCAGGCGATAAGTCGACATCGGTTGTTTCTGCGCCCCGCGGAATTCAAGGGATGTTCACGCGAACGATGAGCTCTCGGGATACCCGTTTCCTGGGATCGCGCGACTAATGCGACATCATAACCCAGCAGGGCGGCTGTCCGATGACGGTTTTGGTGGCACCGCCCCAGACGGTTTGGTTCAACCGCGAATGGCGGTAGGCTCCCATCACCAGAAGGTCGATGGCATTCTTCTTCACATAGGCCTCGAACACCTTCCCGACCGAACTGCCGTCGATGCTGATCGCCTCGAAGGTCGCGTTGATTTCATGCTGCGCCAGATGCCGTGCGAGCGCAGCGCCTGACTCAATTTCGGCGCTCGTCTTCTCGTCGGTCGCCGTGATGATGCGCACGTCGGCTGCGTCCTCGAGTAATGGCAGCGCATCCGCGACGGCGCGCGCGGCCGGCGCGGTGTGATCCCAGGCGATCGCGACGCGGTCGAACCCGACGGGCAGTTCGCTGACGATTCCCTCCGGGCACATCAGGATCGGCCGGCCCGATTCGAAAATAAGCCGCTCGACAAGCTTCTCGGATCGGTCGTCATGCGTTTTGACCGGCACTATCGACAAATCCACCAGCCGCGCGGATGCGGCGAAATTCGCGAGAACATCCGCTGGCGGAAGGCGGCTGATACGCTGTTCGTTGCGAATGGAAAAGCGGTTTGCCGCAGCCTCGAATGCCTTCAACAGCCCACGCGCATTCGCCACGCTGCGTTCCGCCGCGGCGGCTTCCTTATTTTCGATATCGGGTGAGATCACGACCTTTGGTCGAAACGAAACCTCCTCTTCAACGGCAAGTGCGATGACACGCGCACCGATATCGCCAGCAACCTCCATGCACTTCTCGATTGCAGCAATCGCTGCCGCGTCGGGCTCGCCGACCAGCGGCAAGAAAATATCCTTAATCGCCATAGGCGTTCTCCTTCGCCCGACAAGGTAAGGTTTTGCCGGAAAGCGGTGTTGATCTCGGTCAAAGGGACGCGCGTGCCGATTTCCCGACAGGTATTCACAAGATTGTCACGATACAAAAACGCGCTGCCGCTGCCGGCGGTGCGTTTGACAAACCCCCATATCAGGCGGCGGGCTTGATATCGATTTTCCTGGATTGAGCCGGGGCCGGTTTCGGCACCGTCACCTTCAATACGCCCTTGGACATCACGGCCTTGACGTTGTCGGCGCTTACCCCGTCCGGCAACTGGACCGAACGCACGAATGAGCCATAGCTGCGCTCGATAACGTGGTAGTCCTTCTTGCTCTCCTCGCGTTCGTTCCTCTTCTCACCGCGGATGGTAAGAACGTTATTGGCCATGTTGAGCTGAACGTCCTTTTCCTCGAGTCCAGGCAGCTCCGTCGTGATCTCGATTTCCTTGTCGGTCTCGCTGACGTCCATATTTGGCATCAGCTCGCGGGTCGTCGGGAAATTCGGGAACCCCGCAAAGCCTCTGGAGAAGCCATCGAACAGCCGATCGATCTCCTGCTGCAACGTCGCAAACGGATTGGACGATGAACGCGCAAGGCCGCGTTCGCTTCCAACGGGAATGAGGGATTTCATGGTCTGATCCTCCTTTGATGCAACGACATTCGCGCCGAGAAAGCCCAGCTCTCCCGCAGCCGACCACTTTCTTGCCGATTTGCCTTGATTAAGGTCAAAAACCCGATGACCGGCCTGCTATACCTACCCAATGCTTGCGGACATCGGTTGCCGGGAGAAACAAAGATGCACGCGATGGTTTTGCCGGCGCCGGGTGCAGCGCTGCAATCGCAGGAGCGCGCCGATCCTCTTCCCGATGACGGAGAGATCCGTGTGCGTGTGAGCGCCTGCGGCGTTTGCCGGACCGACCTTCACGTCGTCGATGGCGAATTGCCGAATATCAAATACCCCGTGATTCCCGGCCACGAAATTGTCGGCCGCGTCGAGGCACTCGGGCGGAATGTCATGACCCATCGTGAGGGCGACCGTGTCGGAATTCCATGGCTCGGACATACGTGCGGGGTTTGCCGCTTCTGCAGGGATGGGATGGAGAATCTTTGCGATCGCCCGCTTTTCACCGGCTATACGCGGGATGGCGGATTCGCCTCGCATGCCATCGCCGATGCGCGCTTTGCCTTCCCGCTTGGCGAGGAAGGCGACGACGTCGGAATCGCGCCGCTGCTGTGCGCCGGTCTGATCGGCTGGCGCTCGCTGGTAATGACGCAAGATGCGAAGCGACTCGGCATCTACGGCTTCGGCGCGGCCGGCCACATCGTCGCCCAAGTCGCACTATGGCAGCGTCGCGACGTCTACGCGTTCACCCGAGGCGGCGACAGCGCGGCGCAGGATTTTGCACGGAAGTTGGGAGCCGCGTGGGCAGGAGCATCGGACGAACTTCCCGACGCCCCGCTCGACGCCGCGATCATCTATGCCCCGGCAGGGGAATTGGTGCCGGCGGCGCTGCGCGCGGTGCGCAAGGGCGGCAGGGTGGTCTGCGCGGGCATTCACATGAGCGATATCCCGAGCTTTCCCTATCATCTGCTCTGGGAAGAACGACAGCTGGTATCGGTGGCCAATCTCACGCGCCAGGACGGCATCGATTTCCTGAAGATCGCGCCAAGGGCTGGAATCCGGACCCGGACGACGGCGTTCCCGCTCGCTGAAGCCAACGATGTCCTGAACAAGCTGCGGAGCGGACAAATCCTCGGCGCCGCGGTACTCAAGCCCTGAGGTCGAGAGGCGGATGGCAACTTCAAATCCAGCCGAAGGCGACATGCAGGAACGCGTGTTTGCCTATCTGGCAGATCCCGCCCGACATCCTGGCATGCGGCGGATCGACACCCATGGCGCTTCGGTTTTCCTGGAAGGAACGCGTGCACTGAAGATCAAGCGCGCGGTGCGCTTTCCGTTTCTCGATTATTCGACGCTGGAAAAACGAAAAACGGCCTGCGAGGAAGAGATCAGGATCAATCGCCCTTTCGCGCCGCAGATCTATCATCGCGTCGTGCCGGTCACGCAAGGTCGCGACGGATCGCTCGAAATCGGCGGTGGCGGTACGCCGGTCGAATACGCGATCGAAATGACGCGCTTCGACGAGCGGATGACCCTCGATCATCTGGCCGCAGCCGGCGAGATCGACGCCTCTCTCGTCGAAGCGGCCGCCGAAGCGATCGCAGCCTCGCACCACATCGCACCGCCGGCCGCCGCCGACCCCTGGATCCGTTCGATCCCCGGCATCATCGAGGGCAATGCTAACGCGTTTCGAGAGTTCGCCCGCTTTCCGGCTGAAGAGATCGAGGTTCTGGAAGCGGCATCGCTTGCTGCATTCTCGAAAATCAAGGGATTACTGGAGCAACGGGGGCCGCAGGGTTTTGTGCGGCGCTGCCACGGTGACCTGCATCTGGCAAATATTGTGCTGATCGACCACCAGCCCGTGCTGTTCGACGCGATCGAGTTCGATCCCCTGATCGCATCGACCGACGTGCTCTACGATCTCGCTTTCGCGATCATGGACCTTCTGAAATTCGGCCAGATTGCCGCGGCGAACGCGCTGCTCAACAAATATCTCGCGCTGACACCAGTCGAAAATCTCGATGCGCTCGCGGCCCTCCCGCTGTTCATGTCGTTGCGGTCGGCGATACGCGCCCATGTGATGCTCGAGCGCATCAACAGAAATGCGGGCACTAAGGCCGAGATCCTGCCTTCGGCACAGGCCTATTTTGCCCTGGCGCGGCAACTGATCGATCCATCTCCGCCGATCCTTGTCGCGGTCGGAGGTCTTTCCGGGACAGGAAAGACGGTGCTGGCGCGCGCCCTCGCGCCTGCCGTTCCACCGCAGCCCGGCGCCGTCGTGATGCGGACGGACGTGTTGCGGAAACAGTATTTCGGGATCAGGGAAACGGAGCGGCTTTCGGAAAACTCGTACCGATCGGAGGTGAACGATAAAATTTACGAAACGCTGATCGAGCGCGCGTCGCGCATTCTCGCCCAGGGCCATTCGGCCATGGTGGATGGCGTATTCGCGCGGCCAGCGGAGCGGAGCGCTATCGCGGAAGCCGCGCGCCGACTGAACGTCCGCTTTGCGGGATTCTTCCTGACCGCCGATCTTGCGACGAGGCAACAACGCGTTGGCCGCCGTGAGCGGGATGCTTCCGACGCTACGCCTGAGATCGCCCGCGCTCAGGAAAATTTCGACCTCGGCGCGATCGATTGGACGATCGTGGATGCCGGCGGCACGCCCGAGCGGACCTTGCAGAAATGCCTGTCTCTTCTAGTGTAGCTGACAGCGAACGAAACTGAAGGCTTTGCGATTTCAGTGATGGACGTAGTCGCCCGGCGCATCTGGCAGGCTGCTCCCATCGCTGGATCCTATGCCCATTCGCGGCGGTTCGCAGGGCTCGCCGGATTTCGCGGTCAGCCACCGCGTCCATTCCCGCCACCATGATCCTTCCGTTCG
>Ga0306926_10001500_pt1 | contig 23274 bp, 17 predicted proteins | sample flu12Cox44000178_FD_203759 | JGI IMG/M metagenome (GOLD analysis project Ga0306926, IMG submission 203759) | Lab enrichment of tropical soil microbial communities from Luquillo Experimental Forest, Puerto Rico - flux8day.12C.oxic.44.000.178 (v2)... | ecosystem: Environmental > Terrestrial >...
CGTCCCGCAGCTGGGCGACGGCCACGCTGCTGCAAAACAGCCAGGTGCTCGTCGCCGGCGGGCAGGACGCGAGCGGGACGCCGCTGTCCAGCGCCGAGCTGTACAACCCGGCGACCGGCACCTTCACGCGCACCGGCAGCATGACCACCGGCCGCGTGCAGGCCAGCGCGGCCCTGCTCGGCAACGGCCAGGTCCTGATCGCGGGCGGCGGGACCAGCACCGCCGAGCTGTACAACCCGGCGAAGGGAAAGTTCACCGCGACCGGCAGCATGGACGTCGGCCGGCGGCAGTCGAACGCCGTCACGCTCGCCGACGGTGACGTGCTTGTGACCAGTGGCATCGCGGCGGGCGGGCCGTTCGCGGAGGTCTACCACGCGGCCACCGGCACCTGGTCGGACGCGACCGGCGGGCTGGCTACCTGCCTGGCCGTGCAGGATTGCCGCTTCTACAGCAGCGAAACGCTGCTGGCCAACGGGAACGTCCTGGTCGCCGGCGGGATGACCGGCCTGGCTTCCAACCCGTCCACCACCACGGCGGCCATGCTCTACAACCCGGCCACCAACGCCTGGACCGCGACCGGTGCCATGAACACCGACCGCGGCCAGCAGACGGCGACCCTGCTGAACAACGGGCAGGTGCTGGTGACCGGCGGGATCAGCTTCCACAAGCACCGGGCGACCGAGCTCGCCAGCGCCGAGCTGTACACGCCCTAACGGAAACCGAAACGCTCATCGACCTGATCATCGGTGAGCCCGAAGTCGGAGAGCACGTAGCGGTGCGCCGGCCCGGCGAGGGCCGGCGCACCCTGCGCGCGCAGCGCCCGCATGGCATCCCGGGCGGCGGCGCTCAGCGTCAGCCCGAAGTGTGCGTAGATCGCCTCGACGGTCTGGATGGGATGCTTAACGAATTCGTCGTAGCTGACGTCGCAGAACCGCGCCGGGTCGTGCCGGGCGCGAACTGCCGTGAAGCACTCCAGGCCGCGGGCCCACAGTTCCAGCTGGTCGCGGCCGATCACCTCGCCGGTGAACACCGGCGACCAGCCGGCCGACGCCTGTGCGGCGAGGCTGCACACGGACGCGATCGCGGTCCGCGGCGCCCGGTGGGTCTGGATTACCAGCGCGTCCGGGTACACCCGCAGCAGCGCGTCGAGCGCGAACAGGTGGCTGGGGTTCTTGAGCACCCAGCGGCGGCCGCGGTCGGGCAGGCCGATCAGCTGCAGGTTGCGCCGGTGCCTGCGGTAGGCGGCGGTCCAGTCCTGCCCGGCCAGCCAGGCGGAGTAGGACGGCAGGTGCGCGAGGCACTCGTAGGAGACCGAGCGCATCGACTGCCGCAGCAGCTGCCAGCACTCCTCCACCTGGCCGGCCGCCATGTAGTGCACCCCCATGAACTCGGGGCGGGCGACGCGGTGCCGCTCGTACGCCGCCTGGATGCGGCCGAACGCCGGATCCTGCTCCCAGGTATCCCTGGGCGGCCTGGGCTGGGGCACCTCGGTGAGCCACAGCTCCAGCCCTTGGTTCGCCGGGTCGGCGGTGAGCAGGCGGTGCAGCGCGGTCGTGCCGGTCCGGGGGAGCCCGGTGACGAAGATCGGCCGCTCGATGGTGACCCTTGCGTGTTCGGGGTGGCGCGCCCATCCCGCCTCGCTGATCAGCCGGGCGACCAGCGCGCCACGCAGGAAGGCCCGGAACACCCTCGTGCCGAGTTCCGACAGGCCGGCGTCGCGGGCGCAGGAGTCGAGCAGCACAGCGAGGCCGTCGCGGTAGTCGCCGGAGCCGAAGTCGGCCAGTCCGGTGATCTTGGTGGCCGAGGCGTGCAGGTCTTCGGCCGAGCCGATCTCATCACGCCCGTCAGTCATCGCTCACCGCCCGGTCCGTGCGGGCCCCGGGGGACGACCTGCGGACCCCGCTCTGTACTGGCCCGGGGGACGACTCCGGAATCCGCCGGTCAATGCTGGCCCGGCGGGACGACCCCCCGGAATCCCCCCGCTCAATGGTGGTACTCGCCGCCGTCGACGCCGAGGCACTGGCCGGTGATGGCGCGCGCCATCGGCGAGGCCAGGAACACCACCGCGTCGGCGACCTCGTCGGGCTCGGGCAGCCGGCGCAGGTCGATCGTGGCCGCGGTCTCGTCGTAGACCTGCTGGACGTCCACGCCGCGCTGCCGCGCAAGATATCCGAAATACCACTTCAGCGAGCCGCCCCAGATGTAGCCGGGCGCGACCGAATTGACCCGGATCCCCTGCGGGCCGAGCTCGCTGGCCAGGCTCTGCGCCAGGGCGAGCAGCGCCGCCTTGGTCATCTTGTACCCGCCGAAGCCCGGCCGGGAATGGCGCAGCACGGCGGAGTTGATCATCACGACCGATCCCCGGCTGGCCGCGAGCGCCGGGGTGAACAGCCGCGTCAGCCGCAGCGCGGCGACGACGTTGGTGTCGAAGGCGGCCTGGATCGTGGCCAGATCGGTGTCGGCGAGCCCGGTCAGCGGCGGTATCGCGAACGCGTTGTGCACCAGCGTGTCGACCCGGCCGAACGCGGCCAGCGTTGCCTCGGCCAGCCGCTCCGCCGCGTCGCCGTCGGTGATGTCGGTGGGGATGGCCACGCCGCGGCGCCCCAGGGCGGTGACCTCCTTGGCCACCTCGTCCAGGCGGGACGCCGTCCGGGCGGCGAGCACCACGTCGGCTCCGGCGCGCGCGCTGGCCAGCGCGATCGACCTCCCCAGGCCAGGGCCGACGCCACAGACCACGGCCACCTGGCCCGCCAGCAGCGCCATCAGCCCAGCATCCTGGCGGCGACGGCGGCCTGGCGGGCGGCGATCTTCGCCGTATATTCCGCGGGCGTCACCCGCGCCTGCTGGTAGTACGGCAGCAGGCACGGCAGCGCGGCGAACGGGACCACCTCGACCCGCGGCCCGTCCCCGGGCCCGAGGTCGCGGGACAGCCGCTGCCAGCGGATCTGCACGTAGCCGCGCCGGTGCCCGGTGCGCTCCAGCCAGTTGGCGACGCCCGGGTCGCGCTCGCTGACCACGAAGCGCAGCATGCCGTCCGGGTCGGTGCGCGCCTGGTCGGCGGTGAGGCTGGTCTGGTGGTTGATGTAGTCCAGCGAGACATACCACATGCTGCCGAGCTGGATCCCCTGGTACGGCGCGACGCCGCGGCCGGCCGCCGGGACGGTGACGATCATCGCCGCCTCGTCGCCGAGGTCGTAGTGGCCGGCCGAGGAGAACTGGGAGGTGAGGCCGCCGGGGGTGGGGCGCGGCGGCGTCATCGTGTTGACCGGCAGCTTCAGGTAGAACCACTCGGGGAAGGCGAGGAAGGTCCGGAGCCGGGAAAGCAGGATCTGGCCGGCCACCCGGTAGCGCTTGGCCATCGCGTCGGTCTCGGGCGCGGGCGGCGCGCAGCCGGCCCGGTCCGCCCGGTGGATGGCGATGGTGCCACGCCGTTCGGCGCCCCAGTCGCTGTAGACCTCGCGGACCAGCAGCATCGCCGACCCCGGGCCGAGCGTGAAGTAGTTGCGCCCGGGATCGCCGGGGCCGAACCGCAGCTCGAACGACCCGTCACCGTCGATCTCGATCGCCCGGTCGTCGAACGCGGTCAGGCTGCCCGGCACCTCGACCGGGGAGTAGTCGCCGTCCAGCACCTGGAAGCTCAGGTCGGTGGTGGTGCCGCGGCGCCCGGTGACGACGTACTCCGCGTCGTCGCGCAGGTAGGAGTGGAAGTACAGGGCGTCCGGGTTGTCGAGGCCCAGCTTGGTGTACGGGCCCGTGGAGGAGACGAAGTACGGGAAGTCGCGCTGGTAGGCCCAGGCGAGCTGGAGCGACGCCCGTATGTTGCCCGCGAGGTAGTCGTACCCCTCGGCCAGGTCCGCCTCGGTCTGGATATGGGGTGCGCCGGTGATGATCTTCTCGGCTTCGGCCACGGCGTCCGCGAACGACTGGGTGAGCACGGCGACCCCTCGAGCCTGCGGGCAGGGCAGGTCTGAGCCAGGGTAGAACGAGTTCTAGAAACACGTCAACGACTGGTATCAGGCGCCGGGCTGTGCTCCCTGGCGCGCGGCCCAGCGGTTCGCGGTGAACTTCAGGCTCGGCACGTCGTCCAGCGACATCATGACCTCGTAGGTGCGGACGTAGCCGGTGTGCGAGATCCGCCACCGGCCGTCTTCGCCGCGCGCGTACCGGTCCTGGTAGAAAGCCGCGCCCTTGATCAGGACGCGGTACCCGGTCGCGATCACGGTGTCCTCGAAGCTCCAGGTGCCGCTGGCCTCGTCGCCGTCGATATCGATCTCGGGCTGGCTCGCGAAGTGCACGGTGACGACGTCCGGCCCGAGCTTGTCCCGCAGGAACGCGACGATCTCATCCCGGCCGGTGAGCCTGATCGGCTGGCCGAGGGCCAGCGTGCCGTAGTCCACCGTGGCGCCGGGCGTGAACACCTCAGCCATTTCGTCCCACAGCTTCAGGTCGACGCAGCGGAGGTAGCGGTACTTCAGCCGGCGGATCTCTTCGAGCGCGGCAAGGTCCATGGCACCAGCCTCGCCAGCCGATTGACTTTCCGCAAGAACCCGTTCTAGTTTTCGGTTGCGCTCCGCTGCCGCCCGGAGGTCCTGTGCGTTTCTCCTACGCCGAGTCGATGACCGACCCGTCGTTCTACGCGCCGCTCGCCCGGGCCGCCGAGGAGGCAGGTTACGACTCGATGGTGGTGCCCGACAGCATCTGCTATCCCCGGCACTCCGGCAGCCGGTACCCGTTCAGCCCCGATGGCAGCCGGGAGTTCCTGGAGGACAAGCCGTTCATCGAGCCGTTCTCGCTCATACCGGCGCTCGGTGCGGTCACCACCCGCCTCCGTTTTGTCACGTTTGTTCTTAAGCTGCCGGTCCGCAGCCCGGTGCTGGTGGCCAAGCAGGCGACGTCGACGGCCGTTCTCACCGGCAACCGGCTGGTGCTGGGGGTCGGGACCAGCCCGTGGCGCGAGGACTACGAGGTGCTCGGCGTGCCCTGGGAGGACCGCGGGCGGCGGATGGACGAGGCGCTCGCCGTCATCCGCGGGCTGGCGGCCGGGGAGTACTTCGAGTACCACGGGAAGGTCTTCGACTTCGCGCCGGTCAAGATCGCTCCCGTGCCGGGCGAGCCGATCCCCGTCCTGATCGGCGGCCACTCCGGCGCCGCGCTCCGCCGCGCCGCCCGGGTGGGGGACGGGTGGCTGCACGGCGGGGGCGACCCCGCGGATCTGCCCGGTCTGCTCGCCCGGCTCACCGATCTGCGGCGGGCCGAGGGCACCGCAGGCCGCCCGTTCGAGGTGCACGTCATCTCGGCGGACGCCTACCGCGCAGACGGGGTCCGCAGGCTGGAGGAGCAGGGGGTGACCGACGCGATCGTCGGCTTCCGCTGGCCCTACCAGGCCGGCCCGGACCGTGAGCCGCTCACCGGCAAGATCGCCAGCTTGCGCCGGTACGCCGACGACGTCATCGCCAAGGTGAACCGATGACCACGCAGGACAGCGGCCAGGCGGGAACGACGCCCGATCGGTATCTTCCGCGCCCTCCCCGCCCGGTTCACCGGCGGGTTACGCTTCCACTGCTTTTTTGGGCACTGATCCGCGTGCATACACCTCACGGTGGCGGAGGGGTGGCGATGCTGGCCAAGAACTGGCGCGGGCGGCTTCAGCAGGATGAGCGCCCGGAGCCGCAGGACGCGCCCGAATGGCTCCGCAAGAACGGTGTCACCGTCGCCGCGCTCACACTGATCGCGATCCAGCTGGTCTGGATGGCGGTCCTGCTCGCCCATTCCTACTTCCGCCAGGACGACTTCCGTTTCCTGGACCGGGCGCTCGCCCACGGGCTCAGCTGGCCGTACCTGATGTGGGTGGAGGCCGGGCACCTGCTGCCGCTCGGCATGGCGATTGCCTGGGCGATGGCCCGGATCTCCCTGTACAACTGGCCGCTGACGTCCCTGTTCATCCTGGCGCTGCTGGCGGCCACCTGCCTGGCGCTGCTGCGCATGCTGCGGACAATGTTCGGCAACCGGCCAGCCATCTTGATCCCGCTGACGGTGTATGTCTTCAGCCCGCTGTCGCTGGCGGCGGTCACCTGGTGGGCCGTTGCCCTGGAGATACTGCCGCTGGAACTGGCGATATTCATGGCGGTGGACGCCCACGTGCGCTACCTGCGCGGCGGGCGGTTCCGCGGTGCTCTCGCCGCGGCCGGGTGGCTGCTGCTCGGCATGGCCGCCGGGGACAGGGGGGCGTTGGTCCCTCTGCTGCTATTCACCCTGACCTCCGCGTTCTTCGTGGAAGGCCGCTGGGCGGTGGCGGCGGTGCGAGCGGTGAGGAGGTACTGGCAGGCGTGGGCGCTGTATGGCGCACTGCTGGCCGGTTATGGCGTCGTTTTCGCGATCCACACGCTCGGCTCCGGCGCCCGGACTGCCAGCCCGGGCGCGGCTTCTCTCGCTAACTTCGCATCGACACTGGTGGGGAGCACGCTGGTACCCGGGCTGCTGGGCGGGCCATGGCGGTGGCTGTCAGCCGGTTCCGTGGCGACCAACCCACCGGTGGCGCTCCAGCAACTGTCCTGGGCAGTTGCCGGGCTCGTCGTGGTCGTGAGTTGCGCGTACCGCAGGCACGCCTGGCGGGCGTGGGCGATCCTGGTCGGCTGGGTGATCGCGGCGGACATCGCGCCCGTCGCTATTGGCAGGCTGAGTGTCGGAGGGCCGGGGTTCGCGACCCTGGCCGGCCTGCAGGCGAGATATGTGACCGACACAGCCGCCGTGTTCGTCCTCTGCCTCAGCCTCGCCTTCCTGCCGCTGGCCGGGGAAACAAGCGCCTTCCGCTTCGGGCTGCCCGCTGAGGCACCGGCGGCGACCGGCCGCGCCATCGCCAGGTCCGCGGGAGCCGCGACTGTGGTCGTGCTCGCGATCTTCCTGGCCGGCTCGTTCTGGTCGCTCCAGTCGCTGGAAGGAATCTCCCACACCGAGGCGGCCCGCTCCTACATCGCCACCGCCCGGGTCGCTATCGCGCAGGCGCCGCGCGGCACGGTGATCGTCGACACGCCCACGCCAGCGATGATCATGAATCCCTATTTCTTCCGCCCCTGGGGAAACACGTCGTATGTCATCGGCGCGATGGCCCGCGACGACCCGGCCAGGCACCTGTCGTGGAGCGCGGCGCCGTACGGCGTCGTTCCGGGCCTGATGATCTTCGACGCTGAGGGCCGGCTGCGCCCGGCCGTGATCGCCGGGCCGTCGTCCGGCCCGCCGCCGGATGGGCAGCGTTGCTGGGGCGTGACCAGTGCGGGCACCGGTATCCCCGTGCACGCATCGCTGTTCCGGTGGCCGTGGACCGTGCGCCTGGACTACGCCGGCCCGGCCGCGGTGCTGGCCCTGCGCTTCGGCGGGAAGCCCGGCTCCGGGGGAAGGTGGGCCGAGGTGACGCTGCCGGCGGGTGCTCACGCCATCTATGTCCCGCTCCTGGGGGCGGGAAACGGGATCACCATCCGCCTGGCCGGGACCGGGCCGGCGGTGCTCGGCAGCGCGCCGGCGCCGGCTGCCATCGCGCCGGCGCCGTGCCTGACCGGCGTCACGGTGGGCGCGTGGCAGCCGGCGCCGTCCGGCCCCGCCTTCCCGGCAGCGCCCGCGCCCGGGTAAGTCGTGGGCATCGCGACTCGTCGCGTGCCTGGCGTTCCCAGGCCGCTGACCGCCCCCGCTGGCCCCCGGCGTTTCGTGGCTCTGGGCCTGGGCATCGGCCTTGGCCTGCTGGCTCTCGGTCCAGGGCTGCGGCGGGGATTCCTGCTGAGCTACGACATGGTGATCGTGCCGCGCGAGCCGTTCACCGCGACGATGTTCGGGCTGGCCGGCGGCCCGGCCAGGGCCGTGCCCAGCGACGCGGTGCTGGCCCTGCTGTCCCGGGTCGCGCCCGCCGACATCGTCCAGAAGCTTGCCCTGGTGTCGGTCTTCGTCCTGGCCTGCGCGGGTGCGGCGGCCCTGCTTGAGCGCGAGCCCTGGTACGCCCGCCTGGCGGCCGGGGTCTTCTACGCCTGGAACCCGTTCGTGGCCGAGCGGCTGCTGATCGGCCAGTGGGCGCTGCTGCTCGGCTACGCGGGCCTGCCCTGGGCACTGCGGGCGGCTGTCGCCGGCCCGGTCGCGTCGTGGCGGGGCGCTGGGCGGCTGGGCCTGGCGCTGCTGCCCGCCGCGGTGGGCGGCTTCGCCGCGCTGGCCATCTCGGCGCTCGTCGTCGTGCCCGCCGCCGTCCTCGCCCCAAGCGGCCCGGCCCGTCGGCGGCTCGCATCCGTCGGCGCCGCCCTGGCGGTGCTCGCGGTGGCGAGCCTGCCCTGGCTGATCCCGTCAGTGTTGCGCACGGTACACGCCGACCCGGCGGGAATCGCGGCGTTCGCCGCACGGGCGGATACCCCCTTTGGCTCGCTCGGCAGCCTGCTGATGCTCGGCGGAATCTGGAACGCCCAGGCCGTCCCGGCCGGTTACGGAGGAGCCTGGTCGGTGCTCTGGCTGGCGCTGGTGCTCGCCGCGGCTGCCGGTTATCTGGCGTTCGGCCGGCGGCAGCACCGCTGGCCCGGGCTGACGTTTGCGGCCGTGGCCGGGCTGGCGATCGCCAGCGTCGGAGTGACCGCGACCGGACGGGGACTGCTGCGCGCGGCGCTCGGGCTCTGGCCTGGGTTCGCCGTGCTCTGGGATGCCCAGCAGTTCGTGGCCCCCCTGGCGCTGGCCGAGGCACTCGGCGCCGGCCTGCTGGTGACGTGGGCGGCGCGCGCCCACGTCACCGGTCCAGAGCAGGCGGAGACCGTGCCGGGAGAAGGTGAGCATCATCCACCGCGGGCCAGCCGGCCGGGACTCGCGATCGCGGTCGCGCTTGTGCTGGCACCCGTCCTGCTCCTGCCCGGGCTGGCCTGGGGGGCGGCCGGGCGGCTGCGCCCGGCCTGGTACCCGGCGGCCTGGCTGGAAGCGGCGCAGATGATCGACCACAGCCGGGCTCAGGGCGCGGCTCTCCTGCTGCCCTGGGCGGCTTACCGCCGGCCCGCCTGGAACGGCGGGCGGGCCGTGCTGGACCCGTGGCCGCGGCTGGTGTCACGTCAGGTGGTCTGGAACACCGGCCCACAGGTGGGGGACGTCAAGTTCAAGCCGGATGATCCGGCCGGGCGGCGGCTGGAGCGTGTCATCCTGGCCCCGGGGCCGCTGACCGCTGCGCTCGAGGCGGCCGGGGTGCGGTTCGTGATCGTCGACGCGGGCGGTGGCGCCGCCCGCCGCCTGCCAGGTTGCGTGGTGCTCTTCGCGCGGCCCGGGCTCGCCATTTACCAGGTACCGGGCGGCCAGCGGCACCGCTGAGGCTCAGCGCGGCCCTCGTCACCCCCGGCGGGATCCGCGGCGCCACCGCTTTCCTTCGTGCCGGGCTACCGCGATCCATGTAGAACCTGTTACATTCCTGTCAAGTTACTAGCTAGTATCCATTGCCTGAAGTTTCTGTCTGTTTCACCAGGTCTGCCTGCCCCCCGCCGTAGGAGGGAGAGCCATGATCCCCGTCATCCTGGCCATTGTCGTAGGGGTCGTGCTCGCCGTCGGTGGCGCCGTGATTGCCAGCAACACGCTGACCGGCGTCAGCGACGGGACGCCCAGCCACGCTTCGGTCTACCAATACGGGAATCGCTGACCGGCCGGGTGTGCGGGCCGTGCCCCCGGACGGCCAGCGCTGGGATTGCCCGGTATCTGTCGAGATCGTCGTTCCGGCGCACAACGAGGCCCGGCGGCTGCCCGCCGGGCTGGCCGCGCTGTGCCACAGCGCCGCCTCGCTGCCGTTGCGTACGGCCGTCGTGGTGGTGGACAGCGCCAGTTCGGACGGGACGGGTGAGCTGGTTCGCGACTGGCCCGCGGGCCCGGTCCCCGTCCGGCTGCTGCGGTGTGACCGGCCCGGCAAGGGGCTGGCGGTGCGGACGGGCCTGCTCGCCACCCGGGCCCCGTTTGTCGGCTTCTGCGACGCGGACATGGCCACCGACCTGTCGGCCCTGGATCTGGCGCTCAGGCTGCTCGCCGCGGGCAGGCACGTAGTCATCGGGTCACGTGCGCTCGAGGGCTCGGTGGTGGAGGAACGGCACAGCGCGATCCGCCGGACGGGCGGGGCCGCGTTCCGTTGTCTCGCCCGCCGGATCGTGCCCGGCGTCAGCGACACCCAGTGCGGCTTCAAGTTCTTCTCCGGGCCGCTGGCCAGGGCCGCCGCCCTGCCGTTGCGCTCGGCCGGCTTCGCTTTCGACATCGAGCTGATCGCCTGCTGCCAGCGGCTGGGAGCGACTCTCGCTGAGATCCCCGTGACCTGGCGAGATGTACCGGGCTCGACCTTCTCGGTGGCGCGTCATTCGGCGGGGATCGCGCGCGACCTCGCGGCCACGTGGCTGCGCTACCGGCCTGCGCGGCCGCCCTTGCTCGCGGTGCCGCCGTCCGGGCCGCCGGCGCCAGCAATCTCCCCGCCCGCGCTCCCGCCCGCTGTCACCACGGCATGACCGCCCTGTCCCCGGACCTGAGCGGCCTGCGGGTCGCCATCATCAACTGGCGCGACCCGTGGCACCCGGACGCGGGTGGCGCGGAGCGGTACGCCTGGGAGATGGGCCGCGGCCTGGCCGCCCGGGGTGCCGAGGTCAGGTTCCTGACGGCCCGGGCGCCCGGCCAGCCCCGGCGGGACGGCCGGGACGGTATCGCGATCACCAGGCTGGGCGGGCGCTTCACCGTGTACCCGCTGGTGCTCGCCTGGCTGCTCGCGCACCGCCGGTCGTTCGACGCCGTGGTGGACTGCCAGAACGGGATCCCGTTCTTCACCCCCTGCGTCCTGCCCCGGCGGGTGCCGGTGCTGTGCGTGGTCCACCACGTGCATACCGCCCAGTTCAGCGTGCACTTCCCGCGCTGGCTGGCGTGGACGGGCAGGATGCTGGAAGGGCCGGCCGCGCGGCTGGCCTACCGCCGTCACGCCTGTGTCGCGGTCTCACCCTCCACCGTGAGGGCCATGCGCGAGCGGCTGCGCTGGCGGGGTGACATCTACCTGATCCCGAACGGGACAGCGGCGCCGCCACTGGCCGCCGCCTCCCGGCGATCACTGGTCATGGTCGGCCGGCTGGTCGCCCACAAGCGCGCCGAGCGCGTCCTGCCCATCGCCGAGCGGCTGCGCGGCAGCGGTATCGTCATCGATGTGGTGGGCCGGGGGCCCGGATCGGCGCCGCTCGCCACCGGTATCGCCGCGCGCGGGCTGACCGGCGCCGTTGTCCTGCATGGCTTCCTGCCGGAAGCGGAAAAGCAGGCGATCGTGAGCGGGGCGCTGCTGCACCTGAGCACCTCCCAGGGTGAGGGCTGGGGCCTGTGCGTGCTGGAGGCGGCGGCGGCCGGGGTGCCGACCGTCGCCTACGACGTGGACGGGCTGTGCGACGCCGTGCGGGACGGGGAGACGGGCTGGCTGGTGGGCGACGGTGAGCTGATCGAGGACGTGACCGAACGGGCGATCAAGGAACTCGCCGACCCGCTCCGCGGTGCTGCAGTGGCCGCGGCCTGCCGTGCCTGGGCGGCCGGGTTCAGCTGGGACCGGAGCGCCGCCCGGATGGCCGCGCTGATCGGCGCGTCCGTCCGCAGCGGAACGTCCCGGGCCAGCCGCGGCGGCGCGTGGATCGTGTCCGGCGGGATGGTTGCCGAAGGGCCGGTCCTGGACCTGCTGCTCGGGCAGGGATCCACGTTGCTGCGGCCCGCCACGGCCACCGAACGCCTGCACGGGCGGACCCCATGATCGAGGCGCCGGAACGGGCCGGCAGCGGGACCGGCCCGCCCGCACAGGCGGTGGACGAGCGGATCCGGAGCCGGATCAGGCTGCTCGCGTTCTCCCTGCTGCTTGTGGTCCTCCCGTTCGTGACCGCCCCCGGCAAGATCATCGCCGACACCAAGCTCGACCTGGCGGTGAACCCCGCGGCGTTCCTGGCCCACGCCTGGACCCTGTGGGATCCGCAGGAGTTCGGCATGCTCCAGCAGCAGGCGGCCGGCTACCTCTTCCCGATGGGGCCGTTCTTCTGGCTCGGCAGGATCGCTGCGCTGGAGCCGTGGGTGATCCAGCGGCTGTGGATCGGCGCGGTCGCCGTGGTGGCTTTCCTGGGCATCGTGCGGCTCGCCGGCCGGCTGGGCATCGGGACGCCGTGGACCCGCGTCGCCGCGGGCTTCGCCTACGCTGCGTCCCCCGCCGCGCTGCCCGTGATCGGTGCCCTGTCGAACGAGTTCCTCCCGGCCGCGATGCTGCCCTGGATCCTGCTCCCGCTGGTGGATGCCGGCCGTGGCGGCCGGCGGGGGGTCGCCGCGGCCCGGTCGGCCGTCGCGGTCGGGCTGTGCGGCGCCGTCAACGCCACTGCGACCATCGCGGTGCTGATCCCCGCGGTCCTCTACGTCCTGACCCTGCGCCGGCCCGCGCCCCGGTGGCGGATCCTCGCCTGGTGGTGCCCGGCGGTGGCGGCGGCCACCCTCTGGTGGTCGGTTCCGCTGGTGCTGCTGTCGCGCTATGGGGTCTCGTGGCTCCCGTATACCGAGAGCGCCGCCGTCACCACGTCGGCGACCGGTCTGTCGCAGACCCTGCGCGGTGCCGAGAACTGGGTCAGCTACCTGGTGGTGTACGGGCAGCCGTGGTGGCAGCTGGGCTACCGGCTGGTCACCGGGCCGGTGCCGATCCTGCTGTCCGGGCTGGTGGCCGGCCTGGGGCTGGCCGGCCTAGCCCGGCCCCGGCTGCCGGCCCGGCGCTTCCTGATCTGCCTGCTCCTCATCGGCGTGGTGATCATCGCGGCCGGGCATGTGGGCAGCCTGGGGAACCCGCTCGCGGGCCCGGTGGACCAGCTGATCAACGGCCCCGCATCGCCGTTCCGCAATGTGCGCAAGTTCGATCCGCTGGTCCGTCTGCCGATCGCGCTGGGGCTCGCCCATCTGCTGGCGACCGTGCGCCTGCCGCGGCCGCGGGCTGTGGTGGCGACGGCGGCCGGGCTCGCCATCGGTGCCTCGGCGCTGCCCGCCTACACCGGTGGGGTCGCCCTGGCCGGTGCCTTCAGCCAGATCCCGCCGTACTGGGTGAACGCGGCGAACTGGCTGAACCGGCACGCCGGGCACCAGGCGGTGCTGGTGGTGCCCGGCGCGCCATTCGGCCAGTACCTCTGGGGCAGCCCGCTCGATGAAGTGCTGCAGCCCCTGACCAGCTCTGCCTGGGCGGAGCGGGACGTAGCCGTCCTCGGGTCGCCCGGCAATGAGCGGCTGCTCGACGCGATCGATCAGCGGATCGCCGCGGGCGAGGGTTCGGCCGGGCTGACCCAGCTGCTCGCGCGGATGGGCGTGCGGTACGCGGTGGTCCGCGACGACCTCAGCCGGGCGATGCTCGCCGGGACGTGGCCCGCTCAGGTCAACGAGGCGCTGGTCAGCTCGCCGGGCATCACCAAGGTCTTCCAGTCCGCCCAGTTCGTGGGCGCGGCCGCGGCGGATGACGCGGTGTCCGACCTGGACCCGGGCTATCCGGCGGTGGTCATCTACCGGGTGGCCGGAGCCGAGCCGGTGGCCACGGTGCAGCCGGCCGCGGGCACCCTGCGCGTCTACGGGGGACCGGAGTCCTTGCTCACGCTCGCCGACGAGGGCCTGCTGGGCAGCAGGCCAGTGCTGCTCAACTCCGACTCGGCCGGCCTGCCCGCGGCCGGCTCGGTGGTGACCGACTCGCTGCGGCGCCGGGTGCGGAACTTCGGTGAGCTGCGGACGTCCTATTCGCCGACGCTGACAGCTTCCCAGCCCGCCCGTACCTACGAGGCCGTCGGCGACTACACCGAACCGGGCTGGAGCAGATACCTGAGCGTCTCGCGTTACGAGGGCATCCGCGGTGTGACCGCGTCCAGCTCCGCCGCCGACATCGGGGCGATCCCCAGCCAGTGGGCGAGCGGCCTGCTGCCCTATGCCGCGGTCGACGGGGACCCGCGGACCATGTGGGAGTCGGGCAGCTGGGCCGGGCCGGCCGGCCAGTGGATCCGGCTCCGGTTCGTCTCCCCAATCGATCCGGGGTCGATCCGGGTGGCTTTCGCCGACCGGCCCTCCATCGGGCCGCCGGTCACGCAGGTCGTGGTGCGGACGGCGGCGGGCCGGGTGACCGACCGGGTCCGGGTCACCGGCGGCCCGCAGGCCCTGCGGGTACCGCCGGGTGCCACCGGGTGGCTGCAGCTCACGGTGACCGGTCTGGCCTCGCCGCCGGCCTGGTTCGGCGCTCAGGCGGCCATCAAGGAGATCACGGTGCCCGGGATGCGGGCCAGCCGGCTGATCGTCGCGCCCGCCGTCCACCCGGCGCCCGCCACCGCGGTGCTGGCCAAGACCCAGCCGTGGCCGTCCGGGTGCATGCCCACCTGGCTGCGGTGGGTATGCAATCCGGCGCTGGTCAACCCGGCCGAGGAGCAGTACGGCTTCGACCACGCCTTCACCGCGGGCGCCAGCGGCCCGGCCGTGCTGCACGGCTCCGCGGTGCTGATCTCCGCGTCCCTGGCGAGCAAGTACCTCGGGACCAACCGGGCCGGGGTGTGGGTACGGGCGTCATCGACGTACACGAACAACCCGCAGGACCAGGCCCGGGCGGCATTCGACGGCGACCCGGCGACCGCCTGGACGGCCAGTGCCGCCGACACGCAGCCCATCCTCACCATCGGCTGGCGGCGTCCCCGGATGGTCGGCCGGATGACGATCCAGCGCCCGCCCGGCGCATCCGGCCCGCTGCAGGTCTTGATCGCCGGCCCGGGCGGCCAGGTGCGGGGCGCGGATGTTGGGCTCAGCGGGATGGTGCGGTTCGCGCCCATGCGGACCAGCCGGCTGACGATCAGGTTCACCCCGCAGCAGGGCCCGTTGCAGATCTCCGATGTGGTGATCCCTGGCATCCCACAGCTCGGCCTGCCACTGGCGCCGCTGCGGCTAGGCTGCGGCCTCGGGCCGGCGCTGGAGGTGAACGGGAAGGCCGTCCCGACCCGGGTGTGGGGCACCCATGCCGGCCTGCTGGACCAGCGGCCGCTGCACTTCGCTGCCTGCACGCCGGTGGCTATCCGGGCGGGCGGCAACCAGGTGACCGAGCCCGTCCGCGACTCCTACAGTGTGCAGGACGTGGTGGTGGGCGCGCCCCCGCCCGCCGCCGCCGCGGCAGCCGCCCCGGCCCACGTCGTGACCTGGACCTCCTCCCGCCGCGTCCTCAGGGTGACCGCCAGCACCCGCTCCTACCTGGTGGTGAACGAGAACTTCAACCCGGGCTGGCGGGCGGTCATCGATGGCAGGCAGCTGCGGGCCGTCCGGCTGGACGGCTGGAAGCAGGCCTGGCTGCTGCCCGCGGGCACCGCAGGCGTGGTAACCCTCACCTACCCGCCGAACGCGATCTACCAGGACGCGATCGTGGCCGGGCTGAGCGCGCTCGTGCTGGCCTTGCTCGTGGCCGCCTGGCCGTGGGCGTGGGCCCGCCGCCGCAGCGGTCCGCCATCTGCCGCGGCGGCCGCGCCCACCCCGGCTGCCCCTTCCGGACGGCGGCCGCCGCGCCGGACGATTGTCCTCGTCATGCCCTGGCTGATCGTGCCCAGCGCACTGACGCTAGCCGGGCTATGGCTGGGCGGGTACCCGGGCGCGGTACTCCTCCCGGTGGCCGTCGGTGTGTTCCTGGGCGTCAGCCCGGGCTCCCGCGGGTGGCTGGCCGGCCCGTGGCTGCTGGCGGGCCTGATGCTAGCCGCGGCCGCGGCGGGCGCGGTGGGCCAGCACCTCGTCCTGAGCGGCGATAACGGCACGGTCGCGCTATGGCTGGCGGACGGGATTCCGCAGGTCATCTGCCTGCTGATCATCGGCCGGCTGACTGCCGCGCTCATCCGCCCGGGACCGGGATAGGGCCAGGCTGGGCGGTGCCAGCCTCAGGTGCTGGAGGTGCTGGGCCGGGCGCTCGATCACGTAGTAGCTGACGGTGGCCGCGGCCACGGTGAACAGGGCCGTCGCCAGCCCGACGGCCGCGACCTCGGGCGATGTGTAGGAGCCCCCGGCGAACACGGTCTTCAGGTGCAGGAGGCCGAAGAACGCGTACGCGGCGAGGAACTGCCACAGGAAGATGCCGTAGGAGATCTTGCCCAGGAAGCGGGCCGGACGGCTGCCCAGCAACCGGGCGGAGAGCATCCCGGCACCCCGGTCCGCCAGCAGCGGGTGAAAGGCAACCGGCGCGACAATGGCGCCCGCGATGAGGGCGTACAGGGCGGTCTTGAACTCGGTCGCCCAGAGCCCTGGAACACCGAGGAACTCGGGCCCGGTGAGCGGAGTGCACGCGATCGCGAAGGCGCAGGCGGCGATCAGCCCGCACATGCCCGCCGAGGCCGCCACGGAGCGGCCGGCCCGGCTGGCCGCGCCGCCGGGCCCGGCCTCCGCCGCTGCCCAGGCCAGGATCACGGCGATCGCCATCCCCGTGCAGAACCAGATCATCAGCGGCGGCAGCGTCCCCCCGAACCACAGGTTGGGGTGGGGATAGTAGGCCAGGACCTGCCAGCCGGCGGAGGAGGCCGCCAGCACGGCGATGCCGGCCAGCAGCCGCCGGGCCCGGCGGCTGACCCCGGCCGGACCGTCGTCGCGCTGGCCGCCACGGCAAGCGAGCCAGGTGAGCGCGGCCGCGAGCAGAGGCAGGACGAGGTAGAAGGACACTTCGACGACCAGGCTCCACATCTGGGCCAGCCCGGTGGCCCCGGTCCCGGTCCACCACGGATGGACGTCGTAGTTCTGCAGCAGCAGCAGGTACTGCAGCCACGACCAGGCATGCTGGGCGGGTGCCGCGTTGAGCACCGGCAGCGCGATGAGGACAACGGCCCAGTACGCGGGCAGGATGCGCAGGGCGCGGCGGCGCAGGTAGACGGCTACCCGGTCGGCCCTGTCCCCGGTCAGTGCGGCCGCCGCCCACTTGCGGTAGAGCAGCAGGCCAGAGAGCGTGAAGAAGATCGGGACGCCGACGTCACCCCGGCTGAGCACCCAGGAAACAGGTGTGCCGGTCAGCGAGTAGCCGGTCAGGCTCCCGACATGGGTGAGCAGGACGGCGGCGGCGGCCGCGGCGCGGAGCCCGTCCAGCGGGCCCTGATGCACGGGCGCGGCGCGGGGGACGGCGGGTGACACCGGACCCGCCGCCGTACCGGCGGTCACCATGGCCCAACACTAACGGTAGAACGTGTTATAGTCAGTACCTTCGCAAACCGGTGTTTACCTTATAGAGCCAAACCAGACCCCATCCCGCCTGCCTCCAGACAACACCGTCGTTGCGGGCGCCAGGCAATGGCGCTCAGTAGTTTTCGCAGGAGGAACGATGCGACGCGTCATCGGGCTCGTACTTGCCGGACTGGGGGCCTTTCTCATCGTCGCGGCGCTGCTCTTGCCGACCTATATCGCCGGTCAACTGGTCAAGTTCCCGATCAACACATATGTCGTGACCACCTTGCTGGGCCCGAATGTCTCGTATTTCAGCCCCAGCATGGTCAGGCCCGTGTCGGGCGCCACCATGCGGATCACCGACACGGTCAAGGGCGACGGTGCCGCCTCCACGTCATCCACCGCGGTGTGGAACGAGTTCACCTACCTGTACGACGTCACCAACGCCAAGGTGTTCCAGTACTCCAGCCGCCGCGCCGCCTTCGACCGCCGCACGAGCCAGCTCGTGGACTGCTGCGGGGCCCACGTCGGCGGCAACACCTCGATCCATCAGACCGGGCTCTCGGGATACGTCTGGCCGATCGGCACCAAGCCGCAGGCCTACGACGTGTTCGACACCACGCTCAACCGGCCCATGCCGTATGCCTATGCCGGGATGTCGGCGATCCAAGGCATCACCGTCTACCGCTTCGTGGAGCGCGTGTCGCACAGCCGGGCAGGCTCCCAGACGCTGCCCGGGTCGCTGGTCGGCAGCCCGGGCCAGGCGTCGGTGACCCTGCCGGAGTACTACACGGCCACCAATACCGATTACGTCGATCCGCAGACGGGCGCCATCCTTGACGTCACCGAGACGCAGAAACTGACCCTCGAGGATGCCACCGGCGTGCAGCGCCTGCTGCTGTTCAACGGCACCGTGGCCATGACGCCCCAGAGTGTGCAGGCGGCGGTGAACCTCGACCAGTCCGGCCGCAACAAGCTCATCGCGTTCAAAGTGGTCCTGCCGATAGTGGCGGGTGTGGTCGGCCTGGTCGCGCTGGTCGGAGGGATCCTGCTGGCCCGCCGGCCTGCCGGGCAGCACCGCCGCGACGAGGCGGCCGAGCCCGTCCCAGCGGTCTAGCCTGGCCCGCGTCGCAGTCCTGGGTGGGGTGGCCCCGCTAACCCCACGCGCCGCAGGACCAGCAGCAGGTTCCACGTGAGGAATTCGCGCAGCACCGGGACCCGCAGCACCGGCCGGGTCCAGCCCGGCAGGTAACGAGGCACGGCGTCGACCAGCACCGCGCCGTTCGCGGACCGAGCCCAGCCGAGAGCGGCGGCCACCGAGACCGGGTAGAGGCTGCGGCCGTAGTGGTTCTTCGGCGGCTTGCCGTGCGTGCGCTGGTAGCGGCGCGCGGCCCGGCTTCCCCCGAGGTAGTGCCACGGCGAGGTCTCATGCCCGCCCCACGGCGAGAGCCAGTTGGTGAACGCCACGAAGACGATCCCCTCTGGCTTGGTCACCCGCACCATCTCGGCCAGCATCGCACGCCAGTCCCCGACGTGTTCGAGCACGTTGGAGGAGAAGCAGACATCGACGGCGCCGGTCGCGAGCGGAAGGCGCAGCGCGGTGCCGACGGCCCGGCCGGCCTCCGGCTGGCCCAGGGCAGCCAGTTCCCCGCCGTCGGTGTCCACGCACACCGCCCGGGCCCCGGCGCGCCGCAGCTCCCGGGTGAACCAGCCGGGGCCGCCACCGACATCGGCCACGACCCGGCCGTTCAGGCCCGTGTACCGGCTGAGCTGGCCGATGGTGTCGTGGGCGAGGGTGGCGTAGTAGGCCGCCGGCGCGGCCTGCTCGGTGCGGAACGCGCGGAACAGGCGGACTGAGCGGGCCAGATCAGCCCGGAACGGGCGATCGGTCACCTGGGAAGTGTCACCGTCAGCGCAGCAGCAGGCGGGCGGCGAGTTCGAGCTGGTTGCTCACGTCGCTGGCCGACATCCGCCGGGTCACCCAGGCGACCAGGCTGGACAGCCAGACATCACCGATCACCCGGGCGATGGCTACCTCATCGGCCGACGGCTCGCCCTCGTGCATGGCCCTGGTGAACATCCGCTCCATCGACCGCGCGACCGCGTTGACCTCGGCCGCCGCGCTCGGATCCGCGAACATGAACGCCCGGGTCATCGCCTCGGTGAGCATCGGCTCGCGCTGCATCGCCCGGGTCATCCGCCCCAGCACGTACAGGACGCGGTCATAGGCAGTCGCGCCAGCGATCGGCGCGCGGTCGAGCTTGTCCTGGTTGCGTTCGAACTCCCGGGCCAGCCCGGACACGAGCAGGTGAATCTTGGACGGAAAGTACCGGTACAGGGTCCCGAGCGCCACGTTGGCCCGCTCGGCCACGGCCCGCATCTGCACGGCCTCGTAGCCGCCCTTGGAGGCCAGCGCCAGGGTGGCGTCCAGGATCCGCTGGCGGCGCTCACGCTGAGCTGCCGAGCTGAAATCGCCGTCGGGGGGAGCGCTCGCCGAAACGGTGGTACCTGTTCTCGGCGTTGCCATCGAGTGCCCCTCTCGTGGTGGCAAACTTCGGCCGGGAAGCAACCCGGCCCGTCGTGCGGGCAGGCCGGAGACAAATCCGGTCCGCCGATATGAGCAGCTTATCAACGGTCGATGGCAGCTGGCCGTTCCCGCTGACGCCGGCCGGAGCGGCGCCGCTCCCAGCTGCGCACCGGCTTCGAGGCTGGCTGTCGTTACTATAACGTGTTCTAATTCTGTGGGGCGTCCCCGACGAGGGGGCCTGCTGTCGGTCATCGCCGAGCGGGCGCTTGGCCTGCCCAGGGAGGAGACGCACTGAGTGGACTTCGCCCTTGCTGAGACCCAGCAGGCGGTGGCCGAGGCCGCCGCCCACCTGCTCAGCCGGGTCCAGCCGCAGGCTCACGCCGAGTACGACCGCGGGCTATGGAAAGAACTCGCCCAGGCGGGCCTGCTCGCGCTCGCGCTGCCCGAGTCGATGGGCGGTGACGGGCTCGGCGTGATGGACACCGCGGTCCTGCTGACCGAGGCCGGCCGGCGCGCAGCCCCGGTCCCCGCCCTGGCCACGCTGGCCATGGGCGTCCTGCCGGTGACCCGGTGGGGTGACCGCGGCCAGCGGCGGCTCCTGCTGGATGGTGTCGCCGCCGGGGACGCCATCCTCACCGCCGCGGTGCGCGAGCCGTCCGACCCGATGCCGTCCGCGCCCGCCACCACGGCGGGCGGCGGCACCGTCTCCGGCGTCAAGATCGGCGTCCCGTACGCCGCGGAGTCGCGCTGGATTCTGGTGCCGGCCAGTTCCGCCTCGGGGCCGGAGGTGGTCGCGGTAGACCCGTCGACGAAGGGGGTGACGCTGCGGCTCACGCCGAGTTCCACGGGCGGGCCCGAGTACACGCTGCACCTGGATTCGGCGCCCGTCGCCCACGTGCTCGGCCGGGCCGGCGCGGTGGACGACCTGTACCAGCTCGCGCTGGCCGGGGCCGCATGCCTGGCCGACGGCGCCCTGGCCGGCGCGCTCGCGCTGACCACGGCGCACGTGGGCACGAGGCAGCAGTTCGGCCGGCCGCTGGCCGCGTTCCAGGCGGTCGCCCAGCGGATCGCCGATGTCCACATCGTGAGCCGGACCCTGCACCTGGCGGCGCTGTCCGCCTGCTGGCGGCTGGACACCGGCCGCGAGGCCGGCGCCGACCTGGACGTGGCGGCGTACTGGCTCGCCGAGCAGGCGCCCGCGGCGCTGCGGGCCTGCCACCACCTGCACGGCGGGACCGGCATGGACGTCAGCTACCCCCTGCACCGGTACTCCGCGTTCGTCAAGGACCTGGTCAGGCTGACCGGCGGCGCCGACTACCGCCTCGCCCGGCTCGGCGCGAGGGTGGGCGAGCCGTGTTCTGCGACCTGACGGACTCACAGCTCGCGCTGCGCGACGAGCTGCGGCGTTACTTCTCCAGGCTGCTCTCTCCCGGTGAGCGCGCCGCGTTGCTCACCGAGCGGCACGGCGGCGTCTACCGCGACGTGGTGCGCCGGATGGGCCGCGACGGGTGGCTGGGCGTCGGCTGGCCGGCCTCCTATGGCGGGCGCGGCTTCGGCCCGGTGGAACAGCAGATCTTCGTCAGCGAGGCGGCCCGCGCGGACGTGCCGCTGCCCGCGGTGACCCTGCAGACGGTCGGCCCGGTGCTGCAGGCCCACGGGACCGCCGCGCAGAAGGACTTCTTCCTGCCCCGGATCCTGGCCGGCGAGGTGCACTTCGCCATCGGCTACACCGAGCCGGAGGCGGGCACCGACCTGGCGGCGCTGCGCACCCGGGCCGTGCTGACCGGGGATACCTACGTGGTCAACGGGCAGAAGGTGTTCACGACCGGCGCCCACGACGCCGACTACATCTGGCTGGCCTGCCGCACCGACCCGGATGCGCCGCGGCACCGGGGAATCTCCATCCTCATCGTCGACACCACCGACCCGGGGTTCTCCTGGACCCCGATCATCACCCACGACGGCGCGCACCACACCAACGCGACCTACTACTCCGACGTGCGCGTCCCGGTCACGATGCGGGTGGGGGAGGAGAACGGCGGCTGGCGGCTGATCACCACCCAGCTCAACCACGAGCGGGTGATGCTGGGCCCGGCGGGCCGGATCGCCGCCCTGTACGACCGGGTGCGCGGCTGGGCGGATCGCGCCGGGATCCTGGGCCAGCCCGACGTCCAGCGGGCGCTGGCGCAGACCTATGCCAGCCTGCGGATCAACGAGCTGCTCAACTGGCAGGTCGCCGCGGCCGGCAGCGTCGGGCCCGCCGACGCGTCGGTCACGAAGGTCTTCGCCTCCGAGCGGCTGCAGCAGCTCGGCCAGCTGCTCGAGGAGCTCGCCGGGCGCCACGGCGACACGGCCGACGAGGACACCGCCGAGCTGGTCCGCTGGCTGGATATTCAGGCCAAACGGAACACCGTGCTGACCTTCGGCGGAGGCGTCAACGAGATCCAGCGTGAGCTGATTGCCACGGCCGGCCTCGGGCTCCCGAGGGTGCCCCGGTAGGGGAGCGGCCGGTGCGTGACGCCGGGGTCCTGGAAGCGGCGGTGCAGAGAGCAGCCGGATGTGGGGTAGACGCCGATGCCGGAGCGATCGGTGCAGGGACCAGCCGGGTGCGGGGAGGCGCCGGTGCGGGAAGATGCCGGTGCGGGAGCCGCCGGTAAGCGGGTTCGGCGAGAGTGGGGTTCTTGGGGAGCGGGTTCCCGAGGAGCGGAGGGGACAGTGACCGCTGACGACACGGGAGCGGCGATCAAGCAGGCCGCCGACCGGATCGCGGCGCTGGGCGAGAGCGGCCCGCGCCTGGCGCCGGACCCGGTCAACCTGCCCATGATCCGGCACTGGGTGCAGGCGATGGGCGACACCAACCCGGTGTACACCGACGCCGAGGTGGCTGAGCGGTCGGTGCACGGCGGCCTGGTGGCGCCCCCGGCGATGACGCAGGTCTGGACGATGCGCGGCCTGCAGCCCTCGGGCGGGGAGGACCCCGCCGCCCGCGAGGGCTCGGCCGGCCGTGAGGACCCCGCTGACCGTGAAGACCCCGTCGCCCGTGAGGAGCCCGCCGACCCACTGGGCCTGATGTCGGCGGCGCTCGACGAAGCCGGGTTCACCTCGGTTGTCGCCACCAACAGCGAGCAGGAGTACTACCGCTATCTGCGCCTCGGCGAGCACGTCACGGTGCGCTCCAGCCTGGAGGGCGTGACCGGCCCGAAACAGACGGCGCTCGGCGAGGGCTGGTTCGTCACCACCCGGAGCACCTGGTACGTGGGGACGGAAGCGGTCGCGTCGATGAAGTTCCGGATACTGAAGTTCCGGCCGTCCGCGCCGACGGAATCGCCGGAACTGACAGAACCGCCAGAACCGTTGCAGCCGCCAGAACCCGGGGCCGGTGTGCTGCGGCTGGTGCGGCCGGATCCGGCCGCGGACGTCCTGCGGCCGGTTGTCTCACCCGACACGGCGTTCTTCTGGGAGGGCACCGCCCAGCACGAGCTGCGCATCCAGCGCTGCGGCGGCTGTGGCACGCTGCGCCACCCGCCCGGCCCGATGTGCCCGGTCTGCGGCTTCGCCCGGCCCGAATACGACGTCGCCGCCGGGACCGGGGA
>Ga0306926_10001502_pt1 | contig 23242 bp, 23 predicted proteins | sample flu12Cox44000178_FD_203759 | JGI IMG/M metagenome (GOLD analysis project Ga0306926, IMG submission 203759) | Lab enrichment of tropical soil microbial communities from Luquillo Experimental Forest, Puerto Rico - flux8day.12C.oxic.44.000.178 (v2)... | ecosystem: Environmental > Terrestrial >...
CGGCAGCAATTTGCTCTTGAAACGCCCCGTGGCAAAGCCGGTGATCAGATAGGCAAGACCGTTGATCATCAACAGCCACATCGCCGCAAAATGCCAGAGCAACGCACCGCCGAGCCAGCCGCCGAGCGTGATCGAGTGCGAGAATCTCAGGAAATTGAACAGCGGCGAGGCGTTGTAGATCTGCAGGCCAGACATGATCATCACGATCATCGCCGCCGCGTTGATCCAATGCATCGTCCGCACCCATGCCGGTTGAAGGACCTTGGTCGGGGCGGTGGCGGTGGGCTCATCGGTGGCGGCAAAACTGGACATGGTCTTCCTGTAGCTGAAGCAGACCTGTGGCTGAAGAAGATGCCTATTATACGCGAAAAAATGGAACTTCGTTACTGCCTAGTCTGCAATGGTTTGATAGAGGCAGGCTATGGTAGTCACAAAAAAGCGAGCCGGGTTTTCCCGGCTCGCCGAGCTGAAATTACGACGCCGGCATCAGGACGGTGTCGACGACATGAATGACGCCGTTAGACTGGTTGACGTTCGAAATCGTAACGGTCGCGGTATCGCCCTTGGCATCGACGATCATCACCTTGCCGTTGGCTTTCTTCACCGTCAGCTCTTCGCCTTCGACGGTCTTGAGCTTCTTGCCATCGCTCAGGTCGGAAGCCTCTAGCTTGCCCGGGACCACGTGGTAGGTGAGAATCTTGGTCAAGGTCGCCTTGTTCTCGGGCTTCACCAGGTTGTCGACGGTTCCGGCCGGCAGTTTACCGAAGGCGGCATTGGTTGGCGCAAAAACGGTGAAGGGGCCCTTGCCTTCCAGCGTGTCGACGAGGCCGGCGGCCTTCACGGCCGCAACCAACGTGGTGTGGTCTTTCGAGTTCACGGCGTTCTGGATGATGTTCCTGGAGGGGAACATCGCGGCGCCGCCGACCATGACGGTCTTTTCCTGCGCGTTGACGGGCGCGACGATCGTTGCGGTCAGCGCAAGAGCGCCGAAAGCAGCGGCGGTCAAAAGTGCAATTCGCTTGGACATGAAAACATCTCCCGATTGATTGCGGTGCCGGCGGTACTCGCCGGGGGTGAGGGGCAACAGCAAACACAGGCCGAAGTGAACTGACTGCGTCGCTGTCGGGCCCAGCTACGGGAGCTCTTGGGGCCAGTTTCAGGAATTAAATTTTCGCGTTTTTTGAAACTTTTCGTTTCGGCGCCGTATCCGGCCGCCCGATGTGGAAAACATTGATCAACCATAAATTATTATTGTTGTATCATACAACTTTTACGATAACCTTCCCGTCTCGTTCAACGCGCAGGAGATGGGAAATGACAAGACTCGCTTCACACGCTTTTGTGGCTTTCGGCATTTTTCTGCTGACGTCCTTGACGGCGTCCGCACAGGTTCTCCCGTCGTTTTCTACCTGGGAAAACCAGAGGACATCGATACTGAACGTCGGGCTCGTGACGGGTAACCAGTTCGGCGGCTTCTTCACTAACCGCGCCCCGGGGTTCCAATGCCAGAACATCCCCTATCCGGTGCAGAATGGTATTATCCTTCCCAATGGGGCGATTACCTTTACGGTCGATTTCACCGCCTGCGCTACCGTGACGACCTGGAAAGGCCAAGTGACAGGTTCTCAGATGCCGACCAAATGGGTCCTGGTCCATAATGGCGTCCAGCAGAGGGGTAGCGATCTGTTCAGGAAGATATCCCCCTTCTGAGAATCGCAGGCCATCAAATCAGAGGCCATGAAATCACAAGCCGTGAAATCATAAACCATGGGCTAATCGCGGCTGGCGGTGTCTGCGCAACCCCCCGTCCCAGGTCGGACTGATCAGGATCTGGTTGACGCAGACCCGCGGCGTGCTTGCAACAAACGCAATGGAGCGACCGAGATCCTCAGGTTGCAGCATTCCAGCCTGCACTTCCGCTGAGGGCACAATTTCAGGATCGGCGTCGCCACCTCGGCAGGAAATAGGCAGCGCGCCCGCAACCGTTGACGCTTCACCCATGTTTAAGGAATGCGTCAGCGCCAGCACCGCGTGTTTGGTGGTGGCGTAGGCCGGACCCGGCATCCTGGAGACGTGCCGACCGGCCCACGACGCCAGCCTCGCCGATCCTGCTGCCGCCGCCGGTCCCCAGGCCACGCGCTGTTCCTTATTTGACATCCAATCTGTTCTCCGTTGCCTTGTGAAGGCCGTCTTTGCTAGACCGAATGCCAGGTGACTTTCGACCTCAAATGAGGCCGCATCTGCCGCTGCGAATGATGCGAGAATGCGCAGGATAGACCATCGTGAACGCCAACCTGTTTTCCCGCCTGTTCGACGGCCTTGACGAACCGAACCGCCTTGCGATCGAAACGGTCGACGGAAAACGCATCAGCTATGGCGACCTGATCGCGCGCGCAGGCCAAATCGCTAATGTGCTGGTCGATCGCGGCGTCAAGGTAGGCGATCGCGTTGCGGCACAAACCGAGAAATCGGTGACAGGGCTTGTGCTCTATCTCGCAACCGTGCGCGCCGGTGCGGTGTATCTGCCGCTCAACACGGCCTACACGCTCAACGAGCTGGAATATTTCATCACCGATGCCAAGCCGTCGCTGGTGGTCTGTGACCCGTCGAAAGCAGCGGGGATAGCAACGATCGCGGCGAAGGTCGGCGCCAAAGTCGAAACGCTCGGCGCCGACGGCATGGGATCGTTGACGCAAGCCGCCGACAAGGCGTCGTCCGAGTTTGTCACTGTTCCGCGCGCCGACGATGATCTTGCGGCCATTCTCTACACTTCCGGCACGACGGGACGTTCCAAGGGTGCGATGCTCACCCACGACAATCTCGCGTCGAATTCGCTGACGCTGGTCGATTGTTGGCGCTTTACGGACAAAGACGTGCTGATCCACGCGCTGCCGATCTATCACACCCACGGCCTGTTCGTGGCGAGCAATGTCACGCTGTTCGCCCGGGCCTCGATGATCTTCCTGCCGAAATTCGATCCCGAGGCGATCATCAAGCTGATGGCGCGCGCCACCGCGCTGATGGGCGTGCCGACCTTCTACACCCGTCTCCTGCAGAACCCGGCGCTGAATAAGGAAACCACCAAGCACATGCGGCTGTTCGTTTCGGGTTCGGCACCATTGCTGGCTGAGACCCATCGCGAATGGTTTGCCCGCACTGGTCACGCCGTGCTCGAACGCTACGGGATGACCGAGACCAACATGAACACGTCCAACCCCTATGACGGCGAGCGCGTGGCCGGCGCGGTCGGCCATCCGCTGCCCGGCGTTTCGGTGCGGGTCACCGATCCCGAGACCGGCAAGGAACTCGCGCGCGACGAGATCGGCATGATCGAGGTCAAGGGCCCCAATGTCTTCAAGGGCTATTGGCGGATGCCGGAGAAGACGAAAGCCGAATTCCGCGACGACGGTTTCTTCATCACCGGCGACATCGGCAAGATCGACACACAAGGTTATGTGCACATTCTCGGCCGCGGCAAGGACCTCGTGATCTCAGGCGGCTTCAACGTCTACCCCAAGGAGATCGAGAGCGAGATCGACGCCATGCCCGGCGTGATCGAATCCGCTGTCATCGGCGTACCGCATGCCGATTTCGGCGAAGGCGTCACCGCGGTCGTGGTCTGCGACAGGAACGCCAAGGTCGATGAGGCCTCGGTGCTGAACGCGCTTGAGGGGCGGCTCGCAAAATTCAAGATGCCCAAGCGCGTCTTCGTGGTCGACGAGTTGCCGCGCAACACCATGGGCAAGGTGCAGAAGAATATTCTGCGGGATGCATATTCGAAGATCTATTCGAAATAGCCGCGCCCGATTGTCGTCCCAGCGAAAGCAGGGATCGATACGCCGTGTCACCGGTATTGAGAACTGCTGTTCGACGGCCTTCGTGCAACCGCGCCTCCGCCGGTGGTTATGAGTCCCTGCTTTCGCAGGGACATTCATTTTTTTTGCTGCAACTCGACGGAACGAACACCATCACAGCAGGCTGACAGCGAACCGGCTGCCGACGACCAGAAGATAAAAGCCGAACGCACGTTCCAGCGTGGTTTTCGACATCGCATGCGCCGCCCTTACGCCGAGCGGTGCGGTCAAGAGGCTGGTCGGGATCACCAGAATGGCCCCGATCAGTGAGACGTAGCCGAACGCAAACGGCGATTGCAGCGCCAGCACGTCCGGATAACGCGCGGCTGCGGGCCAGCCGGCGTAGACATAGCCGAGCGCGCCGGGGATCGAGACCAGCACCGCCAGCACCGACGAGGTGGCGACCGCCTGGAGAATCGGCCGGCCATAGAAGGTCATCAAGAGATTTGCAAACAGCCCGCCGCCGATCCCCATCAGGGTCGAGAGCAGCCCGACAAAGAAGCCGTAAATTCGCATCAACGGACCCTTGGGCAGATCGTCGCCGAACTTCCAGCTCTCGCGCGCCAGCAACAGCCGCGCCGCCGCACCCCAGGCCGCTGTCACGAACACGACCTTGAACAGACGTTCGGGCGCGTAGCGCGCAATCAGGCTGCCGGCGACCACGCCGAGCAGGATCGGCAGCCACCACATGCGAACGACCTCCATATCCACCGCGCCGCGGGCGCGATGGCCGCGATAGGATCGGATCGAGGTCGGAATGATGATGGCAAGGGAGGTTCCGACGCAAAGCGGCATGCGCACCTCGAGCGGCACGCCGGCCAGGCGAAAGCATTCGTAAAAAACCGGCACCAGGATCGCGCCGCCGCCGATTCCGAACACTCCCGCGAGAAATCCCGATATCGCACCTACCGCCACCAGCAGTATTGCCAGTTCGAGAAGCTCGGAGACATTGAATCCGGCCGGCATCTCCGATTTCCCTCCCGCCGCGAACCTGTGCGAGGCGCGTTCTTGAATCGTGCTTCAGGTATACCAGCCAACAGTTCGCCGGGACGTTGTCAATCTGCAGGAACGCAAGGCTCATCTGAAGCTATGAACGGAAGTTCGCAGACATCGGATTTCACCATTGCGCTCAGTGTTTCCACTTCGTAAATAGAAATTGTCTACCGCAGTGCCTTTGAAGGGCCAGCGAAGGCCCGAAAAAAAGTCAAAGCCCGATGACCACCAGGATCGAAAGACCGCTTTCCCCGCACCTGCAGACCTATCGCTGGACCCTGACGATGGCGATGTCGATCATCCATCGCGCCAGCGGCATCGCTCTGTATTTCGGGACCCTGCTGCTGGCATGGTGGCTGATATCGGCCGCTTCGGGACCGGCCGCCTACGCCCACGTGCAGGCATTTACTTCCAGCTTTCTCGGCCGCCTGATCGTGTTCGGCTATACGTGGGCGCTTCTGCATCATTTGCTCAGCGGCATCCGGCATTTCGTCTGGGACCTCGGTTATGGCTTCAAGGCGAACGAACGCGAAGCCTTGACCTGGGGTGCGCTGGTCGGCGGCATCTCGCTCACGATCCTGCTCTGGATCATCGCCTATGTGGTCGGAGGCGGACGATGACGGCTCCTGGCGGCGAGGCAGCGAAGTCGATGCGCACCCCGCTTGGCCGCGTTCGCAGTCTCGGCGCTTCGCATTCCGGCACCTCCGACTTCTGGCGCCAGCGCATCACCGCGGTCGCCATGGTGCTGTTGATGGTACCTGTCGTGGTGGTCGTCATGATGCTGCTTGGCCGAAATCAGGCCGGTGCCGCGCAAATTCTCGGATCCCCCGTCGTCGCCATCATCCTGCTATTGTTCATCGTCGCCAGCAGCTGGCACATGAAGATCGGCATGCAGGTGGTGATCGAGGATTACGTGCACCAGGAGACGGTGAAGCTGGTCGCGATCATGGCCAACAATTTCTTCTCGTTTGCGGTGGCGCTGGCCTCCATCTACGCCATCCTCAAACTGTCGTCCGGAGTGTAAGCGATGGCCGCAGGCGGAAACGGCAATGCCATCAATGGCAGTGGGGGTCCCGCCACCAACGGCCGCGCCTATCCGATCGAGGATCACACTTATGATGTTGTGGTGGTCGGTGCCGGCGGCGCGGGCTTGCGCGCGGTGGTCGGCTGCAGCGAAGCCGGCCTGCGCACCGCCTGCATCACCAAGGTATTTCCGACCCGCTCGCACACCGTAGCCGCGCAAGGCGGCATCTCGGCGGCGCTCGGCAACATGCATCCGGACGACTGGCGCTGGCATATGTACGATACCGTCAAGGGGTCCGACTGGCTCGGAGACCAGGACGCGATCGAATATATGGTGCGCAACGCGCCCGATGCGGTTTACGAACTCGAACATTGGGGCGTGCCATTCTCGCGCACCGAGGACGGCAGGATCTATCAGCGGCCGTTCGGCGGCATGACGCTGGACTATGGCAAAGGCCAGGCGCAGCGTACCTGCGCCGCGGCCGACCGGACCGGCCATGCCATGCTCCACACCATGTACGGCCAGGCGCTGCGCCACGCCGCGGAATTCTACATCGAGTTTTTTGCCATCGACCTGATCATGGACGATCAGGGCGCCTGCCGCGGCGTGATCGCGCTCAAACTCGATGACGGCACGCTGCACCGCTTTCGCGCGCAGACCACCATTCTTGCGACCGGCGGTTACGGCCGGGCCTATGCGTCCTGCACATCGGCTCATACCTGCACCGGCGACGGCGGCGGCATGACGCTGCGCGCCGGTCTGCCGCTGCAGGACATGGAGTTCGTTCAGTTCCATCCGACCGGTATTTACGGCGCCGGGTGTCTTGTCACCGAAGGCGCCCGCGGCGAGGGCGGCTACCTCGTCAATTCGGAAGGCGAGCGTTTCATGGAGCGCTATGCGCCTTCGGCCAAGGATCTGGCCTCGCGCGACGTCGTTTCACGCGCCATGACCATCGAAATCCGCGAGGGCCGCGGTGTCGGCAAGAAGAAGGATCACATCTTCCTGCATCTGGACCATCTCGATCCGCAGGTATTGCACGAAAGACTGCCGGGCATCTCCGAATCGGCGCGAATCTTCGCCAATGTCGATGTCACGCGCGAGCCGATCCCGATCGTTCCGACGGTGCACTACAACATGGGCGGCATCCCGACCAATTATCACGCCGAGGTGCTGACCAAGAAGAACGGCGACGAAAACGCCGTGGTCCCCGGCCTGATGGCGATCGGCGAGGCGGCGTGCGTCTCGGTGCACGGCGCCAACCGTCTCGGCTCCAATTCCCTGATCGATCTCGTGGTGTTCGGCCGCGCCGCCGCCTTGCGCTGCGGCGAGAAGCTGACGGTGAATGGCAAACAGCCGGAATTGCCGTCCGGCTCGGCCGATAAGGCGATCGGCCGACTCGATCATTACCGCCATGCGTCCGGCGGCACGCCGACGGCGAGGCTGCGCGAAAGCATGCAGAACGTGATGCAGAACAATTGCGCGGTGTTCCGCACCGGCGAGGTGCTGCACGAGGGACACAACCTGATCCACAGGGTACATGGCGGGATCGGGGACATTTCGGTCAGCGACCGTTCGCTGATCTGGAATTCCGATCTGGTCGAGACAATGGAATTCGACAATCTGATCGTCCAGGCCGTGGTGACGATGGACTCGGCGGCCAACCGTACCGAGAGCCGCGGCGCCCATGCGCGCGAGGACTACGCCGAGCGCGACGACAAGAACTGGATGAAGCATACGCTGGCCTGGATCGACGAGAGCGGCAACACCGCGATCGACTACCGTCCAGTGCACGACTACACCATGACCAACGACGTTCAGTACATCCCGCCGAAGGCGCGGGTGTATTGAAAGGCAAAGGCGAGACGTATGGTTGAATTCGCACTTCCGAAAAATTCTAGGATCAGCGGCGGCAAGGTCTGGCCGAAGCCGGCCGGCGCCACCGAGACGCGCGAGTTCAAGATCTACCGCTGGAATCCCGACGACGGAAAAAATCCGAGCATCGACACCTACTTTGTCGACACCCACGATTGCGGCCCGATGGTGCTCGACGGCCTCATCTGGATCAAGAACAACATCGATCCGACGCTGACGTTCCGCCGCTCCTGCCGCGAAGGCGTGTGCGGTTCGTGCGCGATGAACATCGACGGCCAGAATACACTGGCCTGCACCAAATCGATGCACGACGTGAAGGACGGTGCGGTCAAGATCAACCCGTTGCCGCACCAGCCGGTGGTCAAGGACCTGGTGCCCGACATGACCAATTTCTACGCGCAATATGCGTCCATCGAACCATGGCTCAAGACGAGTTCGCCGACGCCGCAAAAGGAATGGCGGCAGAGCCATGAGGATCGCGAAAAGCTCGACGGCCTTTACGAATGCATTCTCTGCGCCTGCTGCTCGACCTCATGCCCGAGCTATTGGTGGAACAGCGAACGCTTTTTGGGACCGGCCGCGTTGCTCCAAGCTACCCGCTGGGTCGCCGACAGCCGTGATGAGGCCACCGGCGAGCGGCTCGACGATCTCGAAGACCCGTTCCGGCTTTATCGCTGCCACACGATCATGAACTGCGCCAAGGCCTGTCCGAAGGGTCTCAACCCCTCCGAGGCGATCGCCGAACTCAAGCTCAAGCTGGTCGAGCGGCAGATGTGAGGCCTGACTTTGGAAAGGTGACATTGCCGGATCAGCCTCCCCCACAGCGCCTGCCATGAGAGACTGATGACCGCCACACATCCAATCATCCTGCATCATTTCGAGCAGTCGCCTTTCTCGGAAAAGATTCGTGTGGTCTTCGGCCTTAAAAATATCGATTGGACCTCCGTTGTCATTTCCCGAATCATGCCGCGTCCCGATTTGATGCCCCTGACGGGAGGTTATCGACGCACGCCGGTGATGCAGATCGGCGCCGATATCTATTGCGACACACAATGTATCATCCGCGAATTGGAACGGCGGTTTCCGGAGCCGACGCTATTTCCCCCGGGATATGAAGGTCTCGGCTCGGCGAGTGCGATGTGGACGGATCGATCGTTCTTTCAGAACACTGTGAACCTGGTGTTCGGCTCTCTTGCCGATCGAGTCCCGCAGGATTTCATTGCCGACCGCGAAAAGTTGCGTGGCGCAAAATTCGACATACCGGCGATGACGGCGGCCATTCCTCAGATGCGCGATCAGTTTCGCGCGCATCTGCAGTGGATCGAAAACCAGCTTGCCGATGGCCGGAGCTGGATGGGCGGTTCCAGAGCCGGTCTCTGCGACGTCAACGCCTATATGAACATCTGGTACGTTCGCGCGCATCTTCCAAATGCCGACGAGTTGCTCGCCGAATTCGGCGAGACGCGCGCATGGGAGACGCGAATGCGCGCGATCGGTCACGGCCACCGCCGCGAAATATCGACCTCCGCGGCGCTCGATCTCGCCGCCAGCGCCACGCCGCAGACCCAGGAATTGCCCGATCCCAACGATCCTAATGGCCGCAAGCCCGGCGATCGCGTCGAGATCATGCCCGACGACTACGGCAAGATCAAAGTAAGCGGCGACATCGTCGCGCTTTCCTCCCAGCATATTGCGATTCGCAGGCACGATCCGCACGCCGGCGACGTGGTGGTGCACTTTCCCCGCGCCGGATTTCTCGTTCTTCCAGCGTAGCCTTGCTGGAAACCGCCGTGGCGCACTGGCGCGCTTCGAAATTGCCTTGCTCCTGCCTTCCGGTTGAGAAATTATCGGTCCCGTCGAGGGGCACCAAGATGCGAATTTTAACGATCACGGCCGCGTGCGTTGCGCTTTGCGGCTGCTGGACATCGGGGCAGGAAGCGGCGACAGCCAATCGGCCCGGCGATCAATTCGTCGGGCAAAATGTCGATGCCGTCGTTGCCCGGTTCGGCAAGCCCAGCGGGCGCAAGAAGATGGACAACGACCAAATGACCTATGTCTGGGAATTCGCCGCAGCGGATTTGCCCAGCAACCAGACGTCCTACACCGGTCAGGCAGGTCTTTATGGCGACGGCCGCACTCCCGGCTCGATGTCCGAAGACCCGCGATTTTGCAAGATCAGCGTCGTCACGTCGCCGGAAGGGATCGTCACGCAATTCAATGCCGAGGATTCGAACGGCACCGGCGCGCCGTCCATGACGCTTGGTCTGACCGGGAGTGTCTGTGCCCAACGTTTCCGGATGAAGCCTCAGACGTAACCGGAAACGAAGCCCGCCGCCTTTGGCGCGATCGAAATCGCGCGTGTCATTGGAGTGGCAGGTCACCCCGGTTATGAAGATGCAGCATTCAATGAGCACGCTTTTGACCGTACCTCTGCTTCCAGGCACTGCTCGGGCCAACGATGCGGCCTCTCCGCCATTCGGTGCGTTCGCGCCGACGCGCGCGCAAGCGGTGATCATCGCGATGGTCCATCGCCTGCGGATAAGACGCGGCGTGTTTCGCCCGATGTTGTCGCGGCTGATCGACCGATTGCGCGCAGGACCGATCGACGTGCAATTTCATGGCGCGTCATTTCGCCTGTTTCACCAGACAAGCGCGACCGAGCGCGGCGCGCTGTTCAATCCCGACTACAACAGGGAAGAGCTGGATTTCCTGCAGACCTACACGCCAAATGGCGGCGTATTCGTCGACGTCGGCGCCAATGTCGGCACCTACGCCATGGTCATGGCGCGCCATGTCGGCTCGTCCGGAACGGTGATCGCGATCGAGCCGCATCCCCTCACCCATGCTCGCCTCGCCTTCAACCGTGCCGCCTCGCGCCTTGCGCATGTTCACATCGTGGCCGCTGGTGCGGGCGCTTGCGATGGCACGTTGATGATCGGCACCGACGGCAACAATCTCGCCGCCAGCCGTGTCGTGCCCAACGACGAAGGAGGCAGTGCGATCCGGGTGCCTTCGCTGCGGCTGCAGCGAATCCTCATCGAAGCCGGCGTCGATCATGTCGATTCGCTGAAAATCGATGTCGAAGGATTCGAGGATCGCGTTCTGACCTGCTTTTTCGCAAGCGCACCGCAAAGCCTTTGGCCGCACGCTGTGGTGATCGAACACCTGTCGCGCAAAGAATGGCTCAAGGACTGCATCGCCGAGATGCACTCGCTTGGCTACTCGGAAAGCCGCAGGAACCGCAGCAACACGATGCTGGTGCGCGTCTAGCGGGTGGATCTGACAGGACCACCAGCGCCGCTCGCGGCAGGGACATTATCGGTTCGGCGCAATTGGCTCGGAACCCCGATGCTCGAAATTCCGCAAAGCGCAGAACATGGCAATCGACCCAACAGAAGACCCGTCGATCGAGCCAGGACGATCGTCGGAGCCGCCGCCCGAGAGCCCGCCGGGAAATCCACGCCCTGAGGTGCCTCCGCCCGCGCAGGAACCAGGCGCGCCGCCGCCGCCGATCGTCGGCGCCGCCTGATCCCGGTGCAATTTCGTCACGCGAGACGGCCAGTTGGGCGATTTGGAACCTCGATCTGAAATGATGATCTGAACGCGTCATGAATAATCGCGTTCGGCAGCTCGAGTCTTGGCAAATAAATGCAAAATCTGGTTTGAAGGCCGCCACAATCCGGCCTAACCCTTGTTTGTTGATCCGCTGGCGATCCAATTCCAACATCTGCTTTCAAACGCGGCGGACAAGGTTTGCGAATGCTGAGCAAAAAGGACCTTGGTAATTCCAGGATCCGCGGAGCTTATGATTTGACATTCGCTGCCCCCTAGCGTTTGCACCCTGCCGAGAATTCTTCCGGGACCCCGACCATCATGACGAAACTTCCCTCTCTGCTGCTTGCCACGACAGCTCTTACAGCCCTGCAATTCGCGGCGGCTCCATCACACGCGCAGACCACACCTCTGGTCGTGGCGCAGGCCAGGGAGGAAGTTGGTCCCGATGGAAAGCCGAAGCAGCCACCCAAGGAAGCACCGAAGGCAGCGCCACCGGCGCGCCCGGCGCCTCCAGCCGCACCGCCTCCAGCCGCACCGCCGCCGGCTGCGCGACCTTCGCCACCACCGCCACCTGCCGCGCCGCCGCACGTCCCCCCGCCTGCGGCCCCACCGCCGTCACGACCAACGCCGGCTCCACCGCCGGCAGCAGCGCCGCCTCCACCGCCGGCAGCAGCGCCGCCTGCTGCGCCGAGGCCACCGGCGGGACCTGCCACACAGCAGCAGGAGAGGGAGAGGGAACTGGAGCGGGAGAAAGCGTCGCCGCCACAGCGGCCGCCCGCGGGCGGAGCAACGCCGGCTCCAGCGCCGACCCCGCCGCGCACAGGGCCAGCTCCCGCCGCTCCAGCACCGAGCCCAACTCCACCGCCGCGCACCGGACCAGCGCCCGTGACGCCGGCGCCGACCCCGCCGGCGGCGGCTCCCTCTCCGCGGGCCGCTCCGGCAACCCCTGCGCCGAATGCGGCTCCCGCCACTCCGCCGCCGGGCGCCGCTCCGACCGGCCCCGGAGGTCAAACCGCATTGCCGCCTGCTGGCGCTCCGGTGGCGCGTCGTCCGCCGCCGCCAGCGGTGACCGCGCCGATTCCGCCACCCCCGCCGCCAGCGCAGGCGATGACTCCCCTGCCCCCCGGCGCGGCGCCGCAAGGCCCCCGCCGGCTGGAGGATTTCCGCCGCCAAAGGCAGGAAACCGATCAGGGCGGCCGCAAGGTCTTCACCGAGCCGGGGCGCGTGATCGTGGTCGACCCGACCGGCCAGTCGTTCATTCGTCACAACGAAGAGGATCGCTTCCGCTTCGGCGCCCGCGACATCCGCACCGAGCAGATCGGCGGCGAAACCCGCACCATCGTGATCCGTCCCGACGGTTCGCAGATCATCAACATCGTCGGCCGCGACGGACAGCTTGTGCGCCGGATTCGCCGCGACCGCGAAGGTCGCGAAATCATCATCATCGATAACAGCTACCGCGATCCTCGCGCCGTCGGCGGCTTCTATGTCGATCTGCCTCCGCCGATCATCCGAATTCCCTTTAACCGGTACATCGTGGAAGCCGACCTAGCGGCGCCGGAGCTGATCTACGAAACGCTGGAAGCACCGCCGGTGGACCGAATCGACCGCCGTTATTCGCTCGACGAGATCCGCTACAGCCCGACCCTGCGCATGTTGATGCCGAGCATCGATCTCAACACCATCAACTTCGAGACCGGCTCGTGGGATATCCCGCCGGATCAGGCTGCGCGCCTGCAGGTGATCGCGGACGGACTCAATCGGGCGATCGCGCGAAACCCGCGCGAGGTGTTCCTGATCGAAGGTCACACCGACGCGGTGGGCAACCCCGTCGACAACCTTTCGCTCTCGGACCGGCGGGCCGAGGCGGCGGCGGAGTTGCTCACCCAGCAGTTCGGCGTGCCGGCGGAAAACCTGACCTCGCAGGGCTACGGCGCGCAATATCTGAAGGAGCAGACCGACGGGCCAAGCCGCATCAACCGGCGCGTCACCGTCCGCCGCATCACGCCATTGCTTGATGGCGGCGTGGCGTCGCTGCCGCCGCGGTGAGGCGAAGCCACCAAATGCAAGATGGCCGGGAGCGATCCCGGCCATTTTTATATAACCTGTCATTGCGAGCCAGCGGGTCGCGCGAATGCGCGCCCGATGACAGGCTCCGCGAAGCAATCCGCATTCTACCCAATGACTGGTTTGCTTCGTCGTTTGCGCTCCTCGCAATGACGGCCAGAGTTCGCGAAAAGGCCGTTCAGCTCTTGTCGCTGTCGAGTTTGAAGACAGGAGATCCTTCCCCAACCGCCAGCAAGCCTGTTTCCGCGTAGAGATCGAGCTTGTCGCGGGTGTCGGCAATGTCGAGGTTGCGCATGGTCAGCTGGCCGATGCGGTCCGCTGGCGTGAAAGCCGCGTCACCCACCCTCTCCATGCTCAGCCGCTCGGGCTGATAGGTCAGGTTGGGGCTTTCCGTGCTCAAGATCGAGTAGTCGTTGCCACGGCGCAGCTCGAGCGTAACCTCGCCGGTGATTGCGCGAGCGACCCAGCGCTGGGCGGTTTCGCGCAGCATGAGGGCCTGAGAATCGAACCACCGCCCCTGGTAGAGCAACCGGCCAAGGCGCAGGCCGCTGATCCGGTATTGCTCGATGGTGTCTTCGTTATGGATGCCGGTGACCAGGCGTTCATAGGCAATGTGCAACAGCGCCATGCCGGGAGCCTCGTAGACGCCGCGGCTCTTGGCCTCGATAATCCGGTTCTCGATCTGGTCGCTCATGCCGAGGCCGTGTCGACCGCCGGCCGCGTTGGCCTCAAGGAACAGCGCGACCGGATCGGCGAACGTCCGGCCGTTCAGCGCGATGGGCTGGCCCTCCAGGAAACGCACGGCGACCTTTTCGGCTTTGACGACGCAGTCGTCGCGCCAGAACGGCACGCCCATGATCGGATTGACGATCTTGATGCCGTTGTCGAGGCGCTCGAGATCCTTCGCCTCATGGGTTGCACCGAGGATATTGCTATCGGTCGAGTAGGCCTTTTCGGCGCTCATCTTGTAATCGAAGCCATTGGCGGCGAGGAACGCGGACATTTCCGCGCGGCCGCCCAGCTCGTCGATGAACTGCTGGTCAAGCCAGGGCTTGTAAATCCTCAGGCCCGGATTGGTCAGAAGGCCGTAGCGATAGAAGCGCTCGATGTCGTTGCCTTTGAAGGTGGAGCCATCACCCCAGATGTTTACGCCATCCTCCTTCATGGCCGACACCAGCATGGTGCCCGTCACCGCGCGACCGAGTGGTGTGGTGTTGAAGTAAGCGATGCCGCCGGTGGAGATGTGGAAGGCGCCGGACTGGATGGCGGCAATACCTTCGTGGACCAGTTGCGTTCGGCAATCCACCAGCCGGGCTTTTTCGGCGCCGAACTCCAGCGCTTTGCGCGGAATCTCGTCGTAGTCGGCCTCGTCGGGTTGGCCGAGATTGGCAGTGTAGGCAAAGACGCGCGCGCCTTTTTGCTTCATCCACAGCAGCGCCGCACTGGTATCGAGGCCGCCAGAGAAAGCGATGCCGACTCTCTCCCCTTTGGGCAGGGTTTTCAGGATCGTACTCATGGAGCTTCCAATCGGTCGAATTGCTGATGCCGCTTGCGGCTAGTGGTCCGATTCTAACATTCGCCCCCCACGCCGGGAGCCACGTTTGCGAATGTTAGAATCAAAAGGAAGACCAGCAAATAAGGTTTCTGGTGGAGTTTGGGATTCTTCGCGTGACGCAGTCCGCTCACACCAGTGGCTTTTCGCCGATATCGCGGCCGCGCCAGCGCCGCCTCGCCCGGTAAACGGGCCACGCCAGCCGCGTCAGCGCGGCATCGACGCCACCGTCGGTGAGCCGGGTCGAGGGCCAGCGGTAAATGTAGCCGTGAGCTAGCCAAACGACCAGAAACGTGACCAGCCCGGCGGCGGCCACGTCGGTGAAGAAATGCCCGCCGAACGCCATCCGAAGCAGGCTCGTGGTCACGCCGAACAGCGTCGCCGCGGCATAGGCGAGCGGCCGCCATGCGGGCGGCGCCAGCGCCGCCGGCGCGTAGGTCCAGAACGCGGTCGCGCCTTCGCCGGAAAAGAACGAACAGTTGCGTTCGCAACGGCCGCGGGGATCCCACCACGGCACGAACGGCTGATCGCCGTTGAACTGCGTCACCACCACCGGCCGAGGGCGGCCCCAATAGTTCTTGAACGTGAAATTGGTGAGAAGGCCCGCGGAAAGAAACAGCGTGACCAGCAGAAAGACGATCGCGCGCCCGGACATCAGCAGCGGACGGTCCGGTCGGGCCAGCTTCACAAGCAGGGAGACGAGGGCTGGCAGCGCCAGACCCCAGGCGATCCACATGGCGCCGTCGCGCGCGATCGCCGCCAGCGTGTTGAGCTTCAGCGGGAAGGTGCGGGACGAAGAATCGTAGAACCACGCGGCAAGCTTCAGATCGAGTTCGGGATAGATTCCAAACAGCAATCCGACGAGAAGCGCGAGCGCCAGCGCGATGATCAATCCGGTCCGGTTCATGGCGCGGGGTTTAGCCGAGACGCCTCGCGATGAAAAGGCATTGCAAGCCGATTCACGGCCGCGGCGGTGAATGCGACGGCAATGGCGGCGGTTGGCGAAGCGGGGGCGGCGGTTCGCGCCAGGCGCCGGCATTGCGGCCCGCGATCATCCAGTAGACCACGCCGGCGACGATGCCCGCCCCGGTCAGGATTTCGAGATGGCGGCGCACGATACCCTCGAAGCTCAACGTTGCCGGATCGAACGGAACAAGGCCGAGATAGCACGCCAGACCGACCAGACCGCCGCCAACGGCGTAGGTCAACACACCCCGGATGTTGAAGGCTTCCGTGATCAGGACCACGATCAACGCCGGAACCAGCGCAAAGCCGCTGACAAAGATGAAGCCGAAGCCGAGCAGGATGTTCAGCGCCCCGGGATCGACTGGGCCGGCACCGAGATCGCTGAATTCGGGAAACATGATCGCGCCGACCACGACGGTCCCCGCAACCAGGCAGGCCGCGAAGAAGGCGAAGACAATCACGAATAACCGACCGATCAGCGCCATGGCAGGTAATCGCGGCTACTTTGGTCATTGCGAGGAGCAAAGCGACGAGGCAATCCACAATCCCATCGGGGCTCTGGATTGCTTCGCTTCGCTCGCAATGACGATCTGACTTGCCGCTGCATCAATCCACTCAATCCGTCATCGCCATCGCCCGCAGCGCCTGCCGCTCGCGCGCCGACAATTTCTCGCTTTCCGATTTCAACTGGCCGCATGCAGCAAGAATATCGCGGCCGCGCGGGGTGCGCACCGGCGAGGAATATCCGGCGTTGAAAATATATTCGGAGAACTTTTCGATCTGCTCCCAGTCCGAGCACTCGTACCGCGTACCGGGCCATGGGTTGAACGGAATGAGATTGATCTTGGCGGGGATTCCCTTCAACAGCTTCACCAAGAGCTTGGCATCTTCGAGCGAGTCGTTGACGCCCTTGAGCATCACATATTCGAACGTAATGCGGCGAGCGTTGGAGGAACCGGGATAGTCGCGGCAAGCCTGCAGCAATTCGGCAATCGGGTATTTGCGGTTCAGCGGCACCAGTTCGTTGCGTAACTCGTCGCGCACCGCATGCAGTGAAATCGCCAGCATGACGCCGATCTCTTCGCCGGTGCGGACGATGTTCGGCACCACGCCCGAGGTCGACAGCGTGATGCGGCGGCGGGAAATGCCGATGCCCTCATTGTCCGACGCGATCAGGAGCGCATCGCGCACCGCCTCGAAATTATACAGAGGCTCGCCCATCCCCATCATCACCACGTTGCTGATGAGGCGGCCGCCGTTCGGCGTGTCGCGGTCGGCCCAGTCGTTGAGGCGATCGCGCGCCACCATGATCTGGCCGACGATCTCGCCGGCGGTGAGATTGCGCACCAGCCGTTGCGTTCCGGTGTGGCAGAAGGAGCAATTCAGCGTACAGCCGACCTGAGATGACACGCATAATGTGCCGCGATCGGTTTCCGGGATATAGACGCACTCGACTTCATGGGCCTTCTCAAGCTTGTCGCCGCTTGAAAGGCGCAGCAGCCATTTGCGGGTGCCGTCGCTGGAAATCTGCTCGGCGGCCACCTCGGGGCGGGCGACAGTGAAATGCTGTTCGAGTTGATCGCGCATTTCCCTGGAAATGCTCGTCATGTCCGCAAATTGCTGCGCGCCGCGGACATAGATCCAGTGCCATAGCTGCTGCACCCGCATCTTGCGCTGCGCGGACACCACGCCGATCTCGCCGAGGCGCTGACCAAGCTCGGCGCGCGAAAGGCCGACCAGCGAGGGCTTTGCCGGCGGCACGTAGGATTCGAGCGCGATCTTTTCCAGCGGCGGATTGGCGCCGGCGCCGGATTGCAAGGTAGCGGCGGTCATCGTCTCATTCATGGCGCATCAGATAGGACTTCGCGGGGTCGCTGGAAAGGTACAAAAGCGATGAACTTGAAGTTGTGAACGGCCTCAAGCACAACGGTCGGCTCCCGATCACATTCGCTTTCCTGACTTGCGGCAGGCTGGGTAGCGAATGTCAAATCTACTCCACTAGGGTCCGGATCACGCCTTATCGCTTGCAATCCTGCGCCAGCCGGTCGAGCGCCTGCGAAAGACCTTTTAGCGAGAAGACGTCGGTGGTCTCGGTGCCCTTGGCGGAGATGCCTTTGACGGTTGCATCGGCTGCCTTGCGCATGGCATCGACCATTCGCTCTTCTTCGGCGGCATTCTTGATCCACAGTCCGTCGCCCTGGCCGTACATCGCGTAGGAGGCGCCGGCGACCTCAAGTGTCGAATCCGAGCCGGGTTTGAGCGCATAGCCGATCATGATCGAGACTTCGTTGACGACCTTTTCCGATGGACGCGTGGAAACGAAAGCGTAAGCGGGATCGCGCGGCCGATTCGGCGGATTGGTTTTCGACGATGCCGGCTTGGCCAGCGCGAAGCACACCTTCTTTCCGTTCGGAGTTGCGGTGTAGGCGCCCCAGGTGCCGAACTGCCCGATCAGCGTCGGCTCGGCGCCGCCTGCGATTGCAGGTGCAGGTGCAGGTGCAGGCTCCGGCTTGGCCGCAGCTGGCTTGCTGGTTTTCGGCGACGCGTTCTGCGCATGCGCAAGGCTCGCAACCCCGCACATCAGCGCACTCGCCATTGCAACTGTCAGCATTCGCCGTACGGACATCGCCAAATCTGGTCTCTCATTATTGTGACTGCAAGATGGCTCGATACGGAATGGTCACGATCCCTTTGGATAGCGGGTAAATGTCTGATTGGGAAGGCAGTTTGCCTAAACCGCGCCAGCTCGGGTTCACGGCCTTCTATTGTCGAGCGGCCTCAAATCCGGCATGAAGCGCTGAGCCGCGCCGGCTCTTCGTCCGTTTCAACGTTCGCTAATCCCGTCTCGGCAGGCAACGGAATTGACATTTGCTTTTCGAACTCGCGCACGGCACGGCAGCGAATGTCAAATCCGCTCAACTAGTGGTCCCGATTCCAGCATTCGCTTCCCTTCTGGCAGGCGCTTTTGCGAATGTAAGAAGGACCACTCGCAAATTAAGATGCTCGTGGAGTTTAGGATTTGACAATCGCTTTTGAGCCCGCGGCTAGATGGGTGGCGGATGTCAAATCCACTCCACGAGCGCGTTCGAACTTCATCAGGTGTGCCCATGAAAGCCATTCTCTGTTCGCAATATTGCGGCCCCGACGATCTCGTTCTGACCGAGGTGGCTGATCCCGTAGCTGCGCCCGGCGAGGCCGTGATCGCGATCAAGGCCGCTGCGCTGAATTTCTTCGACCTCCTGATGATCCAGGGCAAATATCAGATCAAGCCGCCGTTCCCGTTTTCGCCGTCGGCGGAAGTCGCGGGTGTGATCGAAAGCGTTGGCGCCGGCGTGACGGACCTCAAGCCCGGCGACCGCGTCATGGCTTCATGCGGTCACAATGGGGCGCGTGAAAAGATCGCGCTGCCGGCAAGTGCCATTGTCAAAATTCCGGAAAATCTGGATTTCGACCGCGCGGCCGGCATTATCATCATCTACGGCACGGCTTTGCATGCGCTCGAAGATCGCGCCAGGGTCAGGCCCGGCGAAACGATGGCGGTGCTGGGCGCCGCGGGCGGCACGGGTCTGGCGGCGTGCGAACTCGGCAGGCATCTCGGAGTGAAGGTCATCGCCTGCGCCTCTTCGGATGAGAAGCTCGAATTCGCCAAGGCGCACGGCGCCGAGCTCGGCCTGAACTACGCCAAGGAAGACCTCAAGGAAGGCTTGCGAAGGCTTACCGGCGGCAGGGGAATCGACATCGTCTTCGATCCCGTCGGCGGCAACTACGCGGAGGCCGCGTTGCGTTCGATCGCATGGGAAGGCCGCTTTCTGGTGATCGGATTCGCCGCGGGCGACATTCCGAAAATGCCGCTCAACCTGGCGCTATTGAAGGGCTGCGATATCCGCGGCGTGTTCTGGGGCGCATGGGCGCGCCTCAATCCGGACAAGAATCGCGGCAATCTGGAAAGGCTCGTGAAGTGGGCTGCGGAAGGCAAAATCTCCTCCCACGTCGACCGAGCCTTCCCGTTGGCGCAAACCGCTGACGCCCTGAAGGTACTCGCCGGTCGCCAAGCCATGGGCAAGGTGATCCTGCATCCCTGAAAAGGACGCCTCACCGGGGACCGGGGACCAGGCCCGGCTGTCTCAAATTGTGTCAAATGTCATCACTTCGTCATCAATCCGACCAGCTGCTTGCACCAAATTGCCCCAATAAAATCAAGATATCTCCTAAATCCAACTAGTGATTGTCGCTTTTTGGACGGATTCCAGATGCGATTCTAAGGGCTCAGTAGCGGGCGGCTGGGCACCAAGAACATCGAGACAAAGAAAGCCAGTATGCCCGATGTTGCGTTTGTAGCGGGAGGCATCCTATGGCGCAGGAAAGCAGGTACGGATCGCACGACGATCCGTACGAACAGCGGTACTACGACGACCAGTATGCCGAGCCAGTCGACCTCGATGAATTCGGTTCGCAGCTGCGGTCTTACCACCCCACACGATCGATCGTGACGAGGGAAGAATTCCTCCCTGACGATTCCGTTCCTCTCTTTCTATCCGGACCCGACGGAGATCCGAGAGCGCCGAAATTCGGACGCGCGCGGAAAAGCACGTCATCACGATTGTTGAAGACCGGCATCCTGGCGATTGCAGCATCGGTAGCCGCCTTCACCGCGGTCACCGTCAAGAACCCATTCACGGTATTTGCCAATGCAACCGCTTCCCTGATCGGCTCCCCGGATTCGCGATCGGCCGCGGCACCGGCGGCAGAAGTTCAACAGCCTCAACAACCGACGGCAAACGTGCGCGCCGCTCCGCCGGCTGCAACTCAACCGCCGACGCGCGACGAAATTGCCGTTGCCCTCAGGGCGGCTCAACAGAACGTCGCCCCGGCCGAAACCGCCGCTCCGGTGGCAGCCGTAGCTCCGCTCGCGGTCGCCGCCGCTCCGCCCGCAGCCGCGGTGCCGCCACCGGCCGCAGCACCGCAAGTAGCCGCAGCCACGCCGGTCGTGGCAGCACCGCCGGTCGTGGCAGCGCCGCCGGTCGTGGCAGCTCCGCAGCCAAGGAGACTCGCCCCTGACGAACTCGCCACGCTGATGACGCGGGCCAAGTCCCTGCTCGCAGCGGGTGACATTCCGCCCGCCCGACTGTTGCTCGAACGCGCAGCGGAAGCGCAGGAGGCGAGCGCGGCGCTGATGCTCGCGCAGACTTACGATCCTTCGGTGTTGGGAAGGCAGGACACGCGCAACATCAACACCGATCCGGTGCTGGCGCGCACATGGTATCAGCGGGCCGCCCAGCTCGGCTCGGCGGATGCTCAGCGGCGGCTCAGTCAATTGCAATAAGTTTTCGAACCAGGGACCAGCAAAATGCGACGTTTGATTGGAATGGCACTCGCTGCCACATTGATGGCTTGCGGCTTCGCGGCCCGAGCCGAAGAAGGCGTTTACGACCCGGCCAAAGTTTCGGACAGCCTCAAGGCAATCTTTCAGTTCGGATCCGCCGCCACAAAGCAGGCGCTGAATGCGAACACGGTGACGCTGATATCGGGCACGATCGGCGGCACCTATGTGCAGTTTGGGGCTGACCTTGCCTCCGTGCTCGACGACGGAAACAAGTTGCGCGTACTTCCGATCGTCGGGCGCGGCTCGGTGCAGAGCGTCGCCGACATCCTTTTCCTGCAGGGCGTCGACCTCGGGATCGTGCGGGCCGACACGCTCGACTATCTCGAAAGAAAAGGCTTCGCGAAGGACATCAAGAAGCAGTTCACCTATGTGACCAAGCTCTACAACGAAGAGCTGCACATCATGGCCTCGAAATCGATCACGAACCTGAAGGAACTCGACGGCAAGACCATCAGCGTCGATCTTCCCAATGGCGGCACTTTCGTCACCGCGCTGACCGTATTCGAGCGGCTCGGCATGAGGCCGAACGTCGTCTATATCGAGCAGCGGATCGCGATGGAAAAGATGAAGAACGGCGAAATCGATGCCGTGATCGTCTGCGGCGGCAAGCCGTACAAATCCGTCAGCAACTTCAAGGACGATCGCTTCCACCTCGTGACGGTCGACTACTCGAAGCCGCTGCAGGGCGACTATCTGCCGGCGACCCTGACCTCGAAGGACTATCCGAACCTGATCGCCGAGGGCGAGAAGGTCGATACGATCGCGGTCCCCGCCGTGCTTGCAGCCTACAATTGGGCTCCGAACACCGACCGTTACCGCAAGCTTGCTCTGTTCGTGGATGCGTTTTTCACGAAATTCCCCCAGTTCCAGAATCCGCCCTTCCATCCCAAGTGGAGGGAGGTCTCGCTGTCGGCGCCGCTGGCGGACTGGCAACGTCTGCCCGCTGCCAAGCAATGGCTTGACTCTCACGGGATCGAGCCGGTCGCGCGCAACAGGTTCGATGATTTCCTGAGGCAGAGCTCGGCGTCGGGAAGACTCGCCGATACCGACAAGGAAGCTCTCTTCAAACAGTACAAGGCTTGGGAAGCCGAACAAAACGCCCGCGCCCAGGCGTCGCCAAGGCAGCGATAGGCGGACGTCAAGATACTTCAAGGACGCAAAGGGCCGGGGTGATCTCACCCCGGCTCTTTTTTGCGCGTTAAGGGCTTGGGCTCTGTTGGACTGCAACCGCGATGAAAGTGCGCTCCCTCTCTCCCTGCGGGAGAGTTGGGGTGGGGTTCATTTTCCATCGATAACGTGCAACCCCTCACCCGGATCGCATCTACAATGCGACATAGCCGAAGCTCTGCTTCGGCGTTCTCTCCGTTCTCTCTAAGAACGGCCGCCAAAGGCGGCCCTGTACCTCTCCCGCAAGGGGAGAGGTGAACGGAGTCTGCCGATAACGCGATTCAAACAAAAATCATCTCGCTCAGATCTCTGCCTCGATGCCTCGCCTCAGCGCGGCGCGGGCCGCGTCGCGATGCTCCGGTTTGATATGGGCCGCAACCATGCGGATCGCGGTAGCGAGCACGGCGGCATCGTCGGTGAAGCCAAGCACCGGCAGCATGTCGGGAATGAAGTCGAATGGCAGGATGAAATAGGCGATCGCACCCAACAGCGCCGCCTGAACATGGCGCGGCGTCTGCTTGTCGAACGCACAGTAATAGGCGCTGAGCAAATCCTCCGCGAAGGGCAGCCTTGACATCACGCGCTTGAACTTGATCCAGAAGCGGCGGCGCACGCTTTCACGATCTTTCGCGAGCTCGTCTGCCGGTTCAAATCCGATCGATTGTTCCGATATCATCGCCTGGCTCCCTGAACCCCGCCACGCCGGTCTCGCTGCGAATTGCAGAATCCCTGCCCGTCCTAACAGCCCCGCACATAGCTGGGCATCTCACCCCTGACCTTCAAGACGACGATGACGGAATCAGGCCACG
>Ga0306926_10001503_pt1 | contig 23242 bp, 21 predicted proteins | sample flu12Cox44000178_FD_203759 | JGI IMG/M metagenome (GOLD analysis project Ga0306926, IMG submission 203759) | Lab enrichment of tropical soil microbial communities from Luquillo Experimental Forest, Puerto Rico - flux8day.12C.oxic.44.000.178 (v2)... | ecosystem: Environmental > Terrestrial >...
AACATGCGCAGATGGATGCGCGACCGCGGCAAGCGGCGCAAACAGCCAGCGAGGAAGCCGGAACAGGAGACGCCTCCACCTCTGCAGCCGAAGTTTCCCGAACCTGGAGCTGGCGAAGTCGATATGGATGAAAGGCAGCCCGATTTCCAAACGCAACCCGAGTCCGAGCTGGAATCTTCTCAACCCGAACCCGTCGCCCAGGGAGGCGATGGAGAAGAGCCTTCACCGCAGCTACCCCGGCGCGATCGCAATCGACGCCGCGGTCGCCGAGGACGTGGGGGTCGGCCGCAGACCGCACTACAAGCCCCCACATTGCCGGGTCCCGGAGGCCCCACAGGTGAGGCCGCAGAAGCGGAAGACGCGCCGCAGACTGCTGAATATGCTGCCGCCGCTTCTCAGTCGCAGCCATCCCAGGCGAGGAAGTCGAAGGGCGCTGTGGTGCTTTCGATTGGTTTGCCGGGCTCGGGTAAGAGCACCTGGTTTAAGCGTCATAACATTCTTCCGCTCTCGAGCGACATGGTGCGGATTTTGCTTTTCGACGACGTGACAGAGCAGCGCTACCAGGATCTGGTATTCTCGACCCTGCGCTCGATGTTGCGCGCCCGCCTGCTGGCGAAGCGCCCGTGGAATTATGTCGACGCAACGAATCTGTCACCGCACGAGCGCCGCAGTTGGGTCAAGCTGGCGCACGACTTTGGATACGAAGCACACGCTGTCTTCTTCGATGTGCCCCCGGAGGTGTGCATCGAGCGAAATCAGCGGCGCGAGCGCAATGTTCCGGTGAACGTTATGCAGCGCATGGCGAACAAGCTGCGCCCACCGAAATTTGAAGAAGGCTTCGCCAAGATCACTGTGGTTCGTTTGAAGAAGAAAGAAGACGAAGGCGCACCCGTAGTCGAAGAACCGCGACAGGAATTCGCCATCGAGCCGGACGAGGGCGAGCCGCCTGACCGCGACGAGGCCGAATACTAGAACCTCTCATTTGGCAGAACTGTGCTGAAGGAGTGCGGCTTTCAGCTGCGCCAAATACGCTTTTCTTCATTATTTTTGTCATCCCGAACGCAGGAGTTGATCGCGCCGCTCAACTAGCGTCGAGCCCGGGTTGCGCCCGGGATGAAGGCCGTGAGCCGCACAGCGCAGACACACGCTTGGTCTATTGGCTCTCGGCCTTGGCGATTGGGTATCGCTTCTCCACCCAGTCACTACCGAAGTCGTGGGCGATATACAGCACCTTTACGTTAGTGAATCCGAGTACGCGCAACTCGGCGTACGCTGGCTTCACGTTGGGGCAGTGGTTCCAGGGGCAACACCCGCAGGAGAGCACAATGGATTGGTTTTTGGGCAACGACTGCACCCGCTCACGGAGTTTCTGCTGGCCCTCGTCACTCGAGGCCGGCCCTAGATACTCGGAGCCGGGGATGTGTGCCTCGGTGTAAAGCACGCGCGAGCCGATGTGGATGATGAGCGGTTTTTCGCCTGACGCTTCGAGCAGCTTGGCGAGGGCCTCGGGCTGAATGAGCCGGGACGGCGGGATGTCCGCCGGCTTGGTTTGCGCGTCGGAGAACACGCATACAAGGAGAAAAACGAACAGAGCAAGAACATTGATGCGATCGACAAGTGAGAGCCTCATCGAATCTCCTTCAGGGAGCTATTCCCAAGGCTGATACTCGACCAGAATTTTCATGGACGAGCTCGGTGTGGCGGCTAACTCCTCCTCGCCTCTTCTTCCGCGGTGTTGAGTTGTTCTTCTTCTTCACGCTTCAATGGCCTCAGCAGCGGGAACAGAATTACGTCGCGGATCGAGCGTGAATCCGTCAGCAACATCGTCAGACGGTCGATGCCCACTCCCTCGCCGGCAGCCGGTGGCAATCCATACGACAGGGCGCGGATGTAGTCCTCGTCCATCTGGTGCGCTTCTTCGTCGCCACGAGCACGCTCGCCGAGCTGCTGCTCAAAGCGGCGGCGCTGCTCTTCGGGATCGTTGAGTTCGCTGAAGGCGTTGCCGATCTCGAGGCCCCCGACGAAAATTTCAAAACGCTCCACCCAGTCGGCATTTTCAACGCGCTCGCGTGCGTCCGGAGAAAAGCCCTCGCGCTTGTTCTTCGACAGCGGCGAGATGGCCAGCGGGAAGTCGTAGATAAACGTCGGCTGAATCAAGTGCGGTTCGACTACGAACTCGAAGACCTCTGCAATCGTCTTGCCGGTCGGCGCCGTCGGATCGTGCGGGATATGCGGATTGTGCGCGTTGTAGCTGCGCACCATCTCTTCCAGTTTCTCCGGGCTGGAGAAGCTGCTCATCTCCGGACGCGGGGTGGCATTCTCGGGCCAGTACTTGACGATCGCCTCCCGCATCGAGAGCCGCTGGAAGCGGCTCCAATCAATCTCATGGCCATTGAAGTGCGAGATACTGGTGCCGTTCACGTCCTGCGCCACCTGCGCCAGCATTTTCGCCGTAAAGTCCATCATGTCGTGATAGTCGGCGTAGGCCATGTAGAACTCAAGCATGGTGAACTCGGGATTGTGCTGTGTCGAGATGCCTTCGTTGCGGAAATTGCGGTTGATCTCATAAACGCGATCCATGCCGCCCACCACCAGCCGCTTCAGGTAGAGCTCGGGTGCGATGCGCAGGTAAAGGTCGACATCGAACGTGTTGTGGTGCGTGATGAATGGCTTGGCCACGGCGCCGCCGGCAATGGGATGCATCATCGGGGTTTCGACCTCGATGAAATCGTTGGTGTCGAGGAAGCGGCGCAGCGCCTGGACAACCTTGGCACGCTTGCTGAAAACCCCGCGAACCTCTGGATTCATCGTGAGGTCCACATAGCGGCGGCGGTATCGCGTCTCAACATCCTGCAGGCCATGCCACTTCTCGGGCAGGGGAAGCAGGTTCTTTGCCAGGAAGCTGATCTCCTCGACATGGACGGTCATCTCACCCTGGCGGGTGCGGAAGAGATACCCCTTTACGCCGATGTAGTCGCCCAGGTCCAGAAGCTTGTAGAGTTGGAAGCCTTTCTCGCCGACAAAATCAAGCTTGACATAAATCTGCAGACGCTTGCCATTCTGTTGCAGGTGCGCGAACCCGGCTTTGCCCATCATGCGGATTGACATGATCCGCCCCGCGACACTGACGTTGACGCGCGGCTCGGCTAGCTCATCGGCGGTCTTGGACGAGTAGTCGTCGAGAATCTGTGGAATGGTGTGAGTGGTTTCGTAGCGGTAGGGATAGGCCTGCTGCCCCAGCGCCTCGATCTGTCTGAGCTTGTCTTTGCGTAGCTCGTAAATTTTTTGTTCGAGTGCCAATGATGCTCCTGGGCCCTGCTACTGCAGGTGAGTGTCGGAGAAGATCGATTATAGGTGACTGCTCCGTCGCCCTAAGGCGACGGCTTCCTAGAACATGCGGACTGACGTCCGCATTAGGTTCTGCTGGCTCCATCCGAGCCAGTGCTCGGAACAAGATATTACGAGCAGCATTAACATCCCGTTGAACCGAGTAACCACATTCGCACCAGTGCCAGCGTTTGGAAAGTTCCTTCCGAACTTCGACGCCACAATCCGAACAGAACTGCGACGTTGCTACGGGATAGCCAGCCGGTGGTTCCGCAGCATCCCTCGGACATTGAGGCGTTCCACCGCGAACAGACCATAACGATCGATCAGTCGATTAGCAACCTGGTAATGTGGTTCACGTCGCAAATTACGAACTCCAGCATGCAACTTGGAAACCTTGGCGACAGCTTTACGACGATTCTTGCCGCCCTTCTTCTTGCGTGGTACCGAACGCTGGCATCGGCGCAGCTCAGGCAACTGCTCCTTGAGGAAACCAGGATTAGCTACGTGCTCACCATTGTTTGTCGTAAGAAAGCGTTCCAAACCGACTTCGATGCCAACAGCAGGGTTCTGAAAGCGTTACCGTCCTTACCACGCCCTGGTGAAGACGATGCACCTTAACCCGAATTACGCCGACATGCTGAACGCGCAGCTTGTTCCCGTCAAGACGGATCCCGTCGCCGTAAGCAGGAAACTCGATCGAATCACAGTGATCCCGAGCCTCAAAAACGCGGGAAGCCGGGTTCCTGCCCCTGCTTAACGCGGCGAAAGAAAATTTTGGTATGCCTTTTCCAGCCGTCGCATCGTAGCCTGGGCAGAGGAAAAGTTCAGTTCCAGACGGCAGTGCCACTCCAGCATGATGCCCAGTTCCCGCTCCTGGTTGCGGTTCGTAAACAACCGATACTTGTAAGCCCGACGCACCTATTTTCCTTTCTGCGCGGCAATGTATTTGCGAAATAACTGCGACTCCACAGCGTTGGAAGCCGCGATTTGAGAGAGGGAAATTCTTGCCGCAGCGCATGCGACGAGAATCCCTTCAATCCGTTAACCATTTCTGCCACACACTTTCGCGGGTCACTTTCCACGAAAAGATGAACGTGGTCGGGCATAACTTCCATCGAGTGAATTGTGAGATGAAGTTTTCCCGCGTTTTCACGCAACAGCTGCTTCAATCGTTTGTCGACTGGTGGAACCAGCACTGCGCGGCGGTACTTGGGACACCACACAAGGTGATATTGCAAGCGGAATACAGCTGCTGGGTTCTTGGCGTATCGGTCACTCATAACCGCACTATGCATCTGTCGGAAAACTCATGTCCAGCAAAAAGCGTGCTCGGCGCTGGGTGCGCCGAAACGCCTCTTCCCCTGTCGTCTAGGTGCAACAGTCCACGAGGCTGAATTTCTATAGGAGCACTCGAAGCAGCAGACGTCCCGATCAGCCGCCACAGAGGAAAGAAGCGCACGTCCCCCGACCCGGAATGACCCTTTGTCGTCACCTTCGACTGACCGCCGCTCGCGCAGCCAACAGGATCACGAGACAGACGGTGATCAGAACCAGCATAATCCGATGGTGGAGATCATTGCTCGCGGTACGCGGGCCGGCTCCAAGGTTCAGGGCGACGATACCCATGATCACTCCGGCCAGAGCGACGAAGTTGCCAATCAGCGCCGCGCTCCAACCCTTGGATGCGCCTGCCAGAAGTACGCTTGCACCACCGAGCAAAGCAAGGCAGCAGATCGTCTCCACGATTGAGGCGGGGATGATGCGAGGTTCGCTGAAGCTGCCCACCGCCAGGCCCAGGTGCTGAACCGCCCCGAAGAGGAAGAGCGCGGCATTCGCGATCATGATGAGTGCCAGCAGAATTCTCATGCCGCCATCTCCTCCACAGGCACCCGCCGGGCAGCAATCCGTTTCGGCAGGAGGAACCCGGTGGCGATCAACCAGACAAAGCTGGTGAACCGCACGAGCGGAATCAGAAACAGGGCTTGCGGCAGAACGAGGTTAAGCCAGCTCAGCTCGCCGCAGGCGGCCAGGAACAGGCCAAACCACCCGAGCCACTTCGGCAACAGCTTCAGGATCAAAGCCGGAACCGAGATTCCCGCAAGCAGCAGCCCCATTGGGATCGAGAAGCCAGGCCCGCCAAATGCGTAGGAGAGGTAATACAGCGCTTGTAGCAGTGTGCGGTCCTGGGCAATGCCCGGATGGACCATTACCCACAGGAGAAACGCTGCGGCCATACTATGAAACACGGTAGCGAAGCCGCCAAAGAGTGCAATATACGGCCCGGCAGCGCTGACCCGCAGGAAACGCAAGCGGCTCACCACCGTGGCCGTGAAAATGCCCAGGGCGATCGTTGCTCCAGACTGGAGAAAAGCACAGGTCAACACGTTTGTGGGATGCGTCTGAAAGTAACTGACGATTACCTCACCTGACTCCCATGGGCCCGGGAAGTGGACCTTGTCAGCGAAGATGGTAACCGGATAGAGACCGGCGTTGAAGAGGACTGCATAGACAATCGCCAGCGCCCCAAGGTGTGGGCCGCGGTGATAGGTGAACGGAGAATCGAGCTTTCCGGGTGGTGCTTTTATCGTGGTCATCACTTCTCCTAGCAAACTTGGTTTATTTGAAGAATCATTTATATTCTAAGTGATACTATTTATTATGTGAACGAAAATAAGGGATTTTCCGCAGACCCGGGGCGGCGCCCCACCGGTGTCGCCTTTCTCTTGGCGCAGCTGGGGGCGCATGCCGCTCGCCGCTTTGGCGAACGAATCTCCGCTCTAGGCCTGACCCCTCCCGACGCCGGGCTGATTCGCAAGGTGGCGTCCGATCCGGGCATCAGTCAGCAAGCACTGGCAGAACATCTCGGTGTCATGCCCAGTCGGATGGTGGCTCTCGTCGACGACCTAGAGGCCAACGAAATCATCGCGCGCCGGCGGAGGAGCGAAGACCGCCGCAACTATGCCTTGGAGCTGACCGAGAAAGGTCGTGCGGTCCTGGCCCAGCTATCGCGAGTAGCGGCTGAGCATGAAGAGGCTTTGTGCGAGGCACTAAGTCGAGAAGAGCGGATGCAGTTGAAGAACCTGTGCGGTCGTATTGCCGAGCAGCAAGGGCTCATGCCGGGCGTTCATCCCGGATACCGGATGCTGGGCAAGCGGAGACGGAAACAGGATGTGGTGCCCGGTTGCGAGTAAGCACCCAGCTCAGAGAGCGTCTTTCCCCATGATGCGGACTCTTCTGAGGCCGGTTGCTGCTCCGCGCGCCAGGGATTCTTTCCACCCTCACCAGAAAGGCGGACGCCTGGTCGCGCTTGGTCGGGCACTGCAGCGGCCAGCTGCACTCTCGCGAGATGACTCGGTGCGCGACAAACCCTGCCGTTCAGGGGAAAGGTAGCGCGAACGGCGTAGCCGTCCTGGGTGTTACTGTGGTGTTTGCGGCTGCTCAATGCACCGGCACACCGTACTGATGGACCCGCCGCCCCAGCTGGAGGCTAGCCCATGAACTGAGCGGTGCGGTCATCGCGCCAGCAGTGGGAACCTGCCGAAGGGACTCCGGGTGGCTCAAGGCCACGCCTGGGCGCAGCAGGAATGCCCGGCCTTCGGGGCGGAGAGGACGTCAAGCATGTCATTGAATCCCGCATCGGGAGGCGGTATAGTGGCCGCGTTCGCTGCCGGTGAGGGTCACAAGCCAGTGTGACGCAGATTACGGCGTCACATCGCAATGTGACGCAAGATACAAGGTTCTATGCCACAAAACTACGTACCGATTTTCATCTTCGCCTTCGTTGCTTTCCTGGTCGCTGCGGGGACGGTGGCTGTCGCCGCGCTGATCCGGCCGAGGAATCCGTTCAAGACCAAGCTGATGCCGTATGAGTGCGGCATCACGCCCTTTGACAGCGCGCGCGGCCGCTACACCGTGCGGTTTTACATCGTCGCAATCCTGTTCGTCGTATTCGACGTGGAAACGGTGTTCCTGTTCCCGTGGGCGGTGCAATACAAGCTGCTGGGGCTGTTCGGCCTGCTGGAAATGCTGATCTTCTTGGGCATCCTGATCGTAGGGTTCGTCTGGATCTGGAAAAAAGGCGCGCTGGAATGGGTGTAGGGCATCCACCGCCACCACCGGGACCGGCCCCATCCGCATCGGTCGTGCGCGGGTGGGGTTTTTGTCGATTGGCCCTCCTCGGTCGGGAGGACAAATGAAATGGTTAGGCAGATGTTTCACACTGCCGGGTCGGTGTGACGGTTGTCACATTTCGAAGTGACCATCACACGTTATGAGCCGCCCTCGCAGCTGTTACAAGTAAGGGGTGCGGTGAGAGCCCAGCGCGAAACAAGCGAGGCATACAGGTGTCCGAGGAAACCAAAGAGCCAAATCCCGTCTTTCCGGAATCCCTGACCCGGCCGAGCACCAACCGGGTTGCGGAACCGCAATCCGCAGCGTCCAGCCTGACGCCATCAGTTGAGCAAGGTGGGGCATCGGCGGATCCTGGGCAACCGGGCACTCCAGCCGCGACGCCAGCAACAACGACCGAGAAGCCGGCCGAGACGCCGAAACCTTCTACACCGCTGTCCGAAGCCCCCGCTAAGCCTGCGGCTCCGGCAGCCAAACCTGCCGCACCGGCTGCGAAGCCCTCGCCCAGGACGGAAGGTCCAAAGCCGCTGCCGTGGGAATCGGAGCTGGTCGTAAACCTGCGCAGCCAATATGGCTCGGGGATCAAAGAAGCCAGCACCTATGTCGGGCAGAAATATGTGGTGGTGGACAGTGCCATCTGCTACGAAGTCCTGAGGCGGATGCGCGAAGATGAGCAGTTTGACTATTGCGTAGACATTACGGCCGTCCACTATCCCAAGCGTGAGCAACCGTTTGATGTCGTCTACATTTTGTACTCGTTCCATGACAACGAGCGCGTGCGAGTGAAAACGCTGATCACCGATGGTGAGCGCCTGAGAAGCGCGGTTAGCATCTGGCCGACCGCGAACTGGCTTGAGCGCGAAGTCTTCGACATGTTTGGTATCGAGTTCGACGGACATCCGGACCTGAAACGCATTCTGCTGCCTGACGGATGGAAGGGCCACCCTCTGCGCAAGGACTACCCCATCCTGCAGCAGGACAAAGATTGGGTACAGATCAATCTGGGCATCGAGAGCGGACAATGAACGATTCAACACGAACGGCTTACCTCTCACCCCAAACCGCCCAAACCCGACGGGGCGCGGGGGCCCCGGATCTACTCGATCTCGATACCAAGGACCAAACGTTTCTGGATGCGACCGAGCTTGTCCTGAACATGGGTCCGCAGCATCCATCGACGCACGGCGTGCTGCGCGTCATCCTGAAGCTCGACGGCGAAAAGGTGCTGGGCACGGAGTGCGTCATCGGCTACCTGCATCGCGGCGTCGAGAAGATCGCCGAGAACCGCACCTACACGATGTTCAACCCGTACGTTGATCGCATGGATTATGTTGCAGCGGTCTCGAACGGGCTGGGTTATTGCGAAGCAGTCGAGAAATTGTTCGCGACCGAGGCGCCGCAGCGCGCTCAGTATATCCGCGTCATTCTGACCGAGCTGTGCCGGATTGCCAGCCACCAGGTCTGGCTGGGCACGCACGCGCTTGACATAGGCGCCTTGACACCGCTGTTCTACTGCTTCCGCGACCGGGAAGAGATCCTGAAGATTTTTGAGAAGTACTGCGGGGCGCGCCTCACGACCCACGCCTTCCGCATTGGCGGCTGCATCTATGAGGCATATGACGGCTTCGAACAGGACTGCAAGAACTTCTGCGACGCCTTCCTGCCGAAGTCGGACGAATACGAGGAACTGCTGACCACCAACCGCATCTGGGTCGGCCGCACCAAGGGCATCGGCATCCTGAAACCGGAGGACTGCATCGCGCTGGGCGTCACCGGGCCGGTGCTGCGCGCCAGCGGAGTGAAGTGGGATTTGCGCAAGGCGCAGCCGTACGAGTCCTACAAAGCCTTCGACTTCGAGATTCCTACGGGCGTGAACGGTGACACCTACGACCGCTACCTGGTTCGGATCCAAGAGATGCGGCAGTCGGTCCGCATCATTCGCCAGGCGGTGGATGGCCTGCCTTCGGGGCCGATCGTGGCAAAGATACCCAAGGTGCTGAAGCCGCCGGTGGGCGAGGTCTACCACTCCATCGAAGCTCCCAAAGGCGAATTGGGCTACTTCATCGTGAGTGATGGCTCGACTCAGCCGTATCGCGTGCGCGTGCGGCCGCCGTCATTCGTGAATCTGCAGGCGCTCGATAAGATGGTGCGCGGCATGCTCGTTGCCGACGTGGTGGCGGTGATCGGCACACTCGACATCGTGCTGGGAGAGGTGGACCGCTGATGCTTCACGCAATCAAAGCCTACCTGAGTTCGAACGTCACGCCGGGCGAGGCGGGAGATTACCTGTGGGCGACGATCTACATCCTGCTGGTGGTGATCGGCATCTCGCTGGCCGTGCTGGCGATGAACTGGCTGGAGCGCAAGATCCTGGCGCACATGCAGATTCGCCTTGGGCCCATGCGCGTCGGTCCGCACGGGCTGTTGCAGCCCGTCGCCGACGCCGTGAAGTTGCTGACGAAGGAAGACATTATTCCAGACGGGGCCGATAAGCTGGTGTTCTGGAGCGCGCCGGTCGTTGTGACCATGACGGCTTTTACGACATTCCTGGTCGTGCCGTTCGGACGCACCCACGCCGTTACCGACATGAACATCGGCGTGCTGTTCATGCTGGGAATCTCGTCGCTCGGGGTGCTAGGCATCATCATGGCAGGATGGTCGTCGAACTCGCACTATCCGCTGCTGGGCTCGCTGCGTTCGAGCGCGCAAATGGTGTCATACGAAATCGCCATGGGATTCGCGATCGTCTCGGCTGTCCTGATGACAAGCTTGCAGACGGGTACAGGCACGCTGAGCATGATAGGTATTGTTGAAGCGCAGAACGCACAGCAGACGTGGTTCATCTTCAAATACTTCCCGCTGGGATTTCTAGCCTTCGCGATCTTCGCTATCGCTATGGTCGCGGAAACCAACCGCGCCCCGTTTGACCTACCGGAAGCCGAGTCGGAGCTCGTTGCCGGTTTCCACACCGAGTACAGTGGCTTCCGCTGGTCGCTCTTCTTCCTTGCCGAATACGGCGCGATGCTGGCAGTCTCCTCTATCGCGGTGACGTTGTGGCTTGGCGGGTGGCTGCGCCCGTTCCCGAACTGGCTGAGTGGCGCTTTGTGGGACCTTGCGTTTTCGTTGGTCCCGGCGCTGTCGTTCTTTGTGCTCGCCGGCTTGTCGCTGCTAGGGGTTGTTCGTATGCCGAAAATTCCACAGTTCCGTGCCCAGACCGCTGGCCTGCTGATGTTTGGCTTGCTGCTTGGATTTATCGGGCTCACATTGCTGGTTCCGGCAGTCCGAGTGCGGGTTCAGGATATCTTCTGGTTTGTCGCGAAAGTTGCATTCTTTATGTACTTGTACATCTGGTATCGCGGAACCTTCCCGCGCTACCGCTTTGACCAGCTCATGAAAGTGGGCTGGAAGGTGCTGCTGCCCCTGGGGCTGGGTGTGGTGATCGTCACCGCGGTCGTAGGTGTTCGGCAGGAACTGTGGGGGGTGCTGGCGGGGGTGTCACGGTGAGCTTGAGTCCGGTGCTGCGAAAAGTTTTCCTGGTCGATCTGGTGAAGGGTCTGAAGGTCACCTTCAACTACCAGAAGCCGAGTGAGGCGGTCACTGAGCAGTATCCACTGGAGCGCCCGGTCATTTACGAACGCTACCGCGGACAGCCGCGGCTGAACGTGAATCCCGATACCGGCGAGTCGCTGTGCATCGTGTGCAACCTGTGCGCGCTGGCCTGCCCGGAGCAGCTGATCGTCGTGAAGGGGGAACGCAATCCGGTGACGCGACGCAAGGAACCTGTCTCGTGGACTTATGACCTGAGCCGCTGCATGTTCTGTGGCTTGTGCGCTGAGGCGTGCTCAACCGATGCACTGGAGCTAACGCAAGACTACGAGATGGCGCTCTACAGCCGGGAGGGCATGGTGCTGGACCAGGCGGCTCTGGAGCACGGACACGAGCCGGTGAGGTACGCGAAATAAAGCAATTGTCAGAGCTCAAATGTCAATGGAGCGGGCGCGAGCGCCATGGGTTGGCTTGATCTTCGAGTCGCGAATGCAGAGCCCGAGGGGCGTGACCCCGCGCTAAGGGGCCCCTTAAGAGTTCGAGTTCTGTAGGGACAACAAAAGCCGGTCCCTCGACTCGGGCACAAATGCGGCGAGGGTGGGTTTACTAGTTGGTAGTTGTTGCCGGCTATGAGGTGACGCGCACACGATGAATCCGGTTGCCACAACATTCTTCTTCTACTTTTTCGCGGTCATGGCGATCGTTTCCGCGATCGCGGTGATCACGCGGCGTAACCCGGTTCACGCTGCCCTTGCCCTGATCATCACGCTGCTTTCGCTGGCCAGTTTCTACCTGATGTTGTATGCCCCGTTTGTCGCTGCCGTGCAGATAGTGCTCTATGCCGGCGGCATTATGGTGCTGTTTCTGTTCGTGATCATGCTGGTGAACCTGGAACAGAACATTCGCGAATACCAGTTCAGCAAGCAATGGCTGGTGGCGACCGTGATCGCACTCGCGCTGGGCGGGCTGCTGGTGTTCGTCTACGAGCGGGGATTCGATATCTTCCCCCAGACCTTCGCGGCCTTGCCGGAGGGGCAGAACACGCAGCAGGTCGGGTTGGTGTTGTACGGGCCCTACATGCTGTCGTTTGAAATCGCATCGTTATTGCTGCTGGTGGCGATCGTAGGCGCGGTGGTCATGGCCAAGAAGAGGATTTGAGCTGACCTCGCAAGGAGGCCGTGTGACACAGAACAAGTTTGAGCTGAAGCCATCGTACGGAAGCCGGGTTTCGGTAAGCGTTGGTCCCGTTTGGACCACGATCACCGTAAAGGTGCGGACCGATCGCCTGCTCGTGCATGGCCTCCGACAGAAGACGCGCAGGCCCAAGGGCTCGGAAAGCGAAGGTTGATCATGGCACAGATCGCCACATTGCACTACCTGGTTGTTGCCGCGGCGCTATTCATCATCGGCACCATCGGCGTGCTGACTCGGCGCAACGTGGTCATCATCCTGATGTCGATTGAGCTGATCCTCAACGCCGTAAACCTCAACCTGGTGGCGTTCTCGCGGCTCTGGGGACTGCAGGGACAAGTGTTTGCGATTTTCGTGATTACCGACGCCGCCGCGGAAGCGGCTGTGGGACTGGGCATCATCATCGCCTTCTTCCGCAACAAGGAAACGGTGAATGTAGACGAGGTGGATCTTTTGAAGTGGTAGTGCCGCTTCCTCACTGCCGCCAACAGCGGCGACAAGGATGGGGCGCCCTGGTAATGGCTGGTTGCTAAGAGCGAATCATGTTCTTTCTGGACCACATCTGGTTGATTCCGCTGTATCCCGCCGTTGGTGCGGCCTGCATGTTCCTTTTTGGACGCAAGCTGTCGAAAGCGGCGGTGAGCAGTGTTTGCGTCGGGGTAGTGGTGCTGGCGTTCGTCTGGGCGTGTGCGGGTGTCTGGCAATACACAGACTATTCTGCCGCCAATGCCGGCAAGCCCTTCGAGAAGGTTCTGTTCACCTGGCTTGGCACCGGCGACAACGGCCTGAGTTACCTCATGCGCGGCGGCGTGCCGACTCAGTTCCACGCCGACGCCGGGTTCCTGCTCGATCCGCTGTCAAGCATCTGGCTGCTGTTCGTGACCGGCGTGGGCATGCTGATCCACATCTACTCGATCGGCTACATGGGCCACGAAGGCGGCTATTACCGCTTCTTCGGCTACCTGAACCTGTTCATGTTCTCGATGCTGACGCTCATCCTAGGCAACAACTATGCGCTGATGTTCGTCGGCTGGGAGGGCGTGGGCCTTTGTTCATACCTGCTGATCGGGTTTTACTTCCTGCGCCATTCCGCTTCGACCGCGGCCAACAAGGCATTCATCGTCAACCGCATCGGTGATGCCGGATTCATTCTCGGCATGTTCACCATCGCATGGTATTTCGGCTCGATGCAGTACACGCACATCAATCTGCTGGCACGTAGCGGACAATTCCTGATTGGCGATCCGGTGATCACAACTGCCTGCCTGCTGCTGTTCGTGGGTGCGTGCGGCAAGTCGGCACAGTTCCCGCTGTACGTGTGGCTGCCTGACGCGATGGAGGGCCCCACTCCGGTGTCAGCGCTGATCCACGCCGCGACGATGGTGACTGCAGGTGTGTACATGGTGGCGCGCTCGAATGCGCTGTTCGTGCTTGCGCCCAACGCGATGAAGACGGTCGCGATCATCGGCGCGCTAACCGCCATCTTCGCAGCGACTATTGGCCTGGCGCAGAACGACATCAAGCGCGTGCTGGCCTACTCGACGGTTTCACAGTTGGGGTACATGTTTCTCGCCCTCGGCGTCGGCGCATTCGCCGCTGGCGTGTTTCACGTGTTCACCCATGCCTTCTTCAAGGCCCTTTTGTTCCTTGGTGCGGGCTCGGTGATTCACGCCATGAGCGGCCAGCAGGAGATGCAGCACATGGGTGCGCTGCACGGAAAGATCAAGACAACATTCGGCACCATGTTGATCGCTACCCTGGCGATTGCGGGTATTCCCGGCTTTGCCGGCTTCTTCTCGAAGGACGCCATCCTGTGGGAGGCATGGTCACGTGAGGGCGGCGCCTATCGTTACCTGTGGTACATCGCGTTCCTCACCGCCTTAATGACCTCGTTCTACATGTTTCGGCTGATTTACCTGACATTCTTCGGAAAGCCTCGCATGTCACACGAGGTCGAACACCACATTCACGAGTCGCCGAAGTCGATGACGGTGCCGCTGGTCATCCTCGCGATCTGCTCGGTGGGCGCGGGATACCTCGGGATGCCTCACAGCCTGGGCGGATCAAACCGCTTCGAAAAGTTCCTCGAGCCGGTATTCGCGAAAGAGGCAAACGTGATGATCGAGGAGGGTCGTGGTGCGCAGGTAGCCTTGGGCGAAGCGCAGGTGGAGCACACTGACCCCCTCGAGTACGCGCTGATGTTCGCGTCGGTAGGCGCAGCAGTCGTGGGTTGGTGGCTGGCACAACGTGCCTACAAGAAAGCCGACAGGGGATACAAAGAACCGATAAACGAAATCTCACCACGCTTCTACAAGACACTCTTCCGCAAGTGGTACGTGGATGAGATTTACGACTGGATCTTCACGGGCCGGAAACAAGTTGGCGGGGTTCGCTTGGGCATCATGGGTCTCGGCGAGGCGGCATGGAAGTTTGATGCGGACGTGATCGACGGAACCGTCAACGGCGCCGGCTGGACGACACGCATGACCGGCAATTTATCTGTGTTGTGGGACAAGTGGATCATCGACGGCCTGTTGGTCAATGGCGTGGCGATTGTGACGCGGCTCGCCTCCTATCCTGTGCGGCTTGTCCAATGGGGGTTGGTGCAGTGGTACGCCCTGGTGATGGTGGGCGGGCTCGTGTGTTTCGTCGTTTATTACGTGGTGAAGTGGTAGGGAACCGAGAGTACGTCCGTGAAAAAGCTCCCTTGACTCGAACCTGGCGGTTTGGCCGGTTCTCGCTCGGGATGACCGATGGAATTTGCCAAGAGCGAAAAAATTGAATCGCCAACAATGGATTTTCAAAAAGCTGACGGCTCAGGCCTGAAGGCCGATGCCTAAGAACTAAGAGCAACAAAAATGTATAACCACATCCTTTCGATTGTGCTGTTCACGCCGCTGGTGGGGGCCGTACTCCTGCTGTTGCTGCCGAATCAGAACAAAGACGCCATCCGCTGGATCGGCAATATCTTCGGCATGCTGGGGTTTCTCGTCTCATTGCCACTGGTGCCATGGTTCTGGACGCTGAAGGACCGTCCCGGCTTCCAGTTCGTCGAGGGCACCCAGAACAACTGGATCCCCTCGATCGGCGCGGGCTACGTGGTCGGCATCGACGGCATCTCGTTCTTGTTGATAATGCTGACCACGCTACTGGGCGCGATCTCGATCCTTTCGTCGTGGAATGCGATCCAGGAGCGGGTGAAAGAATATTACATCTGGTTCCTGGTGTTGCAGACGGGCATGCTGGGCGTCTTCATGGCCAATGATTTCTTTCTCTTCTTCGTGTTCTGGGAGGCCATGCTGGTGCCGATGTACCTGCTGATCGGCATCTGGGGCGGGCCTCGCAAGCTTTACGCGGCCATCAAGTTCTTCCTGTACACCCTGTTTGGATCGGTGCTGATGTTGCTCGGCATCCTGTTCCTCTACTTCCATCACCACACCCTGACGGGCGTGTACACGTTCTATTTGCCTGATCTTTATGCGACCGCGCCGAAGATTGCCGGCCCGGCTGCGATCTGGCTGTTCTTTGCGTTCTTCCTCGGCTTCGCGATCAAGGTGCCGATGTTCCCATTCCATACCTGGCTGCCCGACGCGCACGTCGAGGCGCCCACGGCGGGTTCAGTGATTCTGGCGGGCGTCCTGCTGAAAATGGGGACGTACGGCTTGATCCGCTTCTCGTTGCCCTTCTTCCCGACGGTGTCGATGACTCCGTGGGTGCGGCAGTTCATGGTGGTGCTCTCGTTGATCGCCATCATCTATGGCGCGCTCGTCTCGCTGATGCAGAAGGACATGAAGAAGCTGGTCGCTTACTCGTCGGTCAGCCACCTTGGTTTCTGCACACTCGGTATCTTTGCTCTGAGCCCCCTTGGTCTGAGCGGATCGGTGCTGCAACAGATCAATCACGGCATCTCGACCGGTGCACTGTTCTTGATCGTCGGCATTCTTTACGAGCGGCGCCATACACGCGAGATTGCGGACTACGGTGGCATCTCGAACGTAATGCCGGTCTACGCGACAATCACGCTGATCATGTTCATGTCGTCGCTGGGGCTGCCGCTGCTGAACGGTTTCGTCGGGGAATTCACTATCCTGCAAGGCACGTTCATGGAGAACAAGGTCTGGGCAGCCTGGGCGGTACCGGGTGTCATTCTTGCTGCGGCCTATCTGCTGTGGCTCTACCAGCGAGTGTTTTTCGGGCCGGTGAATAATCCCAAGAATGAAAAGCTGTCCGACTTGTCAGGGCGCGAGCTGGCTACCTTCGTGCCGTTGGTCCTGATCGCTTTCTGGATCGGGCTCTATCCCAAGCCGTTCTTCCAGGTTCTTTCGACACCGGTGAATAACCTTGTGGCGACCGTCCGTCCCGATTATCCCGGCCTGAACAAGCCTGTGGTTGCGGCTCAGCCGGGCGCTGCGACGTCGCTGCCGCGGCCGCCAAATGCTGCCCCGCCGCAAGCGCCGTCGTCGACAGGCGATCCCGAGACTGGTGGAGTAGCCGTAAATGAGAAGCAGTCCCCGGCCAGAACCACCAAGGCCGGCGTAACAACGACTGCGGCTGTACCGGGCAAGTGAGAAGGTAAAAATTGTGACTGGCTCGCTGACGCAATACGCTTCGTTCTCCAGCGCTGATTACCAGCTGGCACTGCCGATGTTGCTGCTCACCTTATTTGGCGCCGGTATCCTGCTTATCGACCTGATCCTGCCGGAGCAGTGGAAGCGAGTGAACGCCTACACGGCGCTGATTGGTGTCGTGTTCTCGGCCCTTGCTGTGGGCAAGTTGCACCTGGCATACCGAGCCGCCGAGCGGCAAGGCAACGAAATCGTGACGTTCACCGGCTTCATGGACTCGCTTGTGGTTGATCGATTCGCTATCTATTTCTTCTATCTGTTCCTGCTGGGCGCTGCTATTGCGATCTTGATGTCGGTGCGCTATCTCGAAATCGAGAAGGAAAGCCACGGCGAGTTCTATGCCCTGATCCTGTTCTCTATCGCAGGCATGATGTGCATGGCCGCCGGTTACGATATTGTGCTGATTTTCATCGGCCTGGAGCTGATGGCCATCTCGACCTATGTGCTGGTCGGTTTCTTGCGTCGTGACAGGCGTTCCAACGAGGCTGCGTTGAAGTATCTCCTGCTGGGAGCGTTCTCCTCGGGAATCTTCGCCTATGGCCTGTCGCTCTTTTACGGCCTCAGCGGCAGCACCAACCTTGGCGTGATTGCCCAAAAACTGCAGGCGGACCACGTCGCGAGGCCAAGCGATCCCGTCGTGATCTTCGCGTTACTGGCGACGGCAACTGGTCTGCTGTTCAAGATCGCGGCTGTGCCGTTCCACCAATGGGCACCCGACGCCTACGAGGGTGCGCCGACCAGCATCACCGGCTTCATGTCGGTGGCGGTGAAGGCCGCGGGGTGGGCGATGCTGCTGCGCATCTTCCTGTGGGGACTTTATCCGCTGCGCCCCATGTATGTTCCGCTTGTCACCTTCGTATCCATCGCAACCATGACCGGTGGTAACCTCGCTGCGATCACGCAGACGAATCTCAAGCGGCTGCTGGCGTACTCCTCGATCGCGCATGTCGGCTACATGCTGCTCGGCCTGGTGGCGAGCGACGGTCAGACGAACTCGACTGGCATCATGGCGATCATGATCTACCTGCTGGTGTATACCTTCATGAATTTGGGAGCGTTTGCGGTGATCACATCGCTGCGGCGCCGCAACATCATCGGCGATGAGATCGACGACATTGCAGGCCTCTACTTCAAGGCTCCGACCGAGGCGATCCTGATGCTGCTGTTTCTGTTATCCCTGGCCGGTATTCCCCCGCTGGCGGGCTTCTGGGGCAAGTACTTCATCTTCCTCAGCCTCATCCAGACCGGCCATTACGCGCTCGCGGCGACGGCGGTGTTGTATGCGGTTGTCGGCCTCTACTACTACATGCGCATCGCCAACGCCATGATCATGCGGCCGGCGGTCGACCCGGAACCGGTGCAGACCGGCCCCATGATGCGCCTCGTGCTGGCCGTTACCGCAGTTGGAACCGTGGGGATTGGCCTGTTTCCGAACTTCTTCATCAACGTGACCAACTGGTCGCTCGGCGTGATGCGGGGCTCGCACGTGGCCACGCTGTTGCGGTGAGGCGATCCCTCGGCGTCCCTCGGCGATTCGCTTCTGTATAATCCAAGGTTTGCACCCCACCTTCCAGGAGAATCTGTTGCAGCAGGCGGAGATTGGCATCGTCGGCGGGAGCGGTCTGTATTCTATGCCGGGCCTGACCGATGTACATGAGGTGCCGCTCGAAACCCCGTTCGGTGCCCCTTCTGACGCATATGTCCTGGGCACCCTCGCGGGTCGCAAAGTTGCGTTTTTGTCGCGCCACGGTCGCGGGCACCGTCTTATGCCAACCGAGCTGAACTTCCGCGCCAACATTCATGGCTTCAAACAGCTTGGCGTGGAGCGCATTATTTCCCTGTCGGCTGTGGGATCGCTGAAGGAAGAGCATCGTCCTCTTGATTTCGTTGTTCCCAAGCAGTTCGTCGACCGTACGCGCCATCGAGTCGATACTTTCTTCGGCGAGGGGCTGGTTGCACACATCGGCTTCGGGCGCCCCATTTGCGAGGAGACGGCGGAGTTTGTCGAACAGGCGTGTCGCCGTGCGGGCGTCAACGTTAAGCATGGCGGTACCTACCTCTGCATGGAGGGACCGCAGTTTTCCACGCAGGCCGAGTCCAACCTGTATCGCAGTTGGGGCATGGATGTCATCGGGATGACCAACCTGCAGGAGGCGAAGCTGGCGCGCGAAGCCGAGCTATGCTACGTCACTGTGGCAATGGTCACGGACTACGACAGCTGGCATCCCGAACACGATCATGTGACGGTCAATCAAATCGTCGCCGTGCTGCTCAAGAATGCGGAGAATGCGTGCAACGTCGTTCGCGAAGCAGTTGCGGCCATTCCGAAAGAGCGTAGTTGTAAATGCGGATCGGCGCTAAGCCATGCCATCATCACTCAAAAAGATGCAGTGCCCAAGGCTACGCTGGTGCGGCTGAAACTTATTGTTGGGAAATATTTCGAATCCGAGCAGCAAACAGGAGCCTGAGATTGTCTATTGTCGTAGTTGGTTCGGTTGCCTTCGACACCCTGCAAACTCCCTACGGTAAACGCGAGAAGATTCTCGGCGGCGCGGCCACGTATTTTTCTCTGTCCGCCAGCTACTTTACCGACGCACGCGTGGTCGCAGTCGTGGGCGAAGATTTCTCGCCGGATGACGAAGCCGTGATGAAGAAGCGCGGCGTCGACACGCGCGGCATCCAGCACGCGAAAGGGAGGACCTTCCACTGGACAGGCGAGTATGGCGAGAACGTCAACGAAGCCAAGACACTCAACACCGAACTCAATGTGTTCGAGACTTTCCAGCCGCAGATCCCGAACGAGTACTACAACTCAGAGTTCCTGTTCTTGGCGAACATCGATCCGGTGCTGCAGACGCAGGTGCGCGATGCCATGCAGGGCGTGAAGCTGGTCGGCGGCGACACCATGAATTATTGGATCAAAGACCATCGTCAGAATCTCAGCAAGATGCTGGAGCGAGTCGACGTGCTATTGATCAACGACACCGAGGCCAAGATGCTGGCAGGCGACAACAGCCTGCCGCGGGCGGCGCGCAAGGTGCTCGAGTTTGGGCCACGCGCCCTGGTCATCAAGCATGGCGAATACGGCGCGACGATCTTCTTCCGCGGTGGCCAATTCGAAGGAGGGCATCATCCGTTCCGTGCGCCGGCCCTGCCGCTGGACGAAGTTCGCGATCCCACTGGGGCAGGCGACAGCTTCGCTGGCGGCTTCATGGGCTATCTCGCGGCACAAGGCGAAGTGACACGCCGGACGATGAAGCATGCCATGTTTTACGGCGGTGTCATGGGCTCGTTCGCCGTTGAGCAGTTCGGAACCGAGCGTTTGCAGTCGCTCACCCGCGAAGAGATCGACAGGCGCTTCAACATCTTTCGCGAGCTGACACATCTGGACTGAATTGATATGTGCAGCCGGTTACATGATTCCCCGGGACTCTGCGGGTGCCGAAGCGCCTTTCGTCATGTGCTCTGACCAGGAGTTGGTTCAAGCGAGTGAGAGGGAAGCGGCACTGGTATTGGATCCCTGTTCTTAGTGCCGGCAGAGTTCGCGGGGATGCCATCAGAAGGCACACGGATCGAATGAAGAGCGTCCGGCTCTCACCCCAGCCTCAACGAATTGCGCAAGAAGAGCGTTACCGCCAGCAGCGCCATGACGCGCGCTTCACCCTGCTGCTGGGTTTTCTCTCTTTCGTTACCCTCCTGGCATATTACTCCCGGCAAGAGCTTCTCCTTTATGGCGATGCAGTGGCGCACATTAACATCGCACGCCGCGTCATCGACAACCGGCATCCGGTCTCGTTCTTCGTTCAGTTCGGCACTGTCTGGCTGCCGCTGCAACATGCAGCGATGTTGCCCTTTGTGTGGAACAAGGCCCTTTGGCAGAGCGGAATTGCCGGTGCTATCCCGTGCATGGTGGCATACGTACTCGGTGGGCTCGGTATTTTTCGACTGGTCAGCAGCCGTTCGTCACGTGCTGCCGCCTATCTCGCGGCCGCAATTTACGCACTCAATCCAAACCTGCTGTATATGCAGACAACGGCGATGAATGAGCCGATCATGCTGGCATTCTTGATCTGGGCCTTGGTTTACCTGGATGAGCTGGTGCGGGCGGCGTTTCCGTCGCAAACGAGGCTCGGGCTACCGGCACGTACGTCGCCGGACCGGGCGATGGAAGCTTGTGGCATCGCCATGGCCGGAGGTGTCCTCACTCGCTACGATGGGTGGTTCATGGCTGCGGTGATGGCTTGGATTGTTGGCGTGGTGGTTGTCACCTGGTGGCTGCGGAACCCTGATTCGATCAAGCGTCGGACAATGGCCAAGTCGTTCGTTGAGTTGCTGCTGTTGAACGCGCTCATCCCGGTCTTCTGGTTGACCTACACCCGCAACGTCTCAGGATATGCATTGGATTTTGTCAATGGTCCTTATTCCGCCAAGGCCATTGCCTTACGGACGCTGGCGGAAGGCACTCCATCGTATCCCGGCCAACATGCTCCGTTTACTGCGGCTCTGTATTTTCTAAAAGCGGCGAAGCTAAACGTCGGTCCGGATCTCTGGGGACAGCTCATGTTGGCGCTGGCGATCGCAGGTACGGCCATTGCTGCCTGGCAGTGGCGGCGTTATGGGATTTTGCTTGTGTTGTGGTTGCCGCTGCCGTTCTATGCGCTGTCGATCGCCTACGGGAGTGTGCCCATTTTCTTGCCGGTCTGGTATCCATTCTCTTATTACAACGTGCGCTACGGGCTGGAGCTGCTCCCGGTATTTGCCGTATTTTCAGCGATTTTAGCCGACTTTCTCATCGAACACCTCAACCATGTTAGAGTCGAGGTCGCCGGGTGGTTAGCCCTGGGCGCGCTGGTCGCTTCCAGCTATGTCTCAATCTACCGCGCGACACCGATTACCGTGCGCGAGGCGCGCGTGAACTCTCGTACCCGCATCTCCATGGAAACGGCGCTCGCCAATTTCCTGGTGCGCATGCCCCGTGACGCGACCCTGCTGATGTACCTGGGGCAACATGTCGGCGCCTTGCAACGTGCGGACATTCCGCTGCGGCGCGTAATCTCGGAGGGAACGCATCCCGAATGGGAGTGGGCGCTTCTCGATCCCGTGCATCATGCCGACTTTCTTATTGCCTGTCAGGGCGACCCGATGTCGATGGCCGTACGCGAGCATCGCGCCGATCTTGATGAGTTGTTGGCTATCAACGTTCCAGGGCAGGCTCGCTGTGCGGTCTACAGACCAAGATAGCTGGCACGATCCCTCTGCACCTCCGAGCTTGGTGTTCAGGCCCGGAATGAACACTTCGATCTTCGCGATGCGATACAATCCGCGCTGTGATCATCACATCCCTTCCGCGCGCAGGTTGGACGCGGAAGCGACAGCGCGAGATGCGAGTCCTGCCCCGATTTCTAGATTTAAAGTTGACACCTAATCATGACTGCGACTGAGAAGGCTGTTCCTTTCGTCAAGGCAAGCGCTTGCGGCAACGACTTCCTCATCATCGACCTCAGCCATGCTCCCGCGGACATTCATGCGTTCAGCCAGCGAATTTGCGATCGGCATAACGGAGTAGGCGCCGATGGCGTGGAGTGGGTATCACCCGCCAAGGACGCTGATCTGCGCGTGCGCTTGCTGAACGCCGACGGCTCGGAGGCCGAGATCTCGGGCAACGGAACGAGATGCGTCGCGGCGTGGTATTGCTGCCAGAATTCCTGCGACAGAGTTGTGGTCCGCACCGGGGCCGGCCTGAAGACCTGCGAATTGACCGAGCGAAAGCAGCACACGTTTCAGTTCCGCAGTTCGATGGGAGAACCAGAAATAGGGCAGGAGTTCTCGATCAAGTTCGCTTATGGCCAAGCTCTCGGCACACCAGTCTCAATGGGGAATCCGCACTACGTGATGTACGTAGACGAGTTTGAGATCGGATGGCAGACTCTTGCAGCCGCGATCGCAAGTCATCACGACTTTCCGCATGGAACCAACGTGGAGCTGGTGAGGGTGATGAACGAACACGAGATTGAGGTTCGTTTCTGTGAGCGCGGTGTCGGCGAGACGATGTCTTCCGGAACGGGTTCCTGTGCTGCGGCGGTGGCTGCGATACATTCATGCAAAGTGAAGTCGCCAGTGCGAGTGCATGCTCCGGGAGGAAGTCAGACGGTGGAATGGAATAATCAAGTCTTCCTCACCGGTCCAGCGACCTTGCTCTGCCATGGCGAGTTTTTCGTTTAAGATAGGCCTTCCTCATGGCGTCTTCACCACATCGTGAGCTCCTCCGTCCGGCAGCCCTTAAGCCTGGTGACAAGGTTGGCATCATCGCCCCTGCGAGTGGGTTTAGGCTAAGCGACTTCGAAGCGGGGTGTGCGACTCTGCGTCGCTTGGGATATGAGGTGGTGTATTCACCCTCGATCTTCGATCGCGATCTGTATTTT
>Ga0306926_10001504_pt1 | contig 23231 bp, 21 predicted proteins | sample flu12Cox44000178_FD_203759 | JGI IMG/M metagenome (GOLD analysis project Ga0306926, IMG submission 203759) | Lab enrichment of tropical soil microbial communities from Luquillo Experimental Forest, Puerto Rico - flux8day.12C.oxic.44.000.178 (v2)... | ecosystem: Environmental > Terrestrial >...
GACCGCGCCGGTTTCTTTGTCGAAAATCGGCTGAGGATATCCATCCTTGCCAACGGGACCATAGACCGCTTGCCAAATGTCGAACTGCTCGCCCGACCGCCCGCGTGAGCCGAGCGCAAGTTCGTATTGGTTCGTGCTCTGTGTGGTTGCGAGCACGTGTCCCTGGTAGTCGCGATAGCCAGGCTGCGGCAATTGCATCGCCGGGCCCTTCCAGTAGAAGGCGTTCGGGTCCTGATAGAGGTTGATGTTGGTGTACGCACGAAAGTCGATGGGATCGGGGCAGGCGATAAAGGCGCCGTTGTAGTGCTCCGGATAGAAGATCTGCACCGCCATCGATTCCCAGCCGCCGGTCGAACCGCCCCAGACAAATCGCGCCCAGCCCTGGCCGATGGCCCGGAACTGTTTTTCGAGCGCCGGGATCAGCTCGGTCTCAATCGCAGCGCCGTACGGCCCGAGATTCGCCGAGTCCACGGCATAGGAATCGTCGTAATAGGGGTTTGCATGGTTGATTTGCGCCACCAGGTAGCGCGGAAAATTGGGCGACTTCCACTGCTCGTAGAGTTTGTAGGCTTCTTCCTGCTGGATGCGGTTGTAGCCCGAGATGTGAAAGCGTTCGCTGTAGTCCGGCTTCAGGTTGGGATCGGGCGGTTCGCTGCGGAAGCCTTCGAAATCGTGATTGAAGTGGTCTTCGAAAATGGCCAGCGGAAAATGCACGTTGGGATGCTCGTCAAAACCATCGGGCACCAGCACGTTGGCGCTGAGGTACATCGGGCGTCCCCAGAACTTGGTGAGGAGCGGGCTTTCTATCTTCATGTGGCGGATGTATTTGCTGTCTTTCGGCGGCTCAATCGGCGGGATTTCCTGGTCCATCACGATGGTAATAGGCTGCGCATTCGCTCCCAGCGTGACTTTTTGCGGTTTGCTGTAGAGATTTCCCGGCGAAATGTTCCAGTGCTGGCCTTCACCCTGATCCATGTGCAGCTTTACGGTGTGCCCGTCGCTGCGGTGAAACGTTTCGTAGCGGTTCAGCACCGCTTGCACGAAATACTCGCCGGGCGGCACGTCGCGTAGATAGCGGACCGGATAGCCGAAGGCCAGATCGTCGACCGTCACCGCCTTACCGGGCGGAAGCTGGTCGACGTCAAGCCCGAATACCATCTGGGTTTTGTAGGAAATGCTGATTTGCATCCGCGGCTCGCTGCTTCGATCGGTTGAAAGTAGCAGCAAGACGCGGCCGTCGAGCGGCTGGGCGCTGCGTTCTGGCGAGAACGAGACGCTGAACCGCGGCGCGGCGGGCAGCCGATTGGCGAAGGCCGCCGAACCCAACATGGCAGCCAGCATGGCGCACGGTACACCCACGGAATGAGGTCGCAAAAGAGGCATGGGTAAGCGGCTCCGAATAGGACGAGCGGGGCGAAGTATAACCGCGCGACCGCGTGGAAGGTACACGTTTTTATTGCACCGCTCGCCCACGTTAGAATGTGCCTCATGAAATTCGCAAAAGTCGTCTTCCGCATCGCCGGCATCTGGGGCTTTCTGATCATCACGCCGCTTTACTTCATCTTGGATCTTATCGGCAAAAAGGACCCGCCCCCCATTACCCATCCGGCTTTCTACTACGGCTTTGTTGGCATCGCCCTGGTCTGGCAGTTCGCTTTCCTGATCATCGCTAGTGACCCGGTTCGCTTTCGCCCGCTCATGATCGCCGCCATCGCCGAAAAACTGGCGTACTCGATCCCCCTGCTCATCCTGATTTCACAGAAGCGGACCAGCCCGAATGACCTGGTGTTTGCCGGGATCGACCTCCTGCTCTGCTTTCTTTTCGTTTTGGCCTACCTGCGCACTCCGCACGCGGCCGCCGGATAAGGGAATCTTTGCTCTTTGCGCAAACACAAACTTCCGTACTATTCGTCGGCTTTCGTCGCGCTCCTAACCTGACCTTACCAGCACCCTATCTTCGAAAGGACTTTCAGAACATGAAATTCCGCACTCTGGCCGCATGTGTGCTTTTTGCAAGCGCGGGCGTCTGCCTGGCCAAGGAGCACGGCTATCAGCAGGGCAAGCTCTTGCGCATGGAATCTTCGTCCTGCGGAACCTCGGAAAAGGGATCAAAGACGGTCGCGGGCGAAATTTTCGGCACCGACGGCCAGCACAAACAAACCCAGGAAATGCTCTGCCAGGAATACGTTCTTCAGTCCGACCACGTCATCTATCGCATCCGCCCAAAAGACGACAAGCATCCGATACTGCTGCCGATCGGCGAGACGGCGCAGTTCAGAATCAGCAAGGACAAGCTGATCCTGCGCGTGCCTGAAGCGAGCGGCAAAGAGCACGAATACGTCGTGGTCTCGATGACGCCGCGCGAGGACAAAGACCCGGCGTCACAGTCCGCCAGCAAGAACTAGGTTTCCCGGCGCACCGCCAAAGGGGGCACGCTGGTCGTGCCCTTCCTGGTTCCCCCCTCCGCTTCCCGCTTACGGTTTGACTCGGATTTCCCCTCGTTGTAATAAGTCTTCACACATGGTTAGGGACCTAGCGATTTTTACTGGGAGGACTTATGGCTGGACAAGGTATTGAACGTCGCGAAATTCTCCGTTACATCGCCATCGCTTCGGTCGCCTCCACCTTCCCGGGCTTTAGGCATTGGACGTTCGCCTGCTCCCACGACGAACATCCCCTGGCGCGGCCGGACTCGCAGCCTTACAAGCCGCTTTTCTTTCTGCCGGAGCAGTTTCGCTTGGTCGAGCATCTCACCGAAATGATTATTCCCGCCGACGATTCGCCCGGCGCCAAAGCCGCCGGTGTCGCGGAATTCATTGACTTTATGCTGGCCAACCGCGTTGCGGTTGACGCCGATGAGGATGCGCGCTCGGTGGAAGAGAGGCTGCGACAGGGAACTGCTGCGCAAATCCGGTTCATGGGCGGATTGCACTGGCTCAATGCCCGCAGCCGATCCGAGCACAAAAGCGAATTCATGGATTGCACACGCGAGCAACAGGTGGCCCTGCTCGAAGAGCTCGCCTACAAGTCCAAATTCACGGCCACAACCGAACGCGGCCGCGAATTCTTCCAGATGCTGCGCGATTACACCGTAGTCGGCTACTACACTTCGAAAATCGGCCTTGAGTCGCTCGGCTATCCTGGGTTGCGGACGTTCTGGCCCAAGATGCAAGCCTGCTCGCATCCCGACGACCCCGAGCATCTTCATCTCGCAGAACCCGGCAGCACCGCGCCTACGACTTCGGCCCGGCTTTCTGTCCTTGGCCACACGGTCGGTGGTGTGGAAAGGTTGAGGAGCTGAGCGATGGCCAATAAAATCTACGACGTGGTTGTGGTGGGCACCGGCGCGGGCGGCGGCACCGCTCTTAAGGTTCTTTGCGAAGCCGGCCTCGAAGTCTGCGCCGTCAACTCCGGCCCGCGAACCCAGCCGGAAAAGGATTACCGCCGTCATCGCCAGGTCTATGACCTGAAATTCCGCGGCTACGGCAATCCGCTTGCGCTGCAAGACAAGCCGCACCAGGAGCACTACACCGTCGAAGAATCGGAGTACAGCGACGGCAGCGAAATCTGGGAGCACGACATCAGCTACTGCAATGCGCCCGGCACCGACTGGTATTGGAAACGCTGCAAAGGCACCGGCGGGAAAGCCAATTTCTGGGGACGCTCGTCCGCGCGCTTCGGCGACATCGACTTCAAAGCCGCCGATCTTGACGGCTTTGGCGAAAACTGGCCGGTGGACTACGCCGAAATCGCGCCGTGGTTCAGCAAGGCCGAGAAATACATGGGCGTCGCCAGTACCATTCAGAATCGCCCGAGCAATCCCGACGGCGAGTACCTTCCGCCGTTTCCGTTTCGCTGCCTTGACAAGATCATTGAAGCCGGCGCAAAAAAAATCGGCGTGCCCTACCTGCCTGACCGCTGCGCGCAGCTTACGGTAGCTCACAACGGCCATCCGCCCTGCCACTACTGCGGCAACTGCACGCGCGGGTGCGATGTTGGCGCGTTTTTCTCGCCCACCTGGTTCACGCTGCCCGAAGCCGAAGCCACGAAAAAGATGACCTTGCTGACCAACCTGCTGGTGCGCGAAGTGCTGGTGGATGAGCAGGGTATGGCGAAAGGCGTGGCCTGCGTCGACCGCAGCAGCAAGCGTGAACTCGAAATCTACGGCAAAGTTGTGGTGCTGGCCGCTTCCTGCGTGGAAACCGCGCACATCATGTTGAATTCGAAGTCCCGCTCCTGGCCCTCCGGCATTGCCAACTCCAGCGGCCAACTCGGCAAGAACCTTTGCGAACATCTCTACGGCGGTCCGGGCTACGGCTACATCCCGAGGCTGGCTGGCCAGCCGCCTTCACCCGATAACATAGCCGACTCTACCGTCGCCTGGATGCCGCGCTGGCAAAACTTGAAAAATCCGCACGAAGAGAAATTCATCCGCGGCTACTCGCTCTACATCGGCGGAGGCTGCGGCGAATTTCCGAACTACTACCGCCGCATCGAGGGCTTCGGCGCTGAGTTCAAGCGCCAGATCAAGCGCCACTACCCTACTCCCATCGGCTCCTACATTCAGGCACCGACGCTCCCGCATCCCGACAATTACCTGGACATTGATCCGGACCATAAGGACATCTTTGGGATTCCCCAGCTGCGCTTTCATTTCCAGTGGCATGAAAACGAGCTGCTCATGTTCGAGCACTCCAAGCAGGTTCTGAGCGAGCTATTCAAGGCCATGGGCGCCGAGCTCTGGGGCTCGGGCTCCGAACCCGACCGCCCGGGAACCAGCCTCCATGAAACCGGCGTGTGCCGCATGGGCAACGATCCCAAGCGCTTTGTCACCAACAAATGGGGACAGACGCACGACGTCCCGAATCTCTACCTCGCGGACGCCAGTATCTTCCCGAACTGCACCGACAAAACCACCACGATGCCGATCGTCGCCTTCACCATGCGCGGCTGCGACCGCATGCTTGAAAACTTCCGCAATGGCGCTCACCAGCGCGCGTGAGAACGGCCAACGTTTCTGGGCGGGTTATCGCAGTTCGAGCCGCATCTCGTCGGTGGGTTTGAATCCGAGTTTTTCATACAAGCCGCGTCCTTGCTCGCTCGCGTGCAGGCTGACGTAGGCAAATTCATTCTCTCTGCACCAGGCGATCATTGCTTCCATGAGGGCTTGCGCGATGCCTTTTCTGCGCTGCGCGCTTTCCACATACATGTTCAAGATCATCGCCCGCCTCGGCTGACGCTGGCCCCAGACACCCGGCCACGGGCTGACCACGATTCCGCCTCCGCCAACCACCGCCCCGGAATTGTCTTCGGCCAGAAAGCCTCGGTACGAACCGTCGGCCAGCGCAGCCTGGAAATATTCTTTCGCCGTCGCTTCCGTGAGAGCGAGCGCGGTTTCTTCTTTTCGGCCGAGCTCAAACCACATCATCCGCCGGTGCCGGATCAAAACCCCGAGATCCGCCACTTTCGCAGCGCGAATCTTTGCTTCCATGGCCCCCCTCGTTCGCCTGGGTAGGCGTAGCATAGCGATCGATCGGTCTATCCTATCAATCCTCCCGGCCAGCCCGCTTCCTGCCCTCCTGTTCAGTATTCAAAACAAAGCACATATTCCGTACTAGCCCACTTTCGCTATTGCTTCCGCAAACCTTCTTTCCGTAAACTACGTCTCACATCTGAGAAGCCGTGTTTCATTCGGAAACGGCGGTTTTCCAGCGTGGGCACCTAAGTCCAGTGTTTGTGCCGCCTTCGTTTTGGCCGCACGGGTGCATCTGCAAGCCTCCGACGTTGTGGATGTAGTCGCACGTAGTTGGTCAGCTCGAAGATTTGGCAAAGGGACTCGCGGCACATGACTCAAAAGACCCGGCTCGGAAGAATCGCAATCACCTTGACCCTGGCCGCATCGACAGCGTGTCCGTTGCCCACCGAAGCCGCTCCGGCAACTCCCGCAAAAGCGACGCGCACCTCGCGCTCGCGTCATCGCTACATCCGCCCGGAAAAGGGCGTGGATCCGACGATCGGCGACATCGCTACCAACGACGATCCCATCGTTCGCGCCGCCGCCATCGAAGCCCTTGGCCGTTACAACGGTTCGGTCGTCGCCGTCGATCCCAACAGCGGCCGTATCCTTGCCGTTGTCAATCAAAAGCTGGCTTACTCCGATGGCGCGATTCCTTGCTCTACGATCAAGCCCGCCATCGCCATTGCGGCCCTGGAAGAAAACTTGATCACTCGCGACACCATGCTCAAGGTCGGCCGCCGCAAGTACATGAACCTGACCGACGCGATGGCCCACTCGAACAACGAATTTTTCGAAGAACTCGGACGCCGCATGGGTTTCGACACCGTTTCCAAGTACGGCCGCCTGCTGGGACTCGGTGAGCTCGCCGGTTACAACCTGGCCGAAGAGCATCCGGGAGCTTTCCCCATGGCGCCTCCTGTAAAAGGCGGCGTCGCGCGCATGTCCAGTTTCGGCGAAGGCATCCAGATCACTCCCTTTCAGCTGGCTTCTCTGGCCGCCGCTTTCGCCAACGGCGGAACTCTCTACTATCTGCAGTATCCGGAATTGGGCGCAGCTCCATCGGAGTTTGTTCCGCGCGTGAAGCGCGAACTGAACATCGGTCCGCTGCTTCCCGAGCTTCGCGAGGGCATGCTGGCCGCCGTCCTATACGGCACCGGCAAGCGCAGCTATGACGCCGGGGGCGATGAAATGCCCGCCGGAAAGACCGGTACCTGCTCCGACCAAATTTCCCATGTCGGATGGTTCCTGACTTACGCCGACGAAGCGCATCCCAAGATCGCGCTCGCCGTTTTGATCCGCGGCAACAGCTCGCGCATCAAAGGCCCCCTCGCCGCTGGCGTGGCCGGGCGCATCTACCGCCGCCTCCGCGAACAGAACTATTTCTCGACGGTCACCGCGCGCCGCGCCACTACGGGTATTACCTCCGGCAACTAGTCACGATCGGCTACCTGCAAGCTGGCTGCGCGTTTGCTTTTCCCCCCCGACATCCTCCTTTTCCTTGCGGAATTTGCTTTGCCCCGCCGCTAACTTGGCAGAGAATTCCGGAGCCCGGTCCAGGCCGTTCATGCCAGCGGGCGCGAGCGAGCGCCCTTGAGCGAGGGTTTCGCCGCGGTCAGCTTACTGGTAGTTTTGTCCGGCGGCGCCGCGCTGGCGCGCATCTTTCAGCTGCGCGCGCGGGCATCGACCGGCGCCCCGTAGCGTCGATGCTCAGTAAATGACAGGCATTTTTGGCAGGTCGGACGATGCTTCCGGCGTGACGCGCACCACCAGCAGGGTGCGGTCGTCGTGCGCAGGATTGCCGAAGCCCGTGAACTCGTCGGTGGCGCGAAGGATTGCGCCCGCAATGTCATCTACGGGGCTGCTCGCGGGAAGCGAGGTCAGCACGTCCCGCAGGCGTTCGAAGCCGAATTCCTCCGCTTCCGCATTTTCCGATTCGAGGATGCCATCCGAGGCGAAAATAATCACGTCGCCGACGCGCAGGTGCAAAGTCGATGCCGCGTAATCCACCTCGGGAAAAAGGCCCAGCGGAATCCCGTCCACCGGAATTTCCGACAGTTTGCCGCCGCGCAGCAGAAGCGGGTGCGTGCCGCCGGCATTGGCTATGGAAAGCGTCCGCTCGCCCGGATCGTAGACCCCGAAGGTCAGTGCGATAAAGCGCGCTTCGAGCCGCGCGGCGTGCAACCGGCGATTCAGCATGGACAGCATGACCGGCGGCGCCGCCGCGTGCTCCACCGCATGTTCGCGCAGCATTCCGATAGCCAGGGAACCGTAGAGCGCCGCCGCGGTCCCTTTGCCCGACACGTCGCCGAGCGCCAGGGCCAAGCGGCCTTCGCCGTAGGGGAGAAAGTCATAAAAGTCGCCGCCCAGTTCTCGCGCCGGCACATACGCGGCGGAAACGTCCAAGCCGGGAACTTCGCGCGCTCCGCGCGGCAACAGCTGCAGCTGGATTTCCCGCGCGGTGTCGAGATCGTTCTGTAGGCGCAGTTGGTTTTCGCGCGCGTCCTGGTAGAGCCGCGAATTTTCGAGCGCGATGGCGATGAACGGTGCCAGTGCCACCAGCATACGCTCGTGCTGCGCGGTGAAGGCAGCAAGCTCTGCGCTCTCCAGATCCAGCACCCCCACGAGCCGGTCCTGCAACAGAAGGGGAACCACCAGCTCCGAGTGAACTCGCTCGCACGTCTCGCAGTCGATGTAGCGGGGATCGAGCCGCACGTCGTCGAGTCGGATGGGCTGGCGGGAGGCTGCGGCGGTGCCGGTAATGCCCTGATTGAGGGTCACGCGAAAGCGCGAAGGAATCGAGGCCTCATAGTGTTTGGCGAATACCCCTTCGAGCAGCTGGGTTTTCTCGTTCCACAACATCACCGTGAACACGTCGTAGTTGACCAGTTTTTTGACCAGTTCGGTAATGCGTTGCAACAATTCCTCGCGGTCCAAAATGGAAGTCAGTTCGCGGCTCACGTCGTAGAGCAATCCAAGCGTCTTGGCCTGCTCCGGAAACGAGGCGAGAAACGACTGCGGTACGGGATCGGCTTCCCCCGTCAGGGGCAGCGCGGCGACTTTGCCGAGATCGTCCATGTGGCCGAAAGGGTGCTCCAGTTGCGTTAGAGGTGCGGAACTCGGTGCAGACATAGAATATGCCTTAATCGAATTGGATTCGCGAGCAACGATTTGGTTTCATGCTTGCCAGTCACCTGGAGAGGTGCCGATGAAGACAATTTGGACTTGGTCGGCCAGCGTGGTGTCAGCGCGGCTCGAGGCCTACGGAAGCGATAAGCAACGGCGCGAAGCGACCTGAAAAGGCTCTTGGCGGAAGCTCCGTCTCCTCGATACCGGCCAGGACAAACTGCGGGCCATCAAGATCGACGACTTTTACCAGTCGTACCGTTTGCTGGATGGCCGATGTGGCGTTCCTCGATCAACTTCCGGCGCCACAAAAAGCTGGCGAACCCGCTAACCATCGGGGGCCGCTGCCTGTCGAGGGCTACTGCAGTTTTTCGATTTGTTGCTGGACCTGGCTGCGAAACTCGAGCGGATGAGCGATTTTGTGGAAGGGTTCCGAAGTGCCGCCCGTGCCGATCAACACGATGGTGCCGTAGCCCAGCATCCTGCCCCCGGCGGTCTCGCTCACTTCGATGCTTTCGACTTTGCTGAGCAGCATCTCGATCGTTTTGCGCGCAGCCAGTCCGGTCTTGATGACCACGCGGCGGGTGGTCACGGCCATCTCGGTGGTGTTGCGGCGCAGCAGGCCCAAAATGACGACGATCACCGCTAGGATAAGCAGCACGCCCGCTCCTCCCAGCATCAAATGCTCGTTCGCGGCCGAAGTTTGGTGCCTTTCCCGGCTGACGTAGTAGAGCAGGATTCCGCCCGCCAATCCGAGAACCAGCACCGCGAACAGCAAGTGGCCAAGCATCACGGTCCAGTGCAGCCGCGTCTGATACACGACCTTCTCGCCCGGAATCAAATTGGCGTCGATGTAACTCATCCTAATGCGATTGCGACCTGCGCGATCGAGGGTCCTTGAAAACCACAACAGGCTATCACATGCGAACGGCAGCGAACGTCTTCATGATGTGGTAGGCTCGCCCCGTAAAATGGCGGGCCGGAGGGAGTATGAAGCGAGTTGCCTTTACCTGGGTCCTGGTGGTCCTGCTGAGCTCGTACGGTAAAACTTCGGCGCAGGAACTGTTCGACATCAAGCCGGTTGCTGCGGGCGTGTACGCGGCGATCTCCAAGCCCGCCTACAAAGTAAACTGCAACGCCGTCATCATCATTCTGGGCGACAGTGTCCTGGTTGTGGACACGCACTCCAAGCCCTCCGCCGCCCGCGCGCTTATTGCGCAGATCAAGAAGCTGAGCGACAAGCCGGTGCGCTATGTGGTCAACACGCACTTTCATTGGGACCACTACCAGGGTAACGAGGCGTATCCGAGTTCCTGGCCGGCGGGCATCGAGATCATCTCTTCGGAAGCGACGCGCGACAACATCCGGCGCCTCGGCATTCCGCGCGTAAAGCACGAAATCATCACTATGCCGGCGGAAATCGAGCAGTTAAAAGCGGACCTCGCGAGAGCTCAAACCGCGGAGCAAAAGGAAACCGTCGACAGGAACCTGCGCGAAGCCGAGGCGTATTTCGCAGAGTTGAAAAGCATGCAGGTTACATTGCCCACCATGACCTTCGACCGCAGCTTGATCCTGCACCGCGCCGATAGGACCGTCGAGATTCTGTGGCTCGGCCGCGGGCACACCGACGGCGACGTCTGGGTCTTTTTGCCGAAAGAGAAGATTCTGGTCTGTGGCGACGCGCTGCATGGCTGGACGCCCTTCATGGGAGACAGCTATCCCTACGACTGGATCAAGACGCTCAACGCCGCGGAAAGGCTGGATTTCGACTACGCCATCGGGGGGCATGGCGACGTCATGAAAGGCAAAGAGAGGTTTGAGCTGTGGAAACGGTATTTTCAGGATCTGATGGACCAGACTGCGGCCGCCTACTCGAGCGGCGCCTCACTCGACGACGCCAAAAAGAAGGTTTCGGCATGGCTTGTGGCCAACTACGCCGGCCAGTTCACAGCCACTTTCCCGCAAGACGTGGGCGCCAACGTTGCGAAGGCTTATCAGGTCATTGCCTTTCCGAAGTGACCAAGCGCCCGCGAGGACCGTGTCAGCCGGCGAGAACCTCGTTGTGCGCGATCAACCGATCCGCGATTTTGAGAAAGTTTTCCTCCAGTTCCTTGCGTGCGATCTCATCGCCAGGAATGCTCAGCACGGTAGCAGCGCCGTGCGAAAGCATGATCAGCGCGTAGGCGACCAGCGCGTAGTCTTCCGCGTCGCCGCCAAACCGATTGGCGAATTGCTGCATCAGCCAGGCACGCCCGGGGCGCGGCAACTCCGGATGAAAAACGTCGCTCCAGGCGTGCAGCAGAAGCTGGTATTCGTGGGGATTCTGGTGGACAAAGGCCAGGTAGCGCCTGCAGACCTCTTCGAGCGATTTCGAAGCGAAGAGCTGTTCATTCAGCTGCGACCGCACGCGCACGGCCAAAGCCTTATGCAGGGCCTGCTTATTGCGAAAGCGCTTATAGACGGTGGGCGTGGTCGTGCCGGCCTCGCGCGCCACGGCGCGCAGCGTAAGGCTCGCTGGACCGTGGACCTTCCAAAGGCGCTGTGCGGCCTTCAGGATTTTTTCCTCCAGCTGCGAGTCGGCGTGTGGCGGCATGAGCGTCCCTAGTTACAATAACAAGGTAAAGCCGACAACGTGTAAGTGATAGCACAGGCCGTCTCTGCGCACAAGACTGACAGGGAAGTTGTTTCTGTTTGGTATGAAGCGTTCGCAAGAGCCGAACTTGCTATGATATATTTACAACGTTAAAGTAACAGTGTTAAAGTATCCGCAAGGCATGCTGTGCAACGAAGAAAGGGAAAGGAACGAAGTGTCGCACCGCAAAGGAGAAGTCCGTCTTTCGGAGATTTTGAAGCACCTCGCAGCTGGCACCGAAGGGGGAGCCGGAGAAATCGGGAAATGGCCCGGAACGAACGCCACTCTTCACGCCCAGAGTCCTGGACTTACGGCCGCGGAGTCGCCCGGTGAGAGCCGGGCCAAGGCAGGAATGGAGTCGACTTTCCGGCGCAACGATCCGCTACTGAACGATCCGTTGCTAGAGGACGCCATCGCCAAGGTCGTGCTGTATCTGCAGGTGCAAAGGGATATCTACCATCCGGCCGGGCATCCCCTGGAGGAAGCCGCTAAGCAGCAGTTAAAGGGTTTCTTCTCTACCGCGCTTCTGGATCGCGTACGAGTCGTGGAGCTGACGGGACGCAGTGTCTCCAATCCCTGGTTTTACCATGAAGCGCGCGCCAAAGGCGTTCAGAACCTGCCGGACATCAGCCACAAGGTTGCCGTCACGTTCCTGGACGTTGTCGTTTTCAACCAGAAAATGACCCAGCGCGACCTGTTTCACGGGCTGGTGCACTCAGTGCAATTCAGTCTGCTGGGGCTCGAGCGGTTCACCGAGCTGTTCGTGGCCGGCTTCCTCCAGGCGCGTTCCTATTTTCTGATCCCGCTCAAAGCCCATGCCTTCGCACTCGACACGCGTTACGCCGAGGATCCGCAGACACCCTTTTCGGTCGAAGAGGAAGTCCGGCGTTGGCATGCTGAAGGCCGCTACCAGGCAAAAGATCGAAGCTTGCCAGCGGCGGGGGATCTGGATTGAAGGAAAAGCTGCTCGACGAGCCTGACGAAACCGTGCCCGTGCTTCGGCAAGGATCCGGGATCGTTTTGCGGCCAAAAGCCGATCCTGCGTTCGCGCACGATACACCGCGGGTCAAACGCGGCCGAGGAAGAATGCGGGCTCATCCGACACCGCAATTGCGTGGTGGCAGCGAAGAGACCAGTGTCACCCCTTGAGCGTGGCCTGGGCCGTTTTATCCCCGCTGGCAGGCGGAGCGAAGCGCCATGCGGCGATCGCGCTGGCCACGGCTAAGCCCGCGCAGCAGACGAGGACCGTGCGGAAGCCGGAAGCGAAGCTCTCGGAAATCGCCTGCCGCACCGCCCCAACCTTCTTGGCGTCCAGGTCGCGCGGCAGCTCTAGACCGGCAAGCTCAATCTCTTTCGAGCGAATCTGTTGAACTGTCTCCGACGGCAGGCCGAGTCTAGCCAAGCGGTGTTCCAGGTTCGCATCGAAGACCTTTACCATCACAATTCCAAAGAGCGCGATCGCCAGGACTCCCGCTACCCGGGCCACCGTGTTGTTGATTCCCGATGCGGCTCCCGCATTTCGCCGATCGACGGAGTTCATCACCACCGTGGTGAGCGGGGCTACCGTCGTTGCCATCCCCAAACCGAGCACCAAGGCGGCTGGAAAGTAGGTTTTCCAGTAGCCGCCGCCCAGGAGCAACACCGCAAAAAGCACGAAGCCTGTCGCCGCCAGCAAGGGGCCTACGACCAGCGGAATCTTTCCTCCGTAGCGCTGAACCAGGCCTCCGGACCATCTGGACAGCAGGAACATCAACAAGATCATGGGCAGCATTGCCGCGCCGGCAGCCGTAGCCGAATACTCCTCTAACTCGATCAGGCTCATGGGAAACAGAAAGAAGAAGATGCCGAGCGCCATATAGAGCAGGAGCGTGAAAACGTTCGCGCCAGAGAACGAACGGGACCTGAAAAGCACGAGCGGCACCATCGGCGACGCCGCGCGAGCTTCTACCACGAGGAAAGCAGCCAGCAGCACAAATCCTGCGAGCAGGCTCCCCAGTACCAGCGGATGCTTCCCACTGAGCCTTGCAGATTCAAGAAACCCCGTTACCATACCCGCCAGCCCCAAGGTGGCCAGCAATGCGCCCGGCCAATCAACCCTCTTGACCTCGAAACCGCGGCTTTCCGGCACGTGACGCATTGAAATTGCCGCGACCGCGACGGCGAGCGGCACGTTCACCAGGAACGCCCAGCGCCAAGAAGCATGTTGGATCAGCCACCCGCCGCCGACGGGACCAAGGGCAGCCGTAATGGCCGTGAACCCGGACCACGTGCCGATGGCTCTGCCGCGCGACTCTTCGTCAAGCGAGGCGCCGATGATGGCCAGGCTGCCTGGAACGAGCAGTGCTGCGCCGATTCCTTGCGCCGAACGTGCGGTGATGAGCTGCCGAATGCTGGTGCTCGCGCCGCAAGCGACGGATGCCGCAGCAAATACCCCCACGCCGACCAGAAAGATCCGTCGTCGCCCGAACAAGTCGCCCAGCGCGCCGCCGGCAAGAATCAGCGCTGACAAGAGAATTCCGTAGGATTCCACCACCCATTGCACATCGGGAAGGCTGGCCCGAAATGTCGACTGCAATGTGGGCAGGGCAACGTTGACGACCGTGCTGTCAATGAACGCCATGCTCGAGCCCAGAATCGTTGCCGCCAAGATCCAAGGTCGGGCAGCTTCTCGACACGGAGAACCGACGCTGGCAGTCAGAACGAGGGCTTCCTCGCAAGGCGTTCTCATAACCTACCGATGCACCGCCCGCCGCAATTGGTGCACAAATCGGATGGTTTCTAAGCCGCGTGCATGGCGAGTTGCCCGGACCCGTGGCTACCCGAACCCGCAGCCATTAGCCGCCGATCGCGATCTGGCTGCGGAGCGCGGCGAAGCGTTTCTGGTTTACTGGATTGCGTACAGGTTGCCGTCGGTTGAACCGAACAGAATCGTGTCACCGGCGACGGTAGGCGAAGAAAGGACCGCGCCGGTGGTCAGCATCTTTTGCAGGCCGACGACGATGTCATCGTAAAAATTGTCGTGAAACGCTGCCTGATAATCCGGCGCACCCTTGGCGTCGGTTAGTGCCGGGCCGTTCTTTTTCGCGGCATCGGTTTCGAAATACCACGCCAGCTTTTTCGCATTGAGGTCGATCGCCAGCAGGCGTCCCTGGTGCGAGCCGAGGTACATCAGGTTTCCGGCCATGGCCGGCGATGAAAACATCGGCCAGTGATTGAAATCGAGTGTGAAGACCTCCGCGCCTGTCTTGGCGTCAAGCGCCCGAAGCAAACCCGTATCCGAGGTTGCGAAATATACCTTCCCGTCTTTGATCGCGGCGGAGTTGACGACCCACGATCCCTTGTTGCTGAACGCCCACAGCTGTTTTCCGGATTTTGCATCCACCGCGTAGAACTTCGAATCGCGGCAGCCGAAATACACAATGCCGCCCGCGACGGCCGGTGAGGCTTGCAAACCGGTCTGGTTGAAGATTTCATGATCTTCGCCGGTCTTGAAGCGCCATTGCTCTTTGCCGGTTGCCGCATCGAGCGCGTAGAGATAGGTGTCCCAGCTGCCCACGAACACCGTTCCGTAGGCCAAGGCCGGTGAAGCGTGTACCACGTCGCCGGTCTTGAATTTCCACTTCAGCTCTCCGCTTGCAGCGTCGAGCGCGTAGATATGGGAGTCGCCCGACCCGAAAAAAACCGTCCCATCGGCCACCGCCGGCGAGGAAAGATAGAAATCGAAGGGGTCGGGCACCGGTTCCGAAGCGGGCTCCATTCCGTGGAGATGCTTGGCGATGAAGCGCCGCTCGCCCTCCGTCTTGAACTTCCATCGGAGCGAGCCCGTCGCCGCATCGAGCGCATAGAAATTGCTGTCGTAACTGAGGAAGTAAACCAGGCCGCTTGAAACCGCCGGACTCGACGCAACGCGTCCTTCCGTCTTGAACTCCCATTTCTTGTCACCGTTCTCGAGACCGACGGCGTACAGACGGTGATCGTTGCTTCCGAAATAGACCGTGTCTAGAGACACCGCGGGCGACGACACAATCTGCGCCTTCGTGTGGAACTGCCACTTCACCTTGTGAAAGGCGTGCGCGCCCTGCTGGTGGTAGATTCCAGTGTGCGCGGCGTCTCCGCGGAACGTTGCGCCGGTCGAACTCGGCTCTGAACCGCCGGGGGCCGCGGAGTTCTGCGCATGCATAACTGGACACAGAAGTAGCAGGGAAGCAGCGAGCGAGAGGCGCATGTCTTGGGTTCTCCGTTCGGTGAATAGACGCAGCGAAGCGGAACCCGTCGCTCAGGGTTTTCTGATTTTTTGAAATTCAGCCGAACATTCAGGCCGCGGTGCGGGAGCCCTGCCCGCTACTGTGAATGCGACCGGCTCGCTGTCTGATGCGAAGCTACTTCCTGAGAAAGGTCCAGAGCGCGCCGAACAGCAACGCGCCCGAGAGAAGCAGACAGAGGGAGCCCGGTTCCGGAGCGGACACCGGAGGTGGAGGATTTTCCGAGCCCGGAGGCGTCACGCCCGGGGGCAAGATCGGAGGGAAGCCGACCGGGGGAACGCCCACGGGAAGGACTCCCGCCGGGGGAACCCCGGATGCGACCGGGCCGCCTGAAGGAACGGGTCCGAATCCGGGCATATTGGCGATGAGCGGATCAACCGTGAAGCCCTCCCGCGGCGAAAGATTGGCGAGCAACGGGGGAACGAAAGCTGGGGTTTCGAGCTTTTCGGCGGAAGGTTCGGAAAGTGAAACAGGGAAGGTGGCCACGGGCGAGAGGCGGTTGCCGCAGCGCACGCGCGCGTAGTTTTCGCCGTCCGAGATAAGCGTTTCGCCGGCGGGAATCGTCATCCGATTGCGCGTCCAGTACACGCGGTTTTTGAGCCGGTAGGAAACGTACATCATTGTGGGGCGGTCGAGGCGCAAGGTGTGCGCGCGGGCGATGCGGAAACCGGCGTAGTGCTCAGCGACGACAGGATCGTTTGCGGCGGCGGAGCCAAGTTCTTTGGCATCACGAACGCCGCCCGGAATGACGGAGTACGGGAAAACGGCGCGCCGGGAGGCGGTCGAGGCGGAAGTCGAGACATCAATCGCAGACTGCCAATTGTCTTGCAGCGAGGCATACCGTCCGCTAGAAATTTCGGTCTCGCGCCAGAACGAGTGCCGTAGCGCCAAAAATGTAACTAGTAGTACTGCTGGAACCAGAAGCAACAGGGGTGCCCGGAACCAGAAGCGGTTCCGGTAAGGCATTGGTGCAGGGGCCGGGGCGTTCAAGTTTGTGAACCTCATGTACTTAGAAGGCAATCGGAGTGCCGAAGCGAACAGCTTGCGGAAGGGGCCGAGGAGGGTCTTCCGCGCCGCAACGACCTAAAGGCGAGGCGCATCCGGGACATTTTCAAAGATTGTACTGGGTTCTCCCCAAAACCGCGAGGAAACATTTGTGATTAATGGAAAATCATTTCCCAAAATCTATAGATCGACATCCGCAGCCTTTCACCAAAAGGGGACGCCGTGTCGAGTCACCCGCGAGTGACGAAGAGCGCGAGTTTGTCACTGAATTAGGACGGAATGGCTAGAACCAGGCACGGCCGACATTCGGCGCATTCGATGAAAGTTATCCGCTTTACCAGAGGTTCGCCCAGCGAATGAGATCGACCACGCCAACGGCGGCAACAAAGATAATGCCGATGTAGAGGAAGAGCCTGGCGGTCGGGTAACGGTCCTGGTTGGCAGTCTCACCGGAGATTCTCAATAAAAAGAAGATCAGGCCGGAGGTGCCGAAGAGAATGGCCCAGAGCGGAATACCGGCGATGTGCGTGGGCAGGGAAGACATGCCGTCATGTTAGCAAACGTCTAGGACCGTCGAGTCATCTGTTCTCGACTAGTGTCACCATTGTTAAACCTTTGGACTCAAGCTCGGCCGCCTGGGATTTGCTGTCCGGGAATCTCAGGACCGGCTGAATCATGAGGTTAAGGACGCAACAGGTTTCGAACTCGCAGGTCGCGAAGCCAGAGCCCGCCCCAGATAAAGCCAGCCAAAATAAATGGAAAAACGACGTTGAACGTTGGCATGGCGGCGCGAACATTGCTCGCGACGGCGCCTCCGAGATAGCCGGTGAGCAACGCTGCGCCAAGGCTAGAGGTGCGCGGCACAACGTAGAGCAGCGTACAAACCAAGAGCGTCGCGCCGATACCCAGGATCGCGGATTCCGCATAACCCAGCTGCAAGGTGGCCTGAACGACCCTCGGCGGCTTCACGAGCTTCATGGCCCCATCGACAAAAAGGAAGAGTGCGGCAAGAGTGCTCAGGATGCGGCCGAGCCAGATTTGCTTCTTTCGAATCCAGGAACCGTTGCCACCCGCATGGGATGAGCTTTGCAGTGTCATTCACCGGCCTGCTATCCCAGTAGAAGGCCAGTGACGTTGCCAGCGGGGTCAGCGAACATAGCCAGCTTAGGACCGCCCGGGACCTGGCTTGGCGGCAGGACTATTTTGCCGCCGAGCTTCTCCGCCTTGGCCAGCGTCGCGTCCAAATCTTGGACCCGCAGATAAACGGAAACTCGCTTGCCGCCGTCGTGGCTGGGCCCCACGGCACCGTGAATGCCTTCTCCGGCGCAAGTATCGACCATTCCATATTGCATCGGGTTGTTGCTGTCGATCCTCCATCCGAATAGTTCTTGGTAGAATTTTTCGAGCTGATTCCCTTTTCCACCCATGATCTCGAAGTGAACAACGGGGGTGCCCATGAATCTGGTCTCCTTTTGCGTGTGTGGGTATCTCGAAGGTGGCACATTTCTCGACAACAAAACGCTCCCTTACGAGAAGAGCCGGCGAGGTCTCATGGCAGGACTATACGTTCTGAAAAAAGAGCGGTCTTGTACAAAAACGACAGCTGCTTTTGCCCCTCCATGATCTTGCCGGGCGTCTGGCCGATGAAACGTTTGAGCGATCGCGTGAGATGGGCTTGGTCGAAATAGCCCAAGGAACTGACCACATCGAGAATGGAAGCGCCCTCCTTGAGCAGGAGGGTCGCGTAGCGTGCGCGCTCGATCTGCCGGAACGTCGCGTAGCTGACGCCAGTCGCTTGCAGGAAATGCCGTTGTGCAGAGCGCAGGGATAACTCTGTCGGGCGCCGGTCGATGGCGTCTTCGACCACCGAGTCGCGTCTGAGCAGGTCCGGCTTCATGAGTCGTTTGACGAAGGTTTCCGCGTTGTCAAAGCTGGGGTACTCCAACGCCGATCCATATAGCCAAAACGAGCGACTTGTCGCTCTAGACAGCGTTACATCGTTGTGATTCCGCAGGCTTAGAGGGAGAAAGTTCGGCATAAAGGTACCGGGCTTGAAGCGGATGCCGAGCCACTGGCCCTCGGCGGGACATTCGATGGCCGTTGCCGCGGTCTCCGGTCCACGCAGTGTGAGGAACGTCTTTCCTCTCAATCGCGTTAGGGCCATCTCAAAACTGGTGGCCGCAACCGAGAGAAAAGAATCGGCTCGATCGCTGTGACAGCGCCAGACCTTTTCAATGAAAGGATGATCGGACGCTCTCTGCTCGAAATGGATGAAGTCGTTCCTGTCGGTTGCCACTGCCGCCTTCGCCCCTCCCTGCCAGAGCACCATCAACCGCCGAAACCATTGTGGAAACTCTACCATGCGGAAAAGAGGCCGCTGATGATTTACCGCCAAGCCGACCGACCGGAGTTGGCGTAGAATCTCCCGCTAAACCGGAGGGCTGCCATGAAAGTCTCGGTCTTTTGCGGAGTGAGCGTTGACGGATTTCTGGCTCGCCCGGACGACACGTTCGACTTCTTGCTCTCGGGCGAGCAAGAGCCGCACGGGTTCAACGAATTCCTGGCCAGCATCGATGTGGTGGTGATGGGCCGCAGGACCTTCGCGGTGGTGACGAAGTTGGGACACTTGGAGCTTTACGGCAATAAGCCAATGATTGTGCTAAGCGGCCGGCCGCTCGAGTTTCAAAGGAAAGGAACGGCGACGGTCGAGCAGATGTCCGGGGAACCACGCGAAATCGTAACGCAATTGGAGTTACGCGGCTTTCGGAGTGCTTATCTGGACGGTGGTCTCACCATTCAGCGATTTCTTGCAGCCGGATGTGTCAGCCGCTTGGTCATCACGCGAGTACCGGTGCTTATAGGTTCGGGCATCCCGTTATTTGGACCGGTCCCGCGCGACATTGTGCTTCGCCACGTCAGAACCCGCTCCTATCCGGGCGGGCTGGTACAGAGTGAATACGAGCTTGGCGCCGCGACATCGTAACCAGCCGGTGGTAGGAATCTTATTTGCACACCGGAGATGCCAGAATTAGGAGCAGCAAAACTCTGGATGGGATCCCGTGGCGTTTCTCCAAAACGGGCCGCCACCGGCGCGGAGACTCTCGTTCTGCGGAACCTCGGATCCTTTCAGGTATGGCTCTACGCCAGAGATTGTCCCTACGCTATACTCGCGGATGATGGGTACGGTTCATCCGTCACCGTTTTCGGCTCACCGCTGTAGTTTCCACTCGGACCGCGAGGACCCCTACCTTCGCCTCGGAGCATTTTCCGTTTTCGTTCGCGATCCGGAGCGCAGCCGGCAATTCTACGTGCATCAGCTGGGATTCCGCCTGGCCTATGACTCTCCGCTGGCTTCTCCGGAGCGGTCGCTCGCGGTCACCCCTCCGGACGGCACGGCCGTGCTTTTGCTGGTAGCTCCGCCGCCCGAATCGGAGGAATACAAGCTCATCGGGCGTTCCACGCGGATTGTCTTTTTAACCGAGGACGTCTTCGCCAAGTACGAGGAATGGAGCAAACGCGGCGTCCGCTTCCTGCGGCCGCCCGAAGAACATTCGTGGGGGGCCATTTCCACCTGTTTCGAAGATCTGGACGGCAATTCCTTTACCCTTCTCAGTTGCACGGAGGTCACGCGCGAATTGCAGGACCAGCGCCAAGCGCATGTAGAGAGGTCAGAATCCGAACGCCGTCATAGCCAGGAGCTCGAGCTTGCCCGGCAGGTACAAGCCAGACTTTTTCCGCAGAAGCGTCCCCCGCTTTCGACTTTGGAATATGCAGCGGTTTGCGTCCAGGCTCGCCAGATTGGCGGGGATTTCTACGACTTTCTGGAACTGGGCCGGAACCAGCTTGGACTGGTGATCGGCGACGTCGTAGGGAAAGGCGTGGCCGCCGCTTTGCTGATGGCCAGTCTGCAGGCTCATCTTCGCGATCAATCTGCGGGTTATTCCAGCCGGCCGTATATCCCGATCGTTTTGGAACAGCCGCAACGCTTCTTGCTCTCGGTCCATCGACTTTTTTACGAGAACACCGAGGAGAGCACCTTTGCGACTCTCTTTTTTGGCGAATATAGCGACGAACTGCGTCGCCTGCGCTATGCGAACTGCGGTCACCTTCCCGCGCTGCTGCTCCGCCGCGACGGCGAGCTGGAACGGCTTGATCCCACCTGCACGGTGTTGGGGCTCTTCAAAGGCTGGAATTGCAGCGCGGGTGAGCGGAATCTCTTTCCCGGAGACACGTTGGTCTTCTACACCGACGGCGTCACCGAGGCCTTCAACGCGGATAGCGAAGAATTCGGCGAATCTCGTCTGGTTGAAGCCTTGCGCCGCCACCGCGACCTTTCGCCGCAGCACCTGCTGGCTTCGCTGCTCGAGCATGTTCGCCAGTTCAGCCCTCATGAACAGCGCGACGACCTCACCGTGCTGGTCGCGAAGTGCAAATGAGTGACCCGGCCAAAGGACTGCCTGCCCGGCTGCTTGTCCCGAAAGCGGTCGTAGGAACTCGCTAGGTCCACACGGCGCAAGAGATTATTCTGAACTGTGGCTGAAACCCCAGACGCGCGCGCCAAGACCCCGCCTCCTAAAGGCTTCATCCGATGGTTTGTTCGATGGCTTCTGCTCGCCGCATTGGCGCTTTGGTCGGCTGCTGCGGTGATCCTGGTGGCCGCGCGATGGATCGACCCGCCGACAACCGCCGTGCACATGGAGCGCCGCTTCGAGGCCTGGATCGAGGGCAAGCCCTATCACGAAAGATACGAGTTCGTCCGGCTTGAGCAGATCTCGCGCGATTTCCAGCATGCGGTTATCGCCGCGGAAGACGCCCGCTTCTACCAGCATCATGGATTCGATTGGCACGCCATGCAAATGGCGGCGGAGGACGATATCGAGGGCGGGAGAATTCGCGGAGGCTCGACGCTAACGCAGCAGCTGGTAAAGAATCTGTTCTTCGGAACGGGACGTTCGTTCCTGCGCAAAGGGGCCGAGTTCACTCTGGTGCCGGTGGCCGAATTGGTTTTGGGCAAACGGCGCATCCTCGAACTCTATCTGAACGTGGTCGAATGGGGCCCCGGCGTCTATGGCGCCGAGTCGGCATCCCGCTACTATTACCGGACCTCGGCCCGGAATGTGGACCGGCAGCAGTCGGCCGAGCTCGCCGCGATCCTGCCGCTACCGCTGAAGCGAAGGCCCGACCGCATGGTCCGCTATAGCGCCCTCATCCTGGAGCGAATGCGCCAGGTAGGTTGGTAACGTCAAGTCAACTCAAGGCGCTGACGCGGGGTTCATTCGTAGCGGAGGGCTACGATGGGGTCAACGGCTAAGGCCCGGCGTGCCGGGACATAGCATGCGGCGAAGGCGGCGAGAGCGAGAAGGGCTGCGATCGCGAGATAGGTCGGGGGATCGCCGGCGCTGACTCCGAACAAGAGGCCGGTCATGGCACGGGTGGCAAGCAATGCGCCTGCCGTACCGACGACGAGCCCAGTGGCAGCCAGACGCATGCCGCTCGCGACGAAGAGCCGGAAGATATCCCGTCGCTGTGCGCCGAGCGCTGTGCGCACCCCGATCTCGTGGACGCGTTCGGTGACGGCGTAGCTCATGACGCCGTAAATTCCTACGAAAGAAAGCACCAATGCGAGCGCGCCAAAGGCGCCGACGAGCCAGAGCGTAAGGCGCCGAGTGGAGAGAGTTTCGGCGACCACTTGCTCCATGGGACGCATGTCGTGCACGGGAAGCTCGGAGTCTAACTCGGCGACGATACTGCGCACGGCCGAGAAGAGGGCGGCCCGGTCGCCCCGACTGCGAATTGCAAGTCCCACGTAGGACGACGGATTCTGCGAAAAGGCCATATAACTCTCGAATTGGGCAGGTTCAGAGAGGCCATTGTGCAGCACGTTGCCGACGATGCCCACGACTTCGCATTGCTTGTCGCCGGAAATGGCGATGTGCCTGCCGAGTGGATCCTGACCCGGCCAGATGGCCTCGGCGGCTTTTTGGTTGATGACGACAACCCGATGGGATTTGGCAACGTCGGAGGGCGCAAGTTCGCGCCCGCGAAGAAGCGGAATGCCCATCGCGCGAAAGTAACCGGGATTGACGATGTGAATGCCAACCAGCGGGCGCTGGGCGCGCTCAAACGGCGCATGCCCTTCCGCCGCAGCGATTCCCGTGGTGGTGTCGTCGCCTTCGAGCGGAAGATCGTTTGAGATAGCGACACCTTCTACCCCCGGTATGGCGGCGACGCGAGGGAGAAGGTCCTCGAGAAGCTGCGTGGAACGAGCGTTTTCCGAGTACCGGGCACTGGTGAAGTTCATCCACATGGTGATCATCCGATCGGAGTTGAAGCCGGGGTTTACCTGTAGAATCTCGACGAAACTGCGAATGAGAAGCCCGGAAGCCACGAGTAGAACTAGAGACAAGGCGACTTCACCGACGATCAGCAGGTTGCGGAGGCGATTGTGAGCCACGCCGCCGGTCGAACCCCGTCCGCCTTCCTTGAGAAATTCACCGAGAGCTTGCCGCCCGGCGGCCAGAGCCGGCGCCAGGCCGAAGAGCAAGCCGGTGAGGAGCGAGACCGCCAAAGTGAAACCCAGGACGCGGAGGTCTAGCGAGACTTCCTGAACGCGAGGCAAATCGGGGGGGCTGGCGGCAACGAGGAAGTGGACAAGCACGGCGGCGAGGACCAGGCCGAGGGCGCCGCCGGA
>Ga0306926_10001507_pt1 | contig 23210 bp, 20 predicted proteins | sample flu12Cox44000178_FD_203759 | JGI IMG/M metagenome (GOLD analysis project Ga0306926, IMG submission 203759) | Lab enrichment of tropical soil microbial communities from Luquillo Experimental Forest, Puerto Rico - flux8day.12C.oxic.44.000.178 (v2)... | ecosystem: Environmental > Terrestrial >...
AAAGGTGTCGAGGCAATCGTCGAAGAGCTGAAAAAGCTCTCGAAGAAAGTCAGCGATCGCACCGAGATCGCACAGGTCGCAACCGTTTCAGCCAACTGGGACAAGACGATCGGCGAAATCATCGCTGACGCCATGGACAAAGTCGGCAAGGACGGCACGATCACGGTCGAGGAAGCCAAATCGATCGAGACCACGTTGGAAGTCGTCGAGGGTATGCAGTTCGACAAAGGTTATCTGTCACCCTACTTCGTCACCAACGCAGAGGCGATGGAAGCCGTTCTCGAAAACGCTTACATCCTCATTTACGAGAAAAAAATCTCGAGCTTGAAGGATCTGCTCCCGCTGCTCGAGAAAGTCGCTAAGGCCGGTCGTCCGCTCCTCATCATTGCTGAGGACGTGGAAGGCGAAGCGCTCGCGACTTTGGTCGTGAACAAACTGCGTGGCACGTTGCAGGTCTGCGCGGTCAAAGCTCCGGGATTCGGCGATCGTCGCAAGGCGATGCTGGAAGACATCGCGGTGCTTACCGGCGGCAGACTGATCAGCGAAGACCTCGGTATCAAGCTTGAGAACATCAAGCTCGAAGACCTCGGCAAAGCCAAGCGCGTCACGGTCGACAAGGAAAACACCACCATTGTCGAAGGCACTGGCAAGAACGCCGATATCCAGGGTCGCGTCGCTCAGATCCGTCGTCAGATTGAAGAGACCACCAGCGACTACGATCGCGAGAAGCTGCAGGAACGCTTGGCGAAACTCGCCGGCGGCGTTGCAGTCATCAACGTCGGCGCTGCGACTGAGACCGAGATGAAAGAGAAAAAAGCTCGCGTCGAAGACGCGTTGCACGCCACGCGTGCGGCGGTCGAGGAAGGCATCGTCCCGGGTGGCGGTGTCGCATTGCTGCGCGCACAGAAAGCGCTCGATAACATAAAGGACTTGGAAGCCGACGAGAAAATCGGCGTACAAATTGTCCGCCGCGCGATCGAGGAACCGACGCGTCAACTTGCCGATAACGGAGGCGCAGAAGGCGCGCTCGTTGTCGAGGAAGTCAAGAAACGCAAAGGCAACGAAGGTTACGATGTTGCCACCGAGCAATACACCGACCTGGTGAAAGCCGGCATCGTCGATCCGACCAAGGTCACGCGGACCGCGCTGCAAAACGCAGCGTCCATCGCGGGCCTGTTGCTCACCACCGAAGCATTGGTCACAGAGATTCCTGAAAAGGAAAAAACTCCTCCAATGCCACCGGGCGGAATGGGCGGCATGGACTACTAAGCCGAAATCGAAACAACAATTAACAAACAGCCGAGCTCGCAAGGCTCGGCTGTTTTGCTTTTACGTGACATCGAAAAATACATTTGCGAATTGCGGACCATCTGGGGAAAGCTCGAGGTAAATCTTTTCTATGTGCCGGATGTTATTTCTCTTAGTTTTTTGCGTTTTCCTAATGTCGAGCGACGGCGCGCCAGCGGCGGACTCGATGAACGCCGTGGCCGAGGGGTATGTGCATCTGGTGCTCGCTCTCGGGCAACATGATCCTGATTATGTGGATGCATTTTACGGACCGGCTGAGTGGAAGACACAGGCGGAGAAGGAGAAGAAACCGCTGGATGCGATCGGAGCAGAGGCCGAGGAACTGATCGCGACTCTGGCGAAAACTCCCAATCCTAGCGACGAGATGCTCAAATTGCGGCGCGAATACTTGCAAAAACAAATTTCCGCGCTGGCGGCGCGGGTGGGGATGTTGAAAGGCGAAAAATTAAAATTCGACGACGAATCTCGCGCGCTTTACGACGCCGTTGCACCGACTTTTCCGGATTCCCATTTTATCGAAATCATTGGCCAATTGGAGGCAAAGATTCCGGGGGAAGGTCCGTTATGGGAACGGTACGAGAAATGGCGGAAACCGTTTGTGATTCCGAAGGAGAAACTCGATAAGGAGCGGGTTCGAACTCCTATTTTCCCAATCTGTGAAAATCGGCGTAATCTGCGGACTGCTACTCCGGCAAGGTTTCGCCGGAGCCGCCGATTTCAGCCGGGAAATCTTTTAGCTTGAGCAAACCGTCTTTCATCGGAAGAACGGTTTCCTCGTAGTTGAGGTGCACCTTCGGTTTGAACGGAAAATTCCGCAGCGCGCCGACGCGAACGTCAGCCAAGCCGAGAGTTGGGTGATCGAGCATCACGTGGGCGCCGCATTTCGTGCAATAACGACGATCGCTGATGTCGCTGCTCTTGAATTTGCCGAGAAACTCTACGCCTTTCGTGATCTTTACGTTTTCGGTTTCCACAACGTAAACGCGCTCACCGGCGCGGCGGAATAGCGCCGGCAATTTTCGCAATGACAGTAGCCCATCTCCAAGGGTTCGCGGCGCATTTCGATCTCCACCGCTCCGCAGTAGCATCCACCTGTATGTGTGTCCGCCATGGATAAGACTTAATCAGGAACCCAGGAACGCAGGAAGCGAATTACTGTAGGGCGTTTCTGTGAAACGCCGAGGCGTTTGGCACAGACGCCCTACAATCTAATAACCGAGGGCTTTTTTACGCTCATTCGCAGTGGGCAGCGCATCTTTGCGGACTGTGATCGCCGGCGCGCCGGAGTCCTTGATCTGCACTGCCTCGACGGCGTTGAACTCAATGTCTTTTGTGTATTCCGCGGGAACGTCTGCGTCCGCATAGATTGCGTGCACAGGGCAAACCTCCACGCATGCCATGCAATCGATGCAGTCTTCGGGATGAATCACCACCTGGTTTTCCATCTCGTAAAAGCACGCGACAGGACAGACTTCTACGCAGTCTGTGAATTTGCATCCGTTACATTTGTCGGTCACAACGTGGGCCATAGAGTTTCAGTAATTAATTCAGGGTTGCGTGAAAAACCTTGTTACGGGTATTGAGCGATGACAGCGAGTCAACCCCGAACGCTTTCGGGGTCAAATTTCTGCTGAAGCCGTATCGCGTGCAGAAAACTGCCCGCCCTACCAACCCCCACGTGCATTGAGTTTTTGCCGATAGGGCGCGTCACTCCGTCCGCGCCGGTTCTGCATGTTCGTGCCCGGTCCGGAATAAAATCGCCACGCAAAACGTGACGATGGTGCCGAAGAATATCCACCACGGGAATTCCATTACGGGCAGCCAGCTCGGCTGCGTGTACAACTTACCGCCGAATATACTGGCGATTTTGTTTGGCAGACCGCTCAAGATCGCGACGACAATGAAGCCCACGATCATCGCAACGATGTTCCCCAAGTCGTTGCCGCGCCGCTTAGTGAACATGCCGCACAAGAAAACGCCGAGTAGCGACCCGTACGTGTAGCCGAAGATCCCCAGCACGATTGGGATGATTCGCACTTTTGGATGCACGATGACGAGGTAAGACGTCGTTGATGCGACGATAATCATCAGGATCGAAAACCAGACAGTGGCCCAGCGGACAGCGCGCAAGCTCTGTTCGGCTGTTGATTGTGGATTGATGTAGGGCTCGTACCAATCGCGAGTGAAACTTGTGGCCAGTGCGTTGATCGCGGTGCTGAGCGAGCCCATCGCAGTCGCGAATATTCCTGCCAGCAACAACCCACGAATACCTACTGGCATTTCGTAAAGAATGAAGTGACAGAAAATTTCGTTCGGCGTTTTGGGTAATGCAGGATCCGGGTGCGTCTGGTAAAAAACCCAAAGTAACAAGCCTATACTCAGAAACGTAAAGGCGATCGGAATATCGGCCAGACCGGACAAAATGACCGAGCGCCGGCTGCGCCGAACATCGGGCGCGGTCAGCATCCGTTGCACCATGTCCTGGTCGGTGCCGTGTGTTGCCATCGTGATGAATGTCGATCCAATCAGTCCGGCGAAGATAGTGTACTCCAATTCGAACATGCCTTTCCATCTTTCCCAACCGCTCTTGGCGGGATCGAGGCCGGTCGTAATGAAATCGGATAGATGAAATCCACCGTGGAGTTCGGCAATCTTGTGCCAACCACCTGGGATTGCGAAATAGAGAAGTCCGAGCGCCGTCAGCGCACTTCCTATCATGATTGACGCTTGAATAAAATCCGTCCAGACGACTGCTTTGATTCCGCCGAGCGTCGTGTAGATCGCAGTCAGGAGCACGACGGCGATGGTCGAGCCGACATAAATGAAAAGCGTTTCTGTTTGGCCTGGCCGAACACCGCGAATCATTTCATAGACCAGCACAAACGCGATGGCGGCTGCGTAAAGTCGCGCGCCAGACGCGAGGACGCGCGTGAACAAGAATATCGCCGAGGCCGCGTTTTTCGTGGGCACCCCAAACCGTACGGTGAGATATTCGTAGATCGAATAGACTTTGTAGTCGTAGTAGGGCTTGATGAAAATGTAGCTTACGAGAATGCGCGCCAGGATCGTGCCAATGGCAAGTTGAAGGTAAGTGTAATTTCGGAACGTGAAGCCTTCGCCCGGCGTACCAAAAAAAGTGCTGGCGGTAGTCTCCGCCGCAATGAGTGAGGCGAGCACGGCCCACCACGGAATTGCGCGACCGCCGAGGGCGAAATCTTTGAGGGTTTGCTCCTTCCGGCCCATGTAAAGGCCGATGGAAATGATGAGGATGAAATAAAGAAGCAGAACTGCGCAGTCGATAACGAGCCGCCCGTTCATGTCGGCGGTCATTTAGCCACGGATTGACACGGAGTCACACAGATAAAAAATCCGCGTCTCATTTGTGTTAATCTGTGGCGCGAAATGAAATTCACGAAAATTTGCGCACCTGATTTCGATCTTCAGAAGACGCTTGATTCAGGGCAGGTGTTTCATTGGCCAAAGGCTGGCAACGGATTTGTGGGAACGATTGATGATTTGCCGGTTTACGTGGAGCAACGCGCCGACATTTTGCGAGCAAAGATGGAGGGCGGAGCTCCTGCGACGCCACAAATGCGACGTGCAGGGAAGATAGGCTCACGGGAGCTCGCCCCTTCAGTTGTGGATCTGGTCATGCATTACTTCGCGCTCGATCATCCGCTGGCGGCGATTTGCGATTCGTTTCCAAAGGATCCCGCGATGAACGCTGCCCGCGATTTTTGTTGCGGGTTGCGGATCATTCGGCAGCCGAAATGGGAATGTTTGGCGACATTCATTTGTTCATCGATGAAACAGGTGGCGCACATTCGCCAGATTTCGCTGGCGCTCCGAAAACGATTTGGTGAGCAACGGGAAATCAGCAATCGGCTCGTGTACACGTTTCCTCCGGCTCGCTGTCTTGCACAGACTTCGGAGAAGGAGTTACTCAAATGCAAGCTCGGTTATCGCGCCAAAAACCTGCGTGCGACGGCGCGTCGCGTCAGTTCCGGCCAAGCGGATCTCGAGGCGTGGTCGGCGTTGTCTGATGCCGAGCTGCGAAAACAATTGCGCGCGTTGCCAGGCGTGGGGCCGAAGATCGCAAATTGCGTAATGCTTTTTGCGTATGAGCGGCTGCGAGCATTCCCGATCGATGTCTGGATCGAGCGCGTGTTGAGGCAGCATTATTTTTCGCGTCGTAAGAAAATGACCGCGCAGCGGCTGCGAGAGTTCTCTGAAACGTACTTCGGAGAACACGGTGGGTACGCGCAGCAGTATTTATTTCATCACGCGCGGGGTCGCTTCGCGAAATTCAACGGTGCGCACGGAGTGACGCGCCCTACCCTTGATGCTTTGTGCGTCAATGCTGGTTGGGCGGGCAGTCCCCTGCGCGCCGAGGGACGCCGGTACGGCTGCAAGTTGTCAGCGCCTGTGGCCTGAGATACTGTTCCACCCGTTAAAAGAGCTTCTACGCCCGAATGCTTCTTCACCAAGCGATCATTGCTCCATGACGACGGCTGACATTGTTTTCGCCGAGCCGGGCAACCCCGACAGGCTGCGAGACCACGAACAGGATGCCCGGATGATTTTGTGGGCGCTGCTTGCGGCGATCCTGATTCATTTGATCGTGGCGTTTTTGCTCGCTGCATTCAGCGGTTTTTTTTCGCCCGCGCTGCCGACACCCGAGAAACCAGTTGAACTGACGTTCATGGATTTATCGCCGGCATCAGCTTCGAAGAATTCCGCGTTCATCGAAACGGAAGATAAAAAAGCACCGGAGCCGAAAGATAAGACGTTTGAGTCCAACGCGAATTCGATTGGAGCCAGCGAACTGGCCGCTGCCGGCGAAATGCCGTTACCGTCCCAGGCGGGGAAGGACCGCCCGTTGATGGATTTTGAGTCAAATCCCTACTCGCTCGACAGCAAGGGCGCGCAGGCGCAGCAGAAACCGGCATCGCAACAGAAGTCTGCGCAACCTGCCGCGCAACCCGAGCCTATTACTGCTGCGGAGCAATTTGCGTTGTTGACCCAAAAGTCGGCGGCTGCGCTCGACGCCGCGGCTGCATCTTCGCAGGCGCAGTCGGCGTATCGCCGGCAAAAGGAGCGCACTCACATCGCGGGAAACATTACCAATCACGGGATTTCATCCGTGAATGCTTTGGGCACACCACTCGGCCGTTATCAGAAGATCGTGGCCGATTCAATCGGATCCCGTTGGTACACGTATGTGGAACAGAAACGCGATCTACTTAATATCGGGACGCTGCGCCTTAGCTTTGTCATCGACCGAAGTGGACAAGTGAAGAATCTCAAAGTTACTCAAAACAGTTCGAACGAAGCTTTCGCGAGCGTGTGCGTGCAATCGGTGCTCGAAGCGCACCTTCCACCCATTCCCGAAGAGCTAGTGCAGTCGTTGCCGCCGGAGGGCTTGGAAGTAGAAGGACTCGGGTTCATTATTTTTCCTAACGGATGATCATCGCCTGGATTATTGCCGAAACGGCGGGAATCGTGGATGTCGTGTTCGGATTTTTCTCGAGGGGCGGCCTTTTCATGTGGCCGCTGCTGGCCTGCTCGATTGTGTCGGTGACGATCATGATTCTGCGCGGGCTCGCGTTGCGACGGAAAATTGTGATGCCGGCTGCGATCGAAGCGGAAATCGAACGTCTGGCCCCTGGCGAAAGTCCCGAACGGCTGTCCCGCATTGTGTATCATGATCCGTCGTCGCTGGCGCGAATTACGCGCGTGGCCCTGCAACATCTGCGGGGGCCGCGCTCGGAAAATGTTGAAGTGGTGCAAACACGTGCGCGTCACGAGATGGTGCGGCTGGAGCGAGGTCTCATCATTCTCGAAGTCATCGTCGGCATTGCGCCGTTGCTCGGGTTGATCGGTGCGGTATCTGGTTTGGTGCACGTTTTTTCGCATCTCGGTTTAAGCTCCGGCGCATCCGACACGCGTCAGATCGCGCTCGGCATCGCCGAAGCTTTGAACGCAACGGTTTTCGGACTTTCGATTGCGGTGCCGACGCTGATCGGATTCACCTATTTTTCACGAAAAGTGGAAGTGATGTCGGTCGAGATGGAAACGCTTGTCCTTGAATTGATCAACAATTGCTATTACGGCCGCAGCGCGCGCGAACACAAGACAGCGCAGATTCCGACCTCCGTCGCGTGAAGCGGGCGACGCGTTTGATCGCATGAAATTTGCAGTCCGAAAACGACGAGCACCCGTCATCATCATCGTCTCGCTGGTCGATATTCTCATCATCCTGCTGATATTTTTTGTCGTCTCCACGACGTTCAAAAAGGATCAACCGGAGGTACAGATTAATTTGCCGGAATCGAAGACAGCGCAGAAAAAACCATCTGAGCTCGATCACGCGATCGTGAGCATCAGTGAAAATGACGAGGTCAAACTGGATGGACGGGCCATAAACGTGGATGAACTCGAAGCCGCGGTGCGCGGTTTGCCTGAACAACGCAAGTCAACGCTCGCGCTGCAAGCGGACAAGAAAGCGTCATTTGGCACGATCATTAAGGTGATGGACGCGTTGAAGCTGGCGGGCGTGAAAAACTTGCCGGCGTTCACCCGGGAAGAAGGACAATGATCCTGCCGGTCTTGCAGTACGGCGACCCGATCCTGCGCGCCAAAGGCGAACGGATCGAAAAAGTCGACAATCGAATTCGGGAACTGGCAAACAACATGATCGAGACAATGCATGCGGCGCACGGGGTAGGTTTGGCAGCGCAGCAGGTCGGTCACCCATTGCAACTCACGGTGTTGGACGTTTCGGCAGTCGAAGACCGGCCAAGCACGCTGAAGCTTAGTGGCAAGGACGTCGATCCGAAGAGCGCTATGCCGATCGTCTTGATCAATCCGGAAATCGAGCTATGCGGCGAAACAGAAGTGGGCGTGGAAGGTTGCTTAAGCTTTCCCGAAATCACCGGCGACATTGAACGAGCGCAATCGGTGCTCGTGCGCGCGCAAACATTGGAAGGCGAGATGTTTCAAATCGAGGCGAGCGGTCTTCTGGCACGCGCGATCCAACATGAGCACGATCATCTCCACGGAATCTTGTTCATCGACCGGATGAGCTCTGCGGCAAAAGCAGCGTTGTCGAGCCGCCTGAAACGGTTGCAGAAGGAAACGAAACGCGGCATCCGCCATCACGAAGAAGTTGTGAGCGAAACGGTGCTATAGCCGATCTGGTAAGATGCGTTTTCAAGCGCTGTAGCGTCCGCTGTCCTCAGCGGAGATGACCTTGCCGTGCGAAAAGGAATTTGCGCTGAGGGCCCACACTACAGCGTTTGTCGCGGGATTATCGCTTTAGAAATCCAGCCAAGGGACTGGTAGCTGACGCTGCATTGAGCGTCTCCGCTAACCCAGTCTCACGCGCTTCGCGTCCTGCTTCGATAGCTTTTTTGAATGCTTTTGCCATGCGAACCGGATCGGACGCGATTGCGATCGCAGTGTTCACGAGCACAGCGTCGGCGCCCATTTCCATTGCTTCAGCGGCGTGACTCGGCGCGCCAAGTCCCGCATCCACAACAACGGGAACGATGGCCTGTTCGATGATGATCTCGATTTGCGCGCGTGTTTCGATGCCGCGGTTGCTGCCGATCGGCGACCCGAGCGGCATCACTGTGGCCGTGCCGATGTCCTGTAATCGTTTCGCGAGCACGGGATCGGCGTTAATATACGGAAGAACAGTGAACCCTTCCTTCACCAGAATTTCCGCCGCCGCGACTGTTTCAACAGGATCAGGCAACAGGTAGCGCGGGTCTGGATGAATCTCGAGCTTGATCCACGTCGGCAAACCTGCGCTCGCCGCCAGGCGCGCGAGGCGCACCGCCTCGTCCGCATTGCGCGCGCCACTGGTGTTTGGCAGTAGGAGAAAGTGTTTGGGATCGATAAAATCAAGAATGTTCGCAAACGGATCGTGTTTGCCGGAGAGATCCGCGCGGCGGAGCGCCACGGTGACGAGCTCGGTGCCGCTGGCGATGAGTGCGTCACGCATCAACTCGTTCGACGCAAATTTTCCAGTCCCAACCAGCAGACGCGATGCGAACTCGCGATCGGCGATCTTCAGCTTTGAGGGCTTATCAGCCATGGAAAAGGATAATCGAGTTCACGAACACGCGCGAATATCGAGTGCAGGAAAAACGACCATTTTCCACTTGTACAAACACGCGATAACGCAAGATTGATTTGCAATGACCGAATTTGATCTTCGCAGACAAGATTGCATCGCAGGAATGTCGCGGCTCGCCGGCGAAAGCGTTGATCTTGTCGTGACATCACCGCCGTACAATCTCGGCATCGGCTACGGGAAGTATTCGGACCGCCAGGATCGGGGTTCGTATTTAGGTTGGTGTGGCGAATGGGCAACACAAATCCGCCGCGTCTTAAAATCGAACGGTTCTTTTTTTCTCAACATCGGCGGTGCGCCGTCGAATCCGATGCTGCCCCACGAGATTGTGATGACGTTGCGCGAGGTTTTCGTGCTGCAAAACACCATTCACTGGATCAAATCTATTGCGATCGAAGATCATTGTAACCGTCGCCCAGTGGGCGACGGGCGCGCTTCCCGCAGGGAAGCGGCTACAGCAATTCGCTCGTTTGGTCATTTTAAGCCGATTAACTCCCAGCGATTTCTGAATGATTGCCACGAATATGTATTTCATTTCACAAAGTCCGGTCGCGTCGAACTGAAAAGGTTGGCGCTTGGCGTTCCGTATCAGGATAAGAGCAACATCGCGCGTTGGTCGCATACTCGGGGAAGAGATCTGCGTTGCCGCGGGAACACGTGGTTCGTTCCCTACGAAACAATTCAAAGCCGCAAGAAAGAACGGCCGCATCCGGCGACATTTCCGGTTCAACTCGCCGAATGGTGCATCAAATTGCACGGAGCGTCGCGTATCCAATCCATGGTGGATCCTTTTCTCGGCATCGGTAACTCCGCGGTCGCAGCGCAGGGTTGTGGCGTCAAAAAATTTCTAGGATTTGAAATCGATGACGCATATCTGGCGGAAGCGAAGCGGCGAATTGCTAATGGTTGCGGTCCTCGACCTCGAAAGTGACATTCACCTGGCGAGCATCGACAGCACGGCCGCGGCGACTTCGTCTGCGCTGACGGCTTTCATGCAGCGGAAATCGATCGGACATTCGCGGAGAAAACAGGGGCTGCATTCGACATGGTGTCGCAGAATAACATGCCCGTTGCCGAGTGGTCCGGTCAGGCGCGGTTCGGTCGAGCCGAAAACGCCGACCACAGGCACGCCGAGTAACGCGGCAAGATGCATCGTGCCCGTATCGTTGGTGAGTAGCAAACGGCACCGCCGCAGCTCGTCGATAAGTTGATCGAGCGTGGTCTGGCCGATCCGGTTTACGCAATGATTGCCGATCGCAGAAGCGATCTGGTCGCCTATAGCCGCGTCGTTCTTCGTTCCAAACAGAATCCACTGCGCCGACGATTGCGCGGTAATTCTTGCTGCTGCCTCAGCGAATCGCTCCGGTAACCATCGCTTGGCAGGGCCATATTCCGCGCCAGGGCAAAGACCGATCAATGTTTGATGTTTGATGTTTGATGTTTGATTTGGATTTGGATTTGGAATTTCGATGTTCGATGCCTTGGCTCCGCATTCTCGCGCGATCCGAAGAAAACGGAACGAATGATGTTCGGGCGGGCCGGGCTTTCTTGGCACGCGAACGATTTGATTTACGAGCCAAGTCCGCCAATGGCCAAGATAGCCCACTGTTCGCGGAATTCCGCTCAACCATGTCTCAAGCGCGACGCGCAATGAATTCGGCAAAAGAATCGCGACGTCAAAAGGCATCTGTAGTCTCAACTGCCTAACAACCGGAAAAAGTGAACCGTTTGGCAAAGGAATGATCGCGTCCACTTCCGGAATGAGCTTCCACATCGGCGCGATGTTGTCGGGCGCAGCGATTGTCACGTGAACGTCGGGACGCCCGTCCTTGATTGCGCGGACTGCCGGCACGCTCATCACGGCGTCTCCCAGCCAGTTACTTGAACGGATGAGAATTCGAAATGGTTTCAGATCATGAGCCGAAATTCCCGGCGGCAGATAAATGCCGCGTTTGTAATGCGCGAGAAGAAAATTTGGGTGAGGCGTTTTCCAGCGATTGTGCACCCAGAACCAGTCTTCGGGCGCGCGGCGAATTTGTTGCTCGACGACTTGATTTATTTTCAAAGTCAGCACGGCAATAGAAGCGCCGGTCTCATCGAACCGCTCAGTGAACACCATGCGCCAGCGCGCGCGTCCGGTGGTGTAAACTCCCGCGGCAATCAGCGCGGCCCGTGTACGCTTGGCGAGCAAAGCTGGCAAAGGTGAAGTGGACGCAAGCCGCCCGAAAAATGGCGTCCATACTCCGTGATCGCCGGCGTGTTGATCCGACAAAACGCCGACGCCACCACCAGAGCGCAGCAACTCGATCACCGGCTCGAAACCATCGTGGCGATCGAACAATTCCAATCCAGTTAGACTGCGGGTCCGTCGTACATGCTGGTCAATGAAACGGTTGCCGAGGCCTTGGTACACACTCGCGTTTCGAACAAACCCCACGAACTTCGGCATTAATTGCGCAAATACCTCCCACGTTCCGAGGTGACTCAGAACAAGCACGACTGGAACGCCCGCGCGAAATTCGCGCGCCATCGACTCGATGTTTTCGACCTCAACGTGCTCGAGAATCTTCTCCGGTGGCATCTGCGTCAGTTTTGCGCTGCAAAGCAGGTTCGCGCCGAGCCGCCGGAAATGGCGGCGCACAAGCTGGCGCAATTCGCGCGGCGACTTTTCATTCGCAAACGCGATCTCAAGGTTGCGCGTTGCGAGACGCCGATACTTCCCGGAAAACGTACACGCGCAAACGCCGAGGAATTCCCCGAAAGTGAAGAGAAACGCCAACGGCAGCGCGGCGGCAACGGCGGAGCCGGCACGGTAGAGAAGGTAAACGACAAAATCGAGCATTGCGGAGGTGGATCGGCTTCTCCGAAGACGATGAACGCGTTCGGAGAACGCGTTACACCTTCGGCGCGGCAGGGTAGATTTGCCTGCAGCTTGCTTCAACCAATATAATGTCGCGTGTCGCCGCCCTGCTCCGCTTCTTCCGATGCCGATTTCGCCGGCGCTCTGTCGCAGAAATTCGAGCATGGCCGGTTTCTGATCGTCGGCGGTGATGCAGGCAAAATTCAGTCGCAGTTTGCCGAAGCGAAAAGGGAAGCGGTAGCCTGCTCGACTGATGAGTTGGTTTCCAAACTGAGCCAGCAGGCAGCAACAACCCACTTTGACACGACGGTTTGGTTCTATCCTTCAGAAAGGCGCGACGATGAACGCGTGCCATCGGCCCTTTTAGGTTTAACGGACAACGTAGTTCTCTTGCCCGAGCCCGGCGCCGATGCCGCGAAGCGGCGGCCCGACTTGGTTCGATGTTTCGGCCGCTTTGGATTTGTGCCTGACTACACATGCGACCTGACGGATCTGAACGCCGGGGCTGTGTGCCTTGGTTATTCCCCGGGCAAGCCAGCCGTCGAGTTGGCGGGTGCGGCTGAGGCATCGTTTGCAAGACTCAACAGACAGATGGCTGGGTTACGGCACACCCTTGAACTCCGTGGCTCCGAGTTGGACGACGCGCATCAGCATATCGCTGCGCTGGAAGGAAAACTGCTGAAACTCAAAGAATACCGGCGTGAACTCAAGCACCTGAAAGAGGAGAGGCGACGTTTGCGCAAGTCCGCGGAGCGCAGGGTGGGCCAGGTTTTGCTCGCGCCGTATTATCTTCCAACACGACTGGTGAAATCAGTCTGGAGAAAATTTCATCGTGAGCGGCAAAAGCGTGCGACAACAGAATACCAGAAATGGTTTGAGCAGCATCGCGCGAACCCGCAGGACTTGGCGCGCATGCGGGATAAAGCGCGCACCTTCGCGTCCCAGCCGCTGATTAGCATCATTACACCCATTTTCGATACGCCTGTGTCACGGCTCGAGGAAGCCGTTCAATCAGTGTTGACACAAGCTTATGAAAATTGGGAGCTCCTGTTGATCAATGACGGATCAAAGGATCCTGACCTGCTCGGCATCCTGCCTCAGCTCGCGCAGCGCGACCGTCGAATCATCCTCACGAAGCTGGGAAAACACGGGGGTATTTCTGCTGCGTCGAATCGTGGACTCGAGCTCGCTCGCGGAGAGTGGGTCACTTTTCTCGACCACGATGATGTTCTCGAGCCCGATGCGCTTTTTCAAATTGTACGGGCTTTGCAGATGCATCCCGATGTCGATCTGATTTACAGCGACGAAGACAAGCTCGGGAAAGACGGCTTTGAAGCGCCGCTGTTTAAGCCTGATTGGTCACCCGATTTTTTTCTCTCGTACAATTACATTGGCCATTTGACCGCGGTGCGCCGCGATCTCATGCAGAGAGCCGGCGGGTTCCGTTCGCCGTTCGATAGCGCACAAGATTACGATTTGTTTTTTCGCGTGACCGAGCTAACCAGCCGAATTCATCACATTCCGCGGGTCTTGTATCATTGGCGGCGGAGCGAAAGCTCCAGTGCGATCAGCGTCCGGCAAAAGCCGGAACAGCTCGATGCCTCGCGGCGTGCCATTGAAGATCATCTGAAGCGCCGTGGCGAAGCAGCGCATGTTGCCGTCGACTGGCGCACTCACGCGTTTCGCGTCAGACGCGAACTGCCGGAACCCACAAAAATTTCCATTATCATTTCGAACTCTCATGGTGACCAGGTGCTCGAGCGATGCGTTGAAAGTCTGACGTCTAAAACGGACTACCGGCATTACGAAATTCTTGTTGTCCGGAGCGACAACTCTTCAGGCACGCGGCCTTGCTTGTCGCGTTTCGCGCATCGTTTCCTGCAGTTTTCGGGTGCGCCGAACGAATCAGCAGAAAAAAATCACGGAGCAAAGGAAAGCGATGGACCATGGCTTCTTTTCCTCGACGACACGATCGAAATCGTCGATCCGGAGTGGCTCACGATCATGGCCGAGCATGTGCAGCGGCCGGAGGTCGGAGCGGTAGGAGCGTGTTTGTTGAATCCGGGCGGCACGGTTGAGCATGCGGGAATTGTGGTGGGTGTGAGCGGAAATGCACAGCCGGCCTTTTGCGGTTTCCCGGCGGACCATCCTGGGACCAATAGGCAGTTGCAAGTAACTCGCAATTACAGTGCAGTGTCGAGCGCATGCATGTTGACGCGGCGTGAAGTTTTTCAGCAGGCTGGGGGGTTTGACCAAAGCCTGTCAGGCGCGCTTGCCGACGTGGATTTTTGCCTCAAAATCCGACGCGCGGATTATCTCATTGTTTACACTCCTTTCGCAAAACTTCACTGGCATGCGACGCTCGATGACAAACAGGGCACCAGCGGCGATTCGATTCTGCGACAGCGTTGGGCGAACGTGTTGGAGCGCGATCCTTACTACAATGCAAATCTTTCTCGTGAACGCGCCGACTTCTCGCTAGAAACCACGACTAAATAGCGCTGTCATGTTGAGCGAAGCGAAAGACATGACATTGATACGATGACGAAACGTGAAAAAAATCTTTGGCAGGGGATTGATCCGCGCGTTCAAAACGCACTCACGCCTCGTGATTATCGCACGGCATCGTTCGCGCAGGAGTTGGCACAACGCGGGGTGGATGCGGGCGAACTCCTCGCCGCCGACAAGAACCAACGCGAGATCAAACAAGCCTGGATACCGGGCGTGGAAATTTTCGCCCGAAAAATTCACCCGCAACGCCATCGTGGGTGCTTCGGGGAATTTGTGCGGCGCGATGAAGGGATTCTCGCGCGGATTGGCTTATGGCCTAAGCAATGGTCGGCTGCGCGTATGTTTGCGCCCACAGCGAAAGGTTTCCACGTGCATCCGCCGAGTATTCCGGAAGCCAGCGCCGCGGCGGATTGGTTGCGCCGCTTGTTCGTCGATGAACCGGAAAACTACTCGCTGCGCCGCTACGATGACGAGCAATGGGACGTGATGTTCTTTTTACAGGGACGCGTTGAGATGATTTTGTGCGATATCCGCGCCGGGTTGCCGCGGCGGGTTATGCGATTGTTCATCGACGGCGACAACCATCGCAGTAACAACAACGTTGGTGTTGTGATTCCGCCTGGCGTGGCGCACGCCATTCGCGCGGAGGGCTCGCAAGATGTCATCATGGTTTACGGGACAAGCACGATTTTTCATCCGGAATTCGAGGGGCGCATTGCGAGCGAGGTAGAGATCGCGGAGTTGCCGGAATCCTGGAAAAGATTTTTAGGTAGGGGCGATTGACCTCAATCGCCCGCAGGCGGTTCGGGTGAACCGCCGCTTTTATCTTTATGAAGCGCAGCTTCGATCGGGCCGTTCTGGAAATGATGGATCGGCCGCAAACGGTTTCGCCCGAGCTCGAGCGCGATCTTGAACGGCTTCGGCAGCTTAATCGCTGGTTCGGCAGCCACCGCCTCGTTTCGACTTTCATGCGGCGGTGGATAATGCCCGGCGCGCAAATGCGCGTTGTCGATCTGGCAACGGGTTCGGGCGACATTCCGCGGTTGCTCGTCGATCACGCGCGAATGATTAACGCGCAAATCGAGATCGATGCGGTCGATCGGCAAGCTGCGACGTTGGAGATCGCGCGGAGCTTAAGCGCCGAGTACCCGGAGATTTCTTATCATGCAGCAAACATTTTGGAATGGGATTGCCCCCAAAGCTACGACATGGCGCTTTGTTCGTTAGTTCTTCATCATTTCAGTGATGACGACGCCGTAAAACTTCTGCGGCGATGTCGCGAATTGTCGAAAAAGTTCGTGCTGGTGTCGGATTTGCGGCGCGGATTTCTACTCCAGGCTGGCGTTCACATGTTGACCGCACTTGTTTTTCGTGAACCGATGACTCGCTTTGACGCGCGTCTTTCCGCCGAACGCGCATTTTCATTTCTCGAAATGCGCGAGCTCGCGATCAAGGCCGGGTGGAAAAATTTCGGTCAAAAAAGGTTTCGATTCGCAAGGCAGGCAATTTGGCTGCGATGACGATTCGAGCTGCGGCTCGACCTTCGGGTCGTCGACATGCATAATTGAATGGACTGCACCTGCTTTAGAGACAGAAGCCGGTGCGACGAAACTAATGCGACCGGCACATAAGGCGATTCACCGCGAGTCAGGAATAATTTTATCTCAAGCGTCAGGCAATACCCTATATTTCTCTCTTGACGGCCGAACTGGATTTTCTCAACCTGCACGCTTCTAGAAGGGATTCGAATCCGAGGGAAGGGTAAAGAAAACACCAAACACCCAGCGCATTTATGCCACTACTAAAACCAGATCCGACGTTTTATCCTTCGCCACGCCTCGCAATGCAGGCTCCCCCGGAAAAACACGCATTCGTCGCCGCGCTGAATCCTCCCGGCAGCAAATTGAACGATGCGCTGCTGGTTGTGGATGTTGATCCCGAGTCGGCCACATACGGGCAGCGCGTCGGGGAGGTCACGATGCCAAAGTTTGGTGACGAGCTGCATCATTTCGGTTGGAATGCGTGCAGTTCGGCGCTGTGTCCCTACGCGCCGCATCCGCACGTCGAACGGCGCTACCTGGTTGTGCCGGGGCTTCGGTCGTCGCGGATTCACATCGTCGATACAAAGCCCGATCCGCGGAAACCACAGATCGTCAAAGTGATCGAGCCGGAGGAAGTTTTTGCGCGCACCAATTATTCGCGCCCACACACGATTCACTGCGGTCCGGAAGCCATTTACGTTAGCGCGCTCGGAGATCCCAACGGCGATGGCCCGGGCGGTATCTTTATGCTCGATTGCGAAACGTTCGAAGTCCTCGGTCAGTGGGAAGTCGACCGCGGCGCGCAGTTTTTGCACTACGATTTTTGGTGGCACCTCGGTTTCGACACGCTGATCAGCAGCGAATGGGGCACTCCGAACATGATCGAGAACGGAGTTCAACCTGATCTGCTCCTTGGCGGCAAATATGGACATCAAATGCATGTCTGGGACCTACGACGGCGACGACATCTACAGGCGCTGGATTTGGGCAGCGAGCAACAAATGGTTCTCGAGATGCGGCCCGCACATGATCCGAGAAAAGCTTACGGGTTCGTTGGGGTAGTGGTTTCGCTGAAGGATTTGTCTGCGGCGATCTGGCTATGGCATCGGGACAACGGCGCGTGCGATGTGAAGAAAGTAATCGAAATTCCGGCCGAACCCGCCGAGCCGGAGAAACTGCCGGCAATGCTTAAAGATTTCAAAGCGGTTCCGCCACTGGTGACGGACATTAATTTGTCGCTGGACGACAAATTTCTTTATGTCTCGTGCTTTGGAACAGGCGAGTTTTTGCAGTACGATGTGTCCGATCCATTCAATCCGAAAAAGACCGGCTCGGTGCGCATTGGCGGAATCGCCAATCGCACGCCGCATCCGAAGAAACCGGATCAACCTCTGGCGGGCGGCCCGCAAATGGTGGAGGTCAGCCGCGATGGCAAACGAATTTACTTCACCAACTCGCTTTATGCGGCCTGGGATGAGCAATTTTATCCCGACGACGTTGGCAGTTGGATGGTCAAGCTCGATGTAGGCGCCAATGGCGGCATCACGCTCGACAAAAACTTTTTCGTCGAGAGCAACGACTATCGCGTTCATCAAGTTCGCCTCGAAGGAGGCGATTCCTCGAGCGATTCTTATTGTTTTCCGTGAGCGAGCTCTGGCCGTGGCTGGCGGTCTTTGGGCTGGGCATGTTTCACGGGATTAATCCTGCCATGGGCTGGCTGTTTGCAGTCGCGCTAGGATTGCAGGAGCAAAAACGCGCAGCTGTGTTCCGCGCGCTGCCGCCGATGGTGCTGGGCCACGCGCTGTCGATTGCAATCATCATCGCAGCGGTGCTGTTGGCTCGCGTTAGCCTGCCACATCGCGTTCTAAAAGTTGCCGCTGCGGCAATCTTATTTGCCTTCGGTTTTTATCGTCTCTTGCGTTCGCGTCACCCGAACTGGGTCGGTATGCGGGTGGGGTTTGACGATTTGACCCTTTGGTCTTTTGTCATGGCATCCGCGCACGGCGCAGGACTGATGCTCGTCCCGTTTTTTCTGCCGTCGCCGGGAGCTGAAGCCACGCATCATCACGACACGCACCAAATGCACGCGTGGGCATTCGCGAATTTTAGCGCGCCTTCCTTGCTCATCGCATCGGTGGTAGTTCACACATTGGGGTATCTTCTAACGACTGTGCTGGTTGCGATTGTGGTGTACGAAAAACTTGGGATCGCGATATTGCGCCGCGCGTGGTTCAACATCGACCTCGTCTGGATGCTCGCGCTGATGATTACCGGTGCGTTTATCCTGCTGTTTTGATTTCGGTCGTCGGATCTTATCGCGTTTCGTGATTCGCGCAGTGCAAGCCGCGAGGTAATGTCATTCTGAGCGAAGCGAAGCTGCAACGCAGCGGACGAAGTCCGCGAGGTCAGGCTTTCAATCTCGGACTAATTTTGAAACTCGCTCAAACGAAATAGATCAGAAATGTTTGAAACCCTGCCTCATGCTCCGCATTTCATTGCAGCGCTCCGCTCAACATGACAGACCGTTCATTGAGGTGAGTTCCAGAGGGAATTGAGTGAAGCTGCTGGCGTGAAAATTCTGACCACGATTGCGGATGCACAGGCGGAGCCGCGTGCAAAACGGCGCGTGCTCGTGCCGACCATGGGCGCGTTGCACAAGGCGCATGGCGAGTTGATTCGCATGGCGCGCGAGGCTGCCGGCAAAGATGGCGAGGTTGCCGTCAGCATTTTTGTTAATCCGCTCCAGTTTGAACCGGGCAGTGATTACAAGCGATACCCGCGTCCGGAAAAAGCAGACGAAGAATTCTGCCGGAGCGCGGGCGTCGATCTTTTATTTCGTCCGTCAGTCGAAGAGCTCTATGCAGCTGATCGTTCAACGTTCGTGGAAGAGACTTCGCTGTCGAGCACACTGGAAGGCAAATCGCGTCTTGGACACTTCCGCGGGGTTTGCACAGTGGTTGCGAAGCTGTTCAACATTCTCGCGCCTGACAGGGCGGTGTTCGGCGAGAAAGACTTCCAGCAACTGGTGATTATTCGACGGATGGTGCGGGATCTCAATTTCAACATCGACATCATCGCCGTGCCTACAATGCGGGAAGAAGACGGACTGGCATGCAGCTCGCGCAACCAGTATTTGAACCAGGAAGAGCGGAAGCAGGCTGTTGTCCTGTACAAAGCGCTGATGGTGGCCAAAAACGCCGCCAAAGAAACTGCGGACGATGTCGTTGCAATCGCGCGAAGGGTCATTGATGAAGCCCACTTGGCACGGATCGATTACGTAGAAGTCGCCGATGCGGAGACGTTGAAGCCGATTGAAGTAGTTAAGGTGAACTCCGTGCTACTATTAGCGGTATTTTTCGGCAAGACTCGTTTGATCGACAACATTCAGTTGGCCTGAAGGTTGTGGGACCAGCAAACGACGATTTTTGACTCCTAATGCGGACCCCAATACCCTTTCGCCGATTGCAGGGTCCCAATTTTGAGCTTGCCTCCGGGCGCGGAATCGGATAGAAGACAGGGCGGTCTGCATGAAGAGACTTCTCGCGGTTTGTTTCAGTCTTGCGGTTGCTGGCGTCCCGAAAGTCTTCGGGGACGAACAATCCACTTCTCCCTACGCGACGGCGGCCGATTTCGCGAAGTACGCGATGAAGCTGCGGGAGGAGGCGTTGCTGAAAGTGGAACCGCAGGTTCTTATCCCGACGAGCTCCCGCCCGGCGGTCCAGCGTTACCCGTGGAAAATGAATATTGTCACCACGGTGTTCTGGGTGGGGGAAGAGGCCAGCGGAAACAATCCCGTGCCTAACTACAAGAGTTGTTGGGATTTTAATTGGACAGCAAGTTACGGCGGCACGGACAACCCGGAGCCGAGCGCGCGCCGGAATTACATTCCAATAGCCTTCGTCCCGAGGCAGAATCCTTTCTACTTCGCGTTGCCGTATAACGACGTCACGCACGGTCAGTTCAAGCCCGAAGCGCCGCTCGTGGTCCCGTGGTTTAAGCAATCCTACACCGGGCCGGGGCAGTCCGTTTGTCGCCATCGTTGGATCGCCATTCGCAAAGGCAACCGCGTCTGCTTCGCCCAATGGGAGGACTGCGGTCCGTTTCGGACGGATCATTTCCAATACGTCTTCGGAAATGAGCGCCCGAAACCGAATCTTAATCACGGGGCCGGGTTGGATGTTTCCCCTGCAGTGCGCGATTATCTTGGGCTAGCGCCGACGGATGTGACGGACTGGCAATTTATGGAAGTTCGGGATGTGCCTCCGGGTCCTTGGCGAAGCTACGGCGATAACAATCATTTCGTCATCGCGCGTCGCCAAAGCGAGCAGCGCGTAGCTGCGGGCGGCAGCGGCGCGGCGAAGAAGTAATTGTAGGGCGTCTGTGTCAGACACCGTGGCGTTTTGCAGAAACGCCCTATAACCCTAGCCGCCTGGAGAAGTTGCTGGAACCGCAGATGGAGCGACTTTCGCCGCGGTTTTCTCAACCGGCGTCGCCTTCGGATGCGGCGTCACTGGTGTCGCCAGATCAATCAACTCTGAGACGGTGACAAACTTGAAACCCTTGGCCTCCAGCTCATCGAACGTAGAAGGCATCGCCTCGATTGTTCCCGGATGAATGTCATGGGAAAGCACGATCGAACCGGGTCGCGTCTCTTTGAGAATCCGATTGCGAACTACCGCCGGGCCAGGTCGTTTCCAGTCGAGCGGATCAACGTCCCAAAGAATGATGTCGTATCCGAATTCGTCGTGGATCCATCGTTTTTCGCGCTCGGTAATCGATCCATACGGCGGCCGAAATAAAGTGGGACGTTTCCCAGTGACGCTTTTAATTTCATCGTCGGTTCGCTGTAACTGGCTTCGGACGCCTTCCTGCGACATCTTGGCGAGATTAGGGTGCGACCAACTGTGACTCGCGATTTCGTGGCCTTCCCGAGCAGCCCGCGCGAGAATCTCGGGATGCTCCGCTACCATTTCGCCAAGCACAAAGAATGTGGCCTTGATATGATGCGCAGCGAGTATATCGAGCAATTTTGGCGTAAGCGCTGCGCTCGGTCCATCGTCAAAGGTCATCGCGATGTAAGGCCCATCGACGTGCACCGAATTAAACGTGATTGCCGGTTCCTTGGGAGGGGCTGGACTCTTCGGCGCGGCTTCCTTTTCCGAGTTCGGAGATACGGCCTTAGATGCCGCTTCGATCGGGTGGTCGGGTTTAGCAGGCTTGGCTGCCGGCGCGGCTTGGGCTACGAGCGCAACAGTGAAATTTAAAGTGGCTGCGCAACCCAACAGCAAACGGTAATCAGGCATGGGCGTGAAGGTCAAAACTGAACCGGTGTATCTAGCAGAGGCGTGCCATTTCGCAACATGCAGGAATGTCTGCTCTTCGCGGCGACTGCTTGCGGGAAAAACCCGACGATCGCGTTACTTTTGCGCCACAGTTGTGCCGCCGTAAAGCCTTGACAAACAAAAGACATGCTGTTGTAACAAGGCGGGACGGGCCGCTTCACGGGTGTATGACGCGTTTTATTGTTTTTATCGGAATTTTCGTGTTGGCGCCGTGCACTCTCGTCCCGCGCGCAACCGCGCAGGTTAACGTTACGCAGGAGCATAACAATCCTTCGCGCGACGGCGTTTACATTGATCCTGCCTTTACGCCTTCGGCCGCCGCGAACCTGACACGCGATCTTAGCTTCAACGGGACGATCTCCGGCGCCGTTTATGCTCAACCGCTTTACATCGAGGGCGGCCCGAGTGGACCGATGATCGTTGCGGTGACGGAACAGAACAATGTGTATGCGCTAGACGCCACGACCGGTCTCCCGATCTGGTCGCGCACCGATCTTGGTCCGCCCGTCCCAGCCACCCCGTGCGGAGGCTTTAGTCCGACCGGTATCACTGGCACGCCGGTTGTCGATCTAGCTTCCCGAAGGCTTTTCTTCGACGCTGTGATCAACGGCAGCCCCGAGAAGCATTTTGTTTACTCATTGAACGTGGACACCGGGGCCACAACGCCGGGTTGGCCGGTTGACTTGGATGCCACCGCGAGTTATAACAGCATCAACTTTGTTTCCCACTACCAGGAAGAACGGGGTGGCCTCGCTCTGGTGAATGGGATCGTGTACGTATCTTTTTCCGGGTACGGGGGTGATTGCGGCACCTATCACGGCTGGGTGGTTGGTGTGGATATCAACAATCCTTCCACTGTGGCTGGCTGGGCGACTACAGCTATCGGGGGCGGAATTTGGGGACACGGCGGCGTTGCCAGCGACGGCACTAACATTTTTGTTGTTACGGGCAACACATTCAACACAGCCGGTAACTGGATGGGCGGCGAAGCGATTATCCGTTTGCAAGCGGGACCGACCTGGACTGGTCAGCCTACTGACTACTGGGCGCCGACCAATTGGTTCAGTCTCGACAACAGCGACACCGATCTTGGTGGTGTCAGCGCCACGGTGGTCGATGTGCCCGGTGCTACGCCTTCGCAATTGGTGCTTGCCCTCGGCAAGGATTCGAACGCCTACCTGTTGGACCGCAACGATCTCGGCGGTATTGGTTCGCCTATTGCTCAGGCGAACGTAGGTAACAGTAACAGGGGGACATCGGCGGTCACGTACCACACCAGTCAGGGAACATATATTGGTTTTCATAACGACTCCAACATGATCAAGGCCTACAAAATTACGCCAACAAATCCACCTATGATAACCTTCGCTTGGAGTCAGAATCAGACCGGCCGCGGCTCGCCGTGGGTCACAACGACGGACGGAACGAATAACACGATTGTATGGGTTGCCGGTGTTGAAGGCGACCAGCGCGTGCATGGTTACGATGGTGATACGGGCGCGGTGATC
>Ga0306926_10001510_pt1 | contig 23199 bp, 27 predicted proteins | sample flu12Cox44000178_FD_203759 | JGI IMG/M metagenome (GOLD analysis project Ga0306926, IMG submission 203759) | Lab enrichment of tropical soil microbial communities from Luquillo Experimental Forest, Puerto Rico - flux8day.12C.oxic.44.000.178 (v2)... | ecosystem: Environmental > Terrestrial >...
AAGTTTGTGGTGCCTAAGGCCAAACGCTAAGAGCCACGTCGGACTTTCAGGCGTTCATGCGTGACTTGCGCATTTCCTCCATCACGGCTTGAATCAACTCTTTGGCGTGCGCCAACTCCTGGGCAATGATGCGCAGGTCCATCGCCGGGACGGTCGGGTTCCGCTGGCTGATGCAATAGACACCGTGTTGCCCGACCAGTACGAGTGCATTCGTGATGCGGTCGAGCGAAACTGCCAGGCGTCCGCGGTCCCGGCCGAACATTTGTTCGTAATGCTCCAACTCTTCCTGATGTTCCTCGAAAGCGTTCATGTCCAGTCCCTTCCCCGCAAAACCGCGGGACTACGCGGGCCTCTGGACGGTACCACATCGGGCACAAGCCCGCGGCGCCAAACTTTACGGTACTCCATCGTCATTCCATAATCCATTTCAGCCTCAGCAGAAAGCGGCGTAGGACGATGAGCCTTCCGAACCAGGCAGTGGAGACATACGTTCCATTTGGTGAACGGCAACACGGGAATTGGGAGCACCGAACCATGCGACGTTCTGATCTCGTACAGCACAAGGAAAAGGAAAACGGGCGGATTGAGCGGACTTCCCAGATTGTTTTCGGCGAGCGGCAGCACCTGCTTCGTGTTCTCGATTCGTTGGAAGGAACGAACCTTCCGATAGCGCGCATGCAGCAGGAAAGGCGCATCCTCGAAGAACTAATTCACGCCCGCACCCGGGAACTCAATTACATCAATACCGCGTGGGATGAAAAAATCGGGCTGGTGCTAAGCGCAGAGGCCAAACCGGAGATGCTGGAGAAGCTGGCGAAACAGGCGCCAAAGGAAGACTTCTACCTTCTGCGACTGATCAGCGAGCATCCGCGTGCCAACGCAAAAACGCTTAGCCGCCTGGCGCACCATCCCTATGGCGCAATTCGCGAGAATGTGGCGCGTCACCCGAATTCGGACGCCAACACGCTTACCTATCTCAGCAAAGACAAAACCCAGCCGCTGTGGTACCTGGTGGCCTTCAATCCAAACACACCTCAACCGCTCCAGCGCAGGTTGCGCGACCGGTTGAAGCGACTTGGCGACACGCAGGCCGGCCGCTAACTAAATCTTCTTTCTTGCGACTCGGACAGTTTTTCGCATCAGCAGGTGTGAACTGAACCTTGTGGCGCCAAACGAGGCCACGGTCTTGAATCCGACTTTCCTAAACATCGAGGCAGTGCCGTTTGTGGACTCGTTTCCGAAGGCCCTGGTTAGCCAGCGGTCAATGGGATAGGCCTCAACGAGGCCTCCCCCCTTTTTACGAATGGCCTCTAAAGCGGCTCTCAACGCCGCGCTTGCGACGCCGCGTTTGCGGTATTTCTTGAGAACAGCGAAGCAAGTAATTCTCCAGAACTTTCCTCTCGCGTGCTTGGGAGAGAGGGCTCGATACTTGCGGCTGTTGTCGATGCGCGGAAGCTCCTCTCGGGAGCCATACTGACACCACCCGACAGGTTCTGCATTCGCGTAGACGATGATTCCGTGAGCGCATCTCTTCTCGACGAGTGCTCGCTTCTCCTTCCGGTTCCTTTCGCTTCGTTGAGCCCTTGTACGCAGTTGCTTGTTTTTGGGCAAGCCGCAAGGCCGTTGAAAGTGCATGCACCAGCAGAAGTCCCAGCCGTTGTGTTGAGAGAAGAGTCTCACAAAATCAGGCCAGGTCCGACTTGAGAGTTCCTTGGCTGTGTAGGGCGGCGTTTCTGGGTGTATTTGTACGGCAACCATCTTCTATACCTCAATCGCTCTTACTGTACCTGCAACTGCCAGAACAAAAAGCTCAGTATGTCGGTTCGCTCCTCGATCTCTTTGTTTACGGGTCGCCCGCCCGAATGGCCGGACTTCGTGTCATAGAGCAGCAAGACCGGGCGGCCTGACGCGGACGCTGCCTGCAGTCGCGCCGCCATTTTCCGCGCGTGAAGCGGTGCCACCCGTGTGTCGCCATCGCCGGTGATGAGCAACACGGCTGGATACTTCACTCCTGCGTTTACGTGGTGATAGGGCGAATAGGCGTAGAGATAGGGGAACTGTTTGGGATCATCGGAGCTCCCGTACTCCGGCACCCAATACCGCCCGTCCATAAACTTCTGGAAGCGCAGCATATCTTCGAGCGGGTAGAGACAGACGACCGCGCGATACAATTCGGGGCGCTGCGTGAGTGCTGCGCCCACGAGCAGTCCGCCATTGCTGCCGCCCACAATGGAGAGCTTGTCTGGGCGGGTGTATTGGGAGGCAACCAGGTAATCTGCGGCGGATTCGAAGTCGTCAAAGACGTTCTGCTTTTTATCGAGCATGCCCGCCTTGTGCCAGTTTTCGCCGAACTCGCCTCCTCCCCGGATATTGGGAACCGCCACGATGCCGCCGTTTTCGGCAAAGACCACCGCCTGCTGGCTGAACGAGGGCGTCTCGCTGTCATCAAATCCGCCATAGGCGGTCAGGAAGACGGGATTGTTGCCGTTCTTCGTCAGGCCTTTCTTGTAGAACAGGAACATGGGCACCTTGGTTCCGTCCTTCGATGCGTACCAGATCTGATCAACCTGGAAATTTTCCGGTTGTATGGGCACGCTATTTTTCGCCCACACGGCCGAGTGTTTTGTTGAGAGGTCGTATTCAAAGATCGTTGGAGCGTAATTAAAGCTCGTGAACTGGTAGCGAATCAGCGGGGAACTCCAGCGACCCGTGACATCTGCCGTGCCAAGTGCGGGCAGGGAGACGGCGTAACTACTCTTGCCGTCGGGCTCGTACACCTTGACCTCGGAGTTGGCATTCCGCAGGTACACGGCCACGAGCTTTCCTCCCGCAGGCGTTACATCGTCGAGCTTGATGTCCGCTTCGGGCACCACTTCTTTCCAGTTCTCGCGCGCAGGATTTTTGAGATCGACGGCGTACTCGTGCCACAAGGGAGCTTTCCAATTGGTTTGCAGGAAAAGCGTGTCTCCACCCCAGGAAGGATAGAAAAGTGAATTCTGATCATTAACGACCGGCAGGATCGGGCCATGTTCCTTGAGGTTCTGGACGTAGACTTCGGTTTTTTGCGAGCCCGAACCGTAGAAGATAAGGAAACACAAATAGCTATCGTCTTCGGACAGTTCCAATACCAGAATCATTTCCTTCCCTAGTTTCTGGCCGAACAGCAACACATCTTTGGCCGGATCTGTTCCCATGGCGTGGTAATAGGCTCGCGGACCTTCTGCGGTTGCTTTCGTGTAGAAGACTCCGGCAGCGTCCCTGGTGGGCTCAACTGAAAAGTACAGCGCGTGTGGTAGCACATCCGGCAGGTCCTTGCGCGCATCGACATCGAATGCGTGGACGGTTACTTCGTCTTGCCCGCCTTCCCTCCTGGCATAAAAGAGAAACTTTCCGTCCTTGCTGACATTCTCGATGTTCGCGCTTACTGAATGATCCGCCGACCAGGGAAGAGGATCGACAAGCAGCTCGTCTGGCCCGTTCGAGCCCTTTCTCATACAGAGCAGTCTCAGATCCTGCCCGGCCAATCGCTTCGGGAAAAAGTAGCGGCCGTTGCGCAACATCGGCATGCCATAGGAATCGATCCGGTACAGCTCCGTGAGCCGTTTGGAGATCGCCTCGCGTCCTGGCAGTTTCGAGAGTACGGCGTCCGTGCACTTGTCCTGTGCTTCTATCCACGCACGTGTTTCCTTGCTTTCCTGGTCCTCCAGCCAGCGGTAAGGATCGGCGACGACAGTCGTCCCGAAAGTATCCTTCGCGTCGTCGATTTGGGTGGGCGGAGGACACTTTGCTGCCTCGCCCTGCCCCCTGACCAGGGAGGGACTCGCCAGCAACAGGATGGCCGCAACGCCGCGCCAAATGTTCCTAACCAGTGGGGAAACAACCTGGCCTACGTTTGCAGTTCCGACCATGCTCATACCCCTCCTTTCGGCCCGGGGAGGTTGCCCATCAGAGTCGGGCATTTCCGCCGTTTGGCCGGTGCCCTTTCGCGGTGTCTGGGTGAAACATTTCTTCAGAGCGAGAAATCGGGAACGGGCGGTAGAATACTCGAAAATGCTCACGGCGACGAAGGCAAATTTACAAACCCCAGTACAGAGCGCCGAAGACTCCGCTACACCATCTCCCGATGGTTTCTATTCGTGGCGCAACCGCATCGTCGTGGTGGCAGTTTCGGTTCTGCTGCTGGCCCCATGTTTCTGGCATCGGCGGATAGAAGCAGGAGACCTCGGCAGCCACGTCTATAATGTATGGCTCGCTCAGCTGGTCCAGGAAGGCAAGGCTCCGGGCGTGTATCTCGTGTGGCAGTGGGACAACATTCTGTTTGATCTGCTGCTTTTTTATTTTGCCAAGGTTTTGGGGCTCGCGGTCGCGCAGAAAATCGTGGTTTCGCTCTGCGTGCTGATTTTCTTTTGGGGCGTTTTCGCGCTGATGCGAGCGGCAAGCGCCGGAGCACCTTGGCTGCTCATGCCCTGCATCGCGATGCTGACCTACAGCTACATCTTTCATATGGGGTTCATGAACTACTACCTGTCGCTCGGATTGGCTAGCATTGGCCTGGCGCTTGTGTGGCCCGCGCGCAGAAGTGGCCTGATCGCTGCGCTTGTCCTTTCACCGTTCATCCTGCTGGCTCATCCTCTCGGATTTCTGTGGTTCCTCGGTGGGGCTGTGTACCGTTTGCTTTGGTTACGGCTGCCGGGTTCGGCGAAATCTCTACTGCCGATCGTAGCGCTAGCCGTGCTTCTTGGCGCGCGTTGGTTTGTTGCCCATCATCACGGGTACGAAGTGGAATGGCGGCAGAGTCCCTTCTGGCAATTGAATGGCACGGACCAGTTCCACGTTTTTGGCGACCGGTACCGCTACTTTTCGATTGCCATGGGCGCGTTTGTTCTCGGGGCGACAGCGCTCGGCTGGTTGCAAGGGCCAGGTCTTGGCACCTTCTGGAAGGAGCGCCGCCTAATCATCGAATTTTATGCCATTTGTTTTTGCGCCACGGCGCTGCTCCCCGAGAATCTGCATACCGATCCGACCGGCGGCTGGATAGGTGCGCTCGTAACTCGTCTGTCGCTGGTGAGCGCTGTCTTCGGTCTGTGCTGGCTGGGGTCGCTTCCCGCCCGCCTTTGGCATTTCTTGATTATGGTTCCCGTAGCGGCATCTTTTTTTGTATTCCTCTACCAGGATACGGGCCTTCTTAATCGCATGGAGGCGAGCGCTGAGCGGGTCACGCGGCAGCTTCCTTTCGGCACGCGGACACTTGCGACGATATTCGCACCGAACGACTACCGGACGATCTATCTGCATGTGCCGGATCGCGCATGTATTGGCCACTGCTTTCTGGTCTCGAACTACGAGCCTTCGACGCGGCAGTTTCGCGTGCGGGTGCGGCAGGGGAGTCCGGTTGTGACCGCTTCGGTCGATGACAGCGAGGACATGCAGTCTGGGACCTATGATGTTCAGGAAGAAGACCTGCCTCTGAAGCAGATGTACCAGTGCACGGCGACCGACCTGACGCGGATATGCATTCGGGATCTGGCTGAGGACGAAAAGAATGGGCGCCTGGGCTATCAGCCGGTGACCAACCCGTTTTTCTCCGAGAATCCATAGCAAATCGTATCGAAAGCCAGGTGATGGGCGTCGGAATCCCTCCGCTTCGCAGCCCTGTGCGTCCGAGGGGAGGACAGGGCTGCTCCGCCTGCCCGGCCGCGGGAGGACACTTAATTGGTTTTTTGAGACCAAAATTGACTGATTTCGTCAAAAGACAAAATGGCTCTTGTAACAGTCCAATTCCTGGTAAAATGAGGGTAGGGTGAGAGACAATGCTGCCATTACACCTTCAGCCCGAAAGCCACATACCACTCTATATTCAGCTTCGCGACCAATTGCGGTCCCTGGTTCACGCCGGTGATCTGCGGCCCGGTGACCGCATTCCGGCGAGCCGGGAACTGGCGGTCATACTTGGCGTTCATCGGACCACTGTCGCCAACGCGTATGCCGAACTGGAGTCGGAAGGCCTTATTCAGGGCCATGTCGGCCGCGGCACGTTTATCCGTGGAAATGGCAACGGCTTGAAGATCACGCCTCCTCCGCCACCGACGCTCAATGGCAATGGCGAGGGGCTTCGCTGGGAGCTTCTGTTCGCGGATGAACGAAGCGAGGAGGTTCTCGCGCGTTTGACGGCCTCGGCGCCCGCTAATGCCTTGTCGTTCGTCATGGCGTGTCCTGCCGAAGAGTTCTTCCCCCTTGAAGAGTTGCAGGCTTGCTCGCAGGCGGCGTTGCGCCGGGAGGGCCGCGAGGTTTTGACGATAGGGGCTTCCGACGGCTATGGCCCGTTGAAAGAGGCGATTCTCAGTCTGTTGCACAGCGAAGGTATTCCGGCCAGAGACGAGATGCTTCTTGTAACGAATGGCTGTCAGCAAGCCCTCGACCTGATCGCCAAGGCTTTCGTCCGCTCCGGCGACACCGTTGTTCTCGAGAACCCTACTTACCCAGGCGCATCTGCCGTGTTCAATCGCGTCCGGGCTCACTGCATCGGTGTTCCGGTTCGAACTTCTGCGGAGCCCGGCAGCACGCTTGGAGTCGATCTCGAAGCTCTCGAATCGACGCTGGCTGCGAATCGCGTGAAGCTGCTCATTCTCACGCCCGACTTCCAGAATCCGACCGGCACGTCGATGCCACTGGCTTCGCGCCGCCGTGTGCTCGAACTAGCCAGCCGCTACCAGGTTCCCGTGGTCGAAGACCACATCTACGCAAGGCTGCATGCGGGCGACGAGCGCCTCCCGTGTCTGAAGCAATTGGACCGCTCCAACCTGGTGATTCACATCGACAGCTTCGCCAAGGTTGCTTTTCCGGGCCTTCGCGTCGGCTGGATCGTTGCGCCGGCTCCTGCGATTGAGCGCCTCCGTCTCATTAAGCAGATGACCGATCTTCACACCGGCCAGCTTGCGCAAGCCACTTTTGCTGAATTTCTCAAGCGCGGTCTGTTCCAGAAGCATCTTGTACGCATGCGCAGGATCTATGCCGATCGCCTGAACGCGCTCGATGAGGCTCTTCGCAAAACCATGCCCGAAGGAGTCCGCTGGAATCGTCCGGAGGGCGGCATGTGCGTGTGGCTGGAGTTGCCTCCCGGATTCGACGCAAGCGAACTGATGATTCATGCGCGCGAACGCGGCGTCCTGTTTGCGCCGGGGCGCTATTTCTACGTGCAGTCGCCGCTCCCGAATACGCTGCGCCTCGGGTTCGCGAACTTGAATGAAAAGCAGATTGGGCGCGGCGTGACCGTGATTGCCGATCTTCTTCGCGTTGAAATGCGCAAGCGGTTGCGTGGTGCCCGGCGCGCCGAGCGAACACATATGGCTTTGGTGTGAGCTCTTTGCGGAGCCGGTAGCGAGGGCAGGCAGGGTTAAAGGCCGGCTTCGGAAGCGAAACGCAAAAATACGGACGAAGAAAATGGGGCAGATTCTTAAACTCGATCCGAAGGACACCAACCGCTGTTTCGGTTGCGGCGCGGCCAATGAGGCCGGCATGAAGCTAGCGTTCGAGTTGGATTTCGACGACCGACACGCTCGCGGCAGGTTCATTCTCGGTGCAAATTACGCGGGTGGCGGCGGTTTCGCGCACGGTGGGATCATCGCTGTGGTGTTGGACGAGGCAATGGGCAAGCTTTCGCGCCTGGCCGAAGAGAAGGCTGTCACCGCGGAAATGAACATTGAGTACCGCAAACCAGTTCCAGTGGACAAAGAGATTGTTGTCGAGGGTTGGCAAGAAGAAGAAAAGGGCCGCAACCGTTTCCGAGTGGCTGAGATCCGCGATTCGCAGGGGAATCTGCTCGTGCGCGGCAAGGGCCGCTTCGTGGTTGTGACGCCGGCTCACTTTACCGAGGCGAACGCCACAAAACCGATTTCTTGAATTTCGACATTCGGGAGGAGAAGTGTTATGGCAACAAAGAAACCAAACGGAACCGCTCACCGCAATGGGGCGAAAGGGTCCAACGAATGGCGGGTGAAGGTCGGCCTGGCCGAAATGCTGAAGGGCGGCGTCATCATGGATGTGACCAACGCCGAACAGGCGCGCATAGCCGAAAAGGCCGGGGCTTGCGCGGTTATGGCGCTTGAACGAGTTCCCTCGGACATTCGAAAAGAGGGCGGCGTGGCGCGCATGGCCGCGATCAAAGTGATTCGCGAGATCATGAAAACGGTAACGATTCCGGTGATGGCCAAGGTGCGTATCGGGCATTTCACCGAGGCGGAAGTGCTTCAGGCGCTCGAAGTGGACTTCATCGACGAAAGTGAAGTGCTGACGCCGGCAGATGAGGAGAACCATATCTGGAAGCACGACTTCCGCGTGCCATTCGTTTGCGGCGCGCGAAATCTGGGTGAGGCGCTGCGCCGGATCGCCGAAGGCGCCGCGATGATCCGCACGAAAGGCGAGGCGGGCTCGGGCAACGTCGTGGAGGCGGTTCGCCACATGCGCACGATCATGAGCGAGATGAAAACACTTACGACGATGCGCGACGATGAGTTGATGCGGAAAGCGAAGGAGCACGGCGCTCCGCTCGATCTAATTCGCGAAGTCGCGCGAGCCGGCAAACTGCCGGTTCCGAATTTTTCGGCAGGTGGTATCGCCACTCCTGCGGATGCGGCGCTGGTGCGTAAACTTGGCGCGGAGGCGGTTTTTGTTGGCTCCGGCATATTCAAAAGCAGCGATCCCGAGGCGAGGGCTAAGGCCATCGTGAAGGCGACGACGCACTTTGAGGATCCGAAGGCGATTCTCGAAGCGCACGAGGAGCTTGGAGAAGCGATGCCCGGTATTGATGTGCGGCAGCTTGAGGAGAAGGATCTGCTGGCGACGCGGGGCTGGTAGGACGAGCGACGTTTTTTGCAGCGACCCCGTGCCCTGGCCTAGGCTGTTCATGCTCGGAAGCAAGGGAATCATGAGGATTGGAATTCTTGCGGTGCAAGGTGACTTTGACGCCCATGCGGCGATGCTGCGTGAACTGGGGGCGGAGACCGTTGAGGTGCGTACGGTCTCTGACCTCGAGGGATGCAACGGCCTGATTCTCCCTGGTGGCGAAAGCACCACGCAACTGCAATTCCTCGAAGAAGAAGGGCTGTACGACGCTATCCGCAAATTCGCGACCCAGGGTGGCGCCATTTTTGGCACTTGCGCGGGGGCGATTCTGCTGGCCACGCAAGTGAAAAATCCCGCGCAAGACTCGCTCAAACTCCTCGATATGACCATCCTGCGCAATGGCTATGGCCGGCAGCTCGCCAGCGATGTGTTCTTCGGTTTGTCGACGCTGAAGAAAGAGCCGCTCGAAATGGTGTTCATTCGCGGCCCCGTCATCGAGAAAGTTGCTCCCGATATTGAGGTTCTTGCAAAGCACGAAGGCAAGCCCGCCCTGGTTCGGAAAGGGAAGACCCTGGCTGCCACGTTCCACCCGGAACTGACCGACGATACAACGGTTCACGAGTATTTTCTGAAGTTGGCCGCCACAATGGTTCCAATGGTTCGGGCGGCCATCAGGCTCAGGGTCGCCGTTGATCCTAGGCAATAGGGAGCCTTCGGAGACCGCACACGAGGCCAGTGATGGAAGAGCGCTTGGTCGCTGAGTTGCAGGCTATTCTTCGCGCGAGTCTTGGACGTACAAACGCAGCCAAGCGAATCGCCGATTGGATTGCGGATGTACGCCGGTATCGATGGGTCGGACTGTATGAAGTCACTCCCACAGACATAGGCATGATTGCTTGTACCGGGACAGCGCCGCCCGCGTTCCCACGATTTCCAATCGCTCGAGGGCTATGCGGGGCAGCCGTAGCGGCAAAGTCCGTCGTGAGCGTTGGAAACGTTCAAGAAGATCCGCGGTGGCTCACCACGTTTGGTACAACGCGCTCAGAAATCATCGTGCCAATGATTCTGGACCGTACACGCGTGGTTGCGCTCATCGATGTAGAAAGCGATCAGCTGAATGCCTTCGGCGCAGAGGACGAGCGATTCCTCACGGCATGCGCTGCTCTCACCGGGCAACTCTTTCTCGACGGATGACAGGGGAAAGCAGATTCCGCGGGCTAACAGCGCCTTCGGAATGATAACTCCGAGGTCGCGCCTCTCGCGGTCTGCTTTACAATCGGTTGATGGGCGGAACTCGAAAATATCGTGTGCTGTTTGTCTGCATCGGAAATGCTTGCCGGAGTCCGATGGCGGAGGCCATCGCGCACCGCGAGGCAGCCGAGGTGATCGAGCCGGCGAGCGCCGGCTTGTATCCGTTGGGGCGCATCGCTGAGCGGACGATCGAGACGCTCGTTGCGAGCGGTTATTCGGCGGACGGGCTGTCATCGAAATCCATTTCCCGCGAGGCCGTCGAGGAAGCCGATCTTATCGTGAATCTTTCGGGCGCCCGAATCGACTACCTCTTTGCGTCGGCCCCTTCCAAACTTCGGCATAGCCAGCAGCTCGAAAACTGGGACGTTGCAGATCCCTATGGCGAAGACGCAGCCACTTATCAGAGAATTCTTGAAGAGATCGAATCGAAGGTGCGGCAGCTTGCAAACCGCTTGCGAGTTGCAGAAGGTCGACCTGCCAAAGGTTAGTTCCACGGAGACTCATTGCGCCGCGACAAAACCAGCGTTTCGCAGGAAGATTACCTCAAAGCGATTTGGGAAATGCTCGAGGAGCAGCAAGTACCCATCAGCGCGCGGCTCGCTGAGGAACTCGACGTGACGCCGCCGGCTGTCACGGCCGCTGTGAAGCGCATGGCGCGCGATGGCCACGTCACGGTAAAGCGTGGAGGGCATATCCTCCTTACCGCCAAGGGACGCAAATTTGCGCAGCGCCTGATGCTCCGGCATCAGCTCGCTGAAATGCTGCTCACCGAAGTTATAGGGCTTTCTTGGGCGAAGGCTCACGCGGAAGCTGAACCCATGGAGCACGCCATTTCGCCAGAAGTCGAGGCGCTGTTGCTCAAGCGGTTTGGGGACCGCAAGACGTGCCCGCACGGCTACCGGTTAACGGTGGGCTCGCCCGGTTGCGCAAGCAAGGCGGCATACTGCTTTCAGAACTGCGCCCCAACGACTCCGCGGAAATTCTGTGCGTCTATGAGAAGGATGAAGGCTTCCTCGACTTTCTGGAGAATCTTCGACTGCGACCAGGCACGAAGCTTGAAGTGCTCAGGCGCGAATACGGACGAAACGATGACGGTGCGTGCCTCGGGGCACACGATGCATCTTGGCAAACCAGCCACGTCGCGCATCTGGGTCCGACGATCGAAGCATTAGGTCGATCGTCGACCGAACGCTGTCCAAGCCAACCGCGCAGATAGAAGGCCGAAGCTAGTGTTTTTGCAAAAAGCTTGAACTCTGTCGTGTCAGTCTCGGCGGGCTCCTCCATGAACACCTGCGTATCCACCGTTTCATAACAGGTTTTCTTGGTTGGCGGGGGGAATTCCCCCACCCATCGAAAAAGTCCGTGCCGTGCCGCTGAGTGCGTTCTTAATTCTTTTCGTCGAGCAGGGTTTTGAGGCGGGCGTAGCCGGCGCGGCTGACGGGGAGGCGGACGCCGTTCGTCAGGATGGCGACCTTGCTGTCTTTGCCGTACGGCTCGATGCGCGTGACGCGCTCGAGGTTCACGAGGTAGGAGCGGTGGATGCGCACGAAGAGTCTCGGGTCGAGGGCTAATTCCAATCCGGAGATGGTTTGCTGTTTCAGATGTTTTTTGCCTTCGGTTACGAGCGACACGTAGTCGTCCAGTGCTTCGACATAGTCGAGCTTCAGCACGGGAATCAGGGTTACTTTGGTGCCGTCCTTCACCACGATGCGTTCCGCAAACTCACCGCTAGGACGTGCAGCTGCAGCCAGTTCCGCCGCGTCGACTTCTTTCTTCGGTTTTTGGTGCTTTGCCCGCTCCAGTGCTGCTTCAAAGCGTTCACGGCTGAACGGCTTCAGCAAATAGTCGACGGCGTGGACTTCGAAGGCCTTCATCGCGTACTGATCGTAGGCGGTCACAAAAATCACGCCCACATTGTCACGTTCGATTAATTCGAGTACGTCGAATCCGGTCAACTTGGGCATCTGGACATCCAGGAACAGGAGGTCGGGCTTGTGTTCGGCAGCCGACTTCACGGCTTCCATGCCGTTTCCGCATTCTGCGGCGATTTCGATTTCGGGATGGCTGCTGAGCATCTCGCGGAGGAGTTTACGCGCCAGTTCCTCGTCATCGACAATCAGGGCTTTCCACCTCTGCCGCGAGGCGCTCACTTTTTCTCCTCCGTTTCGGCTGGGAATACCAAGCTCACCCGGAAAACATCGTCTTCGGCCTGCGCTTGCAGTTGTGCCGCATTCCCGTAGCGCGCTTCGAGCCGCCGCTGAACATTTTTCAGCCCGACGCCGTTTCGCCGCGAACTCCCCGCTTCGGGGTCCCACGAGTTCTCGACGGTGAGCGCCAAGCGGTCCGCTTGCCGCGCTGCGCTCAACCGGATCCAGCCGCCCTCGGGGATTTGCGCGATTCCGTGAACGACCGCATTTTCGAACAGCGGCTGCAGCAGCAGCGGCGGCAAGAGGCAGGCCTTGGCGTCATCCGCGATTTCCTTTTCTATCGTGAGCCGGTCGCCAAACCTGACTTTCTCGATCGCGCAATATTTTTCGAGCAGGCTGACCTCTTCGGCGAGAGGGATCGCACGTTTTTCACCCATGCCCAGAGTAAAGCGTAGAAAATCCGCGAGCGCCACGCACATCTCTCTCGCACGTGCGGGGTCGATGCTGGTCAGCGCGCTGATGGAGTTAAGGCTGTTGTACAAAAAGTGTGGATTAATCTGGGCTTTCAGCGCGCTCAACTCCGCTTCGCGAGCGCGCGCGATGGACTCGACCGCGCGGTCCTGCGCCTCCTGGGAAGCCTGTTGTGCGATGAGCGCGTAAGTAACGGCCACGCTCAACAGGTAGTAGAAAACGCCGGCACCATACAAGAGTCCGGTTCTGTGAGCGTATTGCAGGTAAATGCCTTCCCATTTCGGGAGCGGGTCGAGTTGCATAGAGATGATGTATCCGATTTTCACCCAGACCAGTGTCAGGACAACCGCCGCGGCGAGGTGAGTCAGGAGCAGCCTCCAGGCGGGTGTCTTCGCCAAGGGTACAGTTCGGCAGGAAAAGACGGCGGACCAGGCGCTGAGCTGCGCGATACCCGAAAGGACCATGCCAAAGGAGAGCGCGTTCTTGCCCGACATGCCGGCCAGGGAATTCAGGAGCCCGGCCAGCACCAGACCAAAGAAAATCCAGCCGACCCAGAAGACCATGTGTTGCGTGCGGCTGAATGACTTCGTGCTCATTGCCGCTTCAGCTCTTCACGACGATGCCGCCAAACAGCGCGCGGCCCCGAAGAATCAGCCGCTTCCTAGTTCGGGCGCCGGGCACCTCCGGCAGCGGCGGACGGGTTTCGTCGCTGAACCCGCCGAAAATGCTCTGGCCCTCATAGACCACGGCCCAATTGTCCGGAACGGTCAGCTCGATGCCCCCGAAAATGGCCTCGACGTAAACCACAGCTTCCTCGCCCTCTATATCCGCTGTACGGAAGTCCACTTCGACACCGCCAAAAAGCGCAGTCACGGTGCCGCCGTTAAACTGGCTCGAATGGATGCGACGCTCGACGCCGCCAAAAAGCGAATACTCGTTCAGGGAATTGGGCCCCGCAGGAGAATTGGGTCTGGCCTGAGAGTCTGGTATGCCCGAAGAAAAGATCGGTCTTTGCGGCAGTTCAAACCGGCTCCATATGAGGGCTATACCGGCGGCAATTAACGCGAGCGGCCAAATGTCCCACCAGGACAGATGCGTGTAGCCCAGATTATTCAGCAGCAGCACTCCGCCGGCCAACATCAGAATTGCTCCGAACACGCGGTTGCATTCCTGGAAAAATTTGAAAGCGCCGACAGCGATGAGAATCGCAGGCCAAAACCTCCAGAGCCGCTCCGAGGAAATGATACCCATGTGGTCCAGCAGCACCACGGCCCCGATAATCACCAAAATGAGTCCGGGCCACAGGCCACCAGATCTGGCTCCCAAGTGCAGCTGAACACCACCCTGTCTGGCTTTGCGGAACTGGCTTTGAGCATCCTCGTGGACCCGGTTGTGAATCCGCTCGTGCAGGTCCTCGCTGACCTTATCCGCGTCGAATTTGTCTTCGCTGCTCATCGCGTGACCGTTAGCCTTAGTCTCGTTGCGTCGTTAATTCGATGTGTCTTGTTTCTCGAATGCGCGCCCCTTTGATTACCCAGCCTGCTACGGCCAGCGCCACCGGAATCGCTGTAAAGAGCGCCAGGCGGGTGAGCGACGGCACACCCTGAGGCGCCTGAACGAAGGGGCCCGCGAACCGGCACACCAGCGTTCCAACCATTGGAAGCCAATCTGCCATCATTCGCGCGTGCTCTACCACCCTTGCCTGAACATAATCCATGCCCATTTGCATTTCTACAAGCGCCATGCTGATCCCGGCCATCCAACCTGCACCAATCAGCCAACGGCTCCAACCCGCCAAGTTCCTCGCTGCGCCTGCCATGACCGCCTCCGGGAAGCCCACTTAGCTGCCCAAAGCCAGACTGGGGCTTGACGCTGTGGATCCGCAGCTTCAAATCGGCGAATGACCGTCTAGGACCGGTGACCGGCACCCGGGGACGGCCGTCACCACCCGGGGTGCAACTGGCGCTTGCGTATTGCGGAGAATGTGTCTAAGGTAGGGGCACCCAATTTCAAGCCTGTGTCGGTATTTCAGTAAGCGGCGTACCTGAAGTTGCGAGGTGCTCATGTACCCGAACGTATTGGCTCATCGTCGCGAAGCTGGCCCGCGTCACCACTGGTCGGTGTATGTTTTGCTTGCGCTGCTCGGAGGGTTGTTGACCTTTGCCGGAGCCCGCGCGCAACAAAAGGCGAGTGACGATGCGACGTTCCGCAAGTTGATTGATGCCTACTGTGCTGCGTGGAGCTCCGGGAACACTACGAATGCCGGGAAGTTTTATGCCAAGGACGATGCGCTGATCTTCTACGACCTCGCGCCGTTCTCGTACCAGGGCTGGAAAGAATACGAGCCGGGAGTTCACAAGAATCTGCTGGATAACGCCGTTTCGGCGTCTTTAACGGCGGGCAAAGAGCTGAAGGTCACGCGCCACGGCAACATTGCCTGGACCACCGTCCCGATGCATTTCACGGCGAAGATGAAGGACGGGAAGAACATCGATGTGGCGGTTCGCTATACGGGGATATGGGAAAAGCGCGGCAAATCGTGGCTGCTGGTGCACGAGCATCTGTCGGTGCCGCTCGGCGGATAGAACGCGCTCGTAGTATTCTGAATCCAGCTTCACCCCATTTCATGTGGGCAACGTTGCGATACTACTGGATAGCCGCGCGTGGCTACCGTCTGCAACCCTGGAAGAGCCCGTATATTCAATGGCGGTTTGAGACGTTTCTAGGCAAAGAAGCGGCTGACCTCGACGCGAGCAAATTCTTTCAACTTTCATGGAAGTACCGGGAGCGGCTGAGGTCGTTTGCGCAGTGGGCTGCGGTCCGGCGGCGGGCGCAACAGCGGCACTCGTAGCGTTGACGCCGGAGCGGTGGCTTTCCAAGGAATTGGGTACGCGGCCGGGAGTTCTTCCGGGAAGCCCAAAGTTTTTTCCGGGCGTATAATGTGGTTAGAAGCCGGTGGATCATGTCGACGCTCCAGATCCTGCAGAAAACGCCGACCCTCCATGAAGCGATGTGGTGGGAGGCTGAAGCGAACGGGCGCGTCCACTGTTACCTTTGCCCGCGCCACTGCCACATCGGCCACGGTCAGTCCGGTTTCTGCTTTATCCGGGTCAACCAGAATGGGAAGCTGTTCAGCCTGGGCTACGGCGCCCCGGCGGCACTACAAATTGATCCTATCGAAAAGAAGCCGCTCAATCATTTTTTGCCGGGGACGCGAGTGTTCAGCATGGGCACGGCCGGGTGCAACATGGGCTGCTTCTTCTGCCAGAACTGGGACATCTCGAAGTCGCACCAGGATCAAGTGAATTCGAAGCAGGTTGCGCCGGAGGATGTTCCTGCGCTGGCCCTCCGCTATGGATGCCGGTCGCTCGCGTTCACTTACAACGAACCGACGATTTGGGGTGAGTACGTCATCGATATTTGCAAAGCCGCGAAACCCTATGGGCTCAAAACGGTAATGGTCACGAACGGCTACATCACCCGCGAGGCTTTTCACGATATCTACGATCATATCGACGCGGCGAATGTGGACCTGAAGGCGTTCACTGAGAATTTCTACGGGAAGATTACGCTCACGCATCTTCAGCCGGTTCTGGAAACGCTGAGGTGGCTCAAGAACGAGACGCGTGTGTGGTTTGAGATCACGAACCTGATGATTCCCACGCTAAACGACGATCCGGCCGAGACGCACAAGCTAGCCGAGTGGATTCTGGAGAATCTCGGGCCTGATGTTCCGCTGCACTTCACGGCGTTTCATCCGGACTTCAAGCTGCAGGACAAGCCGCGGACTCCGCCAGAGACACTCGACCGAGCGAGGGACATTGCCCGAGAGGTTGGGCTTCATTTCGTTTACGAGGGCAATATTTTTTCCGAAGGCGCTAACACGTATTGCCCGAAATGCAATACGCCGCTCATCCGAAGGTCGTGGCACGATGTTCGCGAGAATCGCCTGAAGGCAGGCAAGTGCCCCGGCTGTGCCACGCCGATCCCCGGAGTTTGGTGCTAGATTTGCAGCCAGGCGAACCGTTGTGGCTTGTTTCGTCTGCAGAATCCCGGCAAACTAAGCAGACGCACGGATGCGGCTTCAGGAGAGCTATAAATGAACGATTCGGCCGAGGCTTCGCCTGCCATCCGCGTGGAGACCGCCGCGTCCACGACGTCAAGATTCCAGTGGCTGAACTGGTCCAGCCTTTTCCTGGCGTTTATTCAAAGCGTTTGTGGTGCTCTCCTGGCGTTTCACGGGATTCGTCTGCTTGTGGGAATTGGCGCTGTGGTCTTAGCGTCTAGTGCGTGGCATGTCGCTGAGCGTCTCCATGTTGATGCGATCCGGATTCCGATGATGGTTGTGGCGTTTCTGGGGGCGGTCATCAATTTGGCTGCGCTGTGGCAGGTTCGACGTTTGCGAAGGCGCCTTGCGTCGGCGTGGCGGCAGCAGCTACTCACGCCGGAAAAGCGCCGGTCGGAAGCGTTGCAGCTGGCGCTTTCGCTGCTGACGCTCGTGCTGCTGTTGACGGAGATGGTTGCTCACTACAGTCTCAAAGGCACGCCGTGACCTTTCAAAGTACAGGTCGTGAACAGGGGGCATGCGTTGAGATCGTTCGAACCCCAAAAGCTGCGTTCCTCGCTACGAATTTTGGAGTGCTTATCGGCAGAGTATTTGGTCCGGCGAGGACTTCGGCTTAGCCGGCTTCGTTCCCTGCGATTACGGCTTCCAGCCTTGCATGCAGTCTTTCGCTGTAACCGACGGGCAGCTCGTAGGTACGGTCGTCGGCGGTTAGAACCAGAATGTTTCGTGTAGAGTCGAGAATTGCGGAGCACACTTCGCAGGTCTCGAGATGGCGTTCGACGGCCTGAAGCAACGCCGGATCCAATTGCTTGTCCAGGTAGCCGGAGATGTGTTCCCAAACGTGTTTGCAGTCCAGTTTCATTGGAACCACCTTCTGAAAAAGCCGCCCCGCCCGGGCGCTTCACTTTTCAGGTAGGGCACTAAATTCTTCTGCAACATCATGCGGGCGCGGTGCAGCCTTACTTTTACGAGCGTCACATTGATTCCGAGCGCAGCCGCCGTTTCCTCTTGATTCAAGCCCTCGATATCGCGCAGCACGAAGACCTCGCGATACTTTTCAGGCAACATTTCCACCGCTTCTCTCAGCTTCAGGCGAAGTTCCTTCCTTTCGAGCGCCTCGAGCGGAATCTCGCGCCAGTCTGTGAGAACCGCGGGCGTAAAGTCTCCTTCATTCTCTTCCGTGAGGACTTCGATGGGATCCTCGGCGGCCACCTTTACTTTTCGAAGGCGTTTTCTGCCCTCGTTCATGGCAATGGTGACGAGCCAGGTGCTGAATTTGGCGTCGCCACGAAAGGTCTGGAGGTGACGGAAGGCGCTAATCATGGTTTCCTGCGCACCGTCTTCGGCTTCCGCCTCGTTCCTGACCATGGCGAGAATCGTTACGTACACGAGCCTTTCATAGGGCCGTATCAGCTCATGGAAGAGCTCCGATTCCCCCGCAAGAATCCGTTGGATGAGGGCCGCTTCTTGTTGTGGCGCCCTGTTCATTCCGATTGTGGCCGGTCCGACGCCCATTCGACTGGCCTCCTAGATCGCTCTTGAGCGAAAGACTGCAAAGTAGCACCCCTACACGCCGCTAGGCAGTCGCGGCAAACCGCCCGTTTCTAGTGCGATACAAAATTTGGTAAAAGGTAACATTTTTTTTGCGAGGGGCCCTGGTTCCGGCAGGCTCTGCTTTTCCACATGCAAAGAAATTCCTTACTATGGACACCCTTTCTGCTGTAACCTTGCCCCACTCCCCGGGTCTCAGGGGAGGAATCGCTTTTGGGCATTTTTGGGTTCTGGCGAGCCTTGACGGGTCTCGGCTTCTGCCGGGTCTTCGCCCGAGCCCCACCGGTCGATACCCAAGACCACCTTCGCGGCCGATGGTTTGTCCGAACGGCGAATCTCGAAAAACCACCAAAGGGAGGAACCGGGTTACCCATGACAAAGACTAAGAGGGCTCTTATTACAAGCGCGGCGATCGCTGGGCTGCTTGCAGGCAGCGGCGCCGCTATCCAGGCCTCAACCGTTGTTGCCACCGGAAAAGCGTCCTTTACTTCCATGCAAGACACGGATAAGAAGGACAGCACCAAGGTGAAGGAAAAGCACGCTTGCAAAGGCCAAAACTCCTGTAAAGGCAAGGGCGGGTGCAAGTCGGGCGACAACGGCTGCAAGGGCAAGAACAGCTGCAAGGGCAAGGGCGGTTGCGCAACCGACGGCTCAAAGATGCCCGACGAGAAGAAAAACTAGTTCCTATTCACATTTGACCCTTTCTCCTCCGGCGGAGGGCCGGCGTGTCGGAGCTTGTCCCTTCGCCGAAGGATTGGAGCGGCGGGCATGCCAGCGAATCGGTTTAATGGTTTTACGAATTACGGAGTCGGCATAGGACTGCGCGCGCCGCACTATGAGCACATCCTGACGCGCAAGCCCGTTTGCGACTGGTTCGAGATAATCTCTGAGAATTACATGATTGATGGCGGGCGGCCGCTGCACATCCTTGACGAGATTCTCGAGCGGTACCGAGTCGTGCAACACGGCGTGTCGATGTATTTCGGCTCCGCGGAGCGGCCGAATCGCGAGCATTTGCGGCGTTTGAAGACGCTGGTTCAGCGTACCAAGACACCGTGGGTGTCCGACCATCTCTGCTGGGGCAGCGTCGATGGCCGGTATACGCATGATCTTCTGCCGATGCCGTACACGTTCGAAGCCGCGCGACTGACGGCGCAGAAAATCGGCGAAGTCCGCGACTTCCTGGAAGTGCCGGTGGTGGTGGAGAATGTGAGCAGCTACGCGGAATTTCACGTTTCGGAAATGACCGAGTGGGAGTTTTTGAACGAAGTGGTCGAACAAGCGGATTGCGGGATTCTCCTCGACGTGAACAATATTTACGTGTCTTCGCAAAATCACAATTTTGATCCGTTTACCTATGTGAATAGCGTGCCTGCCGAACGAGTCGCGCAGATGCACATCGCGGGGCACTCCAAGTATCGGAAGTACATACTGGACACTCACGATCACCCGGTGATCGATCCAGTGTGGAAATTGTACGACCGCGCGATCCAGCGCATCGGGCACACTGCGACGCTGCTGGAGTGGGATGATCGGATTCCCTCGTTCGACGAGGTGCACAAGGAAGCGCTTAAGGCCAACAAGTTCCTGACAAGCGCTTCGCTGGCGGCGGCTGTATGAAGCTACTTGCTCTCCAACGGCGCATGGCCCGGGCGGTAATGGCTCCGTTGACGCAGTCGGAGCGCATGCGGCGGTTTACCCGGGACGGCCACCCAATGGCCAGGGTCGCGGAGCAGATCATCAAGCCGAATGATCGCCTGACGTCGTTCGAACGGCTGGAAATCTACAATCGCCAATATTGGTTTCGCGTGCTCGACGGTTTCTCGGAAGATTTTCCTGGGCTGCGCGCGGTTCTGGGCGATCGCCGTTTCGACGCAGTTGCCAAGGCTTATCTCACGGATTGTCCCTCGCATTCGTTCACGATGCGCAATCTCGGCTCGAGGCTTGAATCATGGCTCCGGAAGCATCCCGGCCATGCGGGCGGCCGCCTTGAACTGGCGCTCGACATGGTGCGGCTGGAATGGGCCGAAATCGAGGCTTTTGACGGAGGGGCGGAGTCTGCGCTCAAGCCAAATGAACTTGCCGGCGCTGATCCCGCAAAGTTGCACCTGCGAGTTCAGCCATACGTCCATCTTCTCGATCTGCGTTATCCAGTCGATGATCTTCTTTTGGCGATCAAGCATGAGACCGGTACCGACGTAGCCAGCAATGCCTTCAATGAGCGGCAAAAGCGAAAGAAGGTTTCAGCAGTTGCGCGCCTGAAGCCCGCTGAGGTTTACCTAGCGGTTCATCGGATCGACTATTTCGTGTATTTTCGCCGCCTGGAAAGGGAAGAGTTTGCAATCTTGCGAGCTTTGCAGAAAGGACGAACCCTTGATGGCGCTATCGATCTCGGATTTCGCTCCAGTGCGATTCCTGCGAGTGAGCGCGCCGCTCGCGCTGCCGGCTGGTTTCAGAATTGGGCTTCCCTCGGGTGGTTTGTCTCGGAAGCAAGGCCCTCCCAATAAATTCCAAGGTGATTCACTTGTGGGAGTAAAAAGAAAGTGAGTATGCTTGTGCTTCAAATCCGTAAACTCTATGGCTCGGCTGTGAATGCCGCCAGCCTGCTCCAGTCGCCCTTTCTCCTCGCTGTCCGCCTTTATTGGGGCTGGCAACTCATTCAAAGCGGCTGGGGCAAGCTTCACAATTTGCCCAAGGTTACCGAGTTTTTTGCGAGCCTTGGTCTGCCCATGCCGGGGTTGATGGCCGTGTTCATTTCGTGCGTGGAGTTTTTTGGCGGCATTTTTCTCGCGGTGGGCCTGCTGTCTCGTCTTACGGCACTCCTCCTCACAGTAAATATGGTCATGGCTTACGTCATGGCCGACCGTGAAGCGCTGTTATCCTTCCTTTCCGATCCCGACAAATTTGCTGCCGCGGCTCCCTTCGTTTTCTTAGTTGCTTCTCTGATTGTGCTCACCTTCGGCCCAGGGAAAATCTCGCTGGATACCCTGCTTTTACGGCGTTATCCGTATCCGGTTGCTCGTTCTGCCCCGAGCTAGACAACACCGTTGTGCTGGAATCGGGTGTTGAAAATGCTTCAAGGGGGACCGCGCCGCGCCTCAGGATACAAACGCTGACCGGGAAGCAAGCCGTCCGCGAGCGCGCTGCACTCGGCGAAGTAAGCAACGGAATAGCCTACATGTGAAAGGCACGGTAACCCGGCCCGACGCGCATGGAATGGTGCCAAGCAAGGGGAAAAGCCCACCACACGAGCGAGCCAAGGATCGCCTGGCCCAACGTTAACGGCAAAATGTTTCGGTCCTTCGAAAACAGCCAAGCCATACCTGCGCCACCGATAAACGTCAAAGGTACCAGCACCGGGTTCGGCCAATGCAACACTCCGAAAATAGTTGCCGCGACCAGAACTGCGTTTTCTGGTTTTTCAAATGCCGCCAGCAGCCGATTCGTCAGGAACGAATTGAGCGCTACCTGCTGGAGAAGGCAAAATGCCAGGTACCCTCCAAAGCGCTTCATGCTGATCAAGTGGGCCGGTAAGCGATGGAGCATGCCTAGAAACAGCCCCCCGATACAAATCAGGATGGAACACACTCCAAAAAAGCAGAGCGCGCGTTTTGTCGCCGACCACAGATTATCAGCCCGCCAGCCAATCGTCTTAGGCGTGTCGTGGCGCGCGAGGAAACTGACCAGTACCCAGACGACCATCACGGCCCACGTCCAGGGTTCACTCGCTTGGAGCTTCCAGATGTACCAAGCCACGAATCCCGAGAACGCCAATCCTTCGATGAGGCACGACCAGGGTTTGACGCTCCAGTTCACGCGGGATGCCCCAAGGCCTTCTTCCTCGGCTTTGGCCGTTCCTCGATCAGTTCCAGCAGACTCTGGAGCCATTTCTCGATTTCGTCACTCATCCCCTCGCGACGACCTAGAAACTGGTTCAACTCAAAATCGGGGAAGCCCCGGTTCGTCATTCGCGCCGGTAGCAGCTCGCGCAGACGCCGCGCCGGTATTTCGCCGAGTGCGGTAATCTCTTCGAACACCACGCGGGCCAAATCCCTGCAGAAACCGTGATGGGCGAGTTGCCCGCTTAATCGAACACGAGTCGCCGGGGGTATCAGTTCGGAACACAGCAGCAGGAGGGCATCCTTTTCGAGCCGCTCGCGAGAATCATTGTTACCCGATACCATGGCCATCATCTAAATAATGAGGCAGTCTGGCCCGTGGGCACAACCTTGGCGGATTCTATTTCCCAGGCAGGTGAGCATGACTGACAAACATCGTGTGCTTATCCTCGGCGGCGGGTTTGGCGGCCTTGTCGCCGCGCAGACCCTTAGGCGCGCCAAGGCCCAAATCACTCTGATTGACAAGCGCAATTTCCATCTGTTTCAACCCCTCCTTTACCAGGTTGCCACAGGCTCGCTTTCGCCCGGAGAAATTGCCGCACCTCTTCGCGCGGTGCTCAGCCGCCAGAAGAATACCGAGGTCTTGCTGGGTGAGGCCCTGGATGTGGACCCGGTTGCCAAAAACGTGGTTCTGCGCGATGGCGGGGTCTTTCCCTACGACACCCTTGTGATCGCCACGGGTTCGCGAACTTCGTACTACGGGCATGACGAGTGGCGCGATGTCGCTCCGAGCCTGAAGACGGTAGAAGAAGCCACCGCGATCCGGCACAAACTGCTGTATGCCTTTGAACGCGCCGAACGGGCGGACAGCGAAGCGGAAGCCCGCGCCTGGCTTACGTTCACCATCGTTGGGGCCGGCGCTACTGGGCTCGAACTTGCCGGCGCATTGGCAGAAATTGCGAGCGAAACGCTGCGCCACGATTTCCGGCGGATTCGACCTGAGGAAGCACGTATCATTCTGCTCGAAGGAGGA
>Ga0306926_10001511_pt1 | contig 23190 bp, 16 predicted proteins | sample flu12Cox44000178_FD_203759 | JGI IMG/M metagenome (GOLD analysis project Ga0306926, IMG submission 203759) | Lab enrichment of tropical soil microbial communities from Luquillo Experimental Forest, Puerto Rico - flux8day.12C.oxic.44.000.178 (v2)... | ecosystem: Environmental > Terrestrial >...
CTGGGAGGCGTGCTCGGGGGCTGCTTCCAGCCGCTCTACGGCGAATTTTCACCCAACGGCAGCCCGATTCTGCGCGATCAGCTCAGCGCCGTGAACGTGCTCCAGATCGAGGCCCCGAAAGGCACCGATGAGGCGCGCATGGCGGTGGAGATCCGCAACGCGCTCCTCTTCGACCTGACTGGAGGCGGGGCGGAGGCCCCCCCTGTTCACCGGCTGAAGATTTCGATCAGCTCGACTCGGTCCGCCATTATTGTCGACATCAATACGTCGCGCCCCGATATTGAAGGCTATGGAATCAACGCCACCTATTCGTTGACCGAGATCGCAACCGGCAAGGTCGTGGTGGCGGGGCAGACATTCGCGCGCGTCTCCTATGATATTCCCGGCCAGCAACAGAGATACGCCCGCCTGCGCGGCCTGCGCGATGCTGAAGATCGCGCGGCAAAGGTGATCGCCGACAATATCAGATCGAGACTGACGTCCTACTTCATCGCCGGGACGTAAGTTTCACGTCGTGGTTGCTCTCAAGGGCGGCGAGGTGGAAAGGTTCCTGGCGCGTCCCGATCCGGCGCGCCCGATCGTGCTCGTCTATGGGCCGGATGCGGGTCTCGTGCGCGAACGCGTGCAAGCGCTCATCGCTGCGGCCGTCGATGATCCCGGAGATCCCTTCCAATTGGCGCGGCTCGACGGTGATGAGCTTGCCGGCGCGCCCGCGCGACTTCTGGATGAGGCAAATACCATCCCGTTGTTCGGTGGGCGGCGCGCAGTTTTGGTGCGGGCGGGAGCCCGTAATCTCGCTCCGGCGGTGGAGGCGCTCATCGGCGCTGCTTTCCCGGATTGTCGGGTGGTCATCGAGGCGGGGGACCTGCGGCGCAACTCGCCGCTGCGCGTGGCATGCGAGCGCGCAAGGAACGCGGTGGCCCTGCCCTGCTATCCCGACGCGGAACGCGATCTGCTGCGGCTGATCGACGAGGAGATGCACGCGAGCGGGCTCGCCATCTCGCCGGACGCCCGCGCTGCCCTCGTTCCGCTGCTCGGCGGCGATCGGCTCGCTTCACGTCACGAGCTGCGCAAGCTTGCCCTCTATGCCGGCGGCAAGAGCTCGACCAAGAGCTCGACAGGCAAGGGGTCCGGCGACAGGCCGCGGGTTGAGCTTGCCGACGTCATTGCGGTGGTGTCCGATGCATCGGCGCTCGAGCTCGATGAACTGATTGACGCAGTCTTTGCCGGGAGCACGGGCGAAGTTGAAGCTCAGCTCGCCAAGGCGCGCACCGCGGCGACGGCTCCCGGCACCATGCTCTCGGCCGCGGTCCGCCATGTGGGTCAGCTGCACAAGGCAAGGCTCGTGATGGAGGAAGGCACGCCGCTTGGAGCGGCGGTCGAGGGTTTTGCGCCGTATGTTCATTTCAGCCGCAAGGATGCAATCGGAGCCGCCCTTCGCCTCTGGACCTGCGCGCGATTGGCGCGTGCCATGAGCCAGCTCGCCGATGCGGCGCTTGATGCGCGCCGGCAATCCGCCATGGCGGCCGTGATCGCGGAACGCGCTTTGCTCGCGCTCGCTGCCAATGCGCGGCGGAAGGAATAATCAGTGGCTTTCCAACCGTCGCACGACATCGTCGAGCTGATCGAGCGCGCGGTAGTGAATCTGCAGCACACCCCCGCCCCCATGCTCGGTCAAAGTGACGGTGAGCCCGAGGGCATCGGTGAGCCGGCGTTCGAGCGCGAGCGTGTCCGCGCTCTTTAAGGCGCGCTTTCGCTTGCCGGACTTCGCCGGTCCCTGCGCGCGTTCCTTTGCCAACGCTTCGACCTGGCGCACATTGAGGCCGCGCTGCACGATCTCGCGTGCCATGCGTTCGGGATCGGGGACGCCGACCAGCATGCGCGCCGCGCCCGCGGTTATCTCTCCCGCGTTGATGTAGGCCTTGACCGCGTCCGGCAGCTTGAGCAAACGCATGGTATTGCTGACGTGGCTGCGGCTTTTGCCGACGATTCTTGCAACGTCTTCGTGGCTGTGGCCGTACTCGCTTGCGAGCATCTGATAGCCGCCGGCCTCTTCCAGCGGGTTGAGATCGGTGCGCTGAACATTCTCGATAATGGCGAGCTCGATCGCCTCGCTATCGGTTGCCTCCACCGGCATGACGGGAACCTCGTGGAGGCCCGCGCGTTGCGCCGCTCGCCAGCGCCGCTCGCCGGCGATGATCTCGTAACGATCCTTGGCGCCGGCAACGGCACGCACCACCACAGGCTGAATGACGCCGCGTTCCCTGATCGATGCGGCAAGCCCATCGAGCTCGGCTTCCGCGAAATTGCGGCGCGGATTGCGAGGATTGGGCTTGAGGAACTCGATCGGCACGCGACGATGGGGACGACCATTTTCTGCGGTTGTCTTATCCGCGACCACGTCCCCCATCAGCGCGGCGAGGCCGCGTCCAAGTCGCGATCGGTGCTCGTCGGCCATGGCGTCTCCGGCTTCCTTCACGGCTGCGATTTCAACATCGGCATCGCATCCTGCGACGGCTCGCTGATCGTCTGCGCGCCGGGCGCCGAACGCGCAATGAGCTCCTTTTCCCGTTGAATGATCTCGGTGGCGAGGCGCAGATAGGCTTCGCTGCCGACACATTTGAGATCATAGACCAGCACCGGTTTGCCGTAGGACGGCGCCTCCGACACGCGCACATTGCGCGGGATGATGGTGTCGTAGACTTTCTCCTTGCTGTTCGCGCGCACGTCTTCGACGACCTGGTTGGAAAGATTGTTACGGGCATCGTGCATGGTCAGCACAATGCCGTGGATGACGAGATCGGGATTGAGCGCCGATCTCACGCTCTCCACGGTTCTCAGCAGTTGCGTCAATCCTTCGAGTGCAAAGAACTCGCATTGCAAAGGCACCAGGATGGCATCCGCTGCCGCCATCGCATTGACGGTGAGAAGGTTGAGCGAGGGCGGACAATCGATCAGCACATAGCTGAACTCGGTCGCTGCAGGGAGCGCGTTGCGCAGCGGAGCGAGCGCACTGCGCAGACGGAACGCGCGATCGCGCGCCTGGCTCACTTCGAGCTCGAGCCCGGAGAGGTCGAGGGTGGATGGGGCGATGGAGAGCCTCGGCACTGCGGTGGCGATCACCGCATCGCGCAGCGTCGCCTCGCCGGTGAGGACATCATATGTGGAGCGGCGGCGGCTGCGACGGTCAATGCCGAGTCCAGTCGAGGCATTGCCCTGCGGATCAAGATCGACAATCAGGACCTGCTCACCGATCGCGGCGAGCGCCGTGCCGAGATTGATGGCGGTGGTCGTTTTGCCAACGCCGCCTTTCTGGTTGGCAATCGCGAGGACCCGCGGCGGTGCAGGATTGGGAATGCGAGTCGGTGGCGGAACAGCGGTTCGCTGTTCGGCCGCGGATTCCGCCGTTTCACTCATGGCACCGCATCCGCAAGAGGATTCGCCGCAGGCGATGTTGACGAATCGTTTGCAATTCTATGGTAGCCCCCCGGCCCGCTCCAGGTTCCGGATGGCGATTATACGGCCGGCCGGGTCGGTACGGCTCGCAACCAGAATGGCACGCATTTTCCAGGAATTCGAGGCCTCGTGCAGCTCGTCCTCGGCATTTTTACCCTTCGGGAACAGACCCAAGGCCTGCGGCCTTTTCAGAAGCGGAAAAGTCAATTCAAGCAATGACTTGAGGGGGGAAATGGCCCGCGCGCAGATGACGTCTACGTCACCGGAAAAATTTTGCGCGAACTCTTCCATCCGCTGGGCGTGAACGCGCGCGGGGGCACCCGTGAGCCGCTGCGCCTCGCGCAGGAACGCCGCTTTTCTGGTGTTGGCTTCCACCAGGTGAATGCTTACCCCCGGTTGGGAAGCAAGCGCGCAGGCGATGATGAGTCCGGGAAAGCCGCCTCCACTGCCGACATCGATCCAGGTGCGCGCGCCTGGTGCAAGATCGATAAGCTGCAGGGAATCGGCAAGGTGGCGGGTCCACACGTGCGCTACGGTGGATGGCGCAATGAGGTTGACGGTACGTTGCCATTCGAGAAGAAGGGGCACGAACCGATCGAGCCGCTCAAGGGTTTCACGTGAAACAGGGTTGATCTTGAGGGCTGCGGAGCGATCCGCTGCGAGTGCTGATCCCTCTCGGTAAGGCGGAGGCTGGTCTCGCGAAGCGAGACCGGGTGGGGACTTGCGTAGCATAGGCGAATCGGTAACCCGTCGTCCCGTCCCTAACGATTTTCGCACGATCCGCCCCACCCGGCCACCCTCCCCCTTCGGGGAGGGATTGGAGTTTGCTGCTCGGTTTCGTACGCCCTCGCCGATCAGCCCGTGGCGGATTTCGGGCGGGGACGATCCCGCTTGATGTACGCAAGCAGAAGCGTCAGCGCCGCAGGCGTAATGCCGTCAATGCGGGCGGCGTGGCCGATGGTGCGCGGGCGCGTGGACTGGAGCTTCTGGCGCGCTTCGTTGGAGAGGCCGGGCAGCGCGGCATAGTCGAGATGCTCGGGCAATACGAGGCTTTCATCCCGGCGGTATGCGGCGATATCGGCCGCCTGACGCGAGAGATAGACGTCGTATTTGGCGTCGATCTCGAGCTGCCCGGCGATCTTCGGATCGAACTCGCCGAAGCGCGGCCAGATGCACGCAAGCTGAGCGATGCCGATATTGGGATGGGAGAGGAGCTCGAAGGCGCTGCGGCGGTGACCGTCCTTGTTGAGGGCAAGCCCATGTCGCAGCGCCTGCGGTGGGGTCAAGGAGACGGATTCGGCAAGCTTGCGCGCCCTGGCCAGCGCGGTCATCTTCTCCGCGTGCTTGCGGGCGCGCACGCCGCCCACGCAGCCCAGCGTAACTCCCCTCTCCGTGAGGCGCTGGTCCGCATTGTCCGCGCGCAGGGTGAGCCGATATTCCGCCCTGGACGTGAACATGCGATAGGGCTCGGTGATGCCGCGCGTCGTGAGGTCGTCGATCATGACCGCGATATAGGCTTCCGCGCGGTCGAACGTGATTGCGCCCCCTCCCCCGGCGCGGCGCGCCGCATTGAGGCCGGCGAGCAAGCCCTGCGCGGCGGCCTCCTCGTAGCCGGTGGTGCCGTTGATCTGGCCCGCCAGGAACAGCCCGGACACGCGCCTGGTCTCAAGCGTGGGCTCAAGCTCGCGCGGGTCCACATGGTCGTATTCGATGGCATAGCCCGGCCGGATCATGCGCGCATGCTCAAGGCCGGGAATGGTCGCCACGAAAGCGAGCTGAACCTCCTGCGGCAGCGAGGTGGAGATGCCGTTGGGATAGACGGTTACGTCGTCGAGCCCTTCCGGTTCGAGGAAAATGTGATGGCCGTCGCGCTCGCCGAAACGCACGATCTTGTCCTCAATGGAGGGGCAGTAACGCGGGCCGCGGCTCGCTATCTGGCCGGAATACATCGGGGAACGGTGGACATTCTCCCGGATGACACGATGGGTTGCCGCGGTGGTGCGGGTCAATCCGCATTCCACCTGTCTGTTCGGAAGGGATTGCGTGAGCGTGGAGAACGGTTCCGGCGGGTCGTCTCCGGGCTGCATCTCGGCTGCGGCCCAATCGATGGTGCGCCCGTCAAGCCGTGGCGGCGTGCCCGTCTTGAGGCGGCCAAGGGCAAATCCCAGCCGCTCCAGCGTTGAGGAGAGGCCCATGCTGGGTGCCTCGCCCACGCGTCCGGCGGGGATTTTCCGCTCGCCGATGTGGATCAGGCCGCGCAGGAACGTTCCGGTAGTCAGCACCGCAGCCCCTGCCCTGATGATTCGGCCATCTGCGAGCTTGAGGCCGGCAACGCGCCCTTCCTCGATTTCCAGATCCTCGACCTCGGCCTCGATCGGCGTGAGGTTCTCCGTATCCCGGATCGCTGCCTGCATCGCGGCCGCATAGAGCTTGCGGTCGGCCTGCGCCCGTGGTCCGCGCACCGCCGGCCCTTTGCGGCGATTGAGGACGCGGAACTGGATCCCGGCCAGATCGGCGACGCGCCCCATCAATCCGTCCAGCGCGTCGATCTCCCGCACCAGATGACCCTTGCCCAGCCCGCCGATGGCGGGGTTGCAGGACATGGCCCCGATGGTTGCGAGGCTCTGAGTCACCAGCGCGGTCCTTGCCCCCATGCGCGCGGCCGCGGCCGCCGCCTCGCAGCCGGCGTGGCCGCCGCCTACCACCACCACGTCGAATCGGTCTGCCATTAGAGTTGCTCCAGACGCGCTTCTATCGAAAAGTGCCTCCTGCGTCCATTTTGCCGTTGGTTTCACGTGAAACGGCGAAAGGACCATCGGAATGAACTTATTTGTTTTGTCAAAATACTCTTAATAGTAGTACTAATAGTTAATATCTATCTTAGATAGAAGAACCAATTCCATTCTTCGAATGATTTCCCCCCACTCGATCTTCCGTTCACTGTGGTCCTCGATGGGCTCCGCGGCGAGGTCTCGCTCGGGTCTGCCGGTGCTTCACTTGCCGATACAGAAGTCGCGGAAGATCACGTCGAGCACGTCTTCGACGTCTACCCGGCCGAGAAGCTTGCCGAGCGAGCGCGCGGCAAGCCGCAACTGCTCCGCCACGATCTCCTCCCGGCCTTCGGCTGCGGCGTCGCTCGCCCCTCGCAACGCTGCCGCGGTCTCCTCGAGATGTGCGCGCTGGCGCGCCCGCGTCACCAGGGCCGGCTCCGGTGAAAAGAACTCCTCGCAGAACCGACCGATTGCGCCCAGGAGAAGGTCAATCCCTTGTCCGGTCGTGCTCGAGACGAAGTGGATGTCTTCGCGCTTCATTTCCTGCGTGAACGCCCGCTGTCCATCCGCGAGCAGATCAATCTTGTTTTCAATGCGCCACAGTTGCGTACCCGGAGCGAGCGGGGCCGGCTCGGTGCAGGCGTCCCCTGCCGCTGCGGCATCCACCACCCACAATACCAGGCTCGCGGCGGCGGCCTGCTCGGTTGCACGGCGCACCCCCTCTCGCTCGACCGGGTCGTCGGTTTCCCGGATGCCCGCGGTATCGAGCACTGTCACGGGATAGCCGCCGAGATCAAGATGCAGCTCAAGCACGTCGCGCGTCGTTCCTGGAAACGGCGACACGATGGCTGCTTCGCGGCGCGCCAGCCGGTTGAACAGCGTCGACTTTCCCGCATTGGGCGGCCCGGCAATTGCAACGCGCAGCCCCTCGCGCAGCCGCTCCCCGCTTCCCGCGCAGGCGCGCGCGATCTCGTGCGCCAACGGGCGAACGAGATCGAGCGCGCGCGCCATCGCCTCCTGTGGTACGTCGTCCTCGTCGGGAAAGTCGATGCCGGCCTCGACCAGGGCGAGCGCTTCGATCAGTCGGGTGCGCCAGGTCTGCGCGCGCTCGCCGAGCATTCCCTTGAGGTGCTGGAATGCCTGCCGGCGTTGCGCGTCGGTCTCGGCAGCGACGAGGTCCGCAAGTCCTTCGACTGCGGTCAAATCCATCCGGCCGTTCGCGAACGCGCGGCGCGTAAATTCCCCGGCCTCGGCCGGCCGCAGCCCGGCGATCCCTCCCAGCGCGCGAAGCGTCGCTGCGATCACCGCGCGGCCACCATGAACTTGCAGCTCGGCCACGTCCTCGCCGGTCTCGCTGCCCGGGGCCGGAAACCACAGCGCCAGGGCTTCGTCGATGATCTCACCGCCTGCCGGATTGCGCACGCGCGCCAGCGTCGCTCGCCGCGGACGGGGCAGGCGGCCGATCAGCTTCTGCAATGCGTGCGAGGCGCGCGGTCCGCTCATGCGGATGACCGCGATTGCCGCGGGCGGCCGGCCTGACGAAAGGGCAAAGATGGTATCGCGCTCGGGCGTCATTGCGGGCACACGGCTTGTAAGAGCATGATGCCTCAAATGCAGCAGGGACTGTTTCGATCATACGCCACGGAATCCGGAAAATGAGATCGAGATCGCTGGCCGGCGTGCTCGGCGTGCTTGCTCTGCTCATCCTGACAACAACAAGCGCGCCGGCCTATCCCGACCGCCCCGTGCGGATCCTGATTGCATTTCCCGCCGGCGGCACCATCGACACGCTCGGCCGCATCATCGCGCAGAAGCTCACCGAGATCTGGGGGCAGAATGTGGTCATCGAGAACCGGCCCGGCGGCGGCGGCAATATCGGCGCAGCGGCGGCGGCCAAATCTGCGCCCGACGGCTACACCATTCATTTCGGGGCGCAAAGCCTGGCGGTGAACGCGACGCTGCAGCCGAGCAAGGACTTCGATGCCGTTGCCGATTTCGATCCCATCATCCTGGTCGGAACCGCGCAGGACGTGCTGCTGGTGCCGCTTTCCTCGCCGTTTCATTCCGTCAAGGAGCTCATCGACTATGCGAGAAGGCATCCCGGCGAGCTCAACTACGGCTCGCTCGGAACCGGGACGAGCGGACACCTTGCCACGGTGATGTTCTGCGATCTGGCCGGCATCAGGCTCCAGCACGTCCCTTACACATCGGTCTCGCAGGCCACGACCGACATCATGTCCGGCAGGCTTGCCGTGTTCCTGCCGACGCTGGGCGGCCATATCGGCAATGTCACCGGCGGCCGTCTGCGCGCGCTGGCAGTGTCCGGGCCGCAGCGCGCCGTGCAGCTGCCCGATGTTCCGACCTTCAACGAGCTCGGCGTGAAATTCGTCGACGAGACCAGCTGGTACGCGCTGTTTGCGCCGAAGGGTACGCCGGCAGACATCATCGGCAAGGTCAATGCCGATGTCGAACGCATCCTGGCAATGCCGGACGTGAAGGAGAGGGGAGTGACGCTGGGATATCGTTACGTCGGCGGTCCGCCGCAACGGCTCGCTCAATTTCTCAAGGGCGAGATCGCCAAATGGACGGAAGTCGCAAAGAGCGCGTCGCTGAACTGATCAATATCCCGCTGCCAATGCTCCCCGCGTGCGGCCGTCAGCGGCGCCCGCAAGACCGGACGGCGTCACCTCGATGGAGTTGGCCGACCCGAACGGCGCGCGCTCGACGATGGTATGGCCGCGCTCGCGCAGCGCACGGATGAGATCGGGAGAAAATCCGCGCTCGACCGTGAGCACATCCGGCAGCCATTGGTGATGCAGTCGCCGCTCGCCGACCGCCTGCGCGATCGGGAACGAGCGGTCGATCACGTTGAGGATCACCTGCAGCACCGTGGTGATGATGCGGCTGCCGCCGGGCGAGCCGGTGACGAGGAACACCTTGTCGTCCTTGAGCACGATGGTAGGCGTCATGGAGGACAGCGGCCGCTTGCCCGGCCCCGGCGCATTGGCATCGCCGCCGGTGAGACCGTAGGCGTTGGGTGCGCCCGGCTTGGCGGCGAAATCATCGAGCTCGTTGTTGAGGAGAATGCCGGTTCCCTCCGCGACAAGACCGACCCCGTAGCTGAAATTGAGCGTGGTGGTGTTGGCGACCGCGTTGCCGAAACGGTCGGCGACCGAAAAATGCGTGGTGTTGTTTCCTTCGTGCGCGCGCGCCAGCGCCGGGCGAATCTCCGTGGCAGGCCGCGCGTGCTCGGGATCGATGCGGGCGCGCAGCTCATCGGCGTAGCTTTTCGACAGGAGTCGCGAAAGCGGCGCCTTGATGCTCTCGGGATCGCCGAGGAAAGCGGCGCGATCGGCATAGGCAAGCTTCATGGCCTCGACCGTGAGATGCAGGCGTCTTGCCTCGTCGGACGCGAGATCTGAATAACCTTCCAGAATGTTGAGCATCTCGATCAGGATCACGCCGCCCGATGAGGACGGCGGCATGGCAATGATGTCGTGACCGCGATAGCGGCCGAGCAAAGCCTCCCGCTCGATGGGGCGATAGGCCGCAAGATCCTGCGCCGTCATCACGCCGCCGGCCGCGCGCACGCCGGCGCTGATGCGCTCTGCGAGCTCGCCCTGGTAGAAGGCGCGCGGACCGTTGCGCGCGATTGCGCTCAGCGTCTCGGCGAGCTCGCTCTGCACCAGCGTATCGCCGCTGCCGAGCAGGCGCCCGTCGGAATGGAAGAAAACCTTGGCCGTGGACGGCCAGCGCGCGAGGCGAGCCTCTTCGTCCGGCAGCGAATCAGCGACATCCCCTTCGACCGGAATGCCCTCGCGAGCGAGCGCAATGGCCGGCGCGATCAGATCGGCCAGCGTGAATTTCTGCGAGCCGTATTTGGCGTGCGCCAGCGCCAGTCCTGCGACGGTGCCGGGCACGCCGATTGCCAGCGCCGAATCGCGCGACTTGGCCGGATCGGCGTTTCCGTTCGCGTCGAGAAAGGTCTCGCGCGTGATCGCCGCCGGCGCGGTCTCGCGATAATCGATGGTGGTGTCGAGATGCGGCTGCGCAAGATGGATGACCATGTAGCCACCGCCCCCGATATTGCCCGCGCGCGGATAGGTGACGGCCAAGGCAAAACCAGTCGCGACCGCGGCATCCACCGCATTGCCCCCCTCCCTGAGGATGGCAGCCCCGATGCGGGTCGCGCGCGCTTCCTGCGCCACCACCATGCCGTGGGGCGCCACCACCGCCGGCATGGCGGTGGAAACGGTGGGCGCCGTATCGAGCACAGCCGGAGCCTGCGCGGCTGCCGGCGCGGGCGATGCCATGCAGAGAAGGAGAGCGAGCGCTGGCTTCATTGGGAGCGCGACCGGGGTATTTGTAGGGGCGAGGCATGCCTCGCCCCTACAACGGCCGCCCCGATCCGGAGAGTGTAACATGTCGGCAATTGTCATCCGCAGAACGAGTCAAATGCGATGGCCCCGCCTCAGCAACCTCATCTCGCCTGGGCGTGGTATTGGCTGTTCGGGCGCATGTCGGTGGCCGATGCCAGGCGATTGGTCATGTTGTAGAACGCCGCCACTGATGCGATGTCCCAGATGTCGCGGTCATTGAAGCCGGCGCGGCGCAACTTGGCGCGATCCTCTTCCTCGACCTCCCAGGGATGGGTGGTGAGCTTCACGGCGAAATCGAGCATGGCGCGCTGACGCCTGGAGAGCCGTGCGGCGCGGTAGTTCATCACCATCAGCTCGCCCAGCACGGGGTCGCCGAGCTGGCGCACGGCATTGCCGTGTGCCGTGATGCAGTAGAAGCAACGGTTCTGCGAGGAGACCGCCGTTGCGATCATCTCGATCTCGAGCTTGGAAAGGCTCGCCGCGTTCTGAGCCAGCTCCTGCCGGTAGTCCACGAAAGCCTGCAGCTTGGCATCGTCGAACGCGAACGCCTTGAGCACGTTCGGGACGAAGCCGAGCTTCTCGTCGCATTTCTTGAAATAGGCTTCCATCTCGGGCGACAGCTTTCCCGTGGGAAGATCAAGCGCCGTGATCTCGATGTCGTCGCGAGCGCCGGTCGTGTTGGCGGATTGCGGCGCTCCGGCGACGGGCGCGGATCGCCTGGTGGGAACCGGTCGATTCTTGGGGGCGGTCTTCGTTTGCTTGGGCACGGGAATATTCTCCTCGGCGTAGGCCTTTGTGCGCACACGCTGCTCGTGAACGATCCGGGGCGTGGACCATAGCGGATTTGATCCCGCGGTGAAATCTCGGGGCTATCGAGGCCACGACGTTTTGAACTAAGCTCGCGCCAATCCTGTCGAGGAAATGCCATGGTTGCCCAGCTTGCCGGCGTGGATGAGCAGCATGCCGCGGAGGCGCTGATCGCGGAGGCGGGAACGCGCATGCGCGGCGCCGATCCCGACATCCCGGAAGATTTCGTCACCGCTCTGTTCGCGCATGCGGTTCCCGAAGATCTCATGCATTACGACGCGGGAGGGCTCGCGGCGCTGGCGGCCGACGCCTGGTCGCTGCTCGCGATGCGCAAAGTCGGCATGGCGGCGATCCGGTTCGATACCTTTGCTTCCGTGACTGGCCCCGAGCCGCGACGCGGCGACTCCGTGCTGGAGATCGTCAACGACGACATGCCGTTCCTGCTCGATTCCGTCCTCGGCGAGCTCGCCGAGCGCGGCGTCGCCGTCCACTTTGTCGTGCATCCGATTTTCGCCGTGACCCGGGATGCGGCCGGCCGGCTGGTCGCGTTCAAGGGAAACAAGAACGGCGGCGGCGCGCCGCGCGAAAGCTTCATTCATCTGCATGTCGAGCGCATCGACGATGCCGCGCAGCGCGCCGAGATCGTCGCGGCACTCGAGCAAGTGCTTGCGGATGTGCGGGCTGCGGTCGAGGACTGGCGCGCCATGACCGCACGCGTGCGCGACGTGATTGCCGATATCAGGGCCAATCCCCCGCCGCTGCAAGTGGGCGAGGTCGCCGAAGCCGTGCAGTTCCTGGACTGGCTGCTGGCCGACAATTTCACCTTTCTGGGAGTGCGCAACTACGTGCTCGACGAGGACACCGGGCTTACTGCGGTGTTCGAGACCGGGCTCGGCGTGATGCGCTCGCGTGAGCTCAAGGTGCTGCGCAGCTGGCGCGGGCCGCTGGAATTCACGCCCGAGATCAGGGCGTTCCTGAACGAGCCGAAGCTCCTGATCGTGACCAAGTCCGCGGTGCGCTCGCGCGTGCACCGGCGCGTGCACATGGACTACATCGGCGTCAAGCGCTTCGATGCGAACGGCAAGCTCGCCGGCGAGCTGCGCATCGTCGGTCTCTTCACCTCGACCGCGTATACACGCTCCACGCGCAGCATCCCGTACCTGCGCCACAAGGTGGACGCGGTGGTCAAGCGCGCCGGCTTCGACCCCGACGGTCATTCCGGCAAGGCGCTGGTCAACGTGCTGGAAAACTATCCGCGCGACGAGCTTTTTCAGATCGACGAGGACACGCTCTATCAGTTCGCGCTGGTAGTGCTGGCGCTCGACGAGCGTCCGCGCATCCGGGTGCTGCCGCGACGCGACCGTTTCGACCGCTTTGTCTCGGTTCTGGTCTATGTGCCGCGCGATCGCTACGGCGGCGTCGTGCGCAAGGCGATCGGTGACTATCTCGCCGACGTCTACAGGGGCCGCATCGCCGCGTTCTATCCGTTCTTCCCGGAAGGACCGCTGGTGCGGGTGCATTTCATCGTCGCCCGGTTCGACGATCAGACGCCCAGCCCGGATCGCAGCGCCCTCGAGCGTGCCGTCGAAGCAATCGTGCGCACGTGGGTCGACGAGCTCGCCGACGAGCTCGCGCGCCGGCATGACCCGGCGGCCGCGCGCGTGCTGCTCGAGCGCTACCGCGATGCCTTCAGCCAGGGCTACCGCGAGGTCTACTCGCCGGCGGTCGCGGTCGCAGACATCCGCATCATCGAGGGGCTGTCGGCTTCCCGTCCGCTCGGGGTCGATTTCCACCGTCGCCCCGGCGACGCGGATTGCTGCGTCGGCTTCAAGGTCTGGAGCAGCGGCCGCCCGATTCCGCTGTCCGAGCGCGTGCCGGTGCTCGAGAACATGGGCTTCAAGGTAGTGGACGAGGCGACCTACCGGATCGTCCGCAACGTCCCCGACAAGGTCGATGTCTGGTTTCACGACATGCTGCTCGAGCGCGCCGATGGCCGCGCGGTTGATCTCGACTCCGGCAAGAGCGCGCTGGAGGCGACCTTTCTCATGGTCATGCGCGGGCTCGCCGAGAACGACGGGTACAACGCGCTGGTGCTCGCCGCCGGCCTGATGTGGCGCGAGGTCGCGCTCCTTCGCGCGATCTCCCGTTTCCTGCGGCAAATCCGGGTGCCGTATTCGCAGGACTACATGTGGACGACGCTCGTCAAGCATGCCGCGATCGCCGCGGATGTCGTCCGGCTGTTTGCGGCGCGCTTCGATCCGCGCCTTGCGGTCTCGGTTGAGGGGCGCAGCGCGCGCGAGGGGGAGATCGCAGCCGCAATCGAGGCCGCGCTTGCGCAGGTCGAGAGCCTCGACGAGGACCTCATCCTGCGGCAGTTCGTCAACGCGGTGCAATCGGCGATCCGCACCAATTTCTTTCAGATCGATGATGCCGGGGCGCCCCCGGGGCTCATCGCCATCAAGCTCGCAAGCCGCAGCCTGCACTCCCTGCCGCTGCCCAAGCCGCTCTACGAGATTTTCGTTTATTCGCCGCGGCTCGAGGGCGTGCATCTGCGCTTCGGCAAGGTGGCGCGCGGCGGCATCCGCTGGTCCGATCGGCCGCAGGACTTCCGCACCGAGGTCCTCGGGCTGGTGAAGGCGCAGCAGGTCAAGAACGCGGTGATCGTTCCAGTCGGCGCCAAGGGCGGCTTCGTGCCGAAGCTGCTGCCCCGCATGGTTGCGACCGGCGCGGCGCGCGAGGCGGTGGCGGCCGAGGGCGCCGCCACCTACGAGCTGTTCATCTCCACATTGCTCGACATCACCGACAATCTTGCGGGCAGCGAGGTCGTCCCGCCCCACAATGTGGTGCGCCATGACGACGACGATCCCTATCTGGTGGTCGCCGCCGACAAGGGCACCGCGACGTTCTCCGACATGGCCAACGCCATTGCGCAGGCGCACGGCTTCTGGCTCGACGACGCCTTCGCGTCCGGCGGCTCGGCCGGCTACGACCACAAGAAGATGGGGATCACCGCGCGCGGCGCGTGGGAATCGGTCAAGCGGCATTTTCGCGAGATGAACGTCAACATCGCGCAGACGCCGTTTTCGGTTGTCGGCGTCGGCGACATGTCGGGCGATGTGTTCGGCAACGGCATGCTGCGGGAGAGAACCATCAGGCTCCTCGCCGCGTTCGATCACCGCGACATCTTCATCGATCCGAGCCCTGATCCGGAGCGCAGCTTTGCCGAGCGCGCCCGGCTGTTCGCGCTGGCGCGATCGAGCTGGCAGGACTACGACCGCTCGCTCATCTCCGCGGGCGGCGGGGTCTTCGCGCGCACGCTCAAGGAGATTCCGCTGTCGCCGCAGGCGCGCACGCTCCTCGAGATTGCCGCCGAGCGGCCGACCCCGCACGAGGTCATGCGTGCGATCCTGCGTGCGCCCGTCGAGCTCCTCTTCTTCGGCGGCATCGGAACCTTCGTGCGCGCGACCGCCGAAAGCGACGCTGCCGCAGGCGACCGCGCCAACGATGCCGTCCGGATCACCGGCGCCGAGCTGCGTGCCAAGGTGATCGGCGAGGGCGGCAATCTCGGCATGACGCAGCGCGGGCGGATCGAGGCGGCGCTGCGCGGCATAAGGCTCAACACCGACGCCATCGACAACTCGGCCGGCGTGAACACCTCCGACGTCGAGGTCAATCTCAAGATCGCGCTCGCCACGCCAATGCGCGAGGGGCTGCTCTCGCGCGCGGACCGCAACCGCCTGCTCGCGGAGATAGACGTGGCCGCGCTGGTGCTGCGCAACAACTATCTGCAGCCGCTCGCGCTCTCGCTTGCGGCGCGGCGGGGGATGGAAGATCTCGGCTTCGAGCAGCGCCTGATGCAGACGCTGGAAACGGCGGGCGAGCTCGACCGCGCGGTCGAGTTCCTTCCCGACGACATGGAGATTGCCGAGCGCCGGCGGCGCGCGCAGGCGCTCACCCGGCCCGAGCTCTCGGTGCTGCTCGCCTATGCCAAGCTTTCTCTCAACCACGAGCTGCTCGCCTCCGACGTGCCGGACGACCGTTATCTCGGCCGCGAGCTCGGCCGCTACTTCCCGAAGCTGGTGGCGGACAGGTTTCCCGACGCCATCGAGCATCACCGCCTGCGCCGCGAGATCATCGTCACCCAGCTCGCCAATTCCATCATCAACCGCGGCGGCCCCTCGTTCATGGTGCGCATTGCCGACCAGACCGGCGCCAGCCCGGCGCGGATCGCCGCCGCCTTTGCCGCCGTGCGCGACAGCTACGGCATGACCGCGCTCAACAACGAGATCGACGCGCTCGACAACATCGTACCCGGCGCCTTGCAGCTCGAGCTTTATGCCGCTGTGCAGGACCTCCTGCTCGACCGCGTGGTGTGGTTCATTCGCAACATCGACTTCACGCAGGGGCTGGCGGCGACCGTCGCGCATTACGGAGCCGGGATCGCCACCGTCGAGGCGTCACTCGCGCACGCGCTGCCGCAGGCGGCCGCGCAGGCGCTCACCGCGCGCGAGGGGGAGCTTGCCAAGCAGGGCGTGCCGAATGCGCTCGCGCGCCGCATCGCCAGCCTGCCGGCGCTGGTGGCGGCGCCCGACATCGTGACGGTCGCCGAGCGCACCGGGCGCGACATCGGCGCGCTTGCTTCCATCTATTTCGCGGCCGCGGCGTTCTTCCGGCTCGATCAGATCGCGGCATCCGCGCGCGGCATTGTCGTGTCGGATTATTTCGATCGGCTGGCGCTCGACCGCGCGCTCGATTCGATCGGCGAGGCCGAGCGGCGGCTCGCAGCCGCCATGGCGACGAACGGCGCCGCCGGCGCTGCCGCGGTGGAGGCGTGGGCGGCGCCGCGCAAGGCCGACGTCGAGCGCGTGCGCATGTCGGTCAACGAGATCGCCGGTTCCGGACTGACCCTCGCCAAGCTCACGGTGGCGGCGAGCCTGCTTGGCGACCTGGTGCGCAATTGAATGGTCACGCGGTGAGTGAGTTCGTAGCCCGGATTGAGCTTTTAAGCGAAATCCGGGACTGGTGTTTGCCTATTGGACCACCACTAGAGGCCTTGAGGAAACCATGGCTCAAAGTGTCATCAAAGCACGACTCGCTTCCGTCTGGACGCAAACCATCTGGGTCTGGAAGTCCGAAGACGCAGCGCGGGATTTTCTTTATCGCAAGCATGCCCTGCTCGGCGGGAGGCGTCCTGTAGATCTCGTTTGGGAAAGCGAGATTGGAGCTGAACTCGTGCGCAACGTGCTCGGGCGATTGGAGTATGGGTCCGCCGTGTAATGGTTCGATCGCATTCTCAGCTGTCTGCCCTTGCCATGGTCCCCGTAGGGGCGAGGCATGCCTCGCCCCTACGCTTGAGCCCCAACGGCGCCCCTTACGAGATGCTCAATGCTGCTGCCCTGCCGGATTGGCATGTGGAAGGCGCCGAACCAAGCAGGGCATACGGCGAAGCCTGGCAGCAGGGGAAGCGATCACTGATTCTGATCGTCCCGAGGGTCGTTGCGCGCGTGGAGAAAAATATCCTGATCAATCCGGAACATTCGGAATTCGCACAAATCGGGACGAGCCTTCATCAGCCGGTTTGGTGGGACGAGCGTCTGTTCAAAGCTTGAGTTGCGCCCTACCGCGCCAATCAGTTCCGCCGCGCGTTCCGATCGGGCGACTTCTGCTTCAATGGCTCAATCTGGACCTTGGCCGCGAAGAACTCGCTGCCTCGGCGAAACCGCAGATCAATCTCGCTTCCGACTGGGGTGAGGCCGATGAAATTGCGGAACTGCGACGAACTGCGGATCCGAACATTGTTGGCCAAGGTCACGAGGTCACCTTTCGCGAGTCCGGCCTGCGCTGCGGGCGACTGCGGCTCAACCGCCGCGATCATTGCCCCTTCCAGCTCCGCGCCGCGGCCGGCATCGGTGCCTTCCTGATCAGGATTTCGCATGCTGACTCCGATGCGGCCGCGCTTGACCTCGCCATTGGCGATCAACTGCGTCATGACCAGTCGGGCCATGTTGATGGGAACAGCGAAGCCGATCCCGACATTGCTGCCGGTCCTGGAAAGTATGGCGGTGTTGATGCCGACGAGACGGCCGTCGAGCGTCACCAGCGCGCCGCCCGAGTTGCCGGGATTGATCGCCGCGTCCGTCTGAATGAAGTCTTCGTAGCCTTCGATGCCGAGCCCGGCGCGGCCGAGCGCGGAAACGATTCCTGAAGTGACGGTCTGACCCAGGCCGAACGGATTGCCGATGGCAAGGACGAAATCACCGACTTCCAGCGAGTCGCTGTCGCCCATGGGAATGGCGGTGAGATTTTCCGTCTTGATCTGCAGCAAGGCGATGTCGGTCGCCTGATCATGTCCCACCAGCTGCGCCTTGAAGCGCCGGTTATCCCGGGTGGTGACCTCCATCCGGGTCGCCCCTTTCACGACATGATCATTCGTGAGCACATAGCCGTGCTCGGCATCGACAATGACGCCCGAACCCGCCGCCTGGGTTTCCCGCCGCAGGCCCTGCTCGGGGATGTCGAACAGCTCCCGCATCACGGGATCGCGCAACATCGGATTGTCGACGACCTCCACCTTCCTGGCCGAGATATTCACAACGCCGGGCGTCACCGCGTGCAGGATTGGGGCAACGGTTCGCTTCTCGAATGGGGGAATGGTGCCTGCCGCGCATGCGACCGCGCTCCAAATTGCGGCAAACGTCAGGACAAGGAATGTCTCGCTTCTGGCAGACAGCACGGAACTCCCCTTGCGCCAGGGTGGCGCCCCGATCGCGGTGCGCGGCTGAGACGTGCCGCACCCACATCAGCGCCGGAGTAATTGGCTGATCCGTGTGTCAGAACGTTGGCATGCCATCGACCCGCTCCTCAGGCCGCGCTAATGCCGGAAATGGCGCACGCCGGTGAACACCATGGCGACGCCGTGGTCGTCGGCGGCCTTGATCACGTCAGCGTCGCGCATCGAGCCGCCGGGCTGGATTACCGCGGTCGCGCCTGCTTCGATCGCGACCAGCAGACCGTCGGGGAACGGGAAGAACGCGTCGGAGGCGACCACCGAGCCGGTGGTGAGCGGCGCCGGCGATCCCGCCTCGCGCGCGGCGTCCTGCGCCTTGCGCGCCGCAATGCGGGCGGAATCGACGCGGCTCATCTGGCCGGCGCCGATGCCGACGGTGGCGCAGTCCCTGGCATAGACGATGGTGTTTGATTTCACGTGCTTGGCGACGCGGAACGCGAATGCGAGGTCGCGCAGCTCGGCATTGGTCGGCGCGCGCCTGGTGACGACCTTGAGCTCGATGTCGTCGATCACCGCGTTGTCGCGCGACTGCACGAGGAGGCCGCCCGCGACCGATTTGAAGGTCAGTCCAGGCGCGCGCGGATCGGGCAGGGCGCCGGCGATCAGGAGCCGAAGGTTCTTTTTCGCGCCGGCAATGGCGATCGCTTCCGCGCTCGCATCGGGCGCGATGATGACCTCGGTGAAAATCTCCGTAATGGCGCGCGCGGCCTCCGCGTCGAGCGCGCGGTTGACCGCAATCACCCCGCCGAACGCCGAGACCGGATCGCACGCGAGCGCCTTGCGACAGGCCTCGGCGAGCGTTGCGCCCTCGGCGACGCCGCACGGGTTGGCGTGCTTGACGATGACGCAGGCGGCGGTGCGCGCCGGATCGAACTCGGCGACGCACTCGTAGGCCGCGTCGGTGTCGTTGATGTTGTTGTAGGAGAGCTGCTTGCCCTGCGCCTGGCGCGCGGTGGCGACGCCTGCGCGCGGTGACGGCGCGCGATAGAACGCCGCCGACTGATGCGGGTTCTCCCCATAACGCAATGCCTCAACGAGGTGGCCGCCGACGGCGCGCCAGGCCGGCGCCGTTTCGGAAAGCTTCTCCGCGAACCAGTTCGAGATCGCCGCGTCATAGACGGCAGTGCGCGCATAGGCCTTGGCGGCAAGGGCGCGGCGCAGCGCAAGCGTCGTCATGCCGCCGTGGTGCGCCAGCTCGGCAAGCAGCGCGGCATAGTCCGCGGGATCGACAATGACCGCGACATGATCGTGATTCTTGGCCGCGGCGCGGATCATGGCCGGGCCGCCGATGTCGATGTTCTCGATGCAGGTTGCGAAATCCGCCCCCTTCGCGACGGTCGCCTCGAACGGGTAGAGGTTCACGACCAGGAGATCGATGGGGGCGATGCCGTGCGTTCGCATGGCCGCCGCGTGCTCCGCGTTGTCGCGGATGGCGAGCAGGCCGCCATGCACCGCGGGATGCAGCGTCTTCACCCGCCCGTCCATCATCTCGGGAAAGCCGGTGAGCTCGGATACATCGCGCGCGGGCAGCCCGGCATCCGCGAGCGCCTTGCGCGTGCCGCCGGTGGAGACGAGCTCGATGCCGTGCCCCGCGAGCGAGCGGGCGAAATCAATCAGACCCGCCTTGTCGGAGACGGAGATGAGGGCGCGCGATATACGTATGGGCTGATCGCTGATCACGGTGTGGCGGTATCACAGGGGGCCAGCCGCGTCATTGACCCAGGCGGCAATGTCCGACCGCGGCTCACTTTTCCCACAGAGTATTGTACGCTGGCGTCGTAGTTTCCGGGAGACCGCCATGGACATCCGGCCGATTCGCACAGACGAGGATCCCCGCGCGGCGTTGGCCGCAATTGAAGCCTGCTGGGGCGCACCGGTGGGTACCGAAGAGGGCGACAAGCTCGACGTCCTTCTCGCGCTCGTCGATGTTTACGAGTCAAGGCGATGGCCGATCGCAATCGACGAGTCTTTCGATCCCAGCTGACCGATGCCAAAAGTCGTGAGATCCACAAGCTCGTCATTCCGCCCGAAGCGCAAGGGTGGCGCGGTTGGTTGCCGGCTTGTTGCCGGCTTCTCAGAAGCGCTGGCGCATGCGCGAGGCGAGCTCGAGCTGCCAAGCTACACGGTGACGCGTTCCAGAACGCGTGCTCGTGGCTTGCGCAAACGACTTGGGAAATAGACAGGACCGTTGCTTACAACGGCAGCTGCGGCTCCTCGCTGCGGTCGCGGCGCGCGGCGGCAAGCGCCGCGGCCGGTACATGGGCGAAGCTCCACTGCACGCGCATCACCTTGCGCGCGCGGCCGTAGACGACGACCTGCACCGAGCGGCGCGGGCCGTCGGGACCGGCGAGATAGACGCTCTCCTCGACATCGACGCGGTCCTCGAACGCGCTGAACGTCCACACGTCCTTGTTGGGCATCAGCAGCATGGCGGTACGGCCGTCGGCGAGGCGATTGGCCTTGATCGAGGGATGCAGGTGGAAGCGCAGCGCAAACTGGTCGCGGCCGGCCGGCATGTCGTCGCCCTTCGCCGGCGTGAACAGGTCCTCGCCTTCGAGCTTCTCCCCGTCGGGCGAGAGGACGAGCGTGCGGTGATGGACGATGTTGAAGAGCTCGGCATAGCCGTCGTGCGAGGTGCGCAGAGCGAGCCCCCGCGGCTCTTCCTCGCGCCCGGCCTCCACCACATGCGGGCCGCCCACCATCGGGATGCCGGCGAGCATGCGCTTGATCGGCCCCGACTCGATGAAACGGCACGAGGAGGTGTCGTTGAAAGTGGCGGTTGAATGTGCCGCCGTCGCGCGCGCCACCTGGCGCCAGTTCTCGCGGCTCGTGATCGGCAATCCGCAATTGACCACGATCCGGTTCTGCCTGCAGGAGAGCTCGAACGAGAGGCAGCCGGCGTGTGCCTCGGTGCTCACCGCGAGCGGCGGCGGGCGCCCGGTGTCCATCAGCACGAGCGTGCCCGCGCTTTCGAGTCGCTGGTAACCGGAATAGGGGGCGTCCGCGAGCGGCGAGCCACGCGCGTCGTCGTAGGCGAGGATGGTGGTGACGAGATCGGTCCGGGTCGGTCCCATTCCGTTGAACAGCGCGAAATTGCCGTCGCCGTGACGGAAGAAGCGCATCATCGGCATCATGCGGTCGATGGCATTAAGCAGCGCCGCCGGTGGCGGCAGGTTGCGGGCGGTGAACGCCGTGCGCAGCGGCAGGAGGTCGGCGAGCAGCTCGACCAGCGCGCCCGGATTGCGGCTGATGTGGCCGCCGTCGGGGAGGATCTGCCGCGCAAGCTCCTCGCCCAGCCGGCGAGTCGCCGAGCGCACGTTGCGCTGCTGTCCCGCCATGCACAGGGCGGCGTAGGTCAGCGCCATCACCGCCTGAAGGCGGTGCACACCGTCGCGCGCTTCCGGCACGGTATGGCGCAGATGGCGCACCTGGCTCGTCAGGCTGCGCATGAAGCGGCGATAGAACGCGGGGTCGGATTGATCGAGCACCAGCGCCGCCTGGCACAGCCATGAGATGACGCGTCGCGCAACCACGTCGGGACGCCAGGCGACGGCGTCGCGCGCGCGGTTGAGCGTGATCCACTCCTCGAGCAGCGCGCGGGCATTGGCGCGCGAGATGCCGCTCTGCGCGGCGCGCAGGTGCCGCAGCCAGCCGAACCCGAATAGCGCCGCCGCCCAGTCGTCCGAGGGAGGGTTCATCTCGAACGGCGAGCGCGAATCGCACACGACGACCTTTCCGGCAAAGACAAAACGGCCGGAATAGATTTCGCCGGCGCGGGTTGCGTCGGTGGTGCGCAAGTCCTGGGGCGCAATCAGTAGCCGATCGACCTTGCCGAACGAGAGCAGCCAGCAAACGATGGGATGCGTGGCGACGCGGCCCATGAGCCTGCGCGGCAGCCCGCGCGCCAGGAAGACGGATAATTTGACGCGTTCCGCGACCGAGGCGCGTGACATCCGAGGCCTGCTCCCTCGCTGCGGGCCCGGTCCCGCGATTCGAAACATTACCGAAGCCCTCACCGCCGGCCAACCGCCGCGTCACGTCCGCTCGAGCCGTGCGGCATAGAAGCCGTCGAGGCCCGCCATCGTCGGATCGGGATCGGCAAGATGGCAGGGCAGTGTGCGCAGCTCGCCCTCCGCAGTGAGCCATTCGGCCGGGATTTCCGCTTCGCCTGGCTCGATGGGTCGGCGCACCAGGGGTGCGCCGCCCGCGAGAAGATCGCGCACGATCTCGACTCCTTCCTCGGGCTCGAGCGAGCAAGTGCAATAGATCAAGAGGCCGCCGGGCTTTACCAGCTCGGCGGCTCGCGCGATCAGCCGCCGTTGCAGGGAAGCGAGTGCGGCAATGTCGGATTCACGCTTGATCCAGGGGACGTCGGGGTGACGCCTGATGGTTCCGGTCGACGAGCAGGGGGCATCGAGCAGCACGGCATCGAAGGGTCCTGCCCGCCACTCCAGGACATCGGCCTGCACGATTTCCGCCCGTAGCTCAAGGCGTGTGAGATTTTGCCGCAGGCGGGCGAGGCGGCGCTCGGCGCGGTCGACCGCTACCACATCGGCGCCGGCGGCGGCGAGCTGCGCGGTCTTGCCCCCGGGTGCGGCGCAGAGGTCGGCAACGGTGCGGCCTGCAAGGTCGCCAAGCAAGCGCACGGGCAGCGCGGCTGCCGCGTCCTGCACCCACCAGGCGCCTTGCGCATAACCCGGCAACAGGGCTGCAGCGCCATGCACTGCGGCGCGCACCGAGCCGGTCGGCAGGACACGTCCGCCGAGCCGATCGGCCCAGTGCTGCGCGTCGCGCTTGACGCTGAAATCGAGCGCGGGCTCCTGCGCGTGCGCGGCCGCAATGGCGTGCGCCGTCGCTTTGCCGTAGCTGGCGACCCAGCGCGCCATGAGCCAGGGCGGCGTATCGAGCGTCGCAGCGTCGATGTCAGCGAGCGGCTTTGCGCCTTCGCGGATCACGCGCCGAAGCACGGCGTTGACGAGCCCCGCATAGC
>Ga0306926_10001514_pt1 | contig 23183 bp, 11 predicted proteins | sample flu12Cox44000178_FD_203759 | JGI IMG/M metagenome (GOLD analysis project Ga0306926, IMG submission 203759) | Lab enrichment of tropical soil microbial communities from Luquillo Experimental Forest, Puerto Rico - flux8day.12C.oxic.44.000.178 (v2)... | ecosystem: Environmental > Terrestrial >...
CGGCGCTGCCGGAGCTGACGAGCGCTTTGCGCGCGGAAGGTGCCGCCGTCCTGGTCGCCCCTCCCGGCGCCGGCAAGACCACGCGGGTTCCGCTCGTGCTCGCCGCCGAGCCTTGGGCGCAGGGAAAGAAGCTCCTCGTGCTCGAGCCGCGCCGGCTTGCGGCGCGGGCCGCGGCCGCGCGCATGGCGGTGACGCTTGGCGAAGCCGTCGGCGCCAGCGTGGGCTACCGCGTGCGCTTCGGCTCCAAAATCTCGGCCGCGACGCGCATCGAGGTGGTGACCGAGGGCGTATTCACGCGCCTCGTTCTCGACGATCCCTCGCTCGCAGGCGTCGCCGCCGTCCTGTTCGATGAGTTTCACGAGCGTTCGCTTGACGGCGACCTCGGTTTGGCGCTGGGGCGCGACGTGCAGCAGGGCCTGCGCGCCGACCTCAAGCTCCTGGTCATGTCGGCGACGCTCGATGGCGCGCGCGTCGGCAAGCTCCTCGGCGATGCGCCGGTGATCGAAAGCGCCGGCCGCGCCTTCCCGGTCGAGACCCGCTATCTCGGCCGCGACGCGCGCGCGCCGATCGAACGGCAGGTCGCCGATGCCGTCGCGCGCGCCGTGCGCGCCGAGGCCGGATCGCTCTTGGTCTTTCTTCCCGGCGCCGCCGAGATCCGCCGTACGGAGGCGCTCTTGCGCGAGCGCATCGGCGATCCGTCGATCGACGTCGTGCCGCTTTACGGTGCGCTCGACGCCGACGTGCAAGACCGGGCGATCGCGCCGGCGCCGCCCGGCCGGCGCAAGGTCGTGCTCGCGACCTCGATCGCGGAGACTTCGTTGACGATCGAAGGCGTGCGCGTGGTGATCGATTGCGGGCTCGCGCGGGTGCCGCGCTACGAGCCCGACGTGGGGCTCACCAGGCTCGAGACCGTGCGGGTCTCGCGTGCCGCTGCCGACCAACGGCGCGGCCGCGCCGGACGCACCGAGCCCGGCGTCTGCTATCGGCTGTGGGACGAGCCGCAGACCGCCGCGCTCGAGCCCGCCAACCGGCCGGAAATTCTCGCCGCCGATCTTTCCGGCCTCGCGCTCGACCTCGCTCATTGGGGCGTCGCCGATCCCGCGCAGCTCGCCTTTCTCGATTCCCCGCCGGCGCCGGCGCTGGCGCAGGCGAAGGCCTTGCTCGGCGAGCTCCATGCGATCGACCGGGCGGGACGCATCACCGAGGAGGGCAAGCGGTTGCGCGAGCTGCCGCTGCCGCCGCGCTTGGCGCGCATGGTGGTCGACGCGGCCGCCGTGGGCGCAGCCGAGCTTGCCGCCGAGATCGCCATCCTCCTCACCGAGCGCGGGCTCGGCGGCAACGACGTCGATCTCGGCCATCGCCTGGACGCGCTGCGCCGCGATCGCTCGCAGCGCGCGACCGAGGCGCGGGCGATGGGCAGGAGGTGGGCGCAAATTGCAAAGGCGAATTCTTCGCCGCTTGCAATGGAGCGCGGAGAGCCGGCGCGGGCAGGGGAGGAGCTATCGGTCGGCGCGCTTCTTGCGCTCGCCTATCCCGACCGCATCGCCAAGAACCGCGGCGCCGGCGGCGCGTTTCTCCTGGCCAACGGCCGCGGTGCCAATGTCGATGCGGCCTCGGCGCTTGCACGCGCGCCGTTCCTCACCGTCGCCGAGATCACCGGCACGGCGGCGCAGGGTCGCATCGTGCTGGCGGCACCGCTGACGCTGGGGGAGATCGACGCGCAATTCGCCGACCGCATCGAGAGCGGCGACGAGATCACCTTCGACGCTGCCAGCGCGAGCCTGCGCGCGCGCCGGCTGCGCCGCCTCGGCGCCATCGCGCTCGCCGAGCAGCCGCTGACCGTGGTGGCGGACGATGCGACCGCCCGCATGCTCGCGCAGGGCGTCGTCGGCCTCGGCATCGAGCGGCTGCCTTGGACGAAGCCGCTGCGGCAATGGCGCGACCGGGTCATGTTTCTGCGCCGGGCCGAAGGCGGTGAATGGCCGGACCTGTCGGATGCCGCGCTCGCGGCCACCGCGGTCGATTGGCTCGCGCCCGCGCTCGCCGGCAAGACGGCGCTGAGCGGACTCGCAAGCGACGACTTCGCGCAGGCTCTGCAAGGGTTGCTGCCGTGGACGTTGCGCCGCCGGCTCGACGCCGAGGCTCCCACGCATTTCACCGCGCCGTCGGGCTCCGCGGTGCCGATCGACTACGAGGCGCAAGAGGGGCCCAAGCTTGCGATCCGCGTGCAGGAGCTGTTCGGCCTCGACCGCCATCCCACCATCGCGGCGGGGCGGGTGCCGCTCGTGGTCGAGCTGTTGTCGCCGGCGCATCGGCCGGTGCAGGTGACGCGCGATCTCCCCGGCTTCTGGCGCGGCAGCTACGCCGCGGTCAAAGCCGAGATGAAGGGCCGCTACCCGCGCCATCCCTGGCCCGACAATCCGCTTGCCGCCGCGGCGACGCGCCGCGCCAAGCCGCGCTCGTCTTAATATCCAGTTGCGGAACGTTATTCTGTGCGCCGCGTCCGTACGGCGGCTCGTGCGACAAGGTGATCACTCTATCGGCTACCCGCTTGTGGGCGCAGATATAGTGCCATTAGGTATTCGTAAATGTCTCCGCGGCCCGTTTCGAGGACGCGCTGGATGGATTGCGCGAAACGCTCCGAGCGGGTGGCGGAAGGGCCCGTGACCTTTTGGAGCAGGGCGTCGTAGAAATAGGCCTCGCAGTATATGTCGTCGTACTCCATGCCAATGCGGTTGAGCTCGGAGGACTGGAACGCCTCGCGGCTGCGCAGCGGCGCGAAGATCTCGTCGCGCTTGACGTTTCCGAGGTAATAGCCAATCAATCGCTCGCGCCACACCTGCACGTTGCCCTGGGCGAGGCGCGTCCGCCACGAATCCTTATCGATGCCGCGCCAGCGCCGCTCAAGATAAGTCTTTGCCAGCTCGACCTTTCCCCGTCGAGCGAGATGCCAATAGAGCATCAGGTATATGTAGTCCCGCGACTCGTGGGTTGTTGCGAAAAAATTGCGGGCCGCGTACTCCGCTTCAGGCCGATCGGTCACCAGTTGCGATAACGCCGCCAACATTAAGGCATCGGCTTCAAAACCCGGTAATTCGCGCGCTCTCTCGGCAAATTGTAACGCCTCATCGGTGTGCCCCGCCGCCAAAAGGAGAAGGTATCTGCTGATCACAATCTGGGGGCGCTCGGTCAGGCCGTCGTCGCGCGATTCGTGGACTAGCCTCACGGCCTCCTCAATTTCATTGCGGAACAGATGGGTGCTGATGAGCGTGTCGTAGGCTAGGACGCCGGGCCACTCCTCATTTAGGATGAACCCGTCGTTCTTGACACTCTGAATCACTGCCTTTAGCCGGCTCGTTGCTTCCTGCGCCGCCTCTTGGCGCGCATTCCCTGCACTAATCAGCGCCTTGGCCGCATAGTTCTTGGCGACACCATACTCGATCCAGGCGCTCAACCGGGGCCTGTCGGCTTGTGACACAACGGGTCCATCAATGCGTTCTCGCGCCCGCTCGAGCCAGAAGAGCGCCTTCTTGACGTCGGCCTCATCGCTGCGGCTGGAAAGCGCAATCCCAACTGTATACGCGATTTTGGGATTTTTCGGCCGTCGTTCTCCCAGGCGTTGCAACAAATCCATGTACCAGCGCGGAGGCAATCGATCATAACGGCTCTGATAACGGTACAGCAGCTCCTCAAACGCGTCATGAGCGCTGTCCTCGTCTTGTTCTGTTTCTTTCCAGTCCCGAAATGCGCCGGCGAGCCAATTCTCCGCCGCAGCCTGATCGGACGGCGGATCGAAGCTTCGGCCGTTCAGCTCGAGGGTCCAATAGCCCAGGGCGTATTTCTGGTTCGGTTCGAGCTGGCCGCTGTACCGCGGTGTCTTGAATAGATCGAGGCTGGCGCGCACGTGGTCGCTATAGTTGGAGGCGGCATAATGTTCGAGCAGGCAATACTCAAGGCGAACCCGGCCCGGGTCGTCGATCGAGTCCTGATGGCGGGCGAGGAAGTCTTCGATCTCGAAGCGGATTTGCTCCTCTATCGAGCGAGGCTCGTTGAGGTCACCGGGAGGCTTAAAGGAGATGCAGGCCTGGGTCAGTTTCTTCAGGCCGCTCATCGTGCTCACGGCGTCACGACTTGCGTAGGCCGCCAGAAAGGTGGCAATGGCGCCGGTGCGGTCCGCGGCTACCGCCTCACGAAACCGCTCCTCGGCGAGCGGAAAATCGCGTTGCTCGAGGGCTTCGATTCCCGCGAGGACTCCCATTGCCGGATGTTCGGGCAAAGATTGCCGGTTGGGCTCGAGTCGCGCCGCCTGGGTGTCTTGCAATGCCCGCACGAGTTGCGCGGTGTCGAGACCATCGCCAGCCTGCGACCAAAACACGAGGCTGCCGAGCAGCCACTCGAGCTCCCGCAGGGACTGGCCGGGAGCGACGCGCCGCAGCGCACCGTCGACGCCCTCGGCATTGTAGGCACTGAGCTCGGCTTCGCTCGGCATGACCACGCCGCGCAGAAGCGATTTGACATCGGTCAGCGAGTAGCGGCTGAGCAACCAGGTTTTGATCTGTTCGCTCTGCGCCAGTTGGCGCTCAAGGTAGTCCGCCGTGATCCACCGAGTACGCCATGCGAGCAGCCGCCGGCGGAACTCGTCGAGGAACTGCTCGACGACGCGCCGGGAGTTCGTGACCTCGACTGCAATCGCGTCTGTGTCAGCCGATCTGCGGTTCAGCAGCTCGACGCGAAACGCGTTGGGCGCCAGATTGCCTACCGGGTCCGAGTCAAACTCGACATGCGGCACCACGATGCCGAAGCGCTTGAATAGGTCGCCGCGAAGGTCGTTCAGCTTTTCAAGGATCTGGGGGCGCCATTCGGGCTCCGGCGTCACGAAGTAGGAAAGCAGGTCCTTGCCGAGAGAAACGAGCAGCGGTGGTTGGCTGCGTATGCGGTCGGCCGTGTCGAGGTAGGGGACGATATCCTCTGCTCGTGCGACCTCCGCGAGGGGCTCGATGGCAGTGGCGGTCGCGGGAACCGGCGCCCCGGTAAGGCGGGCGCCGGCCCGCGGCGTTGCGGCGGCCTGTTCGCTCTTGACATGTTCGGCGACGACCTCGGACGAGAATTGCGACCGCGGATAGCCCGCCAGGCTGTCGAGCACGTATTCCAGGTTCACGAGCGGATAGCCGCGTGCGACGACGGCGCGCAAATCATCAACGAGTCCGTCGATGCCACCGCGGGAAGCCCGGGCCTCGGCGATGGTCCGCTCGAACCCAGCGCCTTCCAGACGGCGCAGGAGGTAGGCAACGTTGTGGCGGTTCAGCGCAAGTGCCGGCTCCGCGATCAAACTGTTGGCGACTGTCAGCGCCACCGCCTGTTCACGCGGCGATGTCTGATGCCCTGCTGTCTCGAAGATTGGCTGGGTCCAGCGCGGCACCTCCCACCATGGTCCGCCGTACTTGAGCGCTTCAACAGGCCTCCACTGCACCTTGTATGCGTCGAACCAGGTTTGTAACCGCGAGGGCATCCCCTTCTCGGTGATGACGGCGGACGTGGGCATTGTCGGTAGGAATTTACGTGTTCGCTCGTTGCCGGCGATCACGACGAGGTCGTCCACCGCTACCTTGCCGTCGGGAATCAGCTTCAACACTGCCGGCACCGGGATACCCCAATAAAGGGCGAGCGTGGCCGCCATGACGCGCCATTCAAAGAGCAGCCGGCCGCGATCCAGCATGCGATCGGGGTTGTACCTCAGCTCGATCGGCCAAACGTCATCGGCCACCTGTGGCATGACGGCGCCAACCAGCGGATCCGCGCGGTACTGCGCAGGAATCAGCGGCTCAGCTTGCTGCATCAGCTCGGCGAGACGGCCCACCTTGTTACGACTCCATAGGCAGGTGGCGACCGCGCTCAAGACTCGCGGTGCGCTCGCCTCAGCGCCTTCGCGGTCTGTGCTGTAGCGGGCCAGCAGATCACCTACTGGTCTATCGGCACACTGGTATTCGACGTATCCATCGTAAACGGCATGAGCGAAAAACAATATCGCAACGATGCCCGCCACAATCCCCGCCGCACCTACTAGCTTCCGTGCGCGCAGTCGCCACTTGTAGTCCTCTTTCCAGACTCCATTGGATTCTCTGATAGGCCCGACAAAGCGGTCGTGGGTCAGCTCGTACCAACGCTCGCCGCCGGCGCGCGCTTCGGCGCGTATGAGGTGCTTCTCCTCCAGAACGTCAACGGCGGCGTTGGGGATCGCCCATTCCTCACGACCGGTGCTTTTCGGCCCGCGGTAGATCGTGTCGCGTGTTCCCCCGGGCGTAATGAGATAGCGGTCCACCCACAAACGCAGGCGGTCATTGGAGACGCCCGTTTTCGCCACGGCGGCGTTGAGTGCGTCTTCGTAGAACCGCATCAGCGTTTTATCGACGTCGCCGTAGGTCTCGATATGCGCGGGCGTGATCGTGTGGAAGTCCGGGGGAAGATCGTCCCAGAGCTTCGCGCAGGCGACTTGCAGCTGCACCGGCTCGACAAACTGGTCGATGGTCTCGACGTCCTCCCCGCCCGCCCCTCTTACGGTGATCTTCCGCAGTTTTTCGACGAGCCGCTGACTCGCCTCCGGCTCGATCTTTCTGTCGGTTCGCGCCAGTGGTCCCTCGATCGCCTCCTGGGCTGCTTCTGGCCGCAGTGGCTCGAGCGGAAAGCGCGTGCGCAGACCCTGCGGCAACAGCCGGGCGTACGTTTCGAGCTGGGCGAGATTCTCCCTTCGCATCACAATCACGACGCGCAGCAGCGGATCCTTTTCGAGCGCTTCGGCAAGCTGGCGAATCAACGCTGCGCGCTCCTGCCAGCGCTCGGGCGCAAACGTAAAGAGCTCCTCGAATTGATCCAGGAGGACGACCCGCAGCACCGGTTCACCGTCCGCGTCCTTTCGGCGCGGGCGGCGGGCAAGGAAGCCGGCGATGTCCGCCTTCACTAGTTGCCTGGGATCGACGCTCGGGCCCGCCCAGCTCGACAGGACGTTGAACACATAAACGTTGTTGACCTCGGTGGTCTTGATTGCATCCGGTATCCGGCCGCCCTCACGGGCCGGCGGCAGAACGTCGTAACCGCGTTGTTCGAGCAGCGGAATGAGGCCTGCATTGAGCAGCGAAGACTTGCCCGCACCGGAAGCTGCGTAGAGGAGAACGATCGGATGGGCGACGACGAGGGAGCACAGATCACGCGCCTCGCGGTCGCGTCCGAAGAAGAGGTCCTCTTCGTCGCGCCCGAAAGGGCGCGGTCCGACGTAGGGCTTCTGATCAGCCGCTGCCATTGAAGGCCTCCCAGCGCCGGCTCAACTCGCAGACGAAATCACGGCAGGTGCCCCAGAAAACTCCGATGCGAAGCTCTTTGAAGTATTCGTCGAAATATCCTTGAACGCTCTGTTTTTGCTCGGCAGTCATGTCCTCCGTGAATGGCGGGAGTTGAACCGACATGTGCCGGCGGCGGCTGCTTTTCTGCAGGTACTCGACCAGCGTCCGGAACAGCACGCGAAAGTTCCAGTCGGTCAGCCCGTAGCCAAGGAACAGCAACGTCGAATCGGCAAACGCCTCCCGGATCCGCGGCGGGAGGATTTTCTGATCGGTGGTGATCTGTACGAGGAAGTCCAAGTAATCATCCTCGGTCAGGACCATCGACTTCAGTTCGTCAAGGTGACCGTGCAGGTGAAAGACGACCGGTCGCTGGGCCGAAGGCACGTAGTCGTCATCGAATTTGGACGGCAGATCCTTGAGGTCGCTCTTCCAGCGGCAAGTCTCGCGCACCGCCTCTCGCCCTTGCGCCTTGAGGGCGCGGATCATCGAGTCATCGTAATTGGTCGTCATGTAGATCGGCAGCGGCAGCCTTGAAAGCACGCTGTGTGGCTCGTCCGGCGCGCTGAAATCCGGCGCCGCGTATCTCTTGAATGAGTCCGCGACCCGCTCCTTCGGGTACATCTGGTCGCCGCGGGTGACGGCGAGGTACTGCGCGACGCGCGGCAGGTCAGTCCTATCCCCGAGTGGGTAGCTATGCTTTGTGGACAATTGTTCGGCGAGGTCGCGGCCGAGTGGGAGGGCTGGGGACGCGGCACCGGCACCGAGAAACGGGGTGCATCTGCCCTCCTTGATGCGGGGGAGGAGCACTTCCCAGAAGATGTCGCTAAGCGAACCTTGCATGACCGCACCCAACGAAGTCTGGGTCGCAGCGTTGCACAGGACAATTTTAGGCTCCGGGGCCACGTCGCTGTGTGAGGTGGCTCACGCATCGAACCACGGCACCGACGGTTCCGGCCCGGTCAGGCGGGAACGATCTTGGCCGATGCCCCGCGCAGCCGATTTTATTCCGCCATTCGCGGGTTTGCACGAATTCCGCGCGCAGCGCTTGAGCTGGGCGCCGATACTTCAACGCATGATTGCATTATATGAGAACTACAACTATAGTAGCGCGGCCACCCCATACCAGGGTGTAGCGCAGCCGAACAGGAGCAGCCGAGCTCGCCGAGCTTTCCTAGTTTCCAGCTATCTCGGATTGAGCGGGTGCTGAGCTTGCCGGCGGGAATCGGAGGCGTAATCTCACGTTTCCAATACGCACATCGCAGCCATGAAGACGTCGCGTATTCTGGTCAAAGCCGCGCCGGGCCTATCCTCCGCGCGATTGAGTTTTGGGGCCACGCCCGTCACGTTCACGGTCACGCCCCTGTTCAAGAGCATCGCGCCGCCGAAAGCGCTGGGAGCGACCGCGGCCGCAACCTGGTACATCCTCTCCCCGCCGTCGGGCTTCGCGGAAGCAAATGCGTGGGATGTGTGTCATGCATTGCTGCAGCAAGGCTTTGGCATAGCCGGTGTCCCCGCCCCCGAGTTCGCGGAACCTGATTTGGAGCAACAGTGGATCACGGGCGACGATGCGGAGCTTGGAGTGGCGTTGTCGCGGTCATGCGACAGCAGTCCTCAGCGCGAGGAGTTCCCGCTCGTTCCCGATAATCCTTACTGGTTTCGCGATTCCAACCATTCACAGTTCGATGACGCCATCGCCGCAATCGGCGGGCCGCAAGTTGCGTCGAAGGTTCGAATTGCACACTTCGACACCGGATACGATCCCGACCATCATACGCTGCCGAAGCGCTTGCGTGCGGACATCGCGCGCAATTTCGTCGACGGCGGTGACCCCAACAACGCAACGGACCAGACCAGCGACCCGCTTGCCAATCTAGGTCACGGCACCGGCACGCTCAGCATTCTGGCCGGCACCGGCCAGCCGCTGTTGGGCGGAGCGCCTTTCGCGGAGGTCGTGCCGGTGCGCGTCGCCAACCGGGTCGTGCTTTTCAAGAACAGCGCAATCGCCCAGGCGTTCGACTATGTGCATTCGTTGAATGCAACGGGCGCCAATCGAGTCGACATCATCACCATGAGCATGGGCGGCCTTGCGTCCCAGGCGTGGGCCGAAGCCGTGAATGCGCTGTATGAACAGGGAGTCTTCATCGTCACCGCCGCGGGTAACAATTTCGGCAATCTTCCCACCCGCAACATCGTTTTTCCCGCGCGTTTCGGTCGCGTCGTCGCGGCCTGCGGCGTGATGGAGGACGGAAAGCCCTATGCCGATCTGGAGATTCGACTGATGGCGGGAAACTACGGTCCCGAGCCCAAGATGAAGACCGCCATCGCCGCGCCCACGCCGAATGTGCCGTGGGCACGGTGGGGCTGCAGCGACACCATCGACTTCGACGGCCAAGGAACCTCGGCCGCGACACCGCAAGTCGCCGCCGCGGCCGCGCTCTGGCTGCAACAGAATCGCGCGGCCGTCGATGCATACCCAAAAGGGTGGATGCGCGTGGAAGCGATCCGCAGGGCGTTGTTCGGCAGCGCAAAGGAAAACGCGCAGGAGAGCAAGCGTCTCGGGCGCGGAGAGTTGCGCGCCCACGAGGCATTCGCGAAGGCACCGGCGGCCGCGTCCGCACTGCAGGAGACCGACGCCGACGACGCCTCGTTCGAGTTCTTGCGTATTCTGACTGGCCGTGGCCTGCAGGCGTCGCCCGAGCCACACCAGCGGATGCTGGAGCTCGAGGCCTTGCAGCTCTCACAGAGCACGGCGATCGAAAGCGTCATGCCGGCCGACCCGGCGACCGCCTCGGCTGCCGATCTGCGGCGGGTGGCTGAGGCGCTGATTGCTCATCCGCGTGCATCAAAGTCGTTGCGACAGGCGCTTGGCGCTGCGGTGCGCCAGGACGAGGTCAGGGTAACGGTGACTCTGCCGTTCACCGGGAATGCAGTGCAGCGGCAGCAGCTCGAGCATGCGAAGAGCCCGAAGGTCCGCCAGCCAGCGTACCGGCCGCTGCGCGTCTATGCCTACGACCCTTCGCTTGGCGCCCGCTTGAAAACGTTTAGCATCAACGAGGCAACGCTCGATGTACGCTGGGAAGCGGACCTCCTGCCGGGCCCGATCGGCGAATATATTGAAGTGATCGATGTCGATCCGGCGAGCCAATGCTGCTATGCCCCTGTGGATCTCAATCATCCACATATCCTGACGCGGTCGGGTCTCTCACCGTCGGAAGCCGACCCGCAGTTCCATCAGCAGATGGCGTATGCGGTGGCGATGAAGACGATCCAACATTTCGAGGACGCGCTTGGCCGTGTCGCGTTGTGGGCCCCACGCGAGAAGATGGTGGATGGCGAAAGGCATACAGAATACGTGCAACGGCTTCGAATCTATCCGCATGCACTCCGCGCCAAGAATGCGTACTACAGCCCCGACCGCAAGGCCCTCCTGCTTGGCTATTTCACCGCTTCAGGCTCGAATGCGGGAACCTCGCTGCCCGGAGGAGTCGTTTTCACGGCGACATCCCACGATATCGTGGCGCATGAGACGACACACGCGTTACTCGATGGCTTGCACCGGCGATTCCGCGAGGAAACCAATGCTGACGTATTCGCCTTCCATGAAGCTTTCGCCGACATCGTCGCACTTTTTCAGCATTTCACGCTTCCGGAAGCATTGCGCCACCAAATCGCCGAAACCCGCGGCGACCTTGAGAAGCAAAACCTGTTGGGACAGCTCGCGGTCCAGTTCGGCGAGGCGACCGGCCGGTATGGCGCGCTGCGCGACTACATCGGCACAGTCGTGAAGGTCGCTGCCGACGGCGAAAGCGCTGGCGAATACGTGAACGGTGAAAGCGACGACGCGGAGCCCAAGGAAATTTGGCGCCGTCGCAAACCAAAGCGGACCGATTTGGATGACGCAACGGAAGCACATGAACGGGGCGCCGTCTTGGTTGCCGCCGTCTTCGACGCCTTCCTGCAAATTTACAAGCGACGGACGGACGATCTTCTGCGGCTAGCGACCGCGGGGTCCGGCATTCTCCCAGCAGGCGCCATATCGGCAGATCTCATCGATCGATTGGCGCGCGAGGCGAGCAAAGTTGCGGGGCAGTTTCTCAACATCTGCATTCGCGCCCTCGATTATTGCCCGCCAGTCGACCTCACCTTCGGCGAATATCTCCGCGCGCTCATCACCGCGGATGCCGATCTCGTGCCAGTCGACAAGCACGGGTACCGCACCGCATTTATCGAGGCATTTCGCAACCGAGGCATTTATCCCGGGGACGTCAAGCATCTGTCGCCAGGAAGCCTCGTATGGGAGCCGCCACCGCTGCCGCTGCAAAAGGCCAACGTAAGGGCGGTTCTCGATCAAATGTCGATCGATTGGGATATGAGCGCCAAACGAGAGGCTGCGTATAAGTCTTCAGAAAAGAACGCAAAGATCTTCTGGCGCTGGCTGATGGATCCAAAGCAGGTGACCGACGAGGAAATCGCTGCATTGGGTCTTCTTCGGATCGACAAGCCAAAACTCGACATGAAGATCGGGAAATACACCGGAGAGCTTCGCACGATCGAGATCCATTCGGTACGTCCGGCGCGGCGGGTTGGTCCTGACGGAAACATCCGTTCCGATTTGATCGTCGAAATCACCCAGAGCTTCCGTCTGTCGGAACCATCGGGCGTCCGGTTTCGCGGCGGCTGCACGTTGTTGATCGACCTCGCGACAGCCGAGGTCCGCTATATGGTCCGCAAGAAAGTCGACAGTGCCGGCCGTCTCGAATCACAATTAGACCTCCGTCCCGCCGCCGCGCGTGGACTCCGTGCCAACTATTTCGCGGGCGCATCCGCCCCGCGCGAGCCGTTCGCTATGATGCATCGCGTACACGGATAGGAGAGCGCCGTGGCTCGTGCGCCCCAAAAAGACGCCAAAGGCGCCAGGCGCCGGCCCAGCGCAAATCCACAGGCTTTGAGAAGCTATCGCGCGAAGGTCAGAATGTACCGGCAAGGCCTGGGCGATTGTTTTCTGATTTCGCTGCCGCGTTCCGATAGTGACCGTCCGTACCGCGTCCTGATCGATTGTGGGGTCATCTTAGGCACCGCAGATGCACGCATTAAGATGACCGAAGTGGTCGAAAACATTATCGCCACCACGCAAGGCGAGATCGACCTCTTGGTGGCAACGCATGAGCACTGGGACCATCTTTCCGGTTTTGTGGAGGCCAAGGAGTCATTTGACAAACTCAAGGTCCACGAGGTCTGGCTTGGTTGGACGGAAAATACCAACGATCTTTTGGCCCAAAAACTCAAAGCGCAGCGGGATGAAGCACTCGACTCGATTCGCCAGGGACTGAGTCGTCTGCAGCTCGCGGGAGATGAGCATGCCGGCGACGCGGTCGAGCTTGGCGGGATTCTCGAGTTTTTCGGCGCGGCGAAGGGTGCGTCCACCGGAGACGCTCTCGCCTATGTCAGAAAAATGTCGCCGAAGCTGCGATACCGCCTTCCGACCGATGATCCCGTAGAGCCTAGCGGCGTTGGGGCGAGGTTCTACGTACTCGGCCCGCCGCATGACGAGAAGTCATTGCGTAAGATCAACCCCTCGACGCGCGACAAGGAAACATACGGCCTTGCGTCCGACGGATTAAAAATTTTTATGGAAGGCGCGGGTACAGCACTGAATAGGGAAGACATCGGTCAGCCCTTCGATCGGCAGTATGAAATCCCATTCCCGTACGCTAGGGAAATGGCGTTCTTCCAGCAGCAATATTGGACGTCAGCCGATACGACAGACAACTGGCGACAGATCGACATCGACTGGCTTGGAGGTTCGACGGAGTGCGCGCTGCACCTCGATAGCCTCACCAATAATACCAGCCTGGCATTGGCGATCGAGCTCTCGGACGGCGATGTGTTGCTGTTCGCGGCCGACGCCCAGGTGGGAAATTGGCTGTCGTGGCAAGGCCTCGAATGGGGGATCGGCGGCAAGAAAGTCACCGGGCCCGACCTGCTTAAGCGCACGATCTTCTACAAGGTCGGGCACCATGGCAGCCACAATGCGACCCTAACGGACAAGGGCCTCGAACAGATGGAGAGGCTGCGCGTCGCGATGATCCCGGTCGACGAGGCGATGGCGAAGAAGAAAGGCTGGAACCATATACCCCTTGACCAGCTCGTTGCGGCGCTCAACGAAAAGACCAAGGGCGTCGTTCTGCGCGTCGACAGGCCGATGCCGATGACGCAGGAACAGGTCGTTGAAGACAGGCTATTTTTTGAGGTCACGTTCTAGTTTCGACGTCGAGGCAATCAACAATCTGAACGCTTTTCCCCGCGCAGGGCTTGCGCTATGAGGCTCGTGCGCCTCGACCCGCCGTCAGGGACTGGTGATGTTCCCCAAGCCGAAGCCCGCGCTCACGCCCAACACCTATGCTTATGAATCCGAGCCGCTGGTGAAGCCCACCGGCTTTCGCGAATACGACGCGCGCTGGCTCCTGGAAAAGGAAATCAACCTGATGGGGGTGCAGGCGTTGGGGCTCGGGCTGGGCACGCTCATCCATGAGCTCGGCGTTGCGCCGCGGGTGGTGACCGGCCACGATTTCCGCGCCTATTCGGCGTCGGTGAAGACCGCCTTGGCGTCGGGGTTGATGGCGGCGGGCTGCAAGGTGCACGACATCGGCCTGGCGCTCACCCCCATGGCGTATTTCGCGCAGTTCGATCTTGACGTGCCGTGCGTGGCGATGGTGACCGCCTCCCACAACGACAACGGCTGGACCGGCGTGAAGATGGGCACCGCTCGCCCGCTGACCTTCGGCCCCGACGAGATGAGCCGCCTCAAGGCGATCGTGCTCGAGGCGCGCTTTGACCCGCGCGGCGGCGGCTCTTACGCCTTCGTCGAGAACTTCCCGGCCCGTTACATCGCCGATCTCACGCAGCGCCCGAAGCTCAAGCGCCGCCTCAAGGTCGTTTGCGCCTGCGGCAACGGCACCGCCGGCGCGTTTGCGCCGCAGGTTCTCGCCGCCGTCGGCTGCGAGGTCGTCCCGCTCGACTGCGAGCTCGACCACACCTTCCCCAAATACAACCCCAACACCGAAGACCTGAAGATGCTGCACGCGATGCGCGACGAGGTGTTGCGCGTCAAGGCCGACGTGGCGCTCGGCTTCGACGGCGACGGCGACCGCTGCGGCGTGGTCGACAACGAAGGCGAGGAGATTTTCGCCGACAAGGTGGGCGTGATGCTCGCGCGCGACATCTCCGCCCAGCACAAGGGCGCGACCTTCGTCGCCGACGTGAAGTCGACCGGCTTGTTCATGACCGATCCGGTGTTGCGCGACAACGGCGCCAAGGCGGACTATTGGAAGACCGGCCACTCCTACATGAAGCGCCGCGTCAACGAGATCGGGGCGATGGCGGGCTTCGAGAAATCCGGCCACTTCTTCTTCAACCCGCCGCTCGGCCGCGGCTACGACGACGGGCTCGTGTTCGCGCTCGCGGTCTGCGACATGCTCGACCGCAATCCAAAAAAGAGCATGGCCGACCTCAAGAACGCGCTGCCGAAGACCTGGTCCTCGCCGACCATGTCGCCGCACTGTGCCGACGAGGTGAAATACCGCGTGGTCGACGACGTCGTGCAGCACTTCCGGCAGGCGAAGGCAAAGGCTGAGAAGGTCGCGGGCGAGCCGATCCGCGACCTCGTGACCGTCAACGGCGTGCGCGTCACCGTGGCGGACGGCACCTGGGGGCTCGTTCGCGCCTCCTCCAACAAGCCGGAGCTGGTGGTGGTGGTGGAGAGCCCGGTGTCGGAGGCGCGCATGCGCGACATGTTCAAGGCGATCGACGGCGTGCTGCGCACGCATCGCGAGGTCGGCGCGTACAATCAGACGATTTGACGTCCTGTCGCGGACCGCTGCCTCCCATGCCGCGGCGCGTCGTGGCGTGGCGCGCGGTCGCGTCCTACGCGCGGGAGCGGCCGTTGCCGCGGGCGGCAGCGCCACGCCCGTTCTTGCGGGGCGCGCGCGGTTTTTTGCCCATGTCGGAGTGCGCGAGCAGAACCTCGATCAGCGCGCGCACCTTCGGCGAGAGCGTTCCTTTGCGCCGGATCAGGCTGGTTGGCGCGTGGGCGAGCGCCGGCGGCAATGAATGCACGCTCAAGAGCTTGGCGTCCGGAAAGGTGGTGAGCACGTTGCGCGGCATCAGCGAAATGCCCATTCCCGCAACCACGCATCCGAGCATGGCGTGGTAGGAGGCAATCTCGACGATGCGATCGGGCATTTCCCCGTGGTGCGCGAACCAGTCCTCGAGCCGCTGGCGGTAGGCGCAACCGGATTCGAAGGCGAGCACGGTTTGCGGCCTGGCGTCGCGCGGCGACTTGATCGGAGGATGTCCGGCGGCGGCGATGATCACCAGCTCTTCGTCGTAGATCGCCACCTTCTCGAAGGGCGCATCGGCGATGGGCTCGGAGGCGAGCGCGGCGTCGAGCTCACCGGCGAGGACGGCGGCGGTAAGCTCGCGGGCATTGCCGGTGCGCAGCTCGAGGGTGACGTCCGGGTAACGGCCGAGATATTCGTTCATGGGGACGGGCAACCGCATCGCGGCGGTGCTTTCCCCCGTGCCTAATCGCAACAGCCCGCGGGGCTCGGCATCGTGCACCGCCTCGCGGGCCTCCTCGGCAAGATCGAGCAGCCGGTCCGCGTAGTCGAGCAACAGCTTGCCCTCGGGTGAGAGGTGCAGCTTCTTGCCCTCGCGCACGAATAGCTCCACGCCGAGCTCGCTTTCGAGCTGACGCACCCGGGTGGTGACGTTGGATTGGACGCGGTTGAGCTTTTCCGCGGCCCGCGTCACGCCCCCGGCTTGCACCACGGAGCGGAAGATGTGGAGGTCGGTCAGATCCATCGTTCTCGTCTCAAGATGATTATCATCATAATTATTCATTTTACGTGATGGTTCGGCGCGCGTAAAGCCCCCCTCAAAGATCGTGATCGAAGGAGATCAGCATGTTTGTCCACGACGAAAATGATTTTCATTACAACGGCTTGGCCCCGGGGGAGTGGGACAAGGCAAGAGCCCGCATCATCCGCCGCGCGGAATCCGCGCGCGCCCAAGCGTTGCGCGACCTTGCCGGCGTCGTCCTGCGCCCGTTACGCTCCGCTGCCTGGGCGGTCGCCGCCACGGCCGGCAGCTGGTGGCGCGCCTACGCGCTGCGCCGCGAGCGCAACGCGGCGGTGCGCGAGCTTCGCGCGCTCGATGACCGCACGCTCAAGGACATCGGCGTCAACCGCTGCGAGATCGAGTGGGTGGTCGACGGCCACGACGACACGCGATTGAAGGATGCGACCATCGCGGCCAACCGCTCCCGCCGGCGCGATCCGGCAGCGGGCACTGGTATGACCTCGAAGCCCCAGCCATCCGGCAAGCCGTCGATCAAGCAGCGCGCCGCTTAGACCGCGTTCGTATGGAGCAGAATCGGCGCGAGTGGCAAACTCGGTCTGCTCCCTCCCCCAACCAAACCCCGGCTTGCCGGGGTTTGGTCACTTTTATAATGGCCGGAAGCGGGCAAGCCCGCAGCCGGCTGGGGGAGGGAATGCAGCGAGCATGCGGCATTAGCCTGTTTCGCGCACGAACACGCCGGCCGCATTACGCGACCGTTTCCTCGAACGTCGCGCGGAAGGAATGCGCCGGGTAGACGCCGAGGATCTTCATCTCCTTGGAGTAGAACGCGAGCTCCTCGAATGCGAACACCAGGCTGCGGTCATCGGGATGGCCCTCGACGTCGGCGTAGAACTGGGTTGCAAAGAAATTGCCTTCGATCATGTAGCTTTCGAGCTTGGTCATGTTGACGCCGTTGGTCGCAAAACCGCCGAGCGCCTTGTAGAGCGCCGCCGGCACGTTGCGCACCCGAAACAGGAACGTGGTGATGACGGGCCCGGCGCCGCTTTTCGCCCATTTTGCGTCGCGCGACAGTACGATGAAGCGCGTGGTGTTGTGGTCCTCGTCCTCGATGTCCTGCGCCAGGATGTCGAGGCCGTAGATTTCCGCGGCCAGCCGCGAGGCGATGGCGGCGCGGGTCTTGTCGCCAAGCTCGGCGACCTCGCGCGCGGAGCCCGCGGTGTCGGCGGCGACAACCGGCTTGATGCCGAGCTTGCGGATCGCTTTGCGGCATTGACCCAGCGCGTGGACGTGGCTCTCGACGGTCTTGATGCCCTTGAGCGTTGCCCCCTTGGGCGCCAAGAGCTGATGCCGCACCGGCATGAAATGCTCGGCGACGATGTGCAGCCCCGAGTCCGGCAGGAGATGGTGAATGTCGGCGACGCGGCCCGCGACCGAGTTTTCGATCGGGATCATGCCGAATTCGGCCTCGCCGGCGTTGATCGCGGCAAATGCATCTTCGAAGGTCGCGCACGGCACCGGTTCGTAGTCGGGATAGACGTCGCGCGAGGCGAGGTGGGAGTTGGCTCCCGGCTCGCCCTGGAACACGATCTTCTTGGCTGCCGTCATGACCGTTCCGGTACGCACGCCGCCGCTCGGAGTCAACGGCTCGCTGCGGCTCACCGTCATTGCCGGGCATAGCGCGTCGGAAGACGCGCGTGAACGCGCTTATGACCCGGCAATCCATCTGCTTCGCAAGAAGTTCTTACCAAGAGTGATGGACCACCCGCGGGTGACGGAGGACTGCGGCGGCCCCCTCGCTTTTTTCTCCCCCGGTCAGGATGCGGGCGGCTTGAGGATTTCGCGCGCCCGTTCGAGATCCGCGGGCGTGTCGACGCCGAGCGGCACGCTGTCGACGATGGTCGCATCGATGCGCATTCCCGCTTCGAGCGCGCGCAGCTGCTCGAGTTTCTCGCGCTGTTCGAGCGGCGAAGGAGGCAGCGACACGAAACGGGCGAGCGCCGCGCGGCGAAAGGCATAAAGGCCGATGTGATGATAGAGCGGCCCCTCGCCGGCAGGCGCCGCCGCGCGGGTGAAATAAAGCGCGCGCAGCCGCCGCGCTCCAACTGGGGTGCCGACGAGTTTCACCACGTTCGGGTCGGTGCGTTCCTCCGCCCGCGTGATCTCGGCCGCCAGCGTGGCGATGTCGACCGCCGGGTCGGCGAGCGGTCCGGTCGCGGCCGCGATGTCGGATGGCGCGAGCGTGGGCAGATCGCCTTGCACATTGACGATGATGGCGCTGCGCCGCTGCGGGTCGGCGACGTCCAAGGCCTCGAAAATGCGATCGGATCCCGAGACGTGATCGGCGCGCGTCATCACCGCGCGCCCGCCGGCTTTCTCGACGCAGGCCGCGACCACATCCGAATCGGTCGCCACCACCACCTCCCCGAGCCGCGCGGCCTGCGCTCGGCGCATGACGTGGACGATCATCGGCTCGCCCGCAATGTCCATAAGCGGCTTGCCGGGAAGCCTGCTCGACGCCATACGCGCGGGGATGACAATGAGCACGTCGGCCATCGCTGCGCCTCGGCCGGCTCCGGCCCGCTGGAAAAACCTACGGTTTGCCTCCCCCTGAGGAGAGGGCCCTAAAGCGGGTTTACGCACCTCCTCGGGAAGAGGATGACGCGTCGATTGGCCGCTTATACGGGTTGCCAGAGCCGAGGCAAACCGGCTATTTGTGCACCGCCGCAATCTGCCGCGGCCGCTTCCAATTCCCCCGACCTTCCGCGCGAGCCTTGAGGCGATGGACTCCTTTGAAGTGAACAAAATCCTCGGTGCCATCCTGGCCACCTGCCTCGGCGTGCTCTCGATCAACATCGCCGCCGGCGCCATCTTCGCGCCCGTGAAGCCGGCCAAGCCCGGCTACGAGATCGGGGTGCCGGAACAGGCGCCGGCGGGCAAACCCGCCGAGCAGGAAAAGCAGGAGTCGATCGAGCAGCTGCTCGCCAAGGCCGACGTCGCCCGCGGCGAGAACGCGGTGAAGAAATGCCAGGCCTGCCACACCTTCACCAAGGGCGGGCGCAACCTGATCGGCCCCAATCTGTGGGGCGTGATCGGCCGTCCGAAGGCGTCGGAGGCGGGGTTCAACTATTCCGCCGCGCTCAAGGCGAAAGGCGGCAATTGGACCATCGACGACCTCAACCAGTTCATCAACAATCCGCGCGGCTATATTCCCGGCACCAACATGACCTTCGCCGGCATCCAGCGCGGCAGCGAGCGCGCCGACGTCATCGCCTATCTCAACTCGCTCTCCGACAACCCGGCACCGCTGCCCAAGGCGGCCGAGGCCGCCGGCAGCCCAAAGGCGCAATGAAGGAGCCCCGGTCCGCGGTCGCGGCCCCTTATCGCTTACTTTAAGATTTGGTAATGAACGCGTTGCAGCCCACCACATCAGTGGCGCAGGCGCGGTCGCGGCCTACTTATAAAGTGATGGCAAAGTGATGGTCCGACCGCGCACATGTCCGTGCCCAGCCACCCAAAATAGGACATAATCCGGCCAGTGCGTGCGTCATTGACGTCGTTCCCGCGGAGGTTTCCTTGCGCCTGACCCGTCGATCCGTCGTTCGCACCGGTGTGCTCGCAGCTTTATCACCGATCCTCGATCGATTTGGAGCCCCGTTTCTCGGCGCCTCGGCGCGCGCGCAAGAACATGCGCTCGACTGGAAGCATGGATTGTCGCTGTTCGGAGAGCTCAAATATCCGGCAGGCTTCAAGCATTTCGACTACGTCAACCCGAACGCGCCCAAGGGTGGGAGCGTGCGCCTGATGGCGTTGGGCACGTTCGACAACTTCAACGAGGTCGTCGCCGGGTTGAAGGGATCGATCGCGGCGGGAGCGGGCATCCTCTCCGACACGCTGCTGGCGCCATCGCTCGACGAAGTATCGACCGACTACGGGCTCATTGCCGAAGCGGTCACCCATCCGAGCGATTTTAGCTCGGCGACCTTCCGCTTGCGCGCCAACGCGCGCCATCATGACGGCAAGCCGGTGACGGTCGAGGACGTGATCTTCTCCATGCAAGCGTTCAAGAAGCACAGCCCGATGCTGGCGGCCTATTATCGGCATGTCACGAAAATGGAACAAACTGGAGAGCGCGAGGTCATCTTCATCTTCGACGCCCCGGGTAATCGTGAAATGCCGCTGATCCTGGGTCAGCTCAACGTACTGCCGAAGCATTGGTGGGAGGGGACCGATGCCGCCGGCAGGAAGCGCGATGTCGGCGCCACCACGCTCGAACCGCCGCTCGGCAACGGCGCCTACCGCATCAAGGAGTTCGTCGCCGGCCGCACCGTCGTCTACGAGCGGGTGAAGGACTATTGGGGCAAGGATCTCAACGTCAACATCGGACGCGATAATTTTGACGAGCTGCGGTACGAATATTTCCGCGACGCCACGGTCGCCATCGAGGCCTTCAAAGCCGACCATCTCGACTGGCGCACGGAGAACGTCGCCAAGAACTGGGCGACGGCCTACGAGTTCCCGGCGGTCAAGGAAAAGCGCGTCGTGCTCGAGGAATTCCCCCAACGCAATCGGGGGATCATGCAGGCTTTCGCCTTCAATACCCGGCGCGACAAATTCAAGGACGCGCGGCTGCGGCGCGCGTTCAATTTCGCCTATGATTTCGAGGAGATGAACAAGCAGATCTTCTTCGGGCAATACACGCGCATCAACAGTTACTTCGACGGCACCGAGCTCGCCTCGTCCGGTCTGCCGCAGGGCCAGGAACTGGAGATCCTGGAAACGGTGCGGGACAAAGTGCCGCCGGAAGTGTTCACCACCGCGTACACAAATCCGGTGGGCGGAAACTCCGAGAACGTGCGGGCCAATCTGCGCGAAGCGATGCGGCTGTTGAAGGAGGCCGGATACGAAATCCGCAATCAGAAGCTGGTCAACCCCAAGACCGGCGAAGCCATGAGCGTCGAAATCCTCACCGAGGACCCGAGCATCGAGCGCATCATCCTGTTCTACAAGCCCTCGCTCGAGCGGCTCGGTATCACCGTGAACGTGCGCACGGTCGATGATCCGCAATACGAGAACCGGCTGCGCAACTGGGATTTCGACATCATCGTCGCGTCGTGGCCCGAATCGCTTTCGCCCGGCAACGAGCAGCGCGACTACTGGGGCTCGCCGGCCGCCGACACGCCCGGCTCGCGCAATTACGTCGGCATCAAAAATCCGGCGGTCGACGCGCTGATCGAGCGGGTGATCTTCGCCAAGGACCGCGCCGAGCTCGTCGCCGCCACCAGGGCGCTCGACCGCGTGCTGCTTTGGAACTACTACGTGGTGCCGCAATTTACTTTGGATAAGAGCCGTACCGCGCGCTGGGACCGTTTCAGCCGGCAGGATCCGCTGCCGAAATACGGCGCCTCGGCGTTCCCGACCGTGTGGTGGTGGGACGCGGAAAAAGCCGCCAAGACAGGGACGCGACCATGACCGACATTTGCAAGGTGACGCGACGCCATACGCTCGCACTGGGCGCCGGTGCGCTCGCTTCGACGCTCGCTCGTTCGGCGTTGGCGGACGAGGGCCCCGAACGGCACGGCATCTCGGCGTTCGGCGACCTCAAATATCCGGCCGCGTTCAAGCATTTCGACTACGTCGCCCCCGATGCGCCGAAGGGCGGCGCGTTCTCCCAGGTCGGGTCGAACCGGGTCTTCAATCAGAACTTTCTCACCTTCAATTCGCTCAACATCTTCATCCTCAAGGGCGACGGCGCGCAGGGCATGGAACTCACCTTCGCGGGCCTGATGGCGCGCGCCGCCGACGAGCCGGATGCCCTCTACGGACTTGCCGCGCGCGCGGTGCGGATATCCGCTGATGGGCTCACTTACCGTTTTCTGATGCGGCCCGGCATCACGTTCCACGACGGCAGCCCGCTTACCGCCCATGACGTCGCCTTTTCGCTGAAGATCCTCAAGGAGAAGGGCCACCCCATCGCCCAGCAGCTGCTGCGCGACTTCGTCGGCGCCGAGGCGACCGATGACGCGACCGTGGTGCTGCGCTTTGCGCCCAAGCGGGCGCGCGACGTGCCGCTGTTCACGGCCTCGCTGCCGATTTTTTCGCGCGAATACTACTCCAAGCATGCGTTCGACGAGACCACGCTCGAGCCGCCGCTCGGCAGCGGCCCCTACCAAGTCGGGCGTTTCGACCCCGGCCGCTACATCGAATACGAACGGGTGAAAAATTGGTGGGGCGCCGATGTCCCCGTCGGGCGCGGACAGAACAATTTCGACATCGTCCGCTACGAATTTTATCGCGACCGCGATATCGCCTTCGAAGGCTTCACCAGCAAGAGCTATCTCTTCCGCGAGGAATTTACCTCGCGCATCTGGGCAACGCGCTACGACTTTCCGGCGATCCGCGAGGGCCGCGTCAAGCGCGACAGCATCCCCGACGATACGCCGTCGGGCGCGCAGGGCTGGTTCTTCAATACCCGGCGCGACAAGCTCAAGGACAAGCGGCTGCGCGAAGCCTTCATTTACGCGTTCGATTTCGAATGGACCAACAAGACCCTGATGTACGGGAGTTACAAACGGACCCATTCGGTGTTCGAGAACTCCGACATGATGGCTGTCGGCAAGCCCTCGCGCGCGGAATTGGCGCTGCTCGAACCGTTCCGCGGCAAGGTCGCCGACGAGGTGTTCGGCGAGCCGTTCGTGCCGCCGGTCTCCGACGGCTCGGGCCAGGACCGGGCGCTCCTGCGCCAGGCGAACGCGGTGTTGCAGGAGGCCGGCTTCGTCGTCAAGGACGGCAAGCGGGTGACGCCGCAGGGCGAGCCGATCAGCGTCGAATTCCTGCTGGACGAGCCGTCGTTCCAGCCGCATCACATGCCGTTCATCAAGAATCTCGGGACGCTGGGCATTGACGCGACGCTGCGCATCGTCGATCCCGTGCAATATCGCAAGCGGGTCGATGATTTTGACTTCGACCTCACGGTGCAGCGGTTCGGATTCT
>Ga0306926_10001516_pt1 | contig 23173 bp, 18 predicted proteins | sample flu12Cox44000178_FD_203759 | JGI IMG/M metagenome (GOLD analysis project Ga0306926, IMG submission 203759) | Lab enrichment of tropical soil microbial communities from Luquillo Experimental Forest, Puerto Rico - flux8day.12C.oxic.44.000.178 (v2)... | ecosystem: Environmental > Terrestrial >...
GCCGTCAATCACCACTTCCTCCGGGGTGAGGCACTCGGCGAAGCGGACGCCTTCTTCCATGGCTTTGGCAACCTCTTCGTGATTGAGCGTATAGCTCGGAGAGTCGATCAGCCGCCGCCGGTAGGCAATCGTGGAGCCGCCCCAGGAATTCAGCAGATCGACCAGGTTCGGGGCTCTGCCTTCCCGCGCGGCCGCTTTGCGCTCTTCGCCGATGGCGCGCGCGTGCGCCAGGAACTCTTCGGCCGCCTCGGTCTCCTCTTCGGTCCACGACGCGCGGACCGCTTCCTCCCCGCGTTCGGCCACCAGCGTCCAGTACCGTTTTTGGAACTTCTCAACCTGCACCACGTAGTAGGCCAGCGATTCGGTGGCAGTGTCGATGGCTGTCAGGCCGCCGCCCACCACGACGATCGGCATCCGCACTTGCAGGTTGGCAACGGAATCGGATTTGGCCGCTCCGGTGAGCTGCAACGCCATCAGGAAATCCGACGCCTGGCGGACGCCGCGCGCGAGCCCGTTTTTCATCGGGATCACCGTCGGCCTGCCGGCGCCCGCGCACAAGGCGATGTGGTCGAAGCCCATTTCGAAGGCGCTGTCCACGGTGACTGTGCCGCCAAACCGCACGCCGCCATACATCCGGAATTGCCGCCTCCGCTCCAGCAGCAGACGCTCGAGCTTCAAGAAATTCTTGTTCCAGCGCACCGTGATGCCGTATTCGGCCACGCCTCCGAAACCGGCCATTAGGCGCTTGTCTAACGATTCGTACAGTTCGCTGACGTCGCGAATGGGACGGAACGCAACGCGCTCTCCGGCCGGAGTGATCCCGGAAATCTCCGAACGAAGCGGCTCAATCTTGAGGCCATCCACCGCCACGACCGTGTGTCCCTCGTTCATTAAGTGGTGGGCCAGAGTACTGCCGGCAGGCCCCAGCCCGACCACCAGAATCTTGTATCCGCTTTCCGGCTTCGGCAACGGGCGTTTCAGGTTGAGGGGGTTCCAGCGGGTCAGCAGGCTGTAGATCTCAAAGCCCCACGGGAATTCGAGCAAGTCCTTCAGCGTGCGCGTCTCCACTTGCGGGATGTCGACCGGCTCTTGCTTCTGGAAAATGCAGGCCTTCATGCAGTCATTACAGATCCGGTGTCCGGTCCCCGCGCACAGCGGATTGTCGATTATGACCGTGGCCAGGGCACCGATCGTATTGCCGGCGAGTTTGAGCACATTCATCTCGGAAATTTTCTCGTCGAGCGGGCAGCCCGCCAGGGTCACGCCAAAAACAGAGTGTTTGAACTCGCCGGTCTTTTCTTTCAGGCCGGTGGAGCATGAGTCTTTTCCCTGGTGGTGGCACTTGATGCAGTAGTTGGCCTGATCCAGGGCGCCGAGCAGGTCGGTGCCGGCGTCGGTGAGGCGAAAACCGTCGCGATAGCGCCAGTGCTCGCGGCCGAGCTGCAACTGAGCAACCCCGTTACGGGTCAGCGATTCCACCGGCACCATGTCATAAGGATCGGTCTTGGCGGGAGCACGAAACAGGCGCGTGCCCCGGTGCCGCTCACGGCCTTGGCGCGCTAAGGTCGCCCATGCGGCGTACTGGGCAGCTTGCTTGATGGCGGCGGCGTGCTGTTCCTCAGCTGCCATCCACTGGCTGATGTGCCGGGAAAAGCTGTCGTCGGTTACGGGTTCACCAAACAGAGCTTCGAGCTCATGATGGAGCGAGTCTCCATCGATTGCCGAGGCCTTCGCGGCGTTCATCCCAGTCAGAGCCCGCTTGTGGATGAACTTGCGCTTCACCGTGTACATCGCAGTGAAGGCCGATTCCCGATGCTGCAGACTCCGGATCTCCGCTTGAATGCCGAATAGATCGCCAATGAAGTCTTCTAAAGGCTCAGCGAGTTCGAGAATCAGGTCGGACTCCTGCTTGCGCGTGAGGCACTGCGGCTCCAGACGGGCGGCCACAAGCCTCGCATGGAGCGCCGGGTCGGCCGCCGCGAGACGCTTCAGGAAGGCTTCATCGACGCGAACGAGTCCATCCTGTTCATAGAGGTCCCGAAAGGTAATCCCGGACCGGAGAGCGAGCTTACTCGGATAGTCAGGCTGCGGTTCTTCTTTGACGACTCGCATTCTTGAGTTGGCAAAAATACCTTGATCCGGGTCTCCGCAAACCATACCGGCGGATCTGAGTGATTAAGAGTGCGCCTCTTTGCTTTTAGAATAGCAGGCTTGACCCGAGCGCGTTTCAATCCTACCCTGAACTAGATATGAGTGCAATCACCTTGAAGGTCAACGGGCAATCTCATACGCTGGACCTCGACCCGGCCACGCCGCTGCTCTACGCTCTGAGCGACGACCTGGAGTTGCGCGGGCCGAAGTTCGGCTGTGGACTCGGGCAATGCGGCGCGTGCACGGTCATCGTGAAAGGCCAGGCCATCCGCTCTTGCATCACGCCCGTGCGGGCCGTGGCCGGCTCGGAAATTACTACCCTGGAGGGAATCGGGACCGCGGACAAACCTCACCCGATCCAGCGTGCTTTCATCGAGGAGCAAGCCGCGCAGTGCGGTTTCTGCGTGAGCGGCGTGATCATGACCGCGAAGGCGTTTCTCGACAAGCACCCAAGGGCCACTGAGGAGGAGATTCGCCAGGCGCTCGCGGGTGTGCTCTGCCGCTGCTTTACGGGCGTCCGGATGCTGCGAGCCATCCATCGCGCGGGACAGGAGATGGCGCGATGAAAACTTTGACTCCGGATGCGCGGGCCGCCCTCGAACGCGCAGGCTTCCTCCGTCGGGACTTTCTCAAAGGGGCGGGCGCCCTCATTGTCGGCTTCAGCACTGGGGCCATGAGGACAGCCCACGCCCAGTTCGGTGGGCCGAGTCCCGGCGCACCGCCAATCAATCAGCTCGATTCCTGGATCGCCATCGCCGCCGACGGGAGAGTGACGGCGTACAGCGGCAAGGAAGAGCTGGGCCAGGGCATTTCGACCGCACAGGCCCAGTTGGTGGCCGAAGAACTTTCCGTTCCCTTCAACCGCGTCAACCTGATTTATTGTGACACCGCGCTGACGCCCGATCAGGCATACACGGCCGGCAGCCAGTCGCATCCCGCCAATTTCAACCGCAACAACCTGGCGCAAGCCGGCGCCACGGCGCGCGAAGCACTCTTTCGATTGGCATCGGAAAGGCTGGGCGTTCCGGTCGACCAACTGACGGCCAGCGACGGGGTGATCCGCCTCAAGAGCGATCCCTCAAAGGCGCTGGGTTATGGGCAACTGGTCGCGGGCAGGAGATTCAATCTCCAAGTTGACCCGAACGCCAAGCGAAAACCTGCCAGTGAGTGGACCGTGCTCGGCAAGCCGGTGCCGCGGCCTGACATCCCGGCACTGGTCACCGGCGAATTCGAGTTCGTCCACAACGTCCGCGTCCCCGGCATGCTGCACGGCAGAGTGGTCCGGCCGCCGGCCGTGGGCGCCACCGTGATGAGCGTGGATGAGGGCTCGGTCAAGAATCTCGCCGGCGTGGTGAAGGTGGTGGTGAAGAAGAACTTCGTCGGCGTGGTCGCGGAAAAGCCCTGGCAGGCGATTCAGGCAGCCAGCCAGGTCAAAGTCACTTGGTCGGCCGGCGCGGGTCTGCCGAGCCATGCGACTTTCTATGCGCATATGCGAACCCAGCCCGCCCGGGACGCGCTGGCGGTGGATTCCAAGGATGTCGAAGAGAGCTTAGCGGCCGCGGCGACGGTTCTGAAGGCGACCTATCTGCATCCCTACCAGATGCACGGCTCGATGGGTAGTTCCTGCGCAGTCGCCGACGTCGAAGGCGAGAAAGCGACGGTGTGGTCTCCTACGCAAGGCGTCTGGTATCAAAAGAGCACCGTGGCCATGTTGCTCGGCCTGAAGCCGGAAAACGTGCATGTCATCTTCCGGAGAGGTTCCGGCTGCTACGGTTTGAACGGCGCGGATACGGTCACCTACGACGCCGCGATCCTCTCACAGGCCGTGGGCAAGCCGGTGCGCGTGCAGCTCTCGCGCAAAGACGAGATGGCCTGGGAGAACTACGGGAACGCCTATGCGATCGAAGAGCGGGCCGGGCTGGATGCACAGGGCAACATCATCGCCTGGGATCATGAATCCTGGTCGCCGACTCGCGGAAACCGGCCCGGCCCGGGAACTCCGGGCAACGTCGTTACCGGCTTCCTGGCGGGCTTCTCGCCGCAACCTTTCACGCCGCGATCTCCCGCGTCATCGCCCACGGCCTACAATAACAACGCCAACGCCGTGCCCTCCTACGTTGCCGGCAACGTGGGCGGGCGCGACCAGGGAACCGGAACCGTGAAGAGCGAACGCGTGCTGACACACACCATCGAGTCGCCGTTCTGGACAGGGCCTCTACGCTCTCCCAACCGCTTGCAGAACACCTTTGCTCACGAATGCTTCCTGGATGAGTTGGCGGCGCACTCCAAGGCCGATCCGGTCGAGTACCGGCTGCGTCACCTGAGGGATCCCCGGCTGATCGCCGTCGTCAACGAAGTCGCGAAAGCGGCTAACTGGGAAGTGCGTCCGTCACCGAAACCAGCCGCCCGGAAAACCGGTGTCGTGACAGGCCGTGGCATGGCCAGCGTGTTGTACGAGGGCGATAACGGCTACTCCGCCCTGGTCGCCGAAGTCGAAGTCAATCAGGATACTGGAAGCGTGGTGGTGAAGCGCTTCGTGGTTTGTAACGACGTCGGCCCGGTCTCGAATCCCGACGGGCTGCGCAACCAGATCGAAGGCGGCGCGCTACAGGGCTTGAGCCGCGCCTTGATGGAAGAGGTGACGTGGGACGACCAAAAAGTCACTTCCTTCGACTGGCGAACCTACCACACTCTGCCACTCGGCTTCGACGTTCCGAAAGTGGAGGCCGTACTGCTGAATCGTCCCGACCAAGAAGCGACGGGTGCGGGTGAGACTTCGATTACGGTGGTTGCTGCGGCGCTGGGCAATGCGATTTTTGACGCCACCGGCGCGCGCATCCGCCAGATTCCGTTCACGCCCGAGCGCGTGAAGGCCGCACTGGCGGCGCGGGGCTGAGGGGCACTAACGAAACGCTAATTTCGCCTTTCGTTCCTCCTCGGCTTTGATACCGGGGCCGAACAGTTGCTCGAAGAAGCCCTCCTTGACCAGGCGGTCGACAACGCTGTTGTCAATTACCTTGTGGAAGTCGAAGGACTTCATTTGCGCTTCCACGCGCTGGTCTGCCGGGTGCTCGAGGACGTATCTGACCGCCGCGGCCGGAATGTACGGCACACGCTCATAGGCGTTGACCTTCGCGTAGTGGTCGTAGACGCGTTCCTGGTCGGCCGGGTCTTGCTTGTCCCACTTCAAGTAGGCGCTGGTGGCGAATGCCTTGTCGTCGTAGAAGCGTTTGATGGCTTCCGCGTGCACCTTGATCATCGCCTCTACAAGCCTAGGGTTCGCTGTCACCGCGCTCTTCTTGAACAGGTACACCGAAGGCGCGTAGATGTCGTCGTAGTCGCTGATGTTCCCCAGATTCTTGAAGCCCTCAGTTTCGAGCTTGAAATAGACTGGCGCTGTAAGCATGACCGCGTCGACCCGGTCACCGACCAGCGCTGCCGCCCGCGCGCTGACGTCTCCGCCGATGGGGACCCACTGCACGTCCCGTACTCCCAGCCCGGTTTTGGCGATCAGCCCGTTGGTGTAATTGTAAGGGGCGTCGCCGATCTGGCTCACGCCGATTCGCTTGCCCTTGAGCGCGCGGACGCTCGTGATGTTCTTCTGCGCCATCAGAGCGAACAGGCTCTTGTTGAACGGGCTGCCGACTGCCATGAGAGATCCATCGCGGGAGGCCGCGATCATGGTTTGTTCCAGCGTATACGTGGTCATTACGGCCTCTCCACTGACCACCATCGCGATGCCGGCCGGATGGACGCCAAACACCAGGTTCACCTCAAAGCCGTACTTCTGGTAATAGCCTCCCTCTTTGGCAAGGTACAGCGGCCAAACCTGGCCGGTTCGTGTCGGATAGTTGATGTTGACTTTCTGTACGAGGGACTGCGCCCATGAGCCGGGCACGCTCAGAAGGAACAGTAAAAAAAGGGTCCGACGCATGTCCTTGTCTCCTCCCCTGCGGTCTAAGCCTCCGGCTTGTGCGCCCGAAACGCGCTCAACTCCACTTGGCAAAGCCCATCGCGCTGCCGGTGCCGGCTTCAGAGCGATAGCACGGCACATAATCCACCAGCTCCATGGCTAGACCGGCTTCCGCCATCATGCCCGCCACCGTGATCCAATTCTTGATTTCCGAGGTCCCCGATTGAAACATCTGCTCGTCGAGACTCGAGAGCTGGGCGACGTCGCCCTGCTCCAAGGCTTTGAGCACGCAGGCATCAAAGGACTCGTCCACCACGAAGTGGCTCAGGCCGCCGGAAGCGATGACCGCGACGTTCCAGTCCTGCGGCCACGACGCGACTGCCCGACCCAGTGAGCGGCCGAACTGGAAACAACGTCCCGCCGGCGGCTGGTTGGGCGGATAGAATGTGTTGACCAACACCGGGACGTGGGGCACCACATCGTCCCGCATCACGCGCCGGTAGACGAACCCAAAGGCGTGTGGGGCCGAGTTTACACCGATCTCGCCGGCAGTGAGGCGCTTGAGCTGTGCCACGTCGAAGCCATCGGCAGTCACACGCTGGATCAAATGCCGGCCGAGATCGGGCAAGCACGGGTACTGCGTGTAGACCGGCGGGGTGCGGTCTGCCTCGGCGCGCGCCACGCCGCGATTGAGCTTGGCCAGAAACTCCGGAGTGCGCGGATGACCTTCCACGTATTCGCCCCAGAACAACGCCAGGGCCGGGACGTGGTCGCGGGTGAACACCTCCATCTGGTCGTTGCCGATCACCACGGCCACGTCGGGCCGGTGCGCCTGGAAAATGTCGCCCAGCTCCCGAATGGCTTTCTGGCAGCGCTCATGGCGTTGCTGGCAAACCTCCGGCTTGATCTGCTCGGCGAGCCGCTCCCGCCGTTGCAACTCGACCAGTTCGTCGAACGTGTAGGTCTTACCCCTAAAGAAATGCCGCGGATTCTCGCGGTCTGCCAAAACGCGGTCGGCCCAGTACTCCGGCGGGATGGAGAGCATGGGGCCGTGCGAGGTGCCCAGTCCAAAGGTGATCCGAGCCACGCCGCTACCTCCCGCTGCTTGAGGCGGTTTGGTGGGCAACGGGGATGTTCGCCCGCGAAAACAGGCGCCGCGCGTTGTGTTCGAATATATTCCGCCGGTCTAGATCCGAAAGAAAATCGATCGAGTCTATTAGCGGCTTTATATCGTCGTAACTTCGGCCGGTCGCCGGATTGGTCGCTGATCCCGACCCCGGGTTCTCGGTCCCGAAAAGAACATTGCTGCTGCCCACCAGGCTGATCAGCATTTCCAGTGATTTCGTCGCGTGCAGACAGGTGTCGTAATAGAGCAAGCGCAGCCGCCGGTTGAACTCCTCCACCGTGCCGCCCTGTTTCATGACGTAATCCGCTTGCCAGCGTCCGATCTGGTAAGGCACGGAGCCGCCGCCATGGGCCACGATGATCTTTACTTTCGGAAAGTCGTCCAATACGCGTGAATTGATCAGCGAGAGGACCGCGAGGCTTTCCTCCGAAATGAAATGCTGGCTGTAGCTCTCGCGCCCGTGCTTGCAGCCGCTCGAGTGAATGAGGCCGGGGATATCCAATTCCACCATCTTCTCCCAGAGCGGATACCAGTATTCGTCGGCAAGCGTGGGTGTGAGGCTGTCACCTTCACCCGGATCGGTATCGATCAGCAGGCCGATGAATCCGAGTTCCTTTACGCAACGTTCCAACTCAGCAAACCCGAAGCTCACCGGCTCGCCTGAGGCCTGCGGCGGAGCGCAGACCCCGCGAAACCGGTTCGGGAAAGCCTTCACTTGCTGGGCGATGTAATCGTGATTGGCCACCGCCCACGACTCCATGATCTTGAGCGGCTTCTCTGCGTGCATGAGTTGAAACGGCCGTGGCGACAGCAACTGCATATCGGTGCCCACCGAATCCATGATCCGCAGGTTCCGCTTCGTATCGGGATGGTCACGAACGTATTCGTCACTGAATCGCTTCGGGGCGTAGCCATGCGCGCCGCGGGCGGAAAGCTGGACGGATTTCCACTGGTACAACTCCGGTGCGGCCCAAACGTGGGCGTGAACATCGATCACCATCAGGTTCTCCAACTCCGGATTGAGGGTTTTGTCGAACCTAATATAATAGCGGAAGCCTTTCCAGCGTAATGCCAGGCAACGCATGAAAGCCATCTACATTGAACAAACCGGCGGGCCCGAGGTGCTGCGCTTCGGCGAGGTTCCCACCCCAGAGCCCGCCAAGGGTGAAGTGCTGGTGAAACTTGAAGCGTCCGGCGTCAATTTTACCGATCTAAACGCGCGCAGCGGCCTCAACCAGATTCCTCTTCCAGCGGTGCTCGGCTCGGAAGGAGCGGGCACGGTGGAGCGCTTGGGTGATGGGGTCATGACGTGCAAGCCCGGTGACCGGGTCGCCTACTGCATGGCGCGCGGTTCCTACGCCGAATATGCAGCGGTCCCGGCCAAAATGCTGGTGCGCATTCCCGGAGCCATCGACTCGCGGACGGCGGCGGCGGCCATGCTTCAGGGAATGACCGCGCACTACCTCACACACTCCACCTTTCCTCTCAAGCCAGGGCAGACCGCGTTGGTCCACGCCGCCGCGGGCGGCACAGGCCGTCTGGTGGTCCAGATGGCCGCGATGCTGGGGGCCCGCGTGATCGCCACCGTCGGGACCGAGGCCAAGGCAGAACTGGCGCGCCAGGCCGGCGCCAGCGACGCGATCCTCTATGACCAGCAGGACTGGGTGGCGGAAGTCAAGCGGCTTACTGGTGGATCCGGCGTCGACGTGGTATACGATTCCGTCGGCAAAGCTACCTTCCTCAAAGGATTCGACTGTCTTCGATCGCGTGGCATGATGGTCCATTTCGGGGTGGCCAGCGGCCCGGTCGATCTGTTCGACACCCGGACACTGACTGGGAAAGGTTCGGTTTTCCTCGCGCGTCCCACGCTTGCCAGTCATATAGCCTATCCCGCGGAACTGGCCTGGCGTTCCGGCGACCTGTTCCGCTGGATCAAAGATGGAAAACTGGAGTTGCGAATCGATCGGGACTACCCGCTAGCCGAAGGAGCGCAAGCCCACCGCGACATGGAAGCTCGCAAAACCACCGGCAAGCTGCTTTTGCGAACGTGAGAGCGCAGTGGTTCGGCGGCCGGCTCACCGCTGATTCGCGCCTGGCGTTAGAGTCGAATTTGATGAGCCAAGCGATCGAATTGGGTCGACGGCACCTGCGGCGCGTCTGCGATTCCACGAGTCTCGGTTTCAATGCCGCAGCCGACCTGCCGGTATTGAGCGAGGTGCTCGGCCAGCCGCGCGCGGTCGCAGCGCTGGCTTTTGGCGCCAGCATCGCCAGCCAGGGCTTCAACCTGTTGCCCTAGGCCAGCCGGTCGGGAAAGACGCTCGTTCGCGAGTATCTCGAGCAGCGCGCGGAGACCGAGTCCGTGCCTCCCGACCTCTGCTACGTCTATAACTTTGGCCACGCTCGCCGCTCGTTGCCGCTGCCACTGCTGACAGGCCGCGGCCTTCAATTGAAGCAGAACTTCGATGCTTTTATCGTGAACGCAAGACGGCGATCCCCAAGGCTTTTTGAGTCCGAAGAGGACACCAAGCACCGCGACAAGGTCATGCAGGAGTTAGAAATGGGCGACCGCTCGCCCAAGGCCTGCGCTACTCAGCGCGAGGTGCCCAGGGCGATCGACTTGGGCACCCATGCGGGCGTCCCCTCTTCCCATTTATCCTCCGTGATAGGCCGTTGGTTCGAACCGTCTGCCTTCATCACGAACAGTTCCGCGTACGGCTGAGGAGCGCCGTCGTAAAGCGGGGCTTCATCCCGGAAACCCAGTCGCGAACTGCTAAAGAGAATATTCTGACCGTCGGGCGACCAGGCGCAATGAGCGTCGTTGCCGGGCGCATCGGTCAGTTGCTTGAGATCGGTGCCGTCCGGCCGGACGGTGAAAATATCGAATGCGTTCTGGCTCGTGCGTGTGAATCCGATTCTATCCCCGCGGGGGGACCACATCGGGAAATTGTCGTAGTCCGATGTCAGCTTGGCGATCGAGCCGTCCTCCAGGTTGAGGATGCGCAGACCGTGCTCCTGCGCCGACCAAATACGGTACACAATGCGCTTGCCATCCGGCGACCAGCTTGGAAAACCGCTATTCGCCGGACCGCTGGTGAGTTCGCGCCTCCCCGATCCGTCGGGGTGAATCATCATCAATCGCGCCGGCTTACTATCGCGGTCCAGAAAGAAGGCGCCCATTCCGAACGCGATCCATTTCCCATCCGGTGACCACGACGGCGAGAAAGCGGCTCCCGATTTGTCCGAGAAGAGTCGCGTCGTGTTACGACCGTCTAGGTCTGTGACTGATAAGGCCACCTCAGAAAGTCGCGGGCCGGCGACGATTTCTCCAAATGGGGTCATTGCCACCTTACCGCCGGGGGAAACCGCGGGGAACTCACCGGAATGCCGTATTTCGAATTCAGGATCCTTGGCGAAAATGGGTTGGCTCTGCCGCGATGCGTAAATGAATTTCTCATAAATAATCCGTTTGCCGTCGGCCGACCAGGAAGGGTTGCGGATTCCCGAGTCCGGTCCGCGCTCACCGGTGGTGAACGCCAGCCCACCGTGCGAGCCCGGCGCTTTTGCAACATAACCGATTCGATCGGCGGAGAGGAACTGCGGCGATACCTTCATGCCAGGACCCGAAGTATAATCTCTTCGATCACCAGTAGCCACGTCGACGGACACAATCTGCGACGCGGGCGCGCCGAATCCGCGCGCCGCAAACGTGTCCTCTACCGGCAGTTCGTAAAACACGATCCGCTTGCCATCCGGGGACCATTTCGGCGAGCCCGCGAATTTGCCCGCCGGCGTGAGCCTTCGCAGGCCCGTGCCATCGATCTTGATTACGTAGAGGCTTGCGGCCAGAAGGTGCTCCCATCGCCCCTTCGCGTGATCGATTTTGACGTGGCGGTCAGCTTCCGTATTCCGATCGGAGGAAAATGCTATCCATTTTCCGTCCGGCGACCACGAGGGCCGGAAGTTGGCGTTGGGCCCGGTCGTGTTGGTGAGTTGCAGGGCATTGCGGGTCTTCAGGTCGAGAATCCAGATGTTGGCGGATCCTGAATTGCGGGTCGAGATGAATACGAGTTCCGTGCCGTCGGGCGAGAAGGCCGCCGCGTCATTGAAACCCGCATTACTGGTGAGCCGTTCGAGCCCGGTTCCGTCGGGTCGCACACGATAAATATCCGCCGCGCCTTTGCGTTCGGACGTGAAGACGATCCATTTCCCGTCCGTCGAAAATGAGGCATCATAGTCAAATCCGGTTTCGGCGAACAACTTTCTCTCGCCGCTTCCATCTCCATTCGCCACGAACAACTCCGAGGCAGACGGCCCGATACGGTTCACCAGAAGCGTGTCCTTGGCCAAGGCCGGCTGAACCGCAAATAACGCCACCATCAAGATTGTCAGAACCAGAGAGGTCATTTTCACTCACCACCTCCTACTGCAGGATAGCTGCGCGTTTCCCATATTACCGGAGGGATCGCTATCGAGCAGCAGCGAGAGCCTGTCAAACATAATCCGCCTTGCCCATTTCGAGCGTATTTCCGCGGGCAGCTTCGCCATCACGTTTCCTACACGCAACCGGCATGAGCGTTCGAGCCTCTCCTCCGGCACCACATCAACCCGCTCGGCCGTCGCCTGCTTCGCTACTTCCCATCTCGGCGCGGAATCTTCCAGAGAAAGAACTTGTGGCTAAGAGAACCGATTTCATCGTCGTCCGCTCCCGGCAGCGACTGTTCCTTCTCTGGTCTCCAGGTCCCCATGTCGAAGGTGTTCGAGACCACCCGCGTGCCAGGCTTCAGGTTCTGGAGCAGCTTCGGGCGAAGTTTCAAGTTAATGCTCGGTAACAGAAACAGGGTCACGACCGTGGCCTCGCGAAAATTAGCCTGGAATAGGTCGTTCTCTTCAAATCGCACCAGATTTTCCACGCCTGCCTTCTTAGCGTTTTCCCTCGCCTCCTGGATGCGGTCCGGATCGATGTCGATTCCGACGCCACGCGCGCCGTAAGTCTTCGCCGCGGCGATCACGATGCGCCCGTCGCCACATCCAAGATCGTAAACGATGTCGGCCTTTTTCACGTCGGCAAGCTTCAACATCGCCCGCACCGCTTCCTCCGTGGTGGGAACGTAAGGAACGTCCGGCTGCCGCTTCCGCTCACCGCGTTGGGCCGCGGCCTGCGAAACGCCAAGAATCAACATCGCAAATCCGACGCACGCGGTCGACTTTCGGTAGCGCATGGCTCACCTCCAGTGGATCAGAGTAACGCAAACACCGCTTCTAATCTACATCACCGTTCGTGCGTCGGCGGCTTGTCGCAGTCAGGCCTCTTCACAAAATGCATCCGCACCGGGCACCAGTCGAGATACTCCACCGTGAACGATTCAAGCGGCCCCGGGATGCCTCTATCGGGCTCACCATGACACAAGTTTGAGACAGGAACAAGAGCGGATTTCGACAGCGTTGCCTGCGGCGGCTGCGGAAATCTCAAACATCTCAGTTGCGGCAACTACCGCGCGGCGTCTATCGAATTTCACCAGGAGGTGGTGAGGCCTGTCGAACTCTGTCGACCTTCCTGACGACTGGGAAGCTTCTCGACCCCGTCAAGCGAATCAAAGCAGGGAACTGAATGCCTCTCGGGACGAAGCCCAATCGAGACCAGGGGCTCATAATACGAAGTGGAATGGCAGGGGCGCAGCGAGTCGAGCAGTTTCGAGCATCAGCAGCGTTGGCGAGCTACCTTCCTGCTCGTCGCTCCTCGACGGTGGATCCAACAGAGGTATTGGGGGCCGAATAAGTCACGAAGGCTGTCCGGATAAGCACGAAGACCCCGAAGGAGAGGATTGGCCTTTCCGTATTTCCCGTCTTCCCGCGCCTAGAGATTCAGCCGAGAGCCGGCTTGCTGGAAGGTAAAAAAGAGCGTGGCGTAATTCGACGCTTCACTTCGGCAATTCCCGCCCAGTGATTGCTTCCAGGCGTTTCTGGAGCATCTCCCGGAGTTCGGTGATATTCCGGTATTGGGGCACGCTGTGAACCGATAGGTCAAAGTGAACAGGAGTTCCGGTCTTACGGAACAGAATCGGCCGCTTCCCAATGGCATAGGCATAACCGATCTCGTAGTAAACGTTTGGCCTTTCGCTGGTAAGATCAGCAATGAGAAATTCCGAAGAGCGAATGCGATCTAGGATCACGTGTGTGATGACATCCTGAGGTTCAATACGGTCGGTTGTATCGGCGTGGATTCCAAACTGTCCAAATACCTCCTTGAAAATATTCGCCACATCATCCAGTTCAGGGTGGTTCTCATCCAACCACATCAGAATAAAAGCGGTATTCGGGTGAACTGTGAGGGTTATGTGACGTAAAGTATCATCTACTATGAGAATGCGATCCGATGGAAGGCCGTTTAGAAGTTGAACTGCAGAGTCAACGGTACCTTTGACTGAGTTGGTGAGATTATCCTTAAGCTGTGGTTTCCCGTTCAGTGCCCCAGCCAACTCCGTCAAATAAAAAGAGAGTGTCTCCTGAAGGCGGTCATAGTTGAGCACACCTTGAGTCAAGTGATGAGCTGCACTGAACCAGCCATATAGATCAGTTATTAGTTCCCTCCGTGTGCTGTTTGTTGCTTCCGGGAATCTAACCACTCCTTGCTCATCTACTGGACATGACTCGACGAAAGCAATGATTCTTTTTCGCAAGTGTTCACCGGAAGAAACGTGTCTGTCAACTTCTTCGCCGAATCTGGGCATATCGTTCTTCAGCTTCAGTGGCCCTCAAATCCCTCAGCAATCACGGGACAGGTTCCAGGTAGCTGTCGTAGTCGTTCCAGTTGGAGACATCCCCAATATCTCTGGTACGGCGCCTCTCTGCTGCCGATACCTTTGCCGAATCCGGCGAGGTCCTCATCAAAGTCAGGTCGGCTAAAGTCTGCGTCGGCTAAGTTCACGGACCGCATATCCGAAGTGTGCAGGTCCGATGTCAACTCAGGAAACTCCTGCCGCCAGAGACTCCAGACATCCATTCCCGGCTTCAGAATCGCGAGATGTTTAGAATCGGCCATGGGTACATCTAGGAAATATTAAGACAATGTTGCTAATGCGCCAATACACTCATCGTCCTGCTGAGCAGTTCTGCAAACTGCTTCCAAGTTTTCCTAGCGGCATTCACTCGATTTCCACTAGGCCACCACTGCACGCTGCCACGACCCATGATCAGAGTGCCTAGCAGAGCCTCACCGCTGCGGATTTCAATGGTCATGGAATTTTCACTTTTGAGCTTCGTCAATTCGACGGTGTTGGGGAGATGGGCAACGACTTTGGTAAACACGACAGCCGCGCTCCTCCGTTTCATAGGTGTTGCCATATCTCAATCGTACCCCCCAACATCATTGGCGGGAAGCCGATGCCCCTCACCCTCAAGAATATCAATGCGAGGCTTTGGCCGCAGTTGACAAGGGATTCCAAGGAGTGTCGCCCAAAGCCGGATCAATCGTCACCCGCTTGATCCTCTGGAAGAACGATCCTGGCTTGTAGCTCACTTGATCCGGGTGATAAAGCATCCGGGCCGTCAAGTGATTCCCCAGATTTGGCGCTACCAAGTCTCAGCGTCAGGTCCGTAGCTAGTTGTCACCACATCGCCTTGATTGTGTCTTCATTCAATTCAACAGGTGCCGCAAAGATCTCGCACCGCGGTGACGCCACCGTGACGATTGGTTCGAGTCGGCATGGTCTCAGGTCCCATCCTGATAAACACATCTTGGTGATAGATCACCTAGGAGGGTCCTCGAATTCAGCCGCTGGAAATCCACTTGGTTGGGACGAGAGTCCGACTGAGATGATACATCCTTCTTCCCCGTTATTGGGGTGGCCACTGTGACAAACTCGATGGTCGGCTTTACAGCCACCAGTTCAGCTGGCCGGGAGAGACCTGTGCGCCTAAGGCCTGCGGACACACCTTGGTATCGACGCGATCCAAATTGGGTTTACTGTGACAGTCCATCGCACGCGGACTGAGAGAAGAGATACGGCTTACCTTGACGGCGTACAACTTTGAAGCGGACCCAAAGACCCACAGACCGATCGGGCGGTTGATACGAGCTCTAAAAGGAAAGAACGAGAAGCTTTACGAGCTTTCCGAGGATCTGGTCGAAGGTTCCCAACGCTTCGGCCAGCCAGGTGACTTTTGAGAAGAATCTCGCGCTCAAGGACCTGGCGCCGGGACCGTACACCCATCCGTTCGAAAGTACTCGGACCGAACCGTAATCAGGTTCTGACAACCTCGGCCAAACTTACTGTAAATTAATGTTCAGCAGTACGGGCTAGGTACTAGGGCCGAGGGACAGGGTGACACCTCAAACTGATCCAATGGATACGAAGGCCCTTGTCCCGGCGCTTCCCCAACCTCCTTTGTGGTCCAGCAATTGACGAAGGCTTTTTATGGACCTCAACAGCCCCGCAGGCGTGAACGATAGAAAGGCGCCAATTCCGAAGGGAATCGGTCTAATCCAGGGGCACGCGCGTTTTCGTTGGTGAACATCCACAAAAGAAGTGCTCTATACTCAAGTGGAGGAGATGGTGCCCACCTCGGCTCCTAAAAGGGGACGTTCAAGGGTCTACGTCAACGCTATAGCGATGACCTACTATGGATCCCAGGTCGTTTCGCAGCGGCAAGAGTTGGTTCTTCGGGTGGGATTGGGGGAGTGAGTGTCAAAATTCGATAGAGTTGGTTGGAGTCGATGGGTGACTGTGGTCTTCATTTTGCTGGTGCTGATCTTTGTGCCGGCCGCACAGGCGGGCCCTTCGCCTAGTACGCAGGCTCAAAAGAGGATGGTTCAGGCCGTGGACAAAACCTTGCGAGAAGGCCTGCATGCGAAGCTACCGCCTCATCTTTCCACTCTGCTGGGCATATCCGAGGAAAAAGAGTGTCTCGTCATGCAAGGACTGGTGCGGACCGAGAAGGTCGTGCAGGGGTTTGATGTCTCGATGGCGAATGCAAATGACATTGTTCTTTTCGTCGTGGACGAGACTACAAACGACCAGATCCTCTATTTAACTTCGAGGGAAGGCGCGCTCCGAAAAGTGGTTTCGGTCAAGCGGGGCATCGGCGGGGTTCTCCGGATTAGCGCCGATGATAGGAGAGCGTTCGAGAAAGAAAAACAGTTTTGGTTGGATCGCCTGGCCCCGGTCGGTCGCTCGAAGTGAGGACCGGTCACGGGTTCGTCCCTAAAGATTCTCCCTATGCGCCGTCCGCTCCCAATCAGTTGAAATTCGCACCACGCCGAGACTTTTTGGAACAGCTCGTCTGAAGAGGGAGACCTTGCGGCGCTACGCCCGCAAAAAGCCCTCTGGCACCAACCGACCCGGCGCCCTGAAGTGTCCGAGGAACGGATAGTCTCTGTTCCGGCGCCAGTCAGGTGGCCGAGGTGCTACGTGCGCCACTTTCTGACGCAGCTCTCTAACTCTGAGAAGTTTTCGGGAAAAATAACCTGGTTTCTGCGCCTGCATTGCTTCCGTTGTCTCGACCGGCATGAATTCAACGGCGAATTTGCCGTCCGAGTCGAGATGGAGGTCGAGCTGTTGTAGGCCGGCACCAAAGTCTTCAGCGACGGGCGCCCGCCCAGGCCCGTCTATCGGACCCCGCCTAAGCCGGCCGATGCGCCTTGAGGAAGGAATGAATTTGGCGCACCGCCAGGGGAATTCGCTCCTTGGGTTCTTTCCAGGGGAACATGCTTACTTCGGCCTTTGGCGCAAGCATCGCGCACTCCATGGCGACGGCATATGGGTGCGCGGGGACGTCGTCCGGCAGGACCAGAATCGGGTTTTGGCAACCACGCACGAAATCGCGTGTCACGGTGAAGACGAAGTCGGGGTTGGTTTCGAACATCTTGGTCACAAATTGGTCGGCCGTCTGGATCGTGATCTCGGGCCGTTTCGCGGTCAGTGCCGCACCCCAGCTCTTCCAGAATGTGCCAGGGTACTTAGGGTCGCGCATCTCCGGGCGCCAGCCTACGGGCTGCGCCAGCACAGCTGCGGAAATGCGACTGGGTGCGCGCTTCAAAAGACTCCAGATGAAAGGGCCGCCAATGCAGAAACCCATCACCATGAACTTGTCGATCCCCAGATGATCCATCAGGCCGAGCTGGTCGTCGGCATAGGATTCCCACGGCCGGTCGACCTCGACAGGGCCGGTGGACTGGCCGCTGGGGGCGTTGCGCAGGTCCGCCGTGATGCAGCGATATTCTCCCTTGAACTCCTCGATCGCATTAAACGGCGAGTTGCCGGTGAAGAAGGAAATGGTTGAGTTCAACCCTCCGCCCGGAAGCAGGAAGAGCGGCAAGCCGGACCCGGCCTCCTCATAGTAGATGCGAACAGGGCCTTTTTCATGGAACTTGCCAGTTCCTTTTTCGCCTGACGGCTGAGCAAAGACGCGTGGCACGGCGGCCGTGGCCGCCGCCGCAGCTCCCGCTACCAGTACGGTGCGTCTGGTGGAACCCATAATCGGCGTCCTCCTATCGATCGTAATCGCCGGTGCAGCGGCTCTAAGCCCCAGCGTGCCACTCGGATGACGGTCATCCGTTAGCGCGAGAGCATCATAGCACAGATACTTTTGTCGCTGAAGAGTCGGATACCCGCTTCGCGCGCTTGCGGTCCATCGGAGAAATTCCTGACCGCGTCAAATGCGCCGCTACCGGCGTTGCATGCTCGACTTGCGGCGATTCTCGCGGTGACCACGTTCGAGACCCGCTTCCCCGGCTCCCCTTTAATCCCTTAAGGGCCTAGTTCTCGTCATGGTGGCTGTCGAGCAGGGGCCAAACCTCCTTGCAACCCGTTGGGCGACTCTACGGTTTAAAGCGACAAATCAGCCAAGTGAGATAGGAGCACGCGGACACGTCATCCAACGACTCCCAACAACCCTCGCGTGCCGATAGCCCGCCGCGTCTTGCCGAAAATCTATTCTCAAAAAAGCGTTTTCCACGCTTCAAGACACCGGCCAGGAGGTTGACATCCGCGAATACTTTTCCGTGAATGCAGTACCGCAGTGAATGGTGCTGGTGGAAGCGCGCTCTGTCGCATCGTTGGCACCGGTGTCTTTCGAATGCTCCTGTGATTGACCCGGGCGATAAAAGGCCTTTCAGCAGGTTTGAGTGTGGCAGCCCGTGAGGGAGCGAAGACTTGATCTTCATAGTCGGGATATAAAGCGTTCAAGCATCCGGCGTCGTTCATCTTGCGCAACCGCGCGATAGATGGCTTCGCCCAGAATTGGAAACCGCTTTACCTTCCCCGGGTTCAGTCCGGCTGGAGGCGGGGCAGCCAACTGGCCGGTATCAAGCATGCCACGAAGCGCGCGGGAGCGCCAAAGGAGGAGCACACGGTCGACCGTGGGGAAGCTTCGATCCTGTTTGGATGGTGGAGAAAAGAGCGGGGGTAAGAGAGTTCTGCGGAATCGGTTGAAACAGGCGCGGGAGAGTGAGGTCGCGTCGCGCGGCTAGGGAGCGGGATATCATCCTGCTCGCGATAGGGCTATGATATGACAAGTGAAAGGTGCGTTTTATGATGCGCTTCGTAGCTGTCGGGTTCCTGGCGGCAGTGGTTTGCCTGGCCGCCGACGTCTCCTCCTCCGCTCCGACATCCATCACATTCAATAAGGATGTGGTGCCGATCTTGCAGAACAACTGCCAGGTCTGTCATCGCCCCGGACAAATCGCGCCGATGTCGTTCCTCAGTTATGAGAGCGTACGTCCGTGGGCGAAGGCGATCAAAGCCGCAGTGATCACCCGTAAGATGCCGCCTTGGTTTGCCGATCCGAGATACGGCCACTTCTCCAACGACCGCGCGCTCAAGCCGAGCGACATCGACACTATCGCGGCCTGGGTTGATGGCGGGGCGAAAGAAGGCGATCCGAAGGATGCGCCGCCCCCGGTCGCATGGCCAAAGGATGGCTGGGAGATCCAGCCCGATTACATCGTGAAGGGACCGGAGTATAAGGTGCCCGCGAAAGGCATCATGGAGTGGACCAACGTCGTGGTTCCCAGCGGACTTACCAAGGACACATGGATCACGTCGCTCGAGATCAAGCCGAGCGCCCTTCCGGTGACGCACCATATCTGCGTCAGCTTCATCGCGCACTCGCCGGAGGTGAAGTACGGCGTCCCGGTGTGGGTGGATAAACAGCGCGACGAGAGCGGCAGCGCGTTGCCCAGAGCCGAGGGCGTCAAGAACGAGCTGCCGGGAGTGCCGGGCGTGGCAAAAACCGAGCGGGAGCTCATCGCTGCCCGACTCAACCCCGGTGGGGTCGAGGGCTGCTACGTGCCCGGTCTCCAGGTGACCGATTATCGCGTCTTCAAGGCGGCCAAGCTGGTTCCCGCCAATACCGACATCGTGTTTCAATTGCACTACACCACCATCGGCACGGAGGTGACGGACAGGCCGGAAGTGGGCTTCACCATCGCCAAGGAGCCGCCCCAGCGCCGCTACATCTCCTACAACACGCAGCCGTCGGTGGGTACTGACAGCACGGTGTTTCGCATCCCGCCTAACGACGGGAACTGGGCAAGCCCTCCGGCCGAGATCTTCTTCAATGCGGACGTGCAGCTGGTTTGGATGATGCCGCACATGCACCTGCGCGGAAAGGACATGACCTACAACCTCGAATACCCAACCGGCGAGAAGCAGATCGTTCTGAGCGTGCCTCACTACGACTTCAACTGGCAACTCGGGTATTACACCGATATCAAGGTGCCGAAGGGCAGCAAGATGATGGTCGACGCTCACTTCGACAACTCGCTGAACAACAAGTTCAACCCCGACGCCAACCGCCCCGTGTATTACGGGGATCAGACCTGGGAAGAGATGATGGCGCCTTTCTTCGGCATCGTCGTGGATATCAAGCAAGACCCGGAGAAGGTGGTTACGGTGAAGGGTGGCCGGGGTAGAGGCGCGTAACGGGTCATACGGCCTAGAACCCGAAGGGCATCGGAGGCAAAGCAGAAGCTTCACGGAGGACATGCGGAGCAGCCAGAAGGTCGAGGGACTGATCATCCGCAATCCGTTCCTGTAGGCGGCCTGCGCATGACTAAACTGCGCGGAATACAGTTCTCGGAGGAACCGAACCAGCACGCCTCAGCTGGTAGGCCCGAACCGCATCAGCGGTGATGTCGCAGAGCCTCTGATCTCCAAAAAAGCCAGGATCGCCCGCTGGCGAACCTTCCGTGCCTTCTGGTAGTTGTCAGTGCGGGCGGAGTACTCCTTCCACTTACCGGCGATCTTCAATTTGTAATGCCAGACGCCTCTGCGTCGGAGGCCATCGCTATCCTTGCGCTGGCCTTGTTGCTTTTTGCTGCGTCTGAGTTTCAGTCTCGTTGACGCGGCTTTGGCTTCACTCGTTACACTACCGGTCTTCGCTGCCCGACAAGCTGGGCACACAAGCCGGACCCCGCGGGTCTTGCATCTTGGAATGGTCACGGGTCAGGGGGCATAAATCTATCGCGATAGGTTTTTCAAGCCCCGCCTTTCGCAGATGATAAAATACTGTATGCCCTCCATCAGTCTGAACCTGACGGTCGACCAGATCAAAGCTTTGCTCCAGATCAGCCAAAATCAGATTTTTCGGCTGAAGTATCTCGACCCCAAAATGCCCGGCTACAAAGCCCGCCCTGGTGAGTTGGAGGCAGCTGAATCGGCCGTTCAAGCTCTTATGGCTGCTCTCAAAGAAGGCAGGTTGGGACCGCAAGAGACTCCGCCAATGCCGCGAGGGAAGTAATTCTCCGGTCCGCTGCTCGGCAACGACCTTGTGCAATGAGCAAACTGCTATAGAACCGGAATGCGTTCTAGATGGCCATAGGCGTCACATAATAAAAGGCTTACAAGTGCAACCCGTCTACTTTCTCTAGGCTTGGAGTTGCACATTCCCTTCGTCGCTGTTGTGCAACAATATTCCCATCTCTATAGGCGTTGCACATTGCTTCAACAAACTCGATCACCTTGGCTGCAACCAATCCTGAGCAAAATCGACATGGAGCGCTGTGTTGGTACTGACTACCACACGGTCACGGTGAGCGGTATGGCACGGGCATCGCCCTCCAGCTCGGCCATCGGAGTTCTGAGGATTTCGATTTCTTCTCTTCCTCAAATTTCGATCCGAACCGTCTCCGCTCGCGCTTGCCATTCCTCCGGAATTTGGACCCGACCGATTCAGACACTTGGGTGCAGCGCAAGCCTGATAACCTGGAGGCGTTCGTGAACCGCGGCGGATTGGTGAAGCTAGCGTTTTTCGGAGGACTCGATACTCTGCAGAGAATCGAAGATCCGCGCCGAGCGATTGGGTCGCGTGTCCAAGTCGCGTCGCTCGCGGACCTGGCCGGGATGAAGAGGGGGTGATTCAGGTCCGGGGCCAACTGGAAGGACTATGGACATTCACGCCCTCGTGTCTTGTGGAATCGAGATGCTACAGGCTTGGTGGCCACGAAAGCGATTGATCGGAGCTTCGATGTCGCCATCAGCATCCGGGCCTTACAATTTTGATCGTCAGAAGAAATCGTGGGTGCATTCCGGCTCAGGCAGCTTGCCAAGCGAGTGATATAGGGAGAGTTCGAGCACCCGGTAGGTACGAAAGCCATAGGATTTTCTCAGGGTGACTTTGGCCTTGTTGTTCAAGCCCTCCACGACCCCGCTGGAAATCATTTTTTGCGCCCGGAAGTAATTGAGAATCAGTTCCCGGTGCTGGCGAACAGATCGAGCGATCTTCTTCATGGGCTCGATGCGGGAACGCATGTGTTTGACGGCACCACTCGTCGAGAAACTTCCCGGCCCAGGAGGACGAGCGGTAATCCCAAAATTGCTGGAATGCTTCCTTGAGAAGGTAGGCCCGGACGGTCTTCAAGTTATAGCGGAGGAGATCGCGCAGTCGGAAGCGCTGCTCCGCCGTCAGATTCTCTTCCCGCTTGAGCAGGAGCCGGAGCGACTTTTCAGGAGCGGTGTCTGGCCTTCGCTCGCCATGCGGCGCGATTCTCCGGCGCGGACTTCGTCAAGAGCCTTGTCCATTTTTGCGACGATATGGAACCGGTCGAGAATATGCATCGCCTCGGAACATTTTTCACGGATGACCTTCAAGTACGGCTCCCACATGTCTGAGCAGATGAAGACGATCTTTGATGTGATTTCCTCGCCCATCGTGGTGAAGAATCCCTGAAAGGATTCGATCGTTCTTTCTTTGCCGATCCAAAGCAAACGGGTCACGCCGAGGTCGATCTGATAAACCAGTGTCAGATACTTGTGCCCTTTGGAGTACCGGATTTCATCGACGCCGATTGCGTCGATCTGGCCGAGCGTCCGATGTTCCAGGCCCCAGGTGGCGACATGTTCGACCGTGTCGAAAACCTTGTCCCAGGATGTGCGAAAGGCCTCGGCCGTCTCTTTCCATGACAGCCGCCGCGCCCAACCGGCTAGGAAGAGCATGTGGGCTTTGGTTAGGGTGCGTTTGCCGTTGCCCAAGGGAACTTCTTCGACAGTGACAACGCCGCAGCGGCGACAGTCGACCCGACCCATGGTGTACAGGAGGAAGACGAGAAACCACCATACGGGAATGAACTCAAAGCGCCGTTCGCCGAGTTGATCGTAACCGGGCGCCGGCAAATGGCAGCGCGAGCAGATTGCGACGGAACCCTTGCGCGGTCGTAGGGCCACCTCGATGCACTTCTTGTCGGCACTGAAGTGGGCCTGCTGGTAGACAAAACCCCGGGAACGATGGCAGCGGTTTAAGATCGTGATCAGTTCCATGGCACGGACGGGAGCGGTAGGCGAAACCTCCACCATAAACCCGTCACGGACGCGGTTCGACTCTCAGTCTCAACAAGCTGTGGCCTATTTGGGGAGATCACATAGGATGATGAACGAGATCCCTACTAAGACCCGGACCGGCGAACGCACTGAACCTTTTCTGATGGTTGGTCAGAAGAAATCGAGGGTGGATTCCGGTTCGGGCAACTTGCCAAGTTTGAGGCGGCCAGA